>Ga0209668_10000007_pt1 | contig 118776 bp, 111 predicted proteins | sample FrelakmetPLP11PL_FD_187150 | JGI IMG/M metagenome (GOLD analysis project Ga0209668, IMG submission 187150) | Freshwater lake sediment microbial communities from the University of Notre Dame, USA, for methane emissions studies - PLP11 PL (SPAdes)... | ecosystem: Environmental > Aquatic >...
ACGTTGAATTTATGGTACATCGTAGTGGTATAATGTTGTAATATTTCCGCGTAACACCATCTAAAATAATTAATTTATATAAATTTGCGCAGACGTCTAGCAACATGGATTTATTGCGTTGAATAAAAGTTAAATGATATATAGCGCAATAAACCAATGTTGTTATACAGCTGCGATCGTATCGAAATCATCTATTTTTATAATTGAAAAAATATCCTATTATACTTTTTCTACAGATTAAATTGTTATTTATTATACTAATATTATAATTGCAACTATTAATACATATTTAATGATATACCTAATAATTATGTTATTACACTTAATTATTATCATACATTATTTATTAAAAAATTGATTATTAAACTTAAAAAATAAAATCACAATATATTATATCAGTAACACCTAATGGGCGTAAAAAGATTATTTCAAATTGTCAAATTTTGTGCTAATGAATGTATCAGTGAAAAACGTTTTACAGAATATAGAGGAACAGTTCAAGCTATAGATGCATCACTTTTATTATATAAATTTTGTATTGCATTGATGAATACTGAACATTTTAAAAAAGATGATGGTGAAATAATTGGTCATATTTTTGCATGTTTTTTTAAAACAATATCAATGTTGCGTTATGGGATCATGCCATTATGGATTTTTGATGGAAAGCCTCCACATATAAAACAAGAAACGATAGATGAACGAAGAAAATTAAAGGAAACTGCAATTTCACGACTATCAACTAACAATTTAATTGACAAAAATGAAAAATCAAAATTAGAAAAAAAAACATTTTCAATAACATCAAAACAAATAAATGAATTAAAAAAATTACTTGATTATATAGGTATTAATTATATTGATGCCCCAAGTGAAGCAGAGGCACAATGTGCAGCAATGAATATTTCTGGAATGTGTGATGGTGTTGTAACTGAGGATTGGGATGCTGTTTTATTTGGATGTAAGAAAATGCTCAAAGATTTTTCAAATAAGACAAATGTTGTTGAAATTGATGTTGAAAAATTAATGATGGAATTAGGAATAAACCAAATTCAATTGATTGATCTATGCTCTATTTTAGGAAATGATTATTGCAGTGGAATTGGTGGTCTGAAACCAATAGATGCTTATTTAAAATTTAAAACATCAAATTTTGATATGAGAATTTTTCTTGATATATTAAAAACAGAAAATAATATCAAACAAAAATATTATATTCCTGAGGATTTTGAACGAGAATGGATACTGTCTAGAAATTATTATTTACATGCACCTGTATTAAGACCAAATTCAATCATAATTAAATGGAATGAGCCACAATATGATAAATTATATAAATATCTGGTTAATGAAAAACAATTAAATTCAGATATTGTTAAATTAAAAATCAATGAACTACGTATTATGCATAAAAATTATATTCGTAATAATTCCACTTTGTTGGCATTAAATCATATTAACAATGAAATAGTTATAAAGAAATATACTTATTCAGAATCTCAAATTCAACAAAAAACAAAACTAATGGTAAAAAGTTGATATAATAAATACTTAAATATAAAATTATTCATAATAATTATAAAAATTATTATGAATGAACAAGATGATTATTATCAAACATTAGGCGTTAAGAAAACAGCTACTCTTGCAGAAATAAAAAAACAATGGAAGAAATTAACAGTTCAATATCATCCAGATAAAATTTCAGACAATGATAAAAAAAGAGAAGGTGAAGACAAAATAAAAGAAATAAATAATGCATATGAAGTTTTAAAAGATAAAAAGAAGAGAGCTTTATATGATAAATATGGTAAAGATTTAGAGCCTCCACCACAACCAAAATTTTCTGGATTTAATTTCCCACCTAATTTCCCAGCTAATTTCCCAGCTAATTTCCCACCTAATTTTCCGCCACAATTTCAATCTAATGGGCCAAATCAAAGTTTTGATGAAGATTCTGATAATTATGAAGAATATGACGGTCCAATTGATATTCCAGGTATACATAGTGATCCAAAAGAATTATTCGAACATTATTTTGGGGATATAATGAGAAAAAATAAAGAAAAGAAATTAAAAGTTAAACTTGAACCAATAAGAATTGATCTTCAATTAACATTGGAACAAATATATACTGGTCTTGAATGGACTGATAAAATTCAAAGATATTCATATTGTGATGATTGTGACGGAACAAGCTATCCGGATGGAAAAGATCATAAATGTAAACATTGTGATGGAACTGGTGATGTTATTACTTTTGAAAGGAAGAGTCCTGGTACAATGACACAAACACAAACAGATTGTAGATTTTGCAATGGACTTGGAAATGACAATGAGTATGAAAAATGCAAAAGTTGCATTAATGGATTAAAACTAGAGGCATTTGTTGTTCATAATATTTTTGTTCCTGGAACAAAAACAGGAATGATTATTAATCTTGGAAATATTGGTCACCAAGTTCAAAAAGGAAGAATTGCAAAAACAGAAAGAGGTGTTGTTGAATTAATTGTTACTCAAGCTCCACATAATACATTTAAAAGAGGTGTGACAATTAATCGTGAAATTGCATTTGAACATATGGCCCTTGAACTTCATATTGAATTACACGAAGCCATTTGCGGATTTATGCGAGAAATAACACATTTAGATGGAAGTAAATTTTATATTGATAGTAAAAATATAACAAGAGATGGTGATATGAAAATCATAAAAGGAAAAGGATTTCCATTGATAAATTCTAAAAAATGTGGTGATTTACTTGTTATTTTTAAAGTTGATTATCCAGAGAAAATGACAGTTGCACTAAAATCAAAAATTTATGAATTATTAACTAATCAAAAATATAGTCAGGCAAAAATACATAAATTACCAAAAAATGTAAAACCTATTGAATTAAAAAATACTGATCCTAATATAAAATATGACTATGACCATAAAACACCAGTGCCACATTTTGATCTTGATGATGAGGATGATGATGAGCCACAATTTCCATTCCATCAATTTCAACAAAATCATCATCCTAATCAAAATGAAGGATGCCAACATCAATAATTTATTTATTCATCTTCATTGTCAGAATCATTTTTTTTCTTTTGTTGTTCAGCCATTCTTCTTTGCATCATTTGTTGTTGTAACATTTGTTGTTGTAGCATCATTTGTTGCATTTGATTATTTGTTAATTCTCTACTCATATCATTTTTCTTTTTTGATGATTTATTTTTATTATCATCATCATTACTTTCATCTTCATTGTTTTCAGCATTTTCATCATTTTCATCATCTAAATCTGTAAATTCTTCATTGTCATCGTCATCATTATTTTTTTTAGAAGGTCTAGTAAACCATTTCCATAAATAGTATCCAACAATAACTAACAGTACTAATATAAGGATATACACATATTTTTTTGAAATTGAAAATCCAAATAAACTAAAACCATCATCACTTACTTCAGGGACTTGACTTGCAACTTGTCCTCCATTCATTTCAGCAATTAATTGATTTCTTATATTATTAACTAATTCTTGTGGAACATTTTGTAGATTTAATCTTGGTTCTGGAGCCTGCAATTGTTGTACATTAGGTCTTGGTTGTGGCTGTGGTGCCATAGGTCTTGGTTGTTGTACATTATTTTTACTGAATCCAGCAGGCAAATTAGGTTGATTCGAATTCATTATATTATTCCTATATCTAAAAATAAATAAATTTCAAACACATTACAATAAATTATGTTATTATATTTTCAAGAATTTTATCTATTTTTCCATAGAGATCTTCTAAACTTCCATCATTATAAATTTCATAATCTCCATTAAGTTCACTGATATTTTCAGATGCATGATTATCATTTACTTGTAGATTTGGCCTGATTATTTTAATAATTATACCATTTTTTTCTCTAATTGCATTTATTTCATTCTGAAACCGAACATCTGATATAACAACATTGTAATCTAATTTTTTATTTTTTTCATAATTATCCATACAAAGTTTTACCCAGAAACTACTTTCTATATTCGGAATAATTTCATTAATTTTGTTTCTGAAAATATCAGTTCCTAGATATTGAAATGCCGTTCTAGGCATAATTCCCCATCTTTGATCAATAATCTCTTTTTTATCACCATACAATTGATCATCATCAAAATTAAATAAAATTCGACATGCCTCTTTCAATGGATCAGCAAAAGCAATTCTTTTGAAATTGTATTTTTTAATTAAATAATTAGCTGTTGTATCTTTTCCTGAAAATTTATGCCCTAATACACCAATTAACATTTTTTATTAAATAATATATATTTTTTGTATATTCAAAGTGAAATTCAAAAATTTGATAATATGATAAAATAATAGACTTAAACATACTTTAAGTCAAATATATAAATGATTAAATTCAATGAATTATTTGAAGATAATAAATCAACACAGACAGAAACATCAGAAAAGTTAGAATGTTCTATGCCATGGGTTGATAAATACAGACCTGAGAAAATAGATGATATGGTATATCAAACGGATGTTATGAAAATGTTAAAAAATGTATTAAAAACTGGAAATCTTCCTCATTTATTATTCTACGGCCCATCAGGTGTTGGAAAAACATCAGCAATATTAGCAGCAGCAAGAGAATTATTTGGCCCAAGAAAATTCAGAGAAAGAGTTAAGGAACTTAATGCTTCAGATGAAAGAGGAATTAATGTTGTCAGAAATAAAATAGTAACTCTTGCAAAAATGTCAGTAAGCGAGAAAGATCCAATGTATACTTGTCCACCATTTAAAATTATTATTCTGGATGAGGCAGATGCGATGACAACTGAAGCACAATCAGCATTAAGAAAAACAATGGAAGATTATTCTCATATTACTCGTTTCTGTTTTATTTGCAATTATATCAATCAAATTATCTCACCAATAACATCAAGATGTGTTAAATTTAGATTTAAACCTATAAATGATGAATTTATGACAGAAAGATTATTATTCATTGCACAAAATGAAAAAATGGATATTGGAAAGTCAGCTATTAAAAAAATATCAGAAATTTCTAATGGTGATATGAGAAAAGGAATTATGATTTTACAAAACTTGAATTATTATAATAAAAAAATAGTAGTTGATGATGTCTTAGAAATTTCAAATATGATTCCTATTGAAGAAATAAATCAAATTATTGATGTTTGTGTAACTAAAAAAAATGTAAAAATTTCTAAAATTAAAAATAAAACAAATGATTTAATATCAAGTGGGTATCCGGTTAATATTATTCTGAGCCAATTAATAAATCAAGTTATATTATCTGAAAAATTAACTGATAATATGAAAGCAATTATATGTTACCATATTTCAAAAACAGAAAAAAGATTAATAGATGGCGCAGATGAATATTTGCAATTATTAAGCGCTCTAATGTGTATTAGAAGTTCTTTTTTAGGTATTGCATTAACTTATGAAAAAAAATGATAATATATTTAAATATTAAATAATTAATATTTAAATATTAAAAATGGCATTGCAAGATTACAATATTACGTTTGATCTTTATGGATCTCTTTATTTTTCTAATAATACACATACATATCAAGTGAATGTTGATGGAAAAAATAATGTGAATTTGGAAAGTGGCGATTATCCAATTATTGTTGAATCAAAAAATATATATAAATTAAAATATTTAGATGAAAATTCATTAAAAAATAAAATTAGAAATGATGATAATGATGAAGATGATGATAACAATGATGGAGACTTGCTTCAACAATACTATCCTGAAGATATCGATCATATGAATAATGATGATCCAATTATAGAGCAACAGTATATCAATGAAGATATGATCAATTTATATGGTGAACATAATTTACTTTTTAATTTTTGGGAACCAGAAGGATCAGATACAAACCAAATTAAAATTCATAATCGCAAAGATTGCGATATTATGGCTCTATATGATACTTATATATATGATTCCAATAATAGATTAATATTTAAAAGTCATTCACCTGACGATAGTTCAATATATAGAATAAGAATTTACCCAACTGGAGAACTTTATTTTAGACCTATTGGATATTCTGAAAGAAAGTATATTTTGAATATTTTTGGTGGTGAGTTAAAAATAACTTAAAAAAACAAAAATATTATATATATTATGAATCAAACCCAATATCCAAAGAATCTTGAATCAGCTACTAAATATGAATATAAATTTTGGAATACACAACCAATGACAAAAATAAAAGAGCATGTTACAGTTGATACAGAATTTAATAATGAAACTTTATCAAATCAACAAGAATCTCTACCGGATGGATTTGTATGGATGAAATATGATTTTTCAAAATTTGAGGACAAACAAAAAATCTCATTATTTTTGAGCAAGTTTTATGGATTAGATTCGAGTGCTGAATTTTCAAAACAATATAATGAAACTTATTTAGATTGGTTAAGTAATGAAAGAACATATATTGCATTGGGTGTTGAATATAAATTAGCGACTATGGGATTTATTTATGGACATGTTCAGAAAACACAAGTTAATAGAAGACAACTTGATATTGTTGAAGTTAATTTAGCATGCATTCATCCGAAATTAAGAAATAAAAATTTATTACCACGCCTAATAACTGAATTGAGGAGACAATTTGATTCATTAGGATACAAATATGGAACATTTTCAACTGTTAATTATATGTCTAAACCATTTTGTAGTTCAGTTGCTTGGAATCGTGTCATTGGAGCTAAAGTGTTAATTGATACAGGATTTATTAAATTAGATCAATCATTGACATTAGAGATGGTTAAAAATTCAAGTCGTTTGCCTAGTAAACTCGATATTGAAAATTATAATTTTAAAAAAATGGATGAATCTCATATTGACCGAGCATATGAATTATTTAATAATTACATGGATAAATATAATGTTCATCCAATTTTTAATAAAGATGACTTTAAAAGAGAATTTTATAATAATAAATTTATCAACACATTTGTTGTTGAAAATAGTAATGGTCAAGTACTTGATTTCTTTAGCTATTATACATTAACCACAAATGTATTGAAGAATAATACTAAACATAAAAATATCAAGAGAGGATATTTATATTATTACACATGTCAAAATTTGACACCATATAAATTACTTCAGAATATATTAATTCTTGTGAAAACACATGGTGTCGATGTTTTCACGGCATTAGATAATATGGAGAATATGTATGTACTTAGAGAATTAGGTTTTGATGAAACATCAACAACATATCATCAGTATATGTACAATTTGAAAATACCGACATTACAAAACACACAAGTTGCAAGAATATATTCATAATTGTCTAATAGAATAAATAATATTATTGTTAAAATCTTTTTTTACTAATGCATAATCAATTATATTTAGCATATTGATGAGTATATTTAATATATCTGTATCTTTAATTTCATCACTATCAGTTTCCTGGTTAATTTGCAAATCAATGTTAAATTTATCTTTGAAAATTTGACAATATTTTTTCATTATAGTTCTATTGTGCTTTTTATTTTTTAGCAATATATATTCTTTCATATTTGTAAATTCACTTAAAGAATTATATTCAGCCTTTAACCATTCATTGACAAAATTTAAAATTACATCATATTTTTCTTTTAGAATTAGAGTCTTATATTTTTCAACACGACGAAGATATTGATTGATAGTCTCTTTGCCTTTTGGATTGAATTGCGGTACTTCTATTACATTCATCTTGTCCATTAAATTTTATTTTATAATATCTTATATAAAATAATATTATTTTCAAAATTTTATATATATGAATGACCATAGAATTATAAAACCCAAAATTGATAAAAGTCAATATGAATATTTCCAATTGAATAATAAACTTGATGTTGTTTTGATTTATGATAAAGATACGGATGTTTCTGCGGCGGCCTTATCTGTTGGTATTGGATATAATAATGATCCAGAAGAATATCAAGGATTAGCACATTTTTTGGAACATATGTTGTTTATGGGAACAAAAAAATATCCACAAGAAAATTACTATCATAAAAAAATTGCAGAATGGGGAGGTCTAGCTAATGCTCATACTATGGAAAATAACACAACATATTATTTTCAAGTGTTAAATGAATATTTTGATGATTGTATTGATTTATTTGCACAATTCTTTATTGAACCATTATTTCTAGAAGACAGCGTTAATAGAGAAATTAATGCAGTTAATTCAGAATATGATAAAAATATCACTCATGAATATGTCAGAATATTTGGAGTTCTTAAAGAACTTGTTGTGAATAATCATCCATTTTATAATTTTGGAATTGGTAATAAAGAAACTCTTAATAAACCGAATATTCGAAATGCTCTTCTTGAATTTTATGACAAATACTATTCATCCAATATAATGAAACTAGTTATTTTAACCAATAAGAAAGTTAAAAATAATATTATTGACATATTCAGTCAAGTAAAAAATAAAAATGTTAAAATTACTCATCAAATTATATTGCCATATGAAAATTCACATTTAATAAAACTTGTCCCGATTCAGAATTCAGATGAATTGATAATCTTTTGGCAGATACCAATAACTAGTAAAAAATATAAACCATTAAAATATATTTCATATTTGTTAGGCCACGAAGGTCAAGGAAGTTTATATTATTTTTTAAAAAATAATGGATTATGCACATCATTGATGCCAGGTATACAATATGAAGATAATACATTTCAATTATATGGAATTAATATCGAATTAACAGAAGAAGGATTAAAACATATCCCGTTTATTATTGATTGTGTATATAAATATAAGGAAACTATCACTATAAGTAAAGATATATACCAAGAATTAAAAATTACAAGTAAAATTCAATTTGATTATTCTATTACAGGAGAAAAGATCGATTATGTTTCATCATTAGCCATGAATTTATTAAAATATAAACCAAAAGATGTTATTTGTGGCCCAGGTTTACTTCCGGAATATAATCAAAAATTCAATGACCATCTTTCTAATACATTAAAGTATATTAAAAAAAGTAATGAAATTATTATGATTATATCAAAAGCCTATGAGAAAACAACAAATAAAACAGAGAAATGGTATGGTGTAAAATATATGAATGAAACTAATCCAAAAACTCTTGGTAATGAATTTATTAAAACATCATTAAACTATTCACCAGAATTACCAGAAAAAAATATTTTTATTCCTAAAGAAAAAGATTTAAAAATGATAAATCCAAAAGGATTACAAATTAAAAAATATCCATTAGAACTAAAACCTAATTTATATTACATGTTTAGTTCTTCTTTTGAAATACCAAAAATCTTTTGTAATTTAATTTTATATAATGACAATTTTTACAAAAATGCGAAAGATAATTTATTACTATCATTATATTTAGGAATTATACAAGAAAGATTAACTTATAAACTTTATAATGCTAATGTCGTTGGTACAGGGTATAATGCATTGATGAATTCAAATTGTATCAATATAAATTTTTTTGGCTATATTGGAGGAATAGACAAAATTATAGATTTATTCATTGATGCATTCTTGAATATTGAAATTACAGAACAAGAATTTAATTTAGAAAAATATGAATTAGATAGAAATCTAAAAAATTTTATATATAACCAACCATTTCTTATTGCTAATGATTATTTTAAAGAAAAGCTATATCTTATTAATCACACAAATGATGAATTAATAACAATGCTTAATAAAATTACATTTAAAGAGATTAACAAACCAAAGAGTTTTAAGTGGGATGTAAAGACTTTTGTTTATGGTAATATTGATCAACACATAGTTAATGAGTTTAATCAAAAATGTGAAATTTTTAATTCTGAAATAAAAACTAAAAGAGTTTCGAAAATTTATAAATTACAAGATGGTGAACAGCATACATATATTAAAAAATCATTAAATCCAGAAGAAAAAAATAATTTAATTTATTTATTTTGTGAAATTGGCAATGTTATTAAAAAAACGTCTCATGATTGGGATATTACGATTCTTTGTACACATTTAATAGAGTTAATATTACGAGAAAAATTTTTTACTGAATTGAGAACAGTTGAACAAACAGGGTATATTGTTAAAACTAATGTTAGATATTATGAAGCTAATAAAGGAGACGTTATTGGGATTGTATTCATGATTCAATCACATATTTATCCTAATATTTTAAGAAAGAAAATCAAAAAATTTATTGAAAAACAGTATAATGGATTAAAAGATGAATCAAATGAATATATTGATCAATTAAAAAAGACATTAAAGACATCTATTGAAGTTAAATTTGATTCACCATATGAAGAATATGATTTTATGTCCAACGAAATAATAAGTCAAGAATATATTTATGATTATAAAGAATTAGTCCTTAAAAATATTGATAAAATTGATAAACAAATGCTACTAGATTTTTATGATAAATATTTAATTGATAAAAAAACAAGAAAAATTAGGATATTGGAAATGTATAAGCATGATCTTTAATAAAAGAATTATTGAAGTTCATGCATCGCGGTCATCTTCGGGGGTCTCGTCCACCGGCGTGGGAAAGCACTTAGGACATGGTATCACACTGGCATCCAAAACATCAGTGCTATAAGGTCCCGGATAGTCGCCGAATCGAACAATCTTCCCAAGATCAAAGCAGCGGTGACAGTCATGCTCAAGTTTGCAAGCCCATGCTGCTTCGGTGAGAAGGAGTCGAACCTCGTTGATGGATTCGATATCAGAAAATTCGGGGCGAACAGCATGTTCGTTAATCTTGCGCAACAATTGCACGAAGTCGTGCGCAGCCTGTAGGTCGCCTGTGGAGCCAGCAAACACAGTAATCAGCGTGAAGAGATCTGAAGGAAAAGAAATGTCTTCACTAAAAGGCAAAAAGAAGTCGCGAAGACGACCACCAAATGCGTAGCTTCGCAGCTCTGATGTATTGCCGTCATCATCAGAATCAGTTGGGTACTGGACCCTGCCTGTCTTATCGACCCGAAAGTTAGATGGCAACCTCTTTCTGCGCTCACGAAGAGCCTTCCGAATAGTAGCAATGCGACCACAAAGAGCAGCATACTGCACTTCATAACGGGCATGAATAGTAGCACGCACTTTTTGATAGGAATTCATGGTGGTTGCCATGAACCTTTTTAGTTAAAATGCCAAATTTAATGACATCTTCAATAACTTTATTTTTCAATTTTTTAATAATGAATGCATGTTAATGAAAAGTAATAAATAATCATTATCTTAAGATATTGTGCATTTTATGTATACTTATTGTAAAAGTATACCAATTTACTATTTCGTATCAGACTTTGCGCATTTGCAAACAAAATTGTACCATAACATAACAAATTATTATTTTAATTAAGTATTATTAAATAATTTTGTTGATAAATGCGTTGTCTTATATAATATTCCAGATAATCATGTAATAAATCAATTTGACTAGCAATATAATTAAACAGTAATTCCATTTGATATTTTGTTATACTAAAATCAAATAATGATAATCATTTCACTAGTCATCAAATGGTATGTGATAGAAAAGTGATAAGATAACTAATTCAATATAATGATTATTGAATTAAAATTAAATAGTTTATTATCACATTTTTTACCAACATTCATTGGTAAAAAATTGATAAATCTATATAATATTATAAATACATATAAAGAAATACCAAATTAATTTACATCATGGACCCCCAACCTATAAATCAAGAAGATATTGAAAATGCTAAAAAAGAGGCCGAGCAAGAAATTTCACAAGTTGGAGAATTACCACAAACAGATCTTCCGCCAATCCCGGATAAAGAAAAATTAGATCAATTGAAGGCATTTATTGACGCCTTACCTGCTGAAAAGAGAGCACAATTACTTGCCAATTTAGCGAGTTCTAATGGAAATGTCTTAAATCCAAATAATAAGACATATTCGACAGAATCATCAGACAGTATGTTAAAACAAAAATTGAGAAGAAAGATGCAAGAAAAAAAATATGGCAGAATGACTTCACATGCTAAAGAACAAGAGAAACAAAAGATGCTTACAAAAATGCAAGAATATCAAAAACAAAAAGGCCCAACACAATCACCACAAACTACAGAACAATCAACAACAGAAACATGTGGTGATAATTGTGATAATAATTGTGGTGGCACACATTAAAAAATTGATTTATGAACTATATATAATAATTATTTATTCATGTTAATAATTATTATAAGATTATGGCTAAAAATACTGGATCAGGTGGAAGAACTGGCGTAATCGCCAATCGATCACAAACATATAATCCAAAGACAGGACTTTATGTTAAGAGAGATACAGAAACGGGAAAATTTATGGGAACAAAAGATACAGCATTTAAAAATGTGCGTCGTGATGATAAGGCAAAAGGACAAGAAAAAAAATAGTTAGTTTATTTAATCATTTATAAAATATTCATTAATTATATTATGGATATAATTAACGAATATAAAACAAAAATAATAAATGCAATTGATTATGATGATGCAAAATCATTAATAAATTTTGCAATATCAATAATAAGTAATAATGAAACTGAGATAAAGATATTGAATAGTTTACTAGATAAAGATAGATATACTAATAAAATGGAATTTAAAAAATTTCTTTCATACTTAAATATTTTTAACCAAATAACGTATAAAGATGATGCTGAAGTTTTAATTAACGATTTGGAATCAATGATCAATGATAATGTACAATTAAATACCCTAAAAAGAATTATAATAAATAAACCTCAATTTACTAACAAAATAAATAATTACACTAAATCATGTCCTCATTGTACCAAGATGTATATTGGTAATGATAATACAACTTATGTAGTTTGTGGATATACCGATAAAGGGTATGATTGGAAAGGATGTAGTAAAGATTGGTGTTTCAAATGTGGAAAAAAATTATGTAAAAGTTGGAACACTGATCATTTATATAATCCTCTCAATAGAATTCATGACACAAAATGTTGTAAAAATTATGCAGCCAAAATAAAAAGTAATTATTCATATGATTTTTGTCAATGTGTTGCTGAATATAATAGACGATATTAACGTCAATGATTCATATATCATATTTATATACCTTTTATATGTTTAATCTGTAGAAAAAATAGGCATATATACTTTTTATAATTCATACATGAACACAGATATAGATTTATTAAATTGAATTATATGATAATCAATATAGGAATTATCTTATTATACTACGCGGCTGCACATCAACACAGTATAACTACGTTGAATTTATGGTACATCGTAGTGGTATAATGTTGTAATATTTCCGCGTAACCTCATCTAAAATAATTAATTTATATAAATTTGCGCAGACGTCTAACACCATTGATTTATTGCGTTGAATAAAAATTAAATGATGTATAGCGCAATAAATCAATGTTGTTATGCAGCTGCGGACGTATTGAATTCATATATTTTTATAGTTAGTTAGTATTAACAGATTTATTATTATCGCTTTTAACTTATTAGATTTTTTGCTAATATATTTTTATTTGTACAATTTTTCAAAAATATCCTCGTTTATTTAGGATGAGTTTAATGATTTTTCAAAAAATATAATCATATATTATAGATGAGTTTTTCATTGATTAGAAAAGTCGACCCGCAATTAGTCGATGTGCGGTTAAATTATAAAAATATTGCTGGTGATTTTTTAACTTACTATTATAATATTTATGATGATGATTTTCCAAGATTAAATAATCTTTACTATAAAGAATCACAATTTACATTTAGGGATAAAGAATTTTATGGTTTTAGTAATCTTATGGATTTAATTGTCAAAACATATAAAATATACAAATTTACACATTCAATTGCCCATGCAACTGTTCAACCAATAAATAATTCTGATTTATTAATCGTAGTTCACGGTATGATTTCTGTTAATAATTCACCCCATTTTGATAAATATATTGAAACAATACTATTAAGAAGAGATGATAGTAATAGATTTATGATTTTGAATACAATATTTAAGTTAGTCTAGTAATAATAAAAATTGAAATTATTATTAATTGTTAATTCCATTCTTTGTAATTTTATAAACGATCCACGATGACTTGTGGCAAGGGTTTACCATGCCCAATTTGTAGGGCAAGGATGAATTGTACACACATAACAGGGCCTAAGAACCCGAAGCATCCGGATCATTCGAGTGGAGCATGGCTGAAGTGCCCAAACTGTCTTGGCAAGTGTCCATCTTGCTCGGCCATTATGTTCAAGTGGACAGCCTATTATTTTGTTCCTTGTCGCCTAGGGAACTGTCGTAGAGCTTTACGACGAAGTATTGTTGCTTTTGCCATGTGTTGCAACGTATCACCTTTGCTTCTGCGTTGTATTAACAAGGATGTCATGAAGATCATCATTTCAAAGATGATCGCATAAGTAATTGTAAAAAATTGATTATTAAATCATATTTAAAATATGATTTAATAACTTTATTAAATAGAAATGGAAGAACAAATTTTTCTTCAGCAACTACCAAATGAGTTTAATTTTCCAAAAAATGAAGAGAATATAATGAAATATTGGGATGTAAATAAAATTTATTGGAAAAATATCGAAAAAAATGTGGGGAATCATAAATATCAGCAAATTGATGGTCCTCCATTTACATCAAGTTCATCATTACATTGGGGTCATATTCATATTTCTATGATGAAAAGTAGTAATATGAATTATTGGACTATGCAAGGCTATGATGTATTTAATAAATTGGGTTATGATGTACATGGTTTGCCAGTAGAGTTAGCTGCCAATAAAAATCTTCAACTCATGACAAACCAAGATGTAATTGATTATGGAATTGCAAAATATAATGAATATTGTGTCAATATGATTAATGGCTTCATGGGGTCATGGCATCCAGTATTTGATCGTGTTGGACGATTTTTTGATAAAACAAATGAGTATAAGACAATGGATTTGAATTATATGGAATCAGTTTGGTGGATTTGGAAACAATTATGGGATAAAGGTCTAGTTTATAGAGGTTACAAAATTATGCCATATTCTATTGAGTGTGGAACATCTTTATCATCATCTGAAGCAAGCGGTGATGATGTTTATAAAGAAATTTCTGATCCATCAGTCTATGTTAAATTTAAAATTAAAAATACTTCTAATTTATATTTTGTAGCATGGACAACAACACCATGGACTCTTCCAAGTAACCTGGCATTAGCAATGAATCCAAAATTAGAGTATATTAAAATTCATGATATAAGAACCAATGATTATTACATCATTTCATTAAAATCATTAAATAGATTTTATCCACAACAAATCGGTATTATTAGACCGTTTAACATTTTATCAACACATAAAGGTGAAGAATTTAATGATATGGAATATGAACCAATTTTTGATTACTATAAAAATGATAGATTAAATTTTAAAGTATTGATGGCTGATTTTGTTGATGATACTTCTGGAACAGGTATTGTTCATATTGCACCCTCTTTTGGAAATGAAGATTTTGAACTATGTATTAAAAAAGATATTGTAAAAATTGATGAAATTGGTAAATACTGCCCAATTGATGAAAATGGATTTTTTACTAATAAAATTTATGATTTAGTTGGAACAAAAGTATTTGATGCTAATCTTAAAATTATTAAAAAATTAATCGATGAAGGAAAATTAGTGAGGAAAGAAAATTATAGACATAGATACCCACATTGTTGGAGAACAGATACACCATTAATCCAAAAAGCTGTTTCGAGTTTTTTCATTAAAGCTTCGGCCTTAAGAGATAGAATGGTCAAAAATAATGAAAAGGTTAAATGGGTACCTAAAGAAATTGGATCTGGAAGATTCAAATCATGGCTAGAAGGAGCCACAGATTGGGGAGTCTCAAGATCAAGATTTTTTGGAAATCCAATTCCGGTCTGGGTTTCAAATGACGGTGAAGAAATGATTTGTATTGGATCAATTGACGAATTGGTTCAATTGGCCGGTTTAAAAGAAAGACCGGCCAATCTTCATCCCGAATTTATTAAAGATATTACAATTCCATCAAAAATGGGAAAAGGAACATTAAGATGGGAAGGTTCTGTAATGGATTGTTGGCTTGAATCAGCATGTGTTCCTCTAGCTCAATATCATTATCCATTTGAAAACAAAGAACTGGTTGATGAAATTATTAAAACCGGATATCTTTCTGAATTTGTATCTGAAGGAAGTGATCAGGTAAACAAATGGTTTTATGTTCTCACTGTAATTTCAACTGCCCTCTTTGATATTCCGGCATTTAAAAATGTTGTTTGTAATGGGTTGATTCTATCAGAAACAGGAGAAAAATTTAGTAAAAGATTGAATAATTTTATTCCACCAATGGAACTTTGTAATGAAATTGGGGCTGATGCTATAAGAATGTATTTTGTTGGATCACCCGCTTCTCATGGAAGTTCATTTACATTTGATAAAAGCAAAATTCACGAAATTAATTTTAAATACTTTCAATGGTTAAATTGTAATAAATTCTTCATTGAACACCATACTAAATATCAAAAAGATGGTAATATATTTAGACTGGATGCTTATTTGGAAAGTACAAATGTTACTGATAATTGGATTCTATCAAGATTAGGTGAAATTGTTAATAATATTAATTCAGTTATGAGTGAATATCTTCTATATAAAGTGAAACCTGAATTATTAGAATTCATTGAAGATTTAACAAATTGGTATATTAAATTCAATAGAAACAGGTTGAGAGGTAGATACTGTGATAGTCAAGAACAAGGTAGAGCATTATCAACACTGTATCGAGTTTTGGTAATGTTTTCAAAAATCTCTGCACCATTTATTCCATTTTTGTCTGAAACATTATATTTGACTTTAAAACCACTGTTGTCAGAAAAAGAAAGAATGGAAAGTGTTCATATGTGTGATTATCCAAAAGAAACTGAATTTCCTAAGGATGCAATTATTATTAGAAGAATGAAAAGATTACAGCAGGTCGCAAAGATGGTTAGAGTTTTAAGAACTAAATCTAAAAATTTCAATAGTGTTAAAACACCAATTAAAAATATTACTATTGTTCATGATGATGAAGAGTTTATTGATGATTTGAAGATCTTTGAAAAATACATGTTTGAAGAGTTAAATAGTATCAGATTGTCTTATTCTACTCACGTTGATGCAAAATATAAAGTTGAACCAAACCATAAATTAATTGGAGCAAATTATAGAAAATTATCCAATCAAATTAAAGAAAAACTATTGACACTTGATCAAGATACCATTAAACAATATTTAGATAAAAAAGAATCAGATACAAATTTATCAATTACATTAAGTGACGGTTCCATTATCAACTTACATAATAACATGTATACTATTGTTAAAGATGAAGCTTTATCACTTGGGCCAAATGAATTAGGAGTAGCAGATAATAATTTAATTGTTATTCTTGATGCAAATTATGATAATGAGGTTATTGAAAAATATTTGATGAGACTATTCATTGTAACAGTTCAAAAGATGAGAAAAAATACTAATTTAAGACCATGGAATAAAATTGGAATTTACTATAAAACACAAAGTGAATTGGTTAAAAATGCAATAATTAATAATCAAAAAAATATTAATGAAGAACTATTCTATGAAGTCAAATATTTAGAAGATGATGTAATTATTAAAGAAAAAATTATTATTTCACAAAAAGTTAATTTGGAACGTGAATTAGTTAATATTATAATTACTGATCAATATTCACAAAACGTATAATGGATATCTATTTAGCCATTTTATCTTATTATTTTTTTCTTTTATGAGAACAAGTGACCAAGTTTGATATTTTAACATTTTTTGTATTTCTTTAATTGATGGAATTTGACATTCAGAAGTTATATGCCAATCACTGTTTGAATATTTTTTTCCTTTAATTTTATGAAATCCATTTTGCTGTAAAAAATCTGCAAGTTTATCAAGGGTTCGCGATTTAAAATAAATTGTATTTCCGGTGGTCTTTATCTTATCTAATGATACTGTCCATTCGGCATTATTGCTTGACTGTGATGAGATATATTTGATGAATTTTTTTGCATTAATATTATCAGGATGGAATCCAACAATAGTTACATGTATTCCACCCCAAGTCGGATTACATTTTTTTAGAAAAGGATGTGAACTAGATGTCAAATTTGGAGCAATATAAACAGCATAATTTCCATCTTGCAAACCAAATTGAGTTGGTGATTTAGAATAAATCGCGGCTTGTGTAATGGTATAAGTATATGTTCCAATTAAACATGGAAGTCTGCTTGTTGATACTAAATGTTTGTGCATTTTAATTGGTTGCATCATCACCATTGAATTGATAATTGTTGAGCCCATTCTAACAATCCCCATTGTTCTCCCTCTTATTGGAACAACATATCCATTAATATCAGTGGCATAGTCAGTATGATTATTAGCTGACATCAATATATTGTTTAATGGTATTCTCACCATGCTATTTGTTTCCATCCAATGTTTTTCATTCCAACTACAATTAGAATGTATCATATTAACATTATGAATATAATCTTTGAAACTTATTCCATCGATGTAAATAATATAGGCAATATAGCCTTTAAAATTAATATGAGCAGCATATTGTGTTAATTCTTCAGGTGTGATATTGATCATATTAGCTGTTTCCTCACGGCCTTCGCGATAAGCGGTAATTTCTGATGTTTCGCCTGGATCACTTCTTCCACCAATATCACTATAATTCATGTTATCTTTGCCAAAAAGAGTTATAACTGGTATTCCTTTATATGATTCAATGATTAATATTCCTGCGCCACCAGGCATATATATTTAGATGATAAAAAAGTTGATTAATTTATAATATTAATTATATTTGTTATATATATGATTAATTATATTTATGACTACTAAAGTAGCAGTTAAAAATCTTCTTATCGATGAACACTGTCCTGTCAAAGGAGTATTAGTTGAAAAGGATGAAAAAATATATTCATGTTCATTAAATCAAACAGATATTAAAAGTAACAAGAATAAATTTTACATTATACAGTTGATTAAAACGGGCCAAGAATACAATATGTATGTGAGGTATGGAAGAATTTCCGATCCTGGTGTTACGAGTCTTAAAAAGTTTTCCGATGAAGCATCCGCCATTCGCGCTTTTGAAACACAATTTAAGACTAAAACTGGAAATCTTTGGTCATCCGATACATTCGAAAAGAAATCAGGAAAATACTTTTTATCTGAAGTTTCATATGATGATGCTATTAAAGATATCAAAGATATTGAAATTAAGACGCCACCTTCTAAACTTGATTCTAAAGTACAAGAATTAATTAGTATGCTTTCTGATACCAATATGATGAATGATGCATTAGTTTCTCTCGAAATTGATACTAAAAAGATGCCTTTAGGTAAATTAAAAGATACTCAACTTAAGAAAGCTGAAAAAGTCTTAGACGATATTCTTAAAATGTTACAAGACACAAAAGTAAAGGCAGATCCTGAATTATTAACGGATTTATCATCTGAATATTATACCTATTTGCCATTAGCTTGTGGTCGAAAGAAACCTCCTGTTATTGAAACTAGTGAGATGATTGATAAATATAAAGATGTCATTGATGAATTGCGAAAGATGGTAGTTGCTGTTAATATCAAGAATAATGTTAAATCTGGTGAAAATCCGTTGGACAGTATTTATGATGGAATTAAAACAGAAATTAAGTCATTGGATAAGAATAGTGCAATGTATGCGGAGTTGTTGAAGTATATTGCGAATACACATGGTCCAACACACGGATGTAAACTTGAAGTTTTAGACATATTTGAAATTGAACAAGAAGGCGTACGAAAAACATATGAAGAAGCATGTAAGGGTATCGATAATCGCACTTTATTATTTCATGGAACGCCGATGTCATGTGTATTATCTATTTTTAAAAATAAATTTTACTTAGATCCCCGAAAGGTTAATAATACAATAAAAATATCAGGAAAGTTGCTAGGCTATGGTGTTTATTTTGCCGATTCATGTTCAAAAAGCATAAATTATTGTAGAGCTTATTCAACAAATAATATTGGATGTTTAATTGTCAATGAAATAGCATTAGGAAATATAAGTACTCGAAATAATCCAGATTACAATATTAATAAAAGCGTATTAGATAAAACAAATTCACATTCTATTCAAGGACTAGGTAAATGGGAGCCATCATCTTTCACAATGGTTGATGGAGTCAAAATTCCTAATGGGCCACTGATAGAAAAAAATAAAGGAACATATCTCAAATATAATGAATTTGTGGTCTATGACATTAATCAAATATTTAGCAGATATTTGATTATTGTAAAAAATAATGGTAATTATAATTTTTAATTATTTGTTTATTATTTGAAATAATAAAAATAAAATAATTTACACGCGCGCTCTTCCTCTTTGTCGGCATGTTTCAAAACTAATATGTTTAATCACAAAGTAAATGAATGAAACTAAAACTTGTACAATAATTGTTGTAAAAATGGTCATAATACATCCAACAATGAACCAAGTGTTTGACCGAAAGTAAATAACTAATATTTCAATGATTACATTTGCCACTGAAATAAAAACTAAAGCAACTGATGCGTTACTTGATAAATCGGCTTGTAAATCAGCAACTTGTTTTTGGCTTGCACCTTTAAAACTTGATCCTGCAGCGGATACCCTGTTTCCCCATGTTGTATCAGACAATCTAGAAAGAGCATAAATAGTAAATGTTCCAACAAGTGTTGGTAAAAAGAGCCAATATGGAATACATGAAATAAGAAGATATCCAAGAGATTTGAAATCTAATGCAACAATGGCCATTATAAATGGCATACTCATGATAGCAACAGTACACCATTGAATAATTGCATTATCAATACCTGGTGGAAAAAAATTCCATCTAACACATTCTTTAATATATCCAGCAATAATTAAACACATACCGATTGCATTAGCAACAACCAATAAGTAGAATAATGGTTTAACAAAAACAATATATCGATGAACCCACATGAAAAATAATACTATCACTGTATATAAAACTATTATAATAATTGGGACATATGATTCAACATTAAAGACAGATGATAATGCAAGATACAATGCGGCACAAAATATAGATGGTGAAATTGATGCCAGGAGATAATTGATTAATTGCGAAAGATATAAAAGGTAAATAAGAAATCTTCTGAAAAAATTATGTTTTGATTCCAAAATCAAATGAGGTTTACTTAATGTACTCCAAACATAACATAAGAATGCACCATTAATCCATCTTCTTCTTTGTAAGACAAATGGCCTTAATTCTGTTTCTGCTTGGAATTTGAATACAGCACCATCAACCCATGTTGTATATGCTCCTTCTTTTCCATGTGTTACAACTGCATAAGATGGAATTCTATCTTCTGCTAATTTAACATTTTCACGTATAAGATCTGTTTCTTCTGGAGGTGTTGCAACAATATGACTATAATGTTCCAATGCTGATTCTATATGTCTGTCATATCCAGCTAGTGTTATTGAGAATATTTGTTGCGAGTCAGAATCTTCTCCATCTCCCATTTGATAAGGTGAATCATTTATTAATGGTAATTGTGATGGTAAATTTGATGAAGAATTTTGTGGTGAATTTCCTCCACTTGGTGCAACCACCACTTCAACAAGATCATTAGATTGTTTACTATAAGGTAAGAAAATAGATTGATTCCTAATATCTGCTCTAGGAGATTTTATTTCAGTCGATTCAGAAAATTCATTGGTATAACCCAATGATGATAAATCTATTGTTGATGAACTTGGTCTGATGCCAATAATTTCTTTTGATAATTCTATTTCTAATGGATCCAATGCCCGAAATTTTCTTTTTGAGAGTAAACCTGAATATCTAAACATTGCACATGGACCTGGTAAAACTGGAAGACACCCAGCTGCTGAAAATGCTCCTGTATAGATAGCATATGATGCTTCGTAATCAGCCAATTGGATAATTCTAAAAAATTTTCCAACTGATATAATTCCTTCATCAATATCATCTTGTTCTGATGCAGTCATAACTCTTTGTCTTCCAGTACATCCAACACATTGAGGATGTTTTTCCATATATTTAACCAATCGGTACAAACATTGAGATTCATATAAAGTTCCACAGTCAGACATGAAAATATATTTATTATTATCATTATTTCTATTTTCATTTTTGTGAATAACTGCTTGTTTGGCAAATGAATCAAGAATCCATTCTTGTGAATTATGTTTTCTTCTATTTAATCCTTTAATAATTAATGATAATGGCAATGATCTGTATTTCCCATCTTTTGCTCCTGGTATATTAACATTTGCTCTTGATCGATGTTTTTTTGAAATTTTCTGTATGACATATGTAAGATGTGGCGGTTTCTTTTTGGCATTTTCAATTGGTGTACCTCGCCTTTCATCTTCATTTGCAGCATCAACTTCTTCACAGTAATCATCAAGAGCTTTCATAAGATTATCCCAATAAGTAACATGTTCTGATGTTGAACAAAAAATATGTTTAAAAAATTCTTTTGTATCTTTTGCCATTTGTCTGTGACCATCACTCACAAAAACAACTTGGCAAATAGCAAAATTCTGTAATTCAGCTACTTGATCAGCTAAAGAAACTAGTGTTCTTCGCAATTCAACGGCAGTTTCATTATAGAAACAAACACCAATAATTAAAATTGGTAAATCTCTTTCATCAGATTGTAAATTATTATTAGTATCTATTCCAAAATAACATGCATTTGGTTCTGGCTTGTAATCATACCAAGCATTGATTTTTAAAGAAGTAGAATTTGTTGTCCCTGGAATACAATTAGTAACTAATTCCATTCTCAACTAATACATTTTATACATAAGTATTATATATAAGTTAATATATAATCAATTTTTTTAATGTGTTCATTCGTAATTAATAATTATACACTTATAATGTATATATGATTCTCCAAAATAATGGAACATTTAAACAAACGTTATCAGGTATATATGAATATGTCAAAAATAATATAAAATATATTATGTCAGATCCTAAAATTAATGATATGCTTGATCCAAAAAATAATATCACAACAAAAAAATGTCTTGAGGAAAATGACGATGATGATGCAGCATTTTCTGAATCATACTTCTTAACTTTAATAGTACTTATGTCACTTTATGATATAAATATTGATGATGCCTAAAGAAAAAGACTTAAAAAAATACTTATATTATAATTTATAAAATAAGTATTATGCAAGAACTTTTACAAACATTAGTTTCTGTTCCATTAGTTGAGTTTGATGAAACAAGATGTGTTTTTGGCAATGAAGCTCATTTCAATTATTATAATAATTATTTACATCTTGAAGGTAGTAATACAATTGTTAGCGATTTAGATGATACATTTAATGAAACATTAGTAAGATGGTTATGTGGATGTTCAAATGATAATGATAGTAATGAATCATCACGAAAATTATTTGAAACATATGTAAATCAATTATTAAAAAATTGATGTTTCTATAAAATAGACTTAAGGATATATCAATATTAATTATTATAAAATATGCCAGTACATCGAGTGACCTCAGACGATCATTTTACTCAATTACTTAATAGTGAAGGATATACACATGTCTTAGTTGATTTTTTTGCTGATTGGTGTGGTCCATGCAAAATGATTGCACCAAAACTCGAACAAATGTCATCTGAATATAGAAATGTATTATTTGTAAAAGTTAATGTTGATGAAGTGGATGATTTATCACAAAGATATAATGTAACTGGATTACCAACATTCTTATTATTTGAAAGTGGTAATCCAGTTCCTTTGTCATCGCCAGTTGTTGGAGCAAATGAAATGAAAGTTAGAGGACTTTTAGAAACAACCAAAAATCTAGGTCTTAATGAAGAATTTTAATTTTTTTTATTCACATATATTAATATATGAATGAAAATATTGGAATTTTAGATCCCAATGGGAAAAACAATAATCCATTGAATAATAAACCATATTCGGATAAATATAAAAAATTAGCTCAAGTTTGGAGTAAATTACCAGCCTATAAAAAAGCACACGATATTATTGATAAAATAAAAGAAAATCAAGTCATATTAACGATCTTTGAAACAGGAGCTGGAAAAACAGTATTAAATCCAAAATTTGCACTACATGCTTATAATTATGATGCAAAAATTGCAATTACATTACCGAAAAGAATTATTACAAAATCAGCAGCTGAATATGCTGCATTAACTCTAGATGTTGAATTAGGCGAGGAAGTTGGATATCAATATAAAGGATCACCATCAAATGCCAAAAGTGATAAAACAAAATTATTATATGCCACGGATGGAACTATTGTTGCTAGACTCTTAAAAGATCCACAATTAAATGAATTTAATGCAGTCATTATTGATGAGGCCCATGATCGCAAAGTTCAAATTGATTTTCTATTATACCTATTAAGAGAAACTTTAAAAATAAGACCTGATTTCAAAATAATTATTATGAGTGCAACAATTAATGCTGAACTGTTTGCCAATTATTTTAAAGATTTTAAATTTGCAAAAATAGAAGTTCCAGGAGCAAGAACTTTTCCAATTGAATCTATATTTCTTGAAGAAAGCATGAACTATAATAAAATATTAGAAAAAGGTTTTGAGATATTAATTCAAATAATGAAAAATGATGATCCAACAACTAAATCCGCTCATGATATTATATTTTTTGTAACAAGTTCAAATGAAGCCTTTAAAATATGCCAAATGCTAAATGATCATATTAAAAAAGAGAAACAATCAAAATGTGATATATCATGTAAAGGTGATGTCTTCTGTATTGAAGTATATGCTGGAATGCATCCAGAAAAACAAACATTAGCACAAGATAAAGAAAAATATAAAAATGGAAAATATATTAGAAAAGTTGTTATTTCTACGAATGTTGCTGAATCATCATTAACAATCGATGGTGTTAGATATGTTATTGATTCTGGTTATGAATTAAAAGGAAGCTATGATCCTATATTAAGAGCTAGAAAATTAGAAAGAAGTTTAATCACTCAAGCACAAGCTAAACAAAGAATGGGAAGAGCTGGTAGAACAGAACCGGGAATTTGTTATCATATGTATACAAAAGAAGAATTTGATAATAAAATGATTAAATTTCCAGAACCAGAGATCAGAATAAATGATATTACAAGCGAATGTCTCAAATTACTTGTAAATGATAATATTGGAACAGTTGAAAAATTAATTAATATTTTCACTTCTTTTATTGAGCCACCTAAAGAAGATTTTATTAGGACATCTGTTGATGTATTAGAACATATTAGAGTATTGAAAGACAATAAAATAACAGATTATGGAAAATTTTTGAATGAAATACCGGAAGATGATCTGTTTATGGCTAATTCTATTGTTTTTGGTAAATTATACAATTGCTCAAGAGAAATAACCAAAATCAATACTATGATTGCTGCCTGTCGAGGCAATATATCCGATCTATATTCAATTCCAAGTAAAGATAATGAAAAATTAATGGAAAAATTTAAAAAAGAAAAATCAAAATTTTCTCATAAATACGGTGATCATTTATCATTATTAAAAATATTTGATGATATGATGGAAAATAAAGATAAATTATATGACTGGTGTTATAAAAATTTCTTTAAAATTAATACTTTTGTAAAAATTAGTGAAGAATATAAAAAAAAAAAAGAAAAAATTAATAGAATTAATATTAGTAAAGAAACTTTTGAAAATTTTGGATTTAAATACTTTGAAAAAATTAATCAGCTTGATGTTCCTGAAAGAGTTTTAGCATGCATTATTATGGGATTTCAAATGAATACTGCAATTGTGCATAACTCAGCATATCATACTAAATTTTATAAGGGAAATAATATTAAAATTAATAAAATGTCTTTTTTACATGGGAAGGATAAATTGCCAAAGAATGTCGTTTATTATGAATTGTTTGTTTCAATGGGAAGAATGGATTTATCAATTGTCTCAAAAATCCCAAATAAAATTGTTAAAACATTAGCTAACTAGCATAAAGATAAAAATTATATTCTTATATAATATATAAAAGAATGCTGAAATATTTCATCAAAGAAGGTCCAGCCCCATCAAAATCTGGTTATGAATTCAAAATGCTTCATTCTTTTGAAAAAAGAAAAGCTGAGTCTGATAGAATTCATGAAAAATATCCAGATAAAATACCATTAATATTGGAAAGATCAGACGCATGTCATTTGCCAAATATTGAGAAAAAGAAATATCTAATGCAAAAAGATGTTACAATTGGTCAATTTATATTTATAATTAGAAAACAAATTAAAATTAATGAAAGTGAATCTATTTTTCTTTTAATTAATAATAATACTGTTCCACCGACTGGAATGACAATGGATGAAATTTACAATCGTCATGCCGATAAAGATGGATTTTTATATATTACTTATAGTGCACAACAAACTTTTGGATAATGTGAGTTTATTCATACACATATAATATGTATAAATATTATATATGTCACAATCAGAAGAACAATTAAGAGGTATATTTTCATTGAAATGTTTTGACGGAGGAAATCAAGCTAAAATAAATCATTTAGAAAATGTTATGCTCAAAAAGAATGAATTTATTGGTGATATTAAAATAAAAGAATTTGATATTGTTAATGATGTCACAGGTGAAGTTTATAGTTGTAATATTACTGATACATTTTTAATGTCAACAAGAAAACTACCAGTTTTATACATTAATGTTATTCACCAAAATGCAATTCAAAAATTTTTATTATATAAAGTACATTTATATTTTACTATTACAAGTGATATTAGGTCTGTTCATGATCTTTTAGATGAAAAAATATCAGGAAAATTTTCATTAGAAATTACATTGGATGATAGAAAAAAAGAACTATGTGATGATACACTTAATCAGTATCCAGGTGATGAAAAGATGTTTGAAAAATTAGAAAATTTTACTAAAACCGAGACAATGAAATCTCTTGCTGAAAGTTTAGTTGATGAAATCAATCAACGACTAAATTTGGAATATGGAAAAGAATTTGATCATTTAACCAACAAACCGGAAAGTTTTATTTCTTTCAAAAAGAATGATTAATCATTGTTTCCAAATAACATCATAGCTGATGCAGTTATAATCCCTAAATTTTCTAACCATCCTTTTGAACTTGGCACTTTTGTATAATTGTAATTTCCATTTGCAAATGGATAAATATCATTTTTCCGAAGGTCTTCACTTTCAAACATATAACTGGTTGTCAATTCATGTAAATTTTTTCTATTATGTATTGTGTCACATGAAATAACATTGTTGACTGAATTTTCTTCATTAAAACAATCAAAAAAATTATTAGGTTTTATTTTATCTATATTAATAACCACATCATTTGGATTTTCTGTATATATATTCATTTCAATAATTTCATTTGAAATTTTTGATGAATCGGTTTCAGATTCATTAGGTATCTGTGATGAATATGCCTCATGTATGTTTTCAATATTGATTTCTGATGAATCAGTTTCAGATTCATTAGGTATTTGTGATGGATATACCTCAGGTATGTTTTCAATATTGATTTCTGGATGATCAATTATTTTATCAGGTGACTTCTCAATTTTAGAGACAATTGGTGATTCTGTATGAATTTCTGGATTATCAATAAAATCAGTAATGACTTGTTCTTTTATTTTTTTAATAATATCCACATTAACATAATCATCATCGATTACACTAATTGACATTTCAATATTATTAGAATTAATGCTAATTATTGGTGTTATATCTGAATTTACTGGTCCTATAATCTTTTCTGTTATATCACTAAATAGAAATCCTTTATCTTGTACATATTTATTGAAAGTTTCATTATTAATATTATCTACGTATAAATCTTCAATGTTATCTGGAATCGAATCCATCGCTCTCTTCATATTATAGTAATATATTATTTATGTGTATATAATCTATATTTTTTTATATTATAGATATCATAATGACACAATATTTCAAACAATGTATTAATATCTTTGGCTGTTCTGTGAATAAAGAAGATATCGAAAGAGAAATGAATATCGTTCCACCAATTCAAATGAATGATAATAGCTATCCTTCTAGTTTTCAAAAAGAAAATGATAATACAGTTATTATAAGAGGAAAAAAAATTCACATTGATGGTGATTTTATGAAGTGATTTTATGAAGTGATTTTATGAAGTAAGTTCATTTTGAATTATTATTATTCTAGTTGAATAATAGTAATGTTCTATAATTTATTATATAGATCGCCACTATGGGGAAAAGTTAGGTCACAAGACAGAAATATAAGAATTATTGTTGCCGGTACAATATTATATGTTGTTTCATATTTATTACTACAAACCAAATATGTCAATGATATATCACAATTACAAAATTATAAGAAATATATTTATCATTTATTTGCCTCTGATTTCACTATTGTAATGATCCAAATGAGATTTAGTCATGATAAAAAAATAAAAAGAAAACTTAAAAACCCCAAACCGAAAAAAATGAAATTATCATTTGATAAATTTATTCCAATGAACAACTACCTTCAAAATCATCAAAATGACGAACATATTCCAGTTATCAAAAAAAAACAAACTGATCTTGAATCAGATATTCAAATTCCAATTTATAGGCCTATAAATAAACAAGTAAATCAACAAATTAATCAAGAGGTTTCTGTAAATGTAGATTAAAATTATTTTTGAACAGCTGGTGCCCAGTAAGTTGTTCTTCCTGGAATTATTTTATCGGCCTTTACTGGGTTTCCATAAGGATCCTCAGATTGGCCATAGACTTCAAATTTGAATTCTTCACCTGATTTTATTTTAATTGTCGGCTGGAAATTATAAGGATGATTTTTATTTTTTGAAATATCTTTTCTTAATTTATTTAAAAAAGATACCATTCCCTGATCCAAATGTTCTAAATATCCAATATTTGCTGTTAAATATGCAAATTTAACAACATATCTGATTGAATCAGCTAAATTATTTGCTAATGATTTATTTTTATGGAGTTTACCAATCGGCGTATAAGGTGATATTTTAGCATGATATAATACAGAAACAGATAAATAATTTCCAAGACCTGATCCAATTCCATTTTTATCTGTTTGATCCATAAGAATTTTTATGATTTCTTTATTGTACCTAGTCTTAATAATCGATTTTCCACCTCTTTTAACATAATTATCAATCCTGTCATAGAATTCGGCATTTGTAAATTGTGTTTTTAATAAATCATCACCTAGTTTATCTAATTCTTTATTTAGTTTATTAATATCTGTTGTTAACACAATTGTTCCAAAATTTCTTGGATCAGTAAAATAAACATTTCGTGTCTTATTTCCATCTTTAATACTAAATTCAACATTACTATGGTCTTGATTATCAAATCCCCATTCACCACTTAATCCAAATTTATTTAGAATATATAAAGCATTATTATTTTTATCGATTAACTCAAACCACATAAATTTTCCTTTAGAATCTATTTTTATAATTTGATAGCTATTTGCCTTCTTAAATTCCGCTAAACCAGGCATTGTATGCCTGGAATATCTTCCTCCTAAAATTTTTATATCTGAAAGGACTGTATTTCTTAATTCATCATTAAGCCACAGTGCTGTTAAGCAGACTTCGACAACTTCTGGCATAATATATATTAAACATATATATTTTTATATCCGATTTATGTCTCATATTTTCTCGTTATTAAGGCCAAAAATTTTTTAATTTTTTTCAACACACCAATGTCATGTGTTGAAAATTTATTTTTATTATGTTCAATTAAAAATATCACTAAACTTGGATACCATTATTCACTATAAAAGTATAATAAAGTAACAATAATATTACCTTTTAATAAAATGAAATTTTTATTTTTTTTCATGAATTTTCAGAGAGTTTTATTAGATTTTTGAAATTGGATGATTTTGTGAAAAGTTATATATGTTACAATCATGCATAAATTTTAAAATTACGATGCATTAAAAAGTACATTTGATTATGAATTTTAATAATTTTGCAATGCAATTTGCAATGCATTTTTATGAGTAATTCATATAAAAAAATATATAATGTAACTATTATTATGGTTCAGTATACATGTGAATTATGTTCATTCATCAGTATCAATAAAACAAATTATAATCGCCATCTTCTAACGAAAGGGCATTTGGAAAAAGTAAACAATTCAACAAATGATACCCATACTATACCCAAAGTATACCCTACTGAAAAACATATAATTTACAAATGTATTCATTGCGATAATATCTTTTCTAATGCTAGCTCTTTAGGAAGACATAAAAAAACATGTTCTAAAAGTAAATTAAAGGACGATGAAGTTAAAATTCTTAAACAACAAATTATAGAAAAGGATAAGCTATATAAAAAACAAATTAAAGAAATAAAAGATAATTTTAATAAACAATTAGAATCATATGAAAAACTCTTGACGTCTGTCACAAGCCCTCAGAATGTTACAAACTATAATTATATTTTATCTAATTATCTTAATGTACCTGCTTTAGAAAGTAAGAAGTCATATGCAAATTTACTTGAAACTAATATAATGACTTTAGTTGATTTGATTATTATGTATTATGAACAAGGAAGACTTGTAACTTTCATTGGTGATTATTTAGTTAAAGAATACTTAAATGAAGAGCCCGAGAAACAGTCGTTATGGACAACCGATTTATCAAGATTAACATATATTATTAGTGAAGCATGCAAAAAAAATAAAAATATATGGTCTTATGATAAGAAAGGTGTTAAAACAAAAAAGATTATGATTGAACCTTTATTGAAATATATTAGAAATGAATTAGCTAAATATGCTGAAGACAATAGTAATTCAATTGAAACTATTATGCTGAAGAAATTAGCATCGATAATTCAAATCATAAATGAAATCGATGGTAATTTGATGATTGATAAGATAAATAAGTACATTTCACCTAAGTTCATTGTTAAACAGAATTCGATAGATTTTCCAATGATTGAGGCCGAATAAATTTTGAATTTTTTTCAACACACCAATGTCGTGTGTTGAAAATTTAATTTTTTCTGTTCAATTAAAAATATCATTAAACTTGGATACCACAATCCACTGTAAAAGTATAATATGTGGTAATAATATTATCTTTTGATTAAATGAAATTTTTATTTTTTCAGAGAATTTTACTGGATTTTTGGAATTTGATGAATTTATGAAAAGTCATGTATGATACAATCATGCATAAATTTTAACATTACGATGCATTAAAAAGTACATTTGATTATGAATATTTATATTTTGCAATGCATTTTGCAATGCAATTTGCAATGCATTTTTATGGATAATTTATATAAAAAATATATAATATAACTATTATTATGGTTCATTATACATGTGAGTTATGTTCATTCAGCAGTAACAATAAAACAAATTATAGCCGCCATCTTCTAACGAAAGGTCATTTGACAAAAGTAAATGAGAATCCAATTAAAAATGTCACGACACTTGACGACACGCAACAACACAGAGTTAAAAGTACATTTATTTGCAAATATTGCAATAATTCTTTTGCAAGATCGTCGAGTTTGATGCGACATATGGACAAATGTTCTAAAATTAGTGTTCTTGATGAAAAAGACGACGAAATAAAGGATATAAGACTACAAACATTAGAAAATGAAATCAAAAAAATAGAGAAAGAAACCAAAGAAAAAGAAAAAATATACAAGAAACAAATTAAAGAATTACAAAATAATTTCAATAAACAGTTGGAATCATATGAAAAACTCTTAACCTCTGTCACAAGCCCTCAGAATGTTACAAATTATAACTATATTTTATCTAATTATCCTAATGCACCTGCTTTAGAAAGTAAGAAGTCATATGCAAATTTACTTGAAACTAATATAATGACTTTAGTGGATTTGATTATAATGTATTATGAACAAGGAAGACTTGTGACTTTCATTGGTGATTATTTAGTTAAAGAGTATTTGAATGAAGAGCCAGAAAAACAGTCATTGTGGACAACTGATTTGTCAAGATTAACATATATTATCAGTGAAGCATGCAAAAAAAATAAAAATATATGGTCTTATGATAAGAAAGGTGTTAAGACAAAAAAGATTATGATTGAACCTTTATTGGATTATATTAGAAAAGAATTAGCCAAATATGCTGAAGATAATAGTAATTCAATTGAAACTATTATGCTGAAGAAATTAGCATCAATAATTCAAATCATTAATGAGATTGATGGCAATTTGTTGATTGATAGGATAAATAAATATATTTCACCTAAGTTTATTGTTAAACAGAATTTGACAGATTTATCAATGATTGAGGCCGAATAAATTTTGAAATTTTTTCAACACACCAATGTCGTGTGTTGAAAATTTATTTTTATTATGTTCAATTAAAAATATCACTAAACTTGGATACCATTATTCACTATAAAAGTATAATAAGTAACAATAATATTCCCTTTTAATAATATGAAATTTTTATTTTTTTTCATGAATTTTCAGAGAGTTTTATTAGATTTTTGAAATTGGATGATTTTGTAAAAAGTTATATATGCTACAATCATGCATAAATTTTAAAATTACGATGCATTAAAAAGTATATTTGGCTGCGAATATTTAAAATTTGCAACGCATTTTGCAACGCATTTTTTATGCATGATTTATATAAAAAAATATATGATATAACTAATATTATGGTGCAATATACATGTGAATTATGTTCATTTAATAGTAACAATAAAACAAACTATAGCCGCCATCTTCTAACAAAAGGACATTTAGAAAAAGTAGGACAGGCTACTCAAAATTCCAACTCGATTCCAATCATAATCCAATCTGATTCCATATGTAATTATTGTTCTAATACATATTCTAATCAAAGTAATCTTACAAAACATATGAGAAAATGTATAAAAAAAGATATAGAAGAAAAAAATAAAAATTCTGAAATAGAAAGACTTAAAATTGAAAATGAAAAAATCAAAAAGGATGCAACTGAAAAAGAAAAAATATACAAGAAACAGATTAAAGAAATAAAAGATAATTTTAGTAAACAATTGGAATCATATGAGAAACTTTTAACTTCAGCTACAAGCCCTCAGAATGTTACAAACTATAATTATATTTTATCTAATTATCCTAATGCACCTGCTTTGGAAAGTAAGAAGTCATATGCAAATTTACTTGAAACTAATATAATGACTTTAGTTGATTTGATTATTATGTATTATGAACAAGGAAGACTTGTAACTTTCATTGGTGATTATTTAGTTAAAGAATACTTAAATGAAGAGCCCGAGAAACAGTCGTTATGGACAACCGATTTATCAAGATTAACATATATTATTAGTGAAGCATGCAAAAAAAATAAAAATATATGGTCTTATGATAAGAAAGGTGTTAAAACAAAAAAGATTATGATTGAACCTTTATTGAAATATATTAGAAATGAATTAGCCAAATATGCTGAAGACAATAGTAATTCAATTGAAACTATTATGCTGAAGAAATTAACATCAATAATTCAAATTATTAATGAGATTGATGGCAATTTGTTGATTGATAGGATAAATAAATATATTTCACCTAAGTTTATTGTTAAACAGAATTTGACAGATTTATCAATGATTGAGGTTGAATAAGTAAAATATATTAAAAAATTGATATTCATACTAATTGTCGATACTTATATTATACTTATGATTACCGAATACTTTCAAGTAAAAATTATAATGTCAAAGATAAATGAAACATTGTTCAAAAGACGTTTAAAAAAAATCAAAGGAATTTACAAAATAGAAAAAGTTCAAACCCAATTTAAAATTATATTTAATGATGGCGTTGAATTAATGGTTCGTAATAAAGATGATGGTGAATATCATCTTTATTACACTTATATGAATATTCCTTGTTCGAAGTATTATTATTTTGATCATATTGGTATTATGCCACACAACACTATAACAGATTTATATGAAGAGATTGAAAGAATGGCTGACAATATAACTAGAAAAATGTCATGTAAATATCCATATTTTAAAAGTTATTAATATTTAGTTAATTTATATTTTTTCTCTATATTTTTATAAAGTAATCCACCTGATATTGCATATCGCTGAATTTCATTATTAGAATCAAATTTAATAATAGATTTTTGTTTATTTAATAGTTTTTCATTATCATTCATAATGGTATTATATAGATTTTTATATAAGTCTGTATCATATGTTAAATTATCATTATTATTATCTAATAATCTATTTTCAAAATCCATAAAAAAATTATTTTGTAGTATTAATCTTGATTTTAATTTCAGATTTTTTAGTTTACCTCTGTTTTCATTTGAATTGGTATTATCTAATAATTTTGTAAATTTATCTTCATTGATGTTGAAAATATTAATATCTTCATTATTAGAAACATTTAATCGATGATGAATTGCTTCTTGAAGTGTATCACATAATTTTACATTAATTACAAGAATATCTCTGTATTTTTGATCATTCCATTTAATTGATTTGTATTTGTAATTTTCAATTGTGAAAAATATATCTTTATCAAAAAGAACTTCTGATTCAGTATCATATTGCGAATATTTATTCAACATTATCCATTTCCTGGAATTTTTATTAATTCTAATTTTAAATAAAAAAGTATTTGAATAAATGAAATTTGGATATGAATAACTATTTGTTTTAAAAAACGATGATGCAAAAAAAGGAATATATATAATTCCCCCTGTTTTTAATATTGATGGATTAAAAATATCACCGTTAGGAGAATTAAATGATATGAAATTTTGAGCCCTAATAGTGAAAAATTCATCTTTAATACTTACTAGAGAATTAATATAATTTTGATCATTACGACATATTTGAATTGTAGTGCTAATACCATTTATAATATTATTCATATTTCCATATATCACATTTACATTTTGGTTAATATTAGAAATAGTATTATCTGAAAAAGATATTGCCCTATTTATATTTACTGGACCTGGATAATTTATGTTTTGGGAATTGATCCCTAGATTTAAGTATTGGCAATAAAGATTTATACTTGAGTATGCGTTAGTTGTATAACAAAATACATACCTATCAACATCATGATTAAAAATAAGTCTTTCAATAGATGCCAATATAGTTAATTGTTGATTGCCATTTACATTATCATTAAATATATTATTGGTATTTGGACCATCCATATTTAGAATTAATTTATCGCGACAATTATTTAAAACGGTATTAATTTGATTTCTATATAGTATTAGTAATTTGTCTAGTACATCGTAATATGTTCTATTAGTGAATATTTCTCCACTTACATTAGTTGTAAGTCGTAAATCAGTCGGGTCTATTCCAATTATCTGGTTTAATTCATTTCCATACATTCCAACTAACTGATCAAGATTATTTTTTAAATCATTGTAACTATTATTTGATGTGAAATAACATTTATATTTTTTTATATCTATAACATTATTTAATTTTATTAAATTTTTCTGTCTCTTGGTTCCACCGTGGAGTACATATTTTATTAAATTAAAAACTAAAACTAGATAACTGCAATATTTTAATTGATCATAAGATTCATATATAAATACAGGATTTTGAATTGGTATTCCAAAATTCAAATATTGTTCTAAATCTATATCAGAGATGGGGTAAAATAGTTCATTGTTACCAGAATTATAATTAGTTATAGTGTCGTCATGAAAATCAGTATGCAGATGAGGTGGTCTAGCATTTGTATATTTTTGATTCATTCCAAAAATATCATCCCTAAGTAAAAAATGAATAAAAATTCCTTTTATTGAAAATCCGTGTTTTATTCTTTTACCATAATAAAACAACTGATTATTACTATAATGTTGTATTTGATTCTCTGATATTAAATTATGTTTACGAAGAATATTAATTATATAGTGACGGTAAACTATATTTTCAGTATTATTCATGAAATTATTCATATTATTTACAATCCAATCACCCATTTCATTCAATTTATATTCATTCCCTTGAATTAAATGTAAATCAAAATCAAACGACTTCCCTAAATAATCATCAGATACAATATTATTTATTGCTTTTCCACCCATTATCATATATTGATAATGATTCCCAGATAAAGATCGTTTAAATACAACTTCAATTATTTCTTTTAAAATTGTTTCCATAAAATCATATAGACTAATAAGATTATTAATTGGTTCTCCATCCAAACTATACACATCACGCACTTGATAATCATTGCTGATCGAAACATTATTTACTGCTATTCTTGACATTATATATATATATATATAATTTATTTCATTACAAAAATATGGAAAAATTTGATTAACTATAATAATATTTAATCAATAACAATAATAAAGATTAAAATGAATGACCAAGACCAATCAATCACTGTTTCTGAATTAACTAGTTTAATTAAAGACACATTCAGTGAAACATTTGGATTTACAAAATTATGTGTTGTAGGTGAGATTTCTAATTTTAAACCATCAAAAAATAATGTTTTTTTCACATTGAAAGATGAAACTGCATCTATTAACGCTGTTATGTGGAACTATTCCAATAAAAAAGATAAAATGGAAGATATTAAAGATGGCAAGAAAGTTATGGTTTCTGCCAATATTTCTATTTTCCAAAAATCTGGTACATATAATTTAAATTGCCATTCTATTGAATTACTAGGTATTGGTAATCTGTTTCAATATTATAATGATTTGAAAGAAAAATTTGCAAAGTTAGGATATTTTGATGAAGCAAATAAAAAAAGTTTACCGTCAAATCTTAATACAATTGGAATCATTACAGCAATTGATGGTGCTGCATTGCAAGATTTCTTATATGTCATTAAGAACAACAATTTCTCTGGAAAAATTTATATTAAAAATTGTCTTGTACAGGGGAATGACTGTCCAAATGATATTTCGAAAGCGATTAAAGAATTAGACAGTATGGAATTAGATTTAATTATTATTGCTAGAGGTGGTGGATCATTTGAAGATCTTTTTGGATTCTCAAGTGAACAGGTTGTTGAAGCCATCAAAATTGCAAATACATGTATAATGTCTGCAATTGGTCACGAAGTTGACTTTATGTTATCCGATTTTGTTGCTGATATACGAGCACCAACACCATCTATTGCTGGTGAATTAGTTTCCGGTAAAAAAGTAAATGAACTAAATATCGATGAAATTAAATTATTATCAGAAACAATTAAAAATATGGTAAAAAGTAAAATTGAAAATAATGGCTTACAATTGAATAATTATAAAATTCTTCTTAAATCGCCATTGGATTTCATTGATAAAATTATTCAAGACATTGACATGATTCAAGGAAAATTTTTAATTGCCATTCGAAATAAATTGTTTTCTTTCACCTCTATTTTAGAAACATCTAAAAGTATACAAGTTATCCCTCAAATCTATCAAGATGAAAAGAAAATTACTTGCATTAATGATATTAAAAAAGGGAAAAAATTGAAAATGATATTTTATGATGGTGAAGTAATAATCAATCCAAAAGATATTGTTGTTGTGAAATATGAGTAATTTTGAACAATGCATTAATGATTTGGCCAAACAAGTTCATGAATACAATGCTATGTCAAATGATGAAAAGATTAAAAATATAAGCCAATATAATAATATTATTAAAAATATTAATCAGTGTGATGAACAGTTAAAAGAACACAATGATAGACTTGATGCTATCACATCTAAATCACAAAAGAAAAAGACAACATATACAAAGAAAAATTTTGATTCCGATATGGCTACTATTGTAAATATTAAAAATACAATTGAGACATCAAGTAATTTGGATATTTCTATTTTAATGGAATATTACGAAACAATATCAGATATACAAAAAAGAATATTGCCATTTTTAGAATCAAAGAAATTAGAAATTATTAAACTTTAAAATTATGTTAAGAATATTTTTTATTAAATTTCGATATGTATTGCAATAGAATTCTTATCAATAAAGTGTTATTATTGACAAAAAATAGATTTTATTAGACCATATGATGTTCTATTGTTGTACTATAAAAATATTTTTATATAATAATTTTTCTATAGATTAATAATATTTTCCAGTTGGTATAAAATATATAATATTATATTATAGTATATAATGACAAGGAAATGCCACAACGACGAAAAATCTAACTATGATAGAATTCGCAAAAGAAAGATGAACGTATGTAAATTAAATGCATGTAAAGCAAACGTTAAGGACTTACATGCAGATAATGCAAACGTTAAGGACTTACATGCAGATAATGCAAACGTTAAGGACTTACATGCAGATAATGCAAACGTTAAGGACTTACATGCAGATAATGCAAATGTTAAGGACTTAAATGCAGATAATGCAAATGTTAAGGACTTAAATGCAGATAATGCAAATGTTAAGGACTTAAATGCATGTAATGCAAATGTTAAGGACTTAAATTCATGTAATGCAAATGTTAAGGACTTAAATTCATGTAATGCAAATGTTAAGGACTTAAATGCATGTAATGCAAATGTTAAGGACTTAAATGCAGATAATGCAAACGTTAAGGACTTACATGCATGTAATGCAAATGTTAAGGACTTAAATGCATGTAATGCAAACGTTAAGGACTTACATGCAGAAAATGCAAATGTTAAGGACTTACATGCAGATAATGCAAATGTTAAGGACTTACATGCATGTAATGCAAACATTAAGGACTTACATGCAGATAATGCAAATGTTAAGGACTTAAATGCATGTAATGCAAACATTAAGGACTTACATGCAGATAATGCAAACGTTAAGGACTTAAATACATGTAATGCGAAAGTTAAAGACTTAACAGTTGAAAATATTTATGGTAATGCAGTATTTAAAGATATACCAAAAATTGTTCGTGTTCCCACTGATAAACCCACATTAAATGATGCATTGACATATGTTTTCACAAGTGATGATATTAAAGCATTTAGAATTATTCTTGAAACACAAGGCCCTCATGCTATGGCAGCACGATTATACAATAATGATTTGTCTTATTTAAGTATTGAAGCTGAAACAAATACTGATAATATGGGAATGTATTATGGACATTTAGCAAGTGCATTTGGTGTATTGGCAAATAAAAACGAAGTAGATATAACAAAAAGTGGTAGAGGTCCATTTAGTATTGCTTTAAGTAATTCAGATACAACTATTACTGTATCTGGAACTTCAATTATGGGACCAAATCCTGTACCACCTGCCGGTGGTCCTGCCTGTATACCTTATCCAAATGCATTTATTGGAACTGGCGGAATTTCACCAGATTTTAGTGATCTTTTAGCAGGTGATACGATAAGATGGTTTAGTACATCAACAAACGTCGTTACAGAATTAACAATTGCGTCAGTTTCTGGAAATACAATTACATTAACAACAGCTGTTCCAACACCTGTAACTCGTGGTGATGGTTTTTCAGTTAAACCGCGTGCATCCATAACATTAGGTGTAGGACCCTTATTACCGGAGTTAATTATTAGTGGTGTTCTAGAATTAACAGGATTATACTTTCCAGCAGTTGCTCCACTTGGGTCGTTTCCAGCTATTATTATTGCAGAAGGAAAGAATCATACAAATCTAAAACAATGCTTATTCGAAACTTCTTATGCTACTGGTTCAACAATTACATATGCCTTTGGACCAAATACATTTATGGATTCAACAAATGGTGTATCACAAGCAAAATTAGTATGCAATGCTGGAGGTAATGTTCTAGCATTTGGTCAAACATTTGTTGGTAAATTTTCAGGATTTGAAGGATTTTCTAGTAATGTACATACTATATGTTTTACTACATATATCGGATGTGACCGGGGAGCAACTCACCGATTAAGTGGAAGTAAACATGACTTTAATGATTTTATTAAATGTAAAATTGGTGTATTGGCTGAAAATGCTAGCCGACCATCACAGGCATCTTGGTTTTGGCATTGTAATACAGCGATTAAGTTGTCACTAGGATCTAGTTTTGAAAATGTACCACCTTCATCAGTAGGATTTCCAGATTTACCAATGATTATTCAAGGTGATCCAACCGATTCAACTACTATTGGTGTTGATTTATCTTATAATTCACAATTAAATTGTCCCATTTTGCGTATGTGTGATGTCGCAACACATGGAATTATTGATGGTGTTATAGTAACTACTTTTCCTGATGTATTCCCACCATCACGTACACTAGTATCAGATACATCAGCACCAAATACTTCTTATGGTGTTCGTAATTCAGGTGTTGTATATGACATTTTTACAGGTGGTTCTTGTGGCTGCCCTTAATTATTATTATATCAAAATTATATATATACTCATTATTATATATATTAAGCTTCCACTCTTTGCATATACTTTCTGGTAAATATTGAAAGTCTACATGAATGCCAGAATAGGTATAAAAAAGAAACAATTTATACCCTTATTTTTAATATATGAAAAAAATATAAAAAAGTAATTTTTTTTATTTTCTACAGATTAAATATATTAATACTATTCATGGCTTCGACAATCAATGAATATCAAAAGTATCAAAAATACAAAACCAAATATTTACATTTAAAAACCAAACAATTTGGTGGTGGTCTTACAGCAAAAGAATTTCTTGAAACTGCAAAAACGAAAAGTATTGATGACTTAGTAAATGATTTTAGTAAAATAGAAGAAGAAGAACTAGTTGAACTATTCCAAAAGAAGAATAATCCTTATGACTTTATTGAATTATTAGATTCTTTAAAGAATAAAGATAAGCATGAAAATTTTGTGGCTAAATTTTTTAACATTGTTGAGAACTATATTGCAAAAAAAATATATATATTAAATAAAAACAAGCAACTAGATGCAGAAACACCTATTATTTTGGGAATAATGAATTTGTATAATAAAGGGAAAGGCGGATCTAATTATGTCAACTATATTATTAGGTCTGCAAAAAGATATAATATAAATTTATTAACTCGGGACAAAGAAAATAGAAGTCTTTTACGATATGTAATGAAACACCCGAATCAAAAATCGCAAATGGAATTGTTGGTTGACGAAATGTTTGAATTATATGGAGAAGAAAAAACAAAAAGTGAAATTAATGGTAGTTCAGATAAACAATTAGCAAAAACATTAACATCATATGTGGATGAATTAATTAAACGTAAAAAAGAGCAAGTAGAAAGAGAATTAGAACAGCAACAAGAAAATGAACGTCTTAAGAAAGAAAGAGATGACATTAAAAAACAATTTTTAGAAAAATTGCCACCATTTGAATTAACTGGAGTATCAAAAGAAATTAATGGAATAAAATTTGAGTTAGGAAATGTAAAACTAACTATAAAAGATAGAATTCATGTTAGAATACGCACAACTATATTGACAACTGGGGAAAGTCATATTCTAACACTATACACATCTAAAAGCGAGGGAGGATTTTGGAGATTGTGTGTCTATTTTATGAACAGTTATGAAAAAGGATCTGATTATATAACTAGTACATTTATTTGTATTGATTTACAGATTTTTATTAATAATCATTTAGAAGATTTAAGAAATATTACATTGGAAACAAATGAGACTATAAAAAAACATGATATTAATATAGATGATTTAGTTCTTGAATACTGGTGTCCTGCATTGGAATCTGATAATTTAACCGCAAATGAAATATTTCAATATATAAAATTAAAAGAGCGGCAAGATAAAAATCCAGATTTTGAATTTTTAGAAACTTTATGCTCATCAACTTGTTTTCAACCGAAAAAGATTAGTTGGACAAAACTATCTGATGACGCTGGATTTGGTGTGATTTCCACCAATGAAGAAAGATATATACCTAATTTCTATGATATTTGTAATAATGATGAACGCATAGTTAAATCTGATAAATATATGGAATTCAAACATTATTTTAAAAATTGTGATATAAATGATGAAAATATTGTGAGCATCTTTTATAATGCAATAGGCGAATTTCTAAAAGCACATTTTGAACTTTCGGATAATGAAAAATTAATATTTTTAGGAAAGATGGAATTTGTACTGAAACATGAAACTGGTGAGGAAGTAAAAATAAACCATCAAATTTTTCAAATTAAAATTATACACAAAGAAACAAAACAAAAATATAATATAAATATATCAAAATATTTATTAGATAATCAAAAACATAATATTTTCAACGGTACATATTGGGCAATTTTAAATATTGTACCATCCGATACATTAATTAATAAATATGGTCTTTATGATAAAATTGTCTCTGTTGGTCCAATTACACAAAAGATTTTTGAATATCATTCTCAATTTTCATCTCGATTCCTTGAGAAATTAAAGGGATTTCCAGAACGGACTGTAGGAAAGTATTATTTTGTAGGAGATATCATCCAAAATTTTTGGCCTTTGACTATAATTAGAGATGATAAATATCAAGAATGGGATAAAAGTAATACAATCACAATTACAATTTAATTCGATTTATACATAACAATAATTAAATAATCTGTGGGAAAATTATACTATTATACTTTTATAAATTTGTGATAAAATATATACACTTAAATTGCACATATGTATACCAATATTCATTTAGACTTTTAATATTTACCCATACTTCCTGGTGACTATCACTAAATGCAGATTCTAATAAGAAATAGTAAATCAGTATACTTTTACAATAAGTATACCTAAAATATATAATATCTTAACATAATAGTTATTTATTATACTAATATTATAATTGTTAATATTAGTACATATTTAATGATATGCATAATTATGATGATTGTTATTTTTAATTAATAATGTTATCATTGTTATACTTTTTCTTACTTTGCATTCATAAGGTAAATATTGAAAGTCTACATGAATGCCGGAATAGGTATAAAAAAAAAACAATTTAAAACCGTATATGGGATGGGACAGCAAACTACGTAAATTTAGAAATGCTAAACGTAGATTAAATACTAATTTTACATTAGGGAAAAAAATAAATAAAACAGTTGCCATAAACAAAAGAAAAAATAATAATCAAAAGAAAATAGATAATGAATTATTTATTGAGGAAGACAGCAGTGATACATTTAATCCATTAAATAAAAAGAGAAAGCGTAATGAAACAGAGTCAGCAAAAATATCATGGAATGATTTTAATATTTATTACCCAGCGGATGGATATAATAATATGTCAGTTGAAGAAAAGAAAGAATGGATATCAGCAACAAATGTTAAAAATTATTTACTTAGAGATCCATTAATTGACTGGTTTGATCTTTATTATTTAGAAAAGGGATTTAATGATATTCCTGAAGAACAACGCCAAATAACGCCAGAGAATATGAATTTAATAATAACTGAGAGAAATACTAAAAAGAAAACATTTGAAGTTGAAAAGAATAAACTAAATGTATTATTTGAAATGGGCCATAAATTTGAAGATTATGTTATTCAAGATTTGAAAACTAAATATTCAAACCATATTAAAAAAGTAGTTACAAATACAGTCACACCAGATTTAAATCAAGTAACATTAAAATATATGCTTGAAGGAATACCAATTATCGAACAGGCTGCGTTATATAATTTTAGTAATAGAACATTTGGTGTTGCTGATTTATTAATAAGGAGTGATTGGTTTGAAAAAATATTTGTTGATCAAATAATTTCAGAAAATGAAAAATATTATAAGGCACCGAAATTAAATGGGAATTATCACTATCGTGTTGTAGATATAAAATGGACCACAATGTATTTATGTAGTAATGGAAAAAATCTTAGGAACTCACATAGATTTTCTGCATACAAAGGTCAGTTAGCAATATATAATGCGGCTCTTGGTATATTACAAGGGTATACACCTAATACTGCTTATATAATGTCGAAAGCATGGAATTTAAATGGTAATCAAGATCATGGTTACAATTGTTATAAATTACTAGGTCAAGTTGATTATTCAGATTTCGATTCAAAATATATATTGGAAACACAAAATGCAATTAGATGGGTTAGAAATGTAAGATATAATGGAAATAAATGGTCTTGTAATAAACCAAGTGTTCCAGAGTTATATCCAAACATGTGTAATAAATTTGATTCACCATATCATAACATTAAAAAAGAATTATGTGATCAATTAAATGAAATTACACAGATATGGATGGTAGGTGTAAAACATCGTAAAATAGCTCATAGTAAAGGAATAATGGGATGGGATGATCCACGATGTAATTCAGAAACAATAGGTATGCACGGTAAGAAATTAGGTCCGATTGTAGATAAAATAATTAGAGTCAATAGAGACAATATTGGTAATATATTACCGAGTACAATTATTAATAACATGGAAAATTGGCAAACAAAAACTGATTTAGATTTTTATTTAGATTTTGAGGGTATAACAGGATGCCTCTATGATAAAAATATATGCCTTGAAAATTCTGAAATAGATAGCCAATTAATATTTATGATAGGTGTTGGATATGAAAATAAAGGGAATTGGGAGTATAAAACATTTATGACTAATTCAATATCTCGATCAGAAGAATCAAGAATTTTCAGAGAATTTATTGATTTTATTACTAAGAAGAAGCAAGACCTAAAATCGAAATTAAAACCAAGGTTTTTCCATTGGTCGCCTGCCGAGAAATCTGTTATGAATATGATAAATAAAAGATATAAGAATGAATTTTCTAAATGGATAAATTCAGTGACATGGATAGATATGTGTAAAGTATTTACCAATGAACCAATTGTAATTAAAGGCGCAACCAAATTTAATTTGAAAGAAATAGCCAAAACAATGGTTATGCATGGAATGATACAATCTAGTTGGGATAATTCAGGTCCAGATAATGGTTTAATGGCCATGATGGAAGCAATAAATTATTATCATTATATGGAAAATGGTAAAAGAAATAAGAAAGATGATAAGAAATATGTTGATTTAATGATATCAATAACTGATTACAATGAAATTGACTGTAAAGTGATTTGGGAGATAGTAAAGTATCTAAGACAAAATCATTGTAAAAATTGATTACTTCACTTAAAGATTGTTAATTTATAATATAAAATAACAGAATGACAACAACTGATTTTAAATATCCAAGAAAATTAAATACAAAAATATGGGAAGAATATATAGGTCGCCCATTGACTGTTGATGAGAAATGTTTAATTGAAATGTGCAAATCTGAGAAATATATGAATAAGATGATGAATGATTTGTATGGTCATTTAGAAATAAAACAAAATAAATATCATATTCCAAAATTAACTAGTTTAGATGGTAATTGCCTATTTGAATCATTGAATTATCATAAAATAGGGAACAATGTTGAAGAATTGAGAACAATGTTGTCAATGGTATTTTATATTTTTCAAAATTATCAAAATTTTTTGCCTAATATGGAATCAACTTTAATCGAATTATTCAATTGTACAAATGAAATTGAATATGTTAGCACATATGAAAATAAAGAAAAAGTTTATTATAAATATTCCTATGCCATAATGTGTCAAGATTTAGGTAATTTGACATGCTGGAGTCGTTTACCAACACAATTAATTTTATTGGTGGTTTCATATTTATTCAATGTAGAAATAATCATTATAAATAGTAATACTGGTTATGAAACAAAAATAAATATTTATGAACTAGATCCAAAATCTGAAATAAGAACAATATATCTTGGTCATTTAGGTGAATCGCATTATGTTCCATTAGATACAACTATTCCAAATAAATATCCAATTTATTATGATAATGCCATGAAAAATTTAATAGAATGGGGAAAGGTTATAGAAAATATTAAAACTGAACAATTTATGAATACTCAAAATATAATTATTAAAAATGAATTAAATCAATCAAATGAATTTGAAAAATTAGAATATTTTTCTGAAATGAAAATTGAGAATACAGATATGAATGAAGTAAATTTTTAAAAAATTGAAAAATAAAATATATAAGGAATTCAATATTATATCAATATAATATACCAACAAAATGCTCCATTTTAAGCAGCAGCAACCAACGGATCACTTTACTTTGCCGAAAAACGGCAAAGTCATCATGAAAAACGGAACACCAATTAATGATCATTATGTTTCAAGTGTTATCGAAGAAATGATTAATAGGAGACTAACTCTAGATAAGTCATGCATTGTTGATGGGTTTCCTGCACGCCATTCAGCGTCGTTTATCACTGGGACATCCAATTGGCGGGAAAAAGATCTCATATGGGGAAAATTCGACCCGGGAGGCACGAGCTGGGTGTTGTTATGGACTACATGCTGAGATGGATGCAATTAGAAAATTACCACCGCGACGTGGTACGCGCATGATTCCTATTGATTTAGTCATTTTACGTATAGCGAGGGATGGTTCTTTAAAGAATTCAGCTCCGTGTTTTAAGTGTATTGAACATATGGATAGGTTGAATAAGAAGACCACATATCGGTTAAGGTATATTTATTATTCAGATGTAACAGGTAATATTATTAAGACGAAGTTTACAGAATTGTATCAATCAGAAAATAAGCATGTATCAATGAGATTTAGAACAGTGAAGTTTCCAGTAAAGGATGATTCAAAGAAAATATTAAAAAGTATAAATCAATAATAGTTTTTTTATTGTGTAATAATTATGTATTAACTAGCTCAAACATCATTAATGCTTTTTCTTGTGGGAATAATGCAACATCATTAATATTTTGAGCTGTATAATAAGAATTTTCATTTTGTTCATTCATATTTGTTTTTGTAATCAAATATGATTCGTCATCAACATCAAATGTAATAATTTTGTCATGTTCAATTCTATCCAAAATACTATTTTTTGTTTCAATATCTAATCCTCTTAAAATATACCAACCAATATCATTATCAAGATCATCTTGTTCTAAAGGTCGATAAACTAGAAAATAACTATCTTCTGTGAATATATTGATACTTTTTTCTTTGACATTAAATGTTTTTATAAGTAAATATCTTATTAGTTCTCTAGTAACCTTAACATCATTTTTAGTTCCTATCATTGGATTAAATTCTGTAACATCCATAGAAACAATATTATTTTTAAGCATAACCAATAATTTTTCGACATCTTCAATTTTTAATCCATTCTTATTTTTTGGAATAACAGTCTTGATGATATCATCAGTGAATACTTTCATATCTAATGAAACATGAACTGGTCTATCACCAATTATTTCTTTAATAACATTGATAATTTTATCACATCCAACATTACTTATTTTATTACTAGTAAAAAAAGGAATTTCATAGTTTCTAACTAGTTCCATTTGATCATTGTCATCATTAAGGCCATAATAAATAAGTTGACATGGTAATATATTCATCTTACTTTTTATGAATTTGTCACCACATAATCCAAGTATGGATGCACAAGGCATTTCATCAAAATTTTTCGTTGGTGAAGTAACAGGATTATGAATATCTGGAGATGAATCAATCCATAATACAAATAAATTGTTATTACTATATCTTTCATTGATAGCGGGAATTGTTCCAGAAGAAATACTATTATCACCACCAATTGTAATTATCTTGTGAGATGGATGTTGATTGAGATATTGAGAAATATGCGAATATAATTGAATATAATCTGAGCGCGATTCAATCTTAATATCATAGTCATATTTTTCTTTGATTTCATCAGGAGCAAATTGGAATCCTTGACTCCTATTGCTTTGATGGCATTGCGCTTTAATAAAATGTAATTGATTCATGATTATGATTTATTTAGTATTAAAATTTTCCTATATAATGATATTATCAATTTTTATTTAGTGAATACATGGTAAGGAAAAGTATACCAATAGTCTAATTATTTATGAAAAGTAATGACCGCCATAATTGGATATATCGTTAAATATGTATCAATGGTGACAATTTTATATATAATTATCGTAAAAGTATATCAGATTACTATTTCTTATTGATCCCGGCGCATCGGCAAGCAAAATTGTACAATAATATAAATATATATTATTTTAATTGAGTATTATTAAATAATTTTGTTGACATATGCGTTGTCTTATATATTATTCTATATATTATTCCACATAATTCTACATAAATCAATTTGATATATTGTTATACTAAAATCAAATAATGATAATCATTTTACTAGCCATCAAACAGAATGTGACTAAAAAAGCTATAATATAGATATTTCAATATAATGATTTGAAGTTAAAAATTAAATAGGCTTTTATATATACTTTCCTTATCATGCAATTCATTGATTTTTAATAAAAATTCAAAAAATTGATATTAATACTATAAATGGAATACACTTGTAATTATAATAACAAACTTGTTTTTTCTAGAATAAGATGCTGATCAAAATCAAAACACTGAAAGGTGAGATGACGGAACTAGAAGTTCCGGATGATTATACTCTTTTAAATTTAAAAACAAAATTATCAGAAATCAAATCTCATTCAATTGAGCATATTAATATTATTTACAATGGTGTAATTCTGAATCCTGATACTAAAACACTGAAGGAATTATCTTTGACATCAGGTGTAACAGTTGTTCTTTTGGTCAAACCACCAAAGACGCAGGTAGTTGAACAATCACAACAACCGGTTATCCCAATACAGCCACAACAACCTGTTCAACCTACTCAACAGCATCAACCAGTCATTCAAAACATTCCACAAGGAAACAATTTATTTGATATGGCTCAACAAGCCCTTAATGATACACAAGGTCAGCCCATGAATATGCATCAAGCCTTTACAAGTGCATTGCAACAGAATCCGCAGTTGTTTATGCAAATGATTATGCAAGATCCGGTGATTCAACAAATGGCTCAAGCAAATCCAAATGCTTTTCAACAAATGGTTACTGATCCGAATTTCATTAATAATGTTATCCAAGCCAGTGAGCAAATGGGTGAATATGATGAAGATGGAGATGATGAGGCAACATATCAAGAATATGTTGGTGGTCAGACAAATATGAATAATTTAACTGAATCTCAAAAACAAGATGTTGATGATATTGTTAATATGGGATTAGGCCCATATGAAGTTGTTCTTCAATATTATGTTGCATTTGGCTATAGTAAAGAAACTACAGCCAATCATTTGCTTAATGAACAATTGGATAATATGAATTAATTTATTACATTAAAATCTTTCTGTTTGATGTTCAATATCAGTAATATATATAGCTGATTCATTTATTTCACTAAATTTGTTAGCTTCAGTTTCAATATGTTTTGAGTATTCTGAAATATCAGCAACTTGGTCAGTATTCAAATAAAAACTATATTCCATATCATCATCTAAACCATGTATATTAATAAACCCATCAATTGAAGGTGTTTTTTTCATATAATTACATATCATTTCATAACCTGGCTTTGTTCCACCATATTGAAATATATGCTCAACTAATTCATCACCAATATTGCTTGATATATTTCCTTTAATTTTTTCATTATAGACATCTGCTGATAGTACTCTGCTCCAAATAGAACAATAATATTGTGCGTCACTACCTAAAAATGTATTTATCCATTCATATGGTACACCAATTTGATTATTTAAGTTGATTTTATATTTTTGATTTTTTATATTGTCAATCATAATTTCATTATTAAGTTGTTTATATAAATTTGTCATAATTTTATTAATCTCATCAATTTTACCGGTCTTAAGTATTCCTTCAATAGAATCAACGATTTGTTGTGATGAGTATATCATTTGATCAAATAATGAAATGAGTATATGTTTTTTATAATGCAATCCGATATCTATATTTTTCAATTTGACCAATTTGTTAATAATTTCATCATCCAAACATTCACCTGTTTGATAATGATGTGATAATTGTCTGATAATATTTTTTTCCCAACACAATAAATCTAATATTTGTGCTGGAGTTTCAACAAAATCAACTTCAACATTTAGTCCACTAAAAATTATATATTTAGTTTTTCCAAAAATATGATGCATAACATGAGCCATTTCATGAAATAAACTAATGACATCTTGGAAATTAATTAAAGTAGCATTATTTCCTGATTTATTATTTATTCCAACAGATGACATAAGAACGACAGCCGGTATTTGTCCTATTAAAATAGCTGGTTTTAAACAAAAGCACCTAGTTTGTTTATATTTTGAATCTCTTGAAAACACATCTAGATATAAATGTCCAATTAATTTTTGGTTTTTATTCCGAACTGCATAAAGTGCAACATCAGGATGCCATGTATTTTTATTATTTAATTTTACAAATGTAATACTGAATAGTTTTTCATAAATTTTAAAAATTTCGGAAATTGTATTGTTGAATTCAAAATATTCTTTTAATTTATTATCATTAATTCCATATTCTTGTTTCCATTTTGTAATATAGTATTGGATATCATGAGTTGATAATTGTTTACCATTATTAAATTTTTTAAGAGTATCTAGTTCCCGTACATATCTAAAATTTAATTTAGTAAGTAATTCACCCATAAAATTTTTCACATTATTCGAATTTTTTACCATTTGTATAAATGCTTTATAATCACTATGGCATTTATATGAAAGCATTTTAGCATGTTTATCCCGTAATACTATTAATTTAGCAATATAATTCATCAAAGTACCAGAGCATAAATTTGAATAATAAGCTTCAATAGTTTCTCTAACTTTTTCACTAGAAATATATTTCATGCATATATTGTAATTATTCTTGTTAGCTCTAATTTTGTACATATTATCTTCAAAAATAAATGTTGTTAATATATTTTCTGGAATACCAATAACTTGATCTTTAGATAAATTAATTGTGTTCTTTTCAATTTGACAAATATAATTAGCAATTCCATTTTCTAATTTTGAAATTTCATGTTTAATTTTTAGTAATAATTCTCTTTTGTCTTTATCAAGGTTAATACCATTTCTTTCATAATTAAGAATTAATTTATCAACAAAGAATGAATCATCTGTATTCAATTTTGTTTTTTTAATTTCCAAAAGTTTAGTATATATATCTTCTCTTAAATCCAATTCATTGATATATTGTGTTAACATTAAATCACATTTAACACTTGCTTTTCTTATTTGATTATTCGGACTTGCATATTGCAAAAAACCACAAACTGAATGAAAAGTTTGCAATTCATTAATATCATTTGCCAATGTTTCTAAATCTGTAAATTTATCATTTGTTTCTTTTGAGTTTTTAATAATTGTTTCAGTTAATTTTATTAATTCATTTGGATCAATGTTCCAATTAAGTATTATTTTTTCTGACAATTCCATTTCTTGACTATATATCATAATAACAAAAGAATTAATAAAACTTAAACACATCTACTGAAAAATTGATTAATAAATAAAATAACTAATAATAATCCTTATATTATCATTAAATATTATGCTAGTCTGTCAATCATGTCATTCAACATCTCTTGTTCCACTTAAACTAGAATGTGATCATGTTTATTGTTTCTTATGCCTATTTTATAATTATAATGGTAATACATGTTGTCAAACAAACGATCCCTTTGAGGTAAGCAATCTAGCCAATACTGATAATGATAGATATTATATTTGGCTGTATTCATCAAATTATGGTAATACATGGTGGTGTTATAAAAAAGAAATATGTGAACAGATAGAGAGTATTTATCAAGATTATAATTTAAGGAAAAAAATATTGATAAATGAAGAAGAAAACAATATAATTAATTTAAGTGTTTTAAAAAAATCAACAAAATCAAAATCTGAATCATTAGTTAATTATAAAGATAAGTTTGAAGAATTAGATACTTCAAATGAATCAGCAGTTGAATTTAATGACGAAACACCAATTTCTTCACCAAAATTGAAACCTCAGGCAAATATCATATCATATATAATAAAGATTAATGGAAATGAATATAAATTAGATTTTGATCTTATGAAACAAATAAACTTAGATGATACAACAAAAAAAAGAGCTATAACGAGAATTGAAATACCCAATGAAATCAGAACTTTTTCAGGGAATGCATTAATCAAATATTTAGCTAATACTTATAATATTATTGGTGTTTCTGGAAGAAAATTTTGATTTATTAATATAAAGTTATATTAAGTATGATTAATTCATAAAAATGAATACACAAGTTATATTCGAGTGTCCGTTGACAAAATATCAAATTGAATACATTATAAATAATCAAAATCAAACGGCTTTATTTAATATGGTTTATTCTGATTATAAAAACACGAAAGCATTTTTGTCCCTTCTAAGAACATCAATTGATCAATTAAAGAGTAAAAATATAATATATATAATGCAATGTGTTTCAGTAGATGAATGGAAAAGATATTTAGAAAATAAGACATCCTGGAAAATTGAGAATGAAAATATTATTCAGCAAGTTTGCATGATTAAATGCCCGGTTAATGATTTTTTAGAAAATTATGGTGTTGGTATTGGATTATGATTTTTTTATCTATAAATAATAAATGGATAATCTAATAAAACTAATTATAACAAATAGATTTCGAACTATTTGTGATGTTATAAAAAGTGGAAAAATAGAGAAAGAAGATTATGAAAAGATATATGATTATTTTCTATATTTTTATATAAAAAAAATGGTAGCTGACGAAACCATGTATTTTTTGACATATATGTTATTTCAGCATCATAAGATATTAAAAATAAATAAATTCGATAATTATGAAATTCTCATGTCATGGCATATATTTAGAAATCAAATGAGAAACAGAACATATAATTTGCTTAAATTATATATGGATATTCAAATAACAAGTAAACGATTAAAAACATCAGTTAATTTGCTTAAAAATAACTCTAAGAATTTTAATAAATTATTGGACAAATGTAACAAAACTAAAATAATTAAAAATATAGTTTATGATACAATGATTGAATATCCATTATATTTTAATGATAAAATTACTCAAAATAATATAATGATGGCATCAATAAATGAGAAAAATTTATGGGTTCATGAATTAGAAATTGAGAAACGATTATTATTAATAATCAAATATTATGGCATTAATTTATTGCAACTTTTAGGGGTTAATATAATTGATGGAAAATATTTTACACTGCTATCTTTTGATGAAAAAATATCTTATTATAAAAATTGTTTATCAATAATTTGTAAAACTGGTAAAATGATATGTGATTTAGCTGATTTTAAAGATAAATTGAAAAAGAAAAGATATCAAAATAAATATATATATAAGACAATATATGATAAGAAAAGTGAAAAATAAATATAATAAAGGTTTATTTAGTACAATATATTATGTAATAATATCATAATATATGATGAATCCTTTCATTGTAGAGAATGCAATTAACACTTGCTATATTGATTCTTTACTATTTGCCCTATTTTATAAATCAACATTACTTGATGGGCTATTAAACAAAGATTTAAAAAACACATCAGGAATTTATCTTCAGGAATATGTAAAAGAAAGATTTGTTAAATCTATAAGAAATGGAAAATCTATTCTTAAAGACGATATTGAAATGATAAGAGTTATATGTTCTCATATAGGGTGGCAATCACAAGAAGAATATTTAAATCAACAAGATGTGAGTGAATTTTATTGTTTTTTAATGGATGTTTTTGAAATGGAAAAAGTTTCAATCCAAAGGAACACAATTATTGAAACATCATATAATAATCAAATTGGAAAGAAAGAGATTATACCATTTATACCATTATATTTGTCAGAATCAGATCAATCAGATACTATAAAGAATATGTTATCACGATGGCAATATGATAATATAGCTGTTACTCAGAATACATGTCTAAATTCATATAATATATTAAATGAACCAATAATTATAGGTTTAGCAATCAATAGATTTAATAATAAAGGAACTAGAATTCAAACTAATGTTATAATTCAAAAGAAAATATATATCAATGAAAAGAGAACTACTGAATTTTTATTTCATTCGGCTATATGTCATAGAGGTGATACATTAAAATCGGGACATTATTATACACTAGTTTCAAATAATAATTCACAATGGTATATTTTTGATGATTTGAATATTCCATGCATAAAGGAAGTTAAGATGGATGATCCAATAGTAACAAATATGATTAAAAAAGAATGTATTTTTGCATTTTACAAAAAATAATTATATTAAGTAATATATAATGATTTCTAAAAGTGAAAAAAAAATAATAAATGATTCTAATTGTGAAATATTAATTAACTCATCTCTTTTAATTTATAATAATTTACAAATTAATTTCCTTGAATCACAAATTGGGAAAAAGTACGATATCGTAAAACCAATATATGAAAAAGATAATGAAGGAATATATATAATAAATGAATTAAATACTAGAATAAAATATATTTTAAAAATTAAGAAATCGCAAAACTTGAATTGTTTTGGTGAGAGGATTTATAAAATTTTAAGTAAAAATCAGCATAAAAATATATTAACATTTGTTTCTTTCATTAGAGAAAATGAATATACATATTCAATATATGAATATGTGAATGGATATAATTTATCAGAATATATTAAAATATATGGCGATCTATTAGAAAAAGACATAAAATATATATTTAATCAATTAGTCGATGCATTAATTTTTTTACATAGTTATAATATATTACATTGTGATTTAAAACTTGAAAATATAATTATTAATCATAAAAAAGAAATAAAAGTAATTGATTTTGATTTATCAATAATATGTTATAATGATGAAGGATATATATCTAATAATATTTTTGGGACATTACAATATATAGCACCGGAAAGTTATGATTTATGTATATATTCAAAAAAGACAGACATATGGCAATTAGGTGTAATATTATATATAATAATAACTGGAAAATTTCCACATAATAATGAAATATCCTATGTAAATTCATATAGCAACTTGTGTAGGAAAAATATATTTAAACATATTGATTTAAATTATCCACGAGAAACTATAATTAAAAAAAAATTTAATTTGTTACTATACAATCTATTAGAAAATATGTTATGTTTTGATGAAAAAAAGAGATATAGTTTAGATATTATTAGTAAAAAATTGATTAATCAATAATAAATTATATGAATGATTATATATAATAATATTAATATACTTATTAAAATGACAACAATAAGTCTAATATGTAAGAAACGATTATTAGGAGATATGAAATTACTAAAAAGGGATCCTTTAGAATTTATTGATGTTTCACCAGATGATAAAGATATATTAATTTGGTATTTTTTAATCAAAGGTCCAGAATCAAGTGATTATAAAAATGGATATTTTATTGGTAAAATAATGCATAACCCGGAATACCCATCTAAACCACCTGATTTCATGATGCTAACACCAAATGGAAGATTCGACATTGGAAAAAAAATATGCTTATCAAATACTGGATTTCATAGTAGTGAATGGAGTCCTATGTGGACAATACAGGCAACATTAATTGGATTTTTATCAATAATGCTTGATGACAAGGAACATGGAATTTCTCATGTTCATTATTCGAAAGAATCTCGTGAAATATTTTCTAATAGTTCTGTTGAATATAATAAAAATAATCATTTGGAAATATTCAAAAAATTTGCTAGATTTATTGATGAAAATGGTAATCCAATAAAAAACGATCTTCCAAAACAAGTCTCAGAACCTATAAATAATCAAGAAGAAATACATGTAAAAAAATCAGTTAAAAAATCAAAAAAAAAATCTGAAATAATTGATCCATCAACATTAAATATAACTGAATATACAAAAACTGATGAGGAATATAAGAATTTAATGAAAAATAATATCTAAATTATTATTATAATATGGATAATCTATTGCTATGCATATTGCTAGTTGTTCTGGCAGTTGTTGTTTTACTTTATTCTGTAAGAGAAAATTTTTCTGAAACAAGTTTATCTCTATCAAATCCAGAATGCCGAATTTTAACAAGCTCCTATTATAAACCGGAAGTAAAAGATCTTAATCAACGAGCGGCATTTGCTGATCAAATATGTGGAAATAATCAAATTGTTACCATTGATCAACCTAACAACTTCAATACACAATGGAGTTCTGTTCCAATGACTAACCAATAAATTAAAAAAAATTGATTAAAAGATAATAAATATAATATTCACTATATTATATTTACTATAATTATTAAAAATGGTTAAGAATACACAAGGTGGAAAACATCACAAGAAAGGGAAAAAGAGACGCAATGAGAATTCAGATGGGAAAATAGTTTATGCTGAACAAAACCAAGTCTATGCATTTGTAACGAAGAAAGTTGGAGGGTCAAGAATAAATGTTAATTGTTCAGATACAAAAGATAGAAGTGGGCTAATTCCTGGGAAATTTTTTAAAAGAGTATGGTTAAATGAAGGAGATATATTATTGTGTGAATTAAATCCGAATGATGACAGCCAATGCTATATTTTACATAAATATTCACATAAAGATGCAAGTACTCTGAAATCGCAAGGAAAAATAACTTTTAATTTGAATGAAGATGAATCAGATAATCATGGTTATGATTTTGAAGATAAAGATGTGGTTCATGATGATAGAAATAGTAATATACTAGATATTAATAATGTTAAGTTAAATAATTCAAATGAAAATGATGATAGTGATAATAATGATGATGGTCTATTCAAAAATCAAAATCAGACAAGTGGTTTAAAATCAACAAAATGGTCATCAATACAATGTATTGATGATTATGATGATAAAAAGGAATATACACTAGATGATTTATAATTTATTTATGGTAAGATGCTTAAAAATAAAATCTATAATAATAGTAATCAATGAATAATTATAATCAAAATTATCACGAAAATACATATTTTCACTATGACTCAAAAATTAAAATAGCTAATAGTATTCTAAAGAAAAATCCGACAATCCCAAGAATAGTTCATGATACTAGAATACAAATGGGTTATATAAATCATGATATTTGGATACATTATGGTGATTTTCAATATGGTGAATGTATTTCAGAAGATAAAAATATATTAGTAACAAGTCTATTTGATGAATTGATAAATATTATGAATAGAAATCTTATAAGTGATGAAGAATTTGATGATAATTTTTCTGAATATTTGAAAACATCAATTGATGCCATTCAGACAATAATGACATTGATGTTTGAGAAAACTTGGAATTTTGATCCAATGTCAAGATTTATGTGGATTTATATATATTTATCATGTCGTTATGAACCACGGGCAATAAAATATTTAGTCAAGTCTCCATATTTTAATCAAGATCTATTATTACAGAAAGATAAGAAAGGTTTTTCACCAATGTATCATGCATTATCAAATGAAAATTTTGATATTAAGTTTTTAGATATATATTTAACAAAAGAAAATCTCAATAATATGATTGAATATGCTTTATCAAATCCAAAAACTCTTGAATATATTTTAAATAAGGAATCTTTAATTGGGCAACTTAATTGTAATATGCTTCTAATTCAATCAATATCATTTAATCATGATTCTGTGCCAATAATTTTAAAAAGTCAAATGATGAATCAAAATATTATGAATCAAAAAGATGAAGATAATGTTAATGTATTAATATATTCAATTATTTATTTACCTTCAATATTTACTGATTTATTGGAATCTATATTTTGTACATATGAATTATTTAATGAATATGTTCAGGATTATGGGACAATAATAAACGTTGCTATTAAATACGACACAACGTTGATTCCAGTTATATTAAATTCTAAATTTATGAATAGGAATTTATTGACTATTTGTGATGATACAACGAATATTTTTCTTAATATTTGTGATAGTAAAGATAGATTAAATGAAATAATAAATAATTCATATTATGATTCAAATATATTTTTAGAATGGTTACCGAATTTAAATATTGCAACAGAATATGCTTATTATGATTTAGAATTATTCAAATTACTACTTGATAATTCAAAAATAAACCCGGTTTTACTTGTTGAATGTAGTTCTAATTCTGATGTTAATTGTTTAGTATTAGGGGCAATGAATATAAAAATATTAAAAATTATTTATGAATCTAAATATTGGATTAATAATTTTTTAAACTATACATACAAATCAAAGAATATTGTCATGCTATTATTAGAAAATAATGAAAGTGAAGAAACACGCAATTTTATAAGAGAAATATATCAAAAAAAACTTATTACATCTGATTTGATGAATGATAGTGATATGAATGGAATGAATACTTTTTGTTATATTTGTTTATATTTTCCTGAGATAGCCATTGATATTATTAATAATGATTCACAGTTACAGTCTTATGTTAAATATACTTATAAATTATTATTGTTCAATCTATATTCAAAAAAGAATGATGAGTTAATAGAATTAATAATTACAAAAACACCAATAACTCAATCAATTGTCAATGAAATTAATAATATTTATGGAAATAATTTTTTTATGGAGTCAATGATATATGACAATGGATTATGTTTATTTTTACTGGATCATAATTTAGTTAATCAAGACACAATATCACAAGTTAATGTTGATGGCGACAATTCTTTGACTTTGCTATTTAAACATGCAAAAAAAAAGAAATTTAGAGAATATAATATATTGAAAAAGATATTTGATTCTGGATTTGTAAATGCTTTAGTAATAAATCACAGAAATATGAGAAAGGAATTTCCATTTCTATTATCATGTATGTCAAATTATAATTGTGTCAAATTAATATTAGAATCAGAATATTTTGATATAACAACAATTAGTAATAAAACAATAGAAAATAAAAACAGTTTTACATTTGCTTGTAGAGGAGGCGACATTAATATACTTAAATTATTGTGTAATAATGATGAATTCACATCAGATATGTTTTCTGGATATGATTCTTCAGGAATTCCATATATTTATAATATATTTATGACATCTATTGAGCCAATGAAATACATATTTAATCATAAATATTGTAATACTCAACTACTAAATAATAGTTATAAGTTATTACTCTTAAAACATAATGTTAGTAGTATTCAATTAGAAGCCATAATTGATTCATCACATTGCACAACTGAAACATTATTATGTGAAAATATAGATGGTAATAATTCTCTAGCCCTGATTGCACAAAAGAAAAATATCAAACTAATGGAAAAAGTAATTAATTCCGATAAATTCACACAAGAAATATTTTACCATCAAAACAATAATAAAACACTTTTTATTGACTATGTCAAAGATATTAAAATGATGAATATTATTGTTAACTCATCTAAATTTGACAGCCAAATATTATCATTACAAGATAATGACGGTAGTACATTATTGACACGCCTAATGATGGCTGGCGAATATGATATTATTAAAGCCATAATTGAATCTGGTAAATGTTCAGAAGAACATTTAAAAAATAAAAATAATCAAGAAGAATCATTATTGTTGTATATATTTAATTTAAGGTCTGATATTCTTGAATCCATATTAATGAATGTTAAATTAGACCCTGAAGATTTATTATTTAAAGATAAATATGGAAATACATGTTTACATAAATATGCTTACTCTGTATTTGATAAAATCAATGGAAATTACTTTAAGCCAGAAGACATGTTAGACATTATAAATAATGCGACCAAAATATTGAATCTTGATATATGCTCATCAGAATTATTTCTTTCCAAAAATAATGACGGTGATACTTTTTTGCTAATTAATCCATATTTATTGGGAACAACACTGAATTCTAAATATTGCACAAAAGAACTATTAAAATCAGTAAATAATAATAAAATTAATATATTTATTGAAATATGTTTAGCTTATAATCATTTATTTAGTATTCTTGTGAATCATTCATTATTTGATTCTAGTTTTCTCCTTGACACTGATATAAGTATAATACCAAAAACAAAAATAAATATGCTATCATATTTATGTATTAAATCTATGGGTGACATGTTAAAAATTTTATTGGAATCGCAACATGTAACAGACAAAATAATCAATTCTACTGATGATGCAGGCTATACACCGTTATCATATGCAATAATATCTCAATCAGTAATCATTATAAAAATATTATTATCCAGTCAATTTAATTTTAATAAATCATTTGAGATCTTATATCATAATAATAAAAATTTATTAATGATATCAACTGAAACGAGTACAGAGATAGTAAATATTTTACTAGAATCAAAATATATAAATGATAATATGTTTTATACCCCAGATATATATTCACATAATGCCATAATATATGCAGTTAATCATGGAATCGAAATGACAAAATCTCTGATAGAATCAAAATATTGGTCAGATAACTTGTTTTTTCATGCTGATATTGATACAGATCACTTAATAATTCATGCAGGTAAACATCCGGATGTTGTTGAATATTTATTGAATAAAATATTACTACATTATTCATTAGTCAAAATGATAAATGGAATTGGTAAAACATGTGCTCATCATTATGCTAAGATAAATGATAAATCATTAGAAGTTTTATTAAAATCAGACAAATGTAATGATGAGTTAATTCAACATCAGGATAATTTAGGTGATACATGTTTACATATTGCCTGTAAATATAATCCAAATTCAATGAAGATATTATTATCATCATCATTTGCAACTAAAGAACTAATACTAAAACAAAATAAAAATGGCATGAATATATTAATGTTATTACTACAAGAAAATAAACCAGTAAACAAAATTTTTAAAAAATTTGGAAGTAAAGAATTGGTATTACAGAAAGATATACATGGTAATAATTTATTACATTATTCAAGCAGATATAATATTAAATTATTAAAACAAATACTCAATATGGATTATTGTGATGAAGAAGTATTAAATGAAAGAAATAATGATAATATGACATGTTACATGTATGCTTGTCAATATAATGGAAAAGCTATGGAATATTTATTAATGCATAAAGATACAACCAATGACATGTTATATCAATTTCATACTGATTATGGTTCATGTTTGACAATAGCAGCAAAATATCAACCAATTGCTATCAAATTATTATTAAGTTGGGAAAAATTAGCATGGAAAATCTTATATTCACTTGATAATAATGATAATTTTTTCAGTGTAGCATGTAAATATAATTCTGATGCAGTTAAATATGCCATTGAATCAAGCTATGATTTGACTGATTTTATAAATTCAGGAATACCTTTTTATTATGCTTGCAAATATCAACCAGATGCTGTTAAATATATATTAAATTCTAATTATGGATCAAGAGAATTGATTTTAAGAACAGTTGATGAACGGGTATGTTTAGATGAAGCCTATGAAGTTCAACCAAAAGCATTGGTGAATATATTGACTTCAAAACATGGTTCAGAAGATTTATTATTTCATGAAGATGAAAAAGGTTATAAAATATCATATAAGATCGCAAAAGTATTTGAGGATGTTACAACATTACAAGAAATAATAAATATTAAATTGACATCATATGATAATATTTTAGCTGAAGATGGTGATGAATCATGTAATATTTGTTATACATATAAGCCAATAGTAATATTTAGTCCCTGTTTACATATGTCATGTGTTGGATGTGCATTTAAACTTAAAAAATGTCATAAATGCCGAACAATAATTGAAAATAGACAAGTTAAATACGATTAAAAATTGATTAAAAATGCAAATATTGTAATAATAATATACTATCATTATATAATTATAATGACAGAATTACAAAAGTTAACAGCATCTTTAAACTTTACTTGCAGTTACTATGATCATAAATGCAGAGATATTCCACAAATGATTGATGAATTTCATAAAAATGGTCACAAACTTACCTCTGAATTTACACTTGCATATTTACAAAAATTAGTTGGAATAAATGGAAATAGTTCATGTATTTATCAAAATTCAGATTGGGTAGGATCTATTATTAAAATATATTCATATTTGGTTCCAAAAAGAGAGGAGATGATTCTTCTCATTACTGGCTATAATGGAAGTGTTTATGCATCAAATAAAAATTTAAATGAAAATTCAACAATTTTATGGAAATCAATTGTAAAATCAATTAAAGAAATTCCTGTTGATATATTTGAATACGGAATTAGAGTGCGTAATTTTTATGTTTTATCATTAATTGTTGATTTTACAAAAGGAACGTCAAAATGCATTGAAGATTTATGTAAGCATGGAACAAAAAATGACACATTAATTCTAAATATCATTGATAAACTCTTTTTGCAAAAAATTACAATTACTTTAACAGCATTAAATAATGCAGTTAAATCTGGTCTTATTGATATAGCAATATCGTTTGTACAAAAAGGCATTCATCCGGATAATACAACACTTGTTTCAGCATGTAGACTAAGAGATGAAAGATTAATTAAGATTCTTTTGGCATGCAATCTAACACCAACAAAAGAATGTTTCGAATCGTTAATATATTATCATCCATCTTCATCTGAAGCAAATAAAATAGCAAGTATTATAGATCTTTTAATTCAATGTGGTTATAAAATTACCTATAATGATATAATATTTTCATTAGAAAAAAGACAGTATGTTAATAATATTAGCAGTTTTGATATTAAATTTGATAATAAAATAATTGAAAAATGTGCATCACTTAGCTACTATCCGTATTCTGAAAAAGATATTAAAGTTAAACCGACAATTGAATGTTTGAGAATTGAATGCCAAAAACCTGGAAATATAAAGAATATCAAAATGTTAATTAATTCTGGATTAAAACCAGATATTCAATGTTTGAGAAATGCGTGCTCAGTAAAAAACAATACGCAAGGAATAAGATTACTAGTAGATAAATATGGTCTTAAAATTGATTTAGAGTGTTTGAAACTTATGGCATCAGCAATTGGAAATAAGCAATTATCATATATGCTGGAAAATATTGATTTACAACAAGAATCAAATAAAGATGTTTCAAAAATTAAAAAGGTTGAATTTAGTGATGAAGAAATAAATAATGAAAGTGAAGAAATTAATAATGAAATAAACATAGGAATCAATAAGAAAGACATTGACGAAATTGCAAAACCAATAAATGGTGATTGTCAAAAAGCTGAAGAATTAAAAAAACACATTAGTTCTGATAAAAAACCTGACATTCCAAGCAACAAGTCTATTGATGTCCATAAAATACAACCATTATCTGAAAATGAAATAAAACTAATAGATCATCGTAAAAAATATGGGTTATTACCTGAAGGCATACAAATATTTAATGTAAAAAAAACAACAAAAATGACAGTTATAGAAATTAGAAATTTATTAACAAAATATATTGTTGATAATAATTTAATTGATAAGAATAATAAAGCATACATAAACTTAAACGATGATTTAATAAAAATCTTGAAAACAGAAAAGAATAAATGTATTGAATTTATAGACTTGGATAATTTGGTTAATAAATTGATAAAATTTTGAAAAATACATTAAATAATAGTATATCTTATTATTTCTTTATTATAAAAATGGCAAATGCAATTATTCAAACAATTGACAAATTATATGGTTCCCGTTGTAAACATATAGATAAATGGTCTCATGTACAAAACTATTCTTGCATTGCTATTTCTACTCATATCATGTCAGCTTTAAATAAAAATATAGCTCTTCCAATAAATGAGATTCACAAATTCTATGATTATATTGTAAGATCTTGTAATTATTACAATTCAGACACATGTCTAAAAATTGATATGAGCCAAAAAATTCCATTATTGAAAAAATTATTTTCATTATATCCACCATCGGCACCCCTTCTCATTAAGTTTCTGTTGTATGAAAAATGTGATGAATGTATTGATTCAATACCATCAGATATTTTGGATACTGATCCTTATATCTATGCAATTATAGAAGCTAGATTAAAATATACAGCATTATCACCAAGTTTTGAAAATGATATGGTATTGGTAAATATATTATTAAATAAAATTCAAATAAATACTGATCGTTTAAAAGAACTTGTACGCTGTAGAAGTTATAATCTTGCAACTAGAATTGCAGCAATAATAGATAAAACAAATATTCCTTTGACCAATGAGATATTAAATGAGGCATGTAAAGCATTACCGTATTCAAAAGCAATTATTTCATCTTTAGTTTCACGAGGAGTTTCACTTAATTCTGATAATTTGTTATCTGCATGTCATTCTGCAGATGCAAAATCTTTAAATTACATTATAAATACAGGTAAAATAACTATAACATCATCACATTTGAAGGAGATTATTCAATCTGCTCGTTATCATCTTGAATTTGATAGATATAAAATTAAGAACATTAAAAATGCAATAAATATAAATGATAATATGTTCCTTTGTAGGGTAGATGGTTATTCTGAAGAAAAACTAGAAGTATTGATTAAAAACGGATACAATATTACATATGATGATGTTATTTTTTCAATCAAATATAAAAAAGAGATTCCAGGGATTGATAGATTTAATATTAAACTAGATAAAAAATTACTTGAATTATGTTGGGATGTTGATTTTTATCCTAAAACCTATAAATTTGATTGTATAAGTCAAAATCAAATGTACTTACAAGAATTATGCAACACAAGAAAAACATCAGAAATTAAAAGTTTATTGAAAAATGATTCAAGTCTAATAATTGATAGAAAATGTATGGAAAATGTATGTTCTTTTGCAAAAAATTCAATGTATGATTTTTTAATTGGAAAAGGTGGAGTTCCAACTATTAAATGTATTAAAAATGTTGGGAAAATGATTAAAAATAATGCATTATTATTACAGGTTATTGATGATTTTGAAAAAGCAAATACTCTTGAAATTTTAGAGTATAAAACAAGAATTTCTGAATTAGAAAAAAAAATATCAGAATTAGAAAATAGTGGAGTTCCTATTAAAAAACAAGATCCTATTGATATAAAAGTAAAGAAAAAAAAAGTGGTAATTATTGATGATATAAAAAACGATAAATCTAAAGAAAAATTATCGGTTCCACCAAGTTCATATATAATGTTACCCATTGATGATTCACAAATTCAAAAAATTCAACAAGAACATAGAGAAAAAAAAATTCCAACAGAGAAAATGATAAAGCTTTTGAAAATTAATCCTAAAATAAAAATTAATTATTCTAAAGTTAGAGAAGATTTGATATCAAAGATAAGAGATGATGGTTGGATTGACAAAAATAATAAAGATCGCATTAATCTTCCAGTAGATGTAAAAAAATTATTATCATTGAAAGATAAAAATGATATCATTCAATTTTCAGATATTGATAAATTAGTTTGTTTATTATATTGATTTATTGAGCTTGCTCAACTGGGGCGTCAGCTGGGGCAGCAGCTGGGGCAGCAGCTGGGGCATCAACTGGGGCAGCAGCTGGGGCGGCTAGAAGGACTACACTGGCTTTTGAGCTTTTTGAGCTTTTTGAACTCTTGGATGAGTGATGGTGGCGATGTTTTGATTTTTTAGTAGATGTACCACAGCAAATTTTAACTGCCGCATTAACTAGGTTTGGATTTTTAGGATTGCAGCATCCTCCACCAGAAACAGAATTTACAAGAACTTTGCAAGGTCCACTAGCAACTGGAACAGGGCATTGGAATGGAGGGCAAGCATTTTGTTCAGCTAAAGATTTAACACATTGAGTTCCATATGGGTCTTCAACACAGAGTTGTTCAGGGCAGGCAGCTAAAGGTAATAGATTTGCATTTCCACCGCATTGCATTCCGCAACCAAAATCAGGAACAAGAGGAACAGAAGCACAAGCAGAAACAGATTTTAAATTAGCATTTGCTAGAGGAGCAACATTAGTATTAGAACACGGGCAAGTCTGTCTCATATTATTATATATTTTTTATGTAGAAAATAATTTTTTTATAGATTTTAATAATTCACCAATTTTCTCTTTAATAATTCATGGAAAATTTCAGCTGTTGCAAGAACATCATATTTTGCATTATGTTGGTTCTCAAATTCTTTTCCAAATAAAAACTTATATAATTTTCCTAGTCTAGCAGGTTTAAGACATCCATCGACTTTTAAAGGAATACTTTTTTCCATTGTACAAATTAATTCTTTTTCATTAATTATATTGAGTATATTATTAAATTTTGCCCTATATAATTCACTACACACAATATGATAGTCAAAAAGAATATTATGACCGATGATATATTTAATGTTTCCAATATCGTGACTTAATTCTGTTAAAACTTGATTTATATTTAATCCTTTTTTATAACACAATTCATCAGTTATTCCATGAATATGCGTATTTTCTATTTTAAAATTATTTGGTTTAACATAATAATCACATAATTTTTCTAATTTTCCATTACAATAAACAGCCCAACAAATTTGTATCATTCTGGCATTATTGTAATTTGATAATTCAGTGTAATCAGGAAAATTACCTATTGACTGTCTTTTAGGTAATCCTGTTGTTTCTGTATCAAGTACTATATATCTTTTATTTGTATATTTTTCAAATTCATGAATTGTTTTATTATTATATTTTTTTATATACTCTAAATATTCTATATATTCATCCCCAAACAATTTGTTTAAATCATAGATATTTTCTTTTATAATCATTCCTCTATACTTATTAATCTTATCTAAATCATCATCAGAATATTCACAATATTTTATTGGATAATTCATTTCAATATCTTCATTATGAGTATCAACTATTAAACTAGCATTGCGACTTATTTGTCTAACTCTAATTTCATATAAATATGCCAAATATTCATCCTCTTTATTCCATCCACTTAAATCTATTGTATAAATGGATCCATGAAGAGGGTTATATATTTCAACTATATTCATATTATATTCTTTATAACTTTTTCTAACTATGGCTAAATATGCCAGTAATTGTAATAACCATTCTAATTTAAAATTATCGGTTCCTGAACATTTAAAATCTATTATTTTACTTTTATTAATATTGATCAAATCTATTTCACCCATAATATCATATTCATCATTTTTTATGAATTTTTTACTAACTAAATTTGTGAATTCTGGATCCAAAGTATCAATGTATTTTTCAATATCATTAAAAAGACTATCATAACCATTACTAAAATGATCATAAACATCTCTATAGAGCAACCTTCTTCTTCCATTTAATATAGTTTCGCATAATGATATTTTATAAATTTCTTTTTTAATTTCATTAGACAAATTATTTGCATCAACATATTTTCTATATGATTCAAGTATTTCTTTTTTAATATCATCAGGGATTTCATTTTTAACAGTAAAACAATTTACTAGAACAGCAATGTCTATCTTATATTTATTAGCTGTTAGTAATAATTTTTGTACAATATTGATGATAATTTGTTCTTCAGAATTATTTATATTTTTAAAATTCTCCAAATTGAAAAAATTTTCATTTAAAACTTCCAGATATTTATTTTCATATGTACTTGAATTTATTTTCTTCATGTTAAATGCAAAATTATTTTGATATTTTTGGTAAATATTCACTTCTTGTGTTGTAAACTGACATCCAGCAATAATAATTACCGCTGAATTATCAATCAATCCCCCAGATTCAAAATTTCTATATCCAATTGTCCTTGTAATATATCTATCTATAAAAGTTCCAAAATCGGTATGTAGATAATAACCTGTAATAAATTTATTGAAATCATGTTTGTCATGTAATTTTGTAATTATTGGTTCATCAATTGGTAATATACCAGACTCCCTTAATTTGGCAATATCAGTTTCATTTAATAATTTGAGTGTTTCTGTAACCCCTGTTACCCATTTAATTGATCTATAGTCATCATGCGAATAAAATTTTTTATCATAGTTAATAAAATTATACAATTCTCTTGGTAATTCTTGAATAAATCTAGTTATTTTTACAGGAATTTTATTTTTATTATCATTACAAAATACAAAATAAAGATATTTTTTGGCCCTTGTCATAGCAACATAAAATAATCTTCTTTCTTCTTGAATACTTAATCCATCTGTTTCACTTGGAAATCTGCTATCAACACAATCAAGAAGTATAATAACTGTAAATTCAAGACCTTTGCTTTTATGAATCGTTGTGAGAGTAACATGACCCGATTTGACTTTAGGTTTCATATCACTATCATCATTAATTAATGCGATATATTTAATGCTATTATCATTTGACTTTTGATTATGTTTCTCAATTGCTTCTTCAATGAATTTTAAAGGTCTGTTATTTCTACATAAGATAGCTATTTCTTCAAATTCAATACCTTGTTCTTTAAATTCAAGTATTTTTTTAATAATACTATTATTTTGTTGAAAAGCATTGTCATAATGTCTAATGTGTGGTAGAAAATTAATAGATTCATGATTAGCAACCATTTCTTTTGATACTTGTTCTTTATTAAATTTAATAGAATAATTGGCTAAATTGATTATTTCTGGTGTTGATCGATAATTGTTTACCAATGCATATGTACTGAGATTTTTGATGTATTTATCAAGATTTAGTATGTATTTAATTTGAGACCCTCTCCATTGATATATACATTGCGATGAATCTCCAACAACAGTTATATATGACCCTGCATTATAAAATTCTTTTAATATGTTATATTGTATTTCATTAACATCTTGAAATTCATCAAAGAATACGTAATGATATAAATTTGAAACTAGATTCCCTGGGCTGCGAAGATATTTAAGAAAAAAATATGAATACTCACTAACATTAACACGAAATGGCTGTTTATAGTACTTATGATAAAATTTACAAGCGACTGAATCAATTGTCCCCACTGTTACTTTAGGCATAAAAGAAAATAATTCAACTATTTTATTTTTAAGACTTTCTGCTGCGTCCACATTAAATGTGACCATAAGTATTCTTTCCGGATCTACACCATGATCAATAAGATATTTTATCCGACAAACGATAGTTGAACTTTTACCACTACCTGCTGCCGCCAACACTCTTATATTCTGATCCATTCTAGATACAACTATTCTATGCTGTTCATCACTTAATGTTACTTTCTTATCACCGAAATATAATGTTTTATAATCATCATTATTATTTGGTTTATTATTCTCTTTATATTTCATGACAGCCCTTAAATTTTTTATAAGATCATCTTTTTTTAGAGATGAAACATTACTAACTAAATCATATTTTTTCAATTGATTTTTTAATTCTGTTATATTTTTATTTTGAAGATTCATTATATTTATGTATTTTATAATATTTAAGTATATTTGAATCTTTTTTAGATAAATAAATATTGGTCATAATCAAGGCTATCATTATCATTAGTATCTGTATGATTCTTAGTTTTCTTTTTAGCCTTGACAATAATAACTTCACTATCGTTACTCGACTCATCATCTTCTTTTTCCCATGATTCTTTGTCATCCTTTTCATCTTGAAAAGGTAAAACTTTAGGTTTTACTGTATTAATATTTAGAGATTTAGTCTTTTTTTCTTTTTCTTTATTACTCTTTGCAATACTTAATTTAATCATTAAATAAGATACTTTTGGTAATCCAGTTTTAATGACACTTAATTTTTGTGTTGATCCTATTTTTTTAATTGCTTGAGTTATTTTATTATGTATTTCATCTGTCAAACCTAATTTAACTAAATCAATATTTTTTCCTTGCTCATACAACTTTACTAAGTGATTTTCTATTGTGTTATTTGTTAGGTTTTGATCAATAGATATTTGTTTAATTGTTTGACCTTTACAATATAATTCATATGTTCTATCAATATTACTAGATTTCTTAGGTTTTTCATCCGCTAAATCAATTAAATCGTCCATTTCGTCTGGTGTTAAATCAGGATTAGTTTTTTTCAGTTTATCTTGTAAAGATGGCATTAATTCTTTTAATGGTTCTGGAACATTCATAATTAATGTCGTTCCTTTCTTAATTTTATATAATGCAATCCAATCAATAGCCTTTTTTGTCATAGCAAGAGTGAATCCATGTCCACCACTGATAGGTTTTTCTTTAATATAATTTTTATTAATGAACATATTTATTAATACTTTCCACCATGCTTCAGATCTATTTTTTCCACTATTAAATAAATCTGATTTTTTGAATTTTGGCAATACTTTTTTAGAGTTTGATCCTCTTAGAATATTAATAAGCATCATACTCCCATAACAATTTCCAGACAAATTCATAACATCAAATAGTAAACTTCCTTCTTTAGAAAAATCATACATAACCACTGTTTTTACATTCAAACAATTATCACAATTACCACAATTTTCTTTTGTGTATACTTCACCAAAATAATCTAAAATATAATGTCGTCTGCATTCTGAAGAAAAAATAAAATTTTTCATAATTAATGTCAACTGAATCATATGATTTCTATAAGTACTATTTGTTATTTGGTTTGTGAAATAGTTAATTGTATTGAAATCACTCAATGCATAAAACATATAACATATGCTTGGCAACCCGTCACGCCCTGCTCTACCTATCTCTTGATAATATGATTCAAGATCTTTTGCAACACCATAATGAATAACTTTCCTAATTGTGCAATCAATTCCCATTCCAAAGGCAACTGTAGCAACAATACATTTTATTTTACCAGATGCAAAATCTTCATGTGTTTCATTTCGATCATTAGTAGTCATTCCAGCATGATAAGGTTTACTCTTTATTTTCTTTTTTGTTAATGCATTTGCTATATCATTTGTCATTTCACGCGTTTGACAATAGATAATTGTTGATTCTTCTGGATCAATAACATTCATAATATCATCAATCATGTCTTTTCCTTTTGGAATAACTTTAATAGTAAGATTAGGCCGGTCAAAAGTTGTTTTTATAATTAATGGTTTATTTAGATTTAATACTTTGACAATATCGTTTTGAACTTTTTTTGTTGCTGTTGCTGTCAATGCCAATATAGGTATATCTGGTACCCATTCTCTAATACAATTTAATTGTGTGTATGATGTTCTAAAATCTTGTGCCCATGTTGATGCAACATGAGCCTCATCAATTGCAACTAGACATAATATATCTTTTTCAGATAGTTCTTTGATAAATTCTTCTTGCTTAACTAGATATTCAGGTGTTGTTAGAATTATTCTATATTTCTTTTTTAAAATTTCATCCTTCAGAGTATTTTTAAAATTGACTGTACTATTTAAACAACAAGTTGGAATTTTCAATGCATCCATTTTTAATTTTTGATCATTCATAAGAGCAATTAATGGTGAAATAATTAGAACTGTTTTATCTAAATGAACTGCAGGAAATTGATAGCAAAGACTCTTACCACTACCAGTAAACATTATTGCACAAACATCTTTTTTTTCTTCTATAATAGTCTTTATAATATCAAGTTGTTTTTCTCTAAAATCATCAAAACCAAACCATTTTTTAAGAGTTTTATTATACTTATTCATTATTGACAATGATAATATATGAATAATAATTATTTATTATATATTTTCATTTTTTTCTTTAACACATATAGATGACAAAAGAAAGATTATCATTTATAGAAAAAGCTACACTTCATGATATATTAATAAAAAAATGGAATAGAACATTAAAAATTTTATTTGAAATTGGATATTATGATTCTGCACCTAAATGGTATTGGTCAGCCTTAAAAGAAACATTGGAACATGCTGACGAAATATCTAATTATATTCCAGAAAATGAGATAGTAGAGTTGGATAATATCGCATATCACGAACAATGTAAAAATATTGAAATGGATAGAATGGAAAATTTAGATGAGATACCCATAATCGAAGTTTGTTGGAAATTATTAGATAAGTTATATGATAAAATTCAAAATAAAAATTTATATTATGTAAGAAAAGGACTTCTCTATGTTTTTAATAGAATTTATAATGAATATGAATTAAAATATGAATAAAAATACTTAGAGATAATAATCATATTGATAATTATTATGTCAACAGAAATCGAATATACAAATCCATTTGATCAATTAGAGGATAATGAAAAAAATTTAAATAAGTACAAAGATGCTGGATTAGTTGCAACAAAAGTAATGAATAAATTGGTTAAACTGGCAAAACCAAACAAAAAGTTAATTGATTTAATTAATCAAGGAAACAAAGAAATCATTGATGAATTAAATAATGTTCAGAAAGATGTTGAAAATAAAGGAATTTCATTTCCAATTTGTTTATCTGTAAATCATATTGCGGGTCATTATCAACCTAATTTAAATGAAACATTGAAAGATGGTGATTTATTAAAAATGGAATTAGGTGTACAAATTGATGGTTTTCCAGCTCAAATTGCTTTTACAACTCTTGTGACAAATAGTAAAGATAAATTTAATGACAAACGATCCAACGTTTTGAAGGCAGCAATTGATGCAAGTCGAGAAATAAGTAAAATTATGAAACCAGGAATAAAGAATACAGAAATAGTTAAAATTATGGAACAATGTGCAGGTAAATATAATTGTTCCTTACCTATTAGTAATGAAGCCGGAACATTACCAGGAGTTTTATCATTTCAAATGAGTAGATATGTAATTGATGGTCATAATGATGATGATGACGAATTTATTCATAGATTTATTTTATCAAAAGAAAATCCTATTTATGATTTTGGTTTAATGGAATTAGAATTAGAAGAAAATGAAGTTTATGCTATTGATATTGTGATGTGTAGTGGTCAAGGAAAATTAACAAAATCATATGATACATGTGTTTTTAAAAGAAATCATAAAAGAGAAGAACTTAAATTGAAAGCATCTAGAATGGCCTTGAATACTTTTAAAACAAAAAATATTGGTAATTATCCAATTACTATTAATAACCAAGATTCATCCATTAAATTAGGATTGAAGGAATGTTTAAATAAAGGAATGATTGAAGCTTATCCAATTGTTAGTGAAAAAACTGGAGAATATATAGCTAGAATAAAATTTACCATTATTGTTAAAGATAAACCAATACTAATATGTGGTAAACAAGCTGATGGTGAATTATGTAAATTAGAATAAAATTTTAATTAATGGTGAGAACGTCTTTTAGCTTTTTTGGAAGCCTTTTTAGAGGATTTGCGGCGTTTGCCTCCATGCATAGATTTTTTAGAGGATCGGCGGCTGGCTTTTTTAGATCCTTTTTTAGAGGATTTACGACGTTTACCGCCATGCATAGATTTTTTAGATGATCGGCGACGGGATTTTTTGGATCCTTTTTTAGAGGATTTACGGCGTTTTCCGCCTTCCATATCATCACCTACAGCTTTGCGAGATCCTTTTTTAGAGGATTTACGGCGTTTTCCACCTTCCATTGCTTTGCGGGATCCTTTGCGATGAGCTTTAGATGCTTTTGATTTTTTAGATGAATGGCGTTTTGCACCTCCGACAGTGGCGGTTTGAGTAGACATTTATTATATACTATATACAGAAAAAAATTGATTTTATATTATAATAATTTATAAATAATATAAAATATTATATATTTTTGAAGATGGACTTGCAATTAGAGAACATCAAATTTATCCAGAAAAATGGAAATAAAATTTTATTTGAATTATCAAATCAACAATTCTATATTATAATTCCTGAGAATAAAGATGAATTTTATTTTCTTGAAACATCTATTATACTCAATGGATTCACATGGCTTAATAAAGTAAATGAGTATATATTTGATAAAAATCCAAATTTACAAAATTTACTAACATATATTGAAAATAAATATAAAGATCAAAATAAATCAATTCAAAAAAAATCTGTAAAAACAGATATTTTTAATATTCCTGAATTAGAGATTGATACATTTGATTTAGAAGAGAGGAAATATAGAAGGCAATTAGAACAAATTATGAGTACAAAAACAAGTAAATTAAATTTAAATATTAATGATACAACACAAGCTCTTTTTTCTGGTAAAGTTCCAGGGATTTTAATTATGAATGAATTTTTTGATCTTCGGAAAAAATATTCAAAAAATTCAAATATTAAAATTAATCTTTATGATAATAATATTTATACATGGAATATCAAATTTCGAAATTTTACAAATAAAAGATTACATAATGAATTAGAAAGTCTTAATGATAAATATAAATTCGATTACATTGAGGTAGAAGTTCATTTCCATGATAAATTATATCCGGGATATCCGCCTTTTATTCAAGTCGTTCGACCTCGTCTTGATAAAGGTCTTATGAATAGACTAACCAATATGAAAATGATTCAACTTGAATACTGGTCACCTTGCCGAGGTATGTCTTTTGTAGTTAATAAACTTTATAATACACTTAATGATCATTGTATTATAGATGTAGATTCTGAAATGAACGATATTGACAAATATCCAAAAGGATCTTATCATGGCCTTGAAGCTATTCTTATCAAATTGGCATCTTTGTGCGATGTAAAAGATGAGAATGAACCTTTAGATAATGAAATTTATAATAAAGTCATAAATACTGGGCCAGTATCATTAAAACCTATTAAAAGAACATCTTCCATGAAAAAAGAAACTGTTTGGAAGAAAGGGACAGGCTATGGCCACGATGGATCATCAGATTGGGATCCTGATGAATATGTAAAAATGCAAGAAGAAAAAGATAAACAAATTCGATCAGTATTGTCAATAATCATGGATTCATTACATACATATACAAATGATGAAATGCCTATTATATATAATATTATTCAAAATTCATATCTTATTCCATTCATTAAATCTTATTTACGGGGTGCAAATATTTTGGAAATGAGCAAAAGATTTGAAATGTATCAGTTCTTAATTCTTTTCATGCAAATTTTAGCAACTGAAAACTCTATCTTTTTATTTGATAGAGATAATAGTGATAATAATCAAGGAATTTATGATTTACTTGAACTTCTTAATAAAGAGGCCATTCAAGTTTCAAAATTATCAAAAGTCAAATCTGACGATACAGATCAAGACGGAAATTATGATATTTCAATTATGATTTGCTCTCTTTATGATATGATTACACCGATTTTCAGTACCTATTTAGAAAATAAAACAAAATTTCAAACTGAAGAAAAAGAAAAATGGAATCAAAAGCTTGAACAAGCAACTTCTAACTCATCAAGTAATCTAAAACATCAAGAATATCAACAAACAATGAGTGATTTGCGATTTGATACAACAAAATTCATTAGTTCATATGCTTATGTATCAGAATTAACATCAGGAATAACATCAAAACAAATGGCAAAAAGATTAGCAAGCGAATATGCCATAATGATTAATGGTCTTCCTATCTTTTATGAATCATCAGTATTTGTCAGGGTCAATGAGCAAGATAACAGATGTGTAAAAATTTTGATTACAGGTCCATCTGATACTCCATATGATAGTGGATGTTTTATTTTTGATCTTTTCACTGGATCAAACTATCCAGAAAATACGCCAAAAATGCTGTTTAAAAATAATGGTAATGTTAGATTTAATCCAAATTTATATAATTGTGGTAAAGTATGTTTATCATTGCTTGGAACATGGTCAGGATCAGCTAGTGAAAAATGGAATCCTAAAACATCAACTTTACAACAATTATTCATATCAATTCAGTCTCAAATTCTAGTTGAGCAGCCTTATTTTAACGAACCATCATATGAATCTACATATTGTACAGCAGCGGGCCTTGAAACAAGTCGTCAATATAATTGTGAACGAAGATGGTACACATTAACGCATGCTATGTACAATCTATTAATTAATCCAGAGTCATATCCTGAGTTTTCTGATGTCATTAAGAAACATTTTACATTGAAAAAAGAATACATTCTTCAATTATGCAATAAATGGATAGCTGAACCGAATAATAAATTTGAAAAACAAACTATTGAAATAGCAAATAAATTAAAGGATTTACTTGAAAAATTATAATGCCTTTTTTGATTTACATTTTTTACAATTATTATATGTAATCCTATTTTCTTTTATTATTTCAGTTTCACATGATCCACATTCTGTACATTTAACAAAATTTTCTATATAACTTGAAAATACTTTTAAAATATTTATTTCTTTAAATGTACCAGTAATAACTAAACTGCCTTGAGCATTTATACTAATTGATGTACTCATTTCCCTTTCAAAATATTGCTTTACATCTAGTGTTGGTCTATTTATTTTAGAACATATAGATGTGAAATTTAGTATGAATGTTTTTTTATTTAATGATTTAACTATTGGTTTTTCAATAATTAATTTTTTATTATTAACATTTTGATTTAATAATTCATCATAAAGTCTATCAGCTAAAAACTCAACAGAATAAGTTTGAAGATTCATTTTGATAATACAATTATAATAGTTAATATTATAATAATATTATTTCAAATTTCTTAAGTATTATTTCCTAATTAGATGAAATGATAATCATCAATATACATACTATCAATGTTGTAATATATTCTCTTGATATTTTTATTATTTGACCATTAAAATTTATAGTATATTGGTCATATTTTTTACTAATTATTGGACATGGACCAAATTCACAAACCTCATAATAAATTTTGCAAGTCATATTTGAAGTTATTTTTCTAATACCAAAGCACCGAATATTTATATGATTGCCAAGAATTCGACATTTCTCACATGTTCTATTCGACTCATTAAATTTAATCATTGGTAAATTATCATTCATGAAATCATCACTATTTTGAAATTTATTCAAAACAATAACAAAGAAAAAAGATAATACAGATGTAATCAATATTCTACTGAAAATCATGGATAAATGCTATAATGATATATTTACATATTTATTGATATTTAATATAATTGTCAATTTTTCAAAAAATTGATTTATTAATTATATCTATAATAATCTATATTGAAATAATTTATTCAAAAGAAAATATGTCAACAACATCTCAAGAAAAGCCGATTGAAATTATCAGCTGGGTTCCATATGCCACATGGAAATTTAGGGCTACTTATGAAGATTGCCCAATTTGCAAAGGTCATCTTGAAGAACCTTGCTTACAATGTTTAGAATCTCATCATAAAGGTGATTTATCATGTGATGCATCAAGAGGAAAATGTGGACATTGTTTTCATAAACATTGTATTGACAAATGGATTGAAAAGTCACAAATCTGCCCAGTGTGTACAACTCCATATGCAACTGATGTCAGAAATATGAATAATAATAATGATTGGATTAAATTAATGACGAGTAAAAAGTAATTTTATTTTGAATTTTTTTATTTTCTGCAAGATATTATACTTTTCTTTACTATACATTTATTAAATAAAAATTGATTAAATAATAGTATTATAATTTAACCATTATAATACATAATAAAAAATGGATCATCAAGACTGGACACCTATTATAATTGGTAGAAAAGAAAAAAAATCATCTAATACAAATACATCGACGATTGTAAATTCAACTCATTTGAATCAACAAAAGAAACCAGTTACACATGCGACAAAAATAGAACAAAAGATGGAAGAAGGAACATTTGATCTTCCAAAAGTGACTCATAATCTTCAACAACAAATCCAGCAAGCTAGACAGAGTAAAAATTGGACACAAAAGCAATTAGCTCAAGCCTGTAATATAACAGAGAGTGTTGTCAAAAATTATGAATCTGGAAAAGCTGTTCCTGCCCAACAAGATCTTGATAAAATGAGTAGAGCACTTGGTGTAAGATTAAAAAATAAATAAATTAATTTTCCAACTTTTTTTTATCATTAATTAATCCTTTTTGATATGCTAAATCTTGTTGAAATTTCATTCCGGCCGATGTATCAGGATTAACTTTATTCCATAATTTTTGTAATTGTTCAATTTGATTACTAGAAAGATAATAAGGAACATCATTAATCATCAGTGGTTGCGATGGATTTGTATGAAAATCACGAATATCAATTACTAAACAAAAAGTATCATATGTTTCATGTTCTAATGATTCACTAATAGCCTTATTTAGAAAATATTCATCATAATCTAAATTTGTATTATTTATGATTGATTCGTTGATAGTATTTTTAATACTGTTTTTATAATATTCATTATATTCTTTTAATGATTCTTGCATAACTTGATTTATATCTGCATCAATATCTACATCATCATTATTATTAGTTTTTGTATAGTCATCTGATGATTCAAAATCACTGTTATCTGGGGAATCTGTTTTTTTATCTTCTGGTTTCACTAAATTATTCTGATCTAGCTTAACTCTCATTCTATAAATTCCTGGAATGTATTCTAAAAATTCCCTATTAGCGACATCAGGTAAATAATATTTTCTAATAGCATTTATGATAACTCTTTGTGCTTTTAATTGGCTATCAAATAATGGTCTATATTTCTGAAAGAATTCAGGTAGCCATGTGTGTCTTAAATATTCTCTATGTTTCTCTAAACGAATTCGCGAAAGTTGATCCATTTTATTATTAACAATAGAATAATATAATACTATTATAATAATTTATCATTTTTTTGATTATTTTTACTTAAACATTATATCTAATATAATATTACAGAATGAAACGGATATATAATTATGTATCATCAAATAGTAAAGTGTTATATGACAAAGCAGCAGATTATGTATATCAATACATAAAATATGATTCTGATAATGATTCTGATAGTGATGACACTATCAAAGATTATGATGGTGTATTAAAAATAGAACTATATCAAGACGAAGATAAAAGCACACGAATTTATCCACCTGTTGGATATTATACCGAGTATTCTAGTTTTTGGAGTGAACCAACTCATGTAATTGATAATATTTATTTAGGAAGTGCATACAATGCAGCATCATTTAAAACCCTGAAAAATAGAAATATAAAAGTTATAATGAATGCAACATCAGAAATATCTGATTATTATCCGGATGATTTTATTTACTTGCGATATAAATTATATGATGATAATAAACATAGTATTAAAAAATATTTGGAAAAATCATATGCTGATATCAAACATCATCAACAAAATACGCCAGGTAATATTTTAGTTCATTGCTTTATGGGCGCAAGTCGGTCGGCATCCATTGTTATTTATTATTTAATGAGAACTCAAAAGAAACCAGACAATACATATTTTACTTTTGATGACGCTATAACTTTTTTGAAAGAGAAAAGAATTGTTGTCAATCCAACATTTAGATTAACAAAAGATTTAGCTCAATCCGTAATGGTAAAAAATGAAAAAAATAATGAATAAGTTTAATATATACTATTTATTATCTCAATAAATATTATAACTTACCATGAATTATAATGACACTATTGGTGCTAAATTAAAGAAGAATGAAAAAACTATTAAAAAAGCATGTCAAGTTTTTTCTGATATTGATCAACAGTTTTCAAAAATATCAACACCACTTGATATTTACAATGAACTATGTTCTATCATGCATCTATTTGATGCAATGATACAACATCCAAATATTGAAACTCATGTTATTTATCAAACAATGCCATTACAGGAAAACTATCCATCATCACCAATTATTGAAGAAATAATAGATGAAGACCCTAAATTTATCAATGATTGGATTGTGAATAAGATTGGAAATTTTCAAATTGGAATATTAAATGATGCGAAATTAGAAGATATAATAAAATCTACATTAGTAAATATAACATATGTTAAACAATAATGATGAATTTATAAGTGTTCATGATATTGGAAGTATAAAACAATTAATAAAAAATGAAAATTCTATTCCAGTGTTTCAGGTTCAAGGAAAGAATGATACATCATTTGCAATAATCATGAAAGTTGGATATCTAGAAAATCCACATGATGTATTAATTAATGAATTTAAATTATTGGATAAATATAAATGTTATATTGTGTCAAGATTATTTTGTCAATCAGAACTTGATATGTTAAAAGAAAATAAAATTCATCAAATGATAAAAATTATTATATGTAGGCTAGGTGATGATATGAATATTCCTCTTTCTTATCTTTGCTTTAATTTTAATGCATATGAAATACCGGAAAATTATATTTCTACCCAAGAAAATAAAATAGAATTAAATGGTCAATATACAATCACTTTTCATTTTCAAAAAGACAGTCAGAATAAATATAAAATTTTAAGAAGTTATGAAAAATTTATGGGAAAAGATGCTATGTTAAATAAATTAGTAAAATGTTTATTTGATGAGAATGTATTAAATGAGTTGGAAAAATGATATAAAAATAAAATTCTATTATAAATATAGTAGTAGACATTTTTTTATGGAAAAAAAGAGTATAATAATATTTACCGATGGTGCATGTTCAGCAAACGGTAAAAAATGTGCAAAAGCAGGAATAGGTATACATTTTCCTAATGGTGAATTCAATGATGTTAGTAAAAAATTTACAGAAAGTCCAATTACAAATCAAAGAGCAGAACTATATGCTATTCAAAGTGCATTGGAACTAGTAATTAATACATCACTTAATGAAATAATAATTTATTCTGATTCTTTATATTCAATAAAAAGTTTAACTGAATGGGTGAATAATTGGGAAAAGAATAATTGGCAAAGTGCGAATAATAAACCTGTAAAAAATTTAGATTTAATCAAGCCTATTTATAGATTATTAAATTTAAATAAACATAGAGTCAAATTTATTCATGTTAAATCACATACTAAAGAAAAAACATTTGAAGCAGTAGGAAATGATAAAGCAGATAAATTAGCATGTGACGGTGTTTTATTATAAAAAAATTGATAAATAATCTATTGATTATAATATTTTTAATATGATAATCAAAATAGATAATAAAAATAGAGAACAATGAGTCAATTTGAAGGCTATATTCAAGGATACACTGATATAAAAAATTTATACACAAGCCCTGATAAATTTATTGATACAACAGTTACTGTATGTGGATGGATAAAAACAATTAGAATTTCAGGAGGGAAAGATAAAAGGCTCGGTTTTGTTAAATTATCGGATGGATCATGTCAGCAACAACTTCAAATAATATTTGATGGCAAAGCAGGAATCTCTCAAGAAATTTTTGAGTTTGGTGGAACAGGAGTATCATTATGTATTACAGGTTTAATTGTAAAAAGTCCAGCAAAAGGTCAATATATTGAAATGCAAGCCAATGGATATAAGATTTATGGAACAATACAAGATCCAGATACATATCCAATTTCTAAAACAAAATTAACTTTGGAACATTTAAGAACTATACCACATCTGAGAAATAGAACAGATACATTTCAATCAATAATGCGAATTAAAAGTTGTATGCGACTGGGATTTGCAGAATATTTTGAAAATATTGGTTTTACAGAAGTACAAGTTCCATTGATAACAGACAATGAATGTGAATCCGGGGCTAATGCAATTAGTGTAACAACTATGCTAGGAAAAGAAATAAATACAGTATCACTTAAAGAAGACAGAAAAACTATTGATTATACTCAAGATTTTTTCAAAAAACATTGTTATTTAACAGTTAGTGGTCAACTACATTTAGAAACAATTGTATTAGGAGGCTTAAGTAAAGCATGGTGTATGACGACAGCTTTTCGTGGTGAACCAAGTCAAAGCCGATTACATGCAGCTGAATTTTGGATGTTGGAACTTGAATTTTGTTTCAATACACTTTATGATAATATTAAAGTAAATGAAGGAGCTATTAAATATGTATTAAATAAAATATTAACTAGATGTAAACCAGAATTGGAATTTTTGGAATCAACATATAGTCAAGGATTAATTAAAACTTTAGAAAAATATGCTAATGTACCTTTTATAGTTACAACTCATGAAGACTGTGTTAAAAGAATGTTAGATGATATTGAAGCAGGGAAAATAAAAATAGATCCTGATAAATCAGATGATTCAGTATATATTTGGAAAGAAAAACCAAGTTATGATGGTGATCTATCCAAAGACCATGAAAGATATATTTCTGAGGTTATTTACGATCATATTCCAACATTCGTTAGATACTACCCAAAATCTATAAAAAGTTTCTATATGCCAGTTGTTGATAATTCGGCTAAAATTTTAAGAGTTGACAATTTTGATTGCATATTCCCTTTTCATGGTGAAATTATTGGAGGAAGTCAAAGAATAGATGATTATAATACTTTAATTAGTCGTATGGAAGAAAATGGAATTAAACCAGAAAGTCTTGAATTTTATTCTGATTTAAGAAAATATGGTACGGTTCCACATGGTGGATCTGGAATAGGAATTGATAGATTATTACTGGTTATTTGTGGTCTTAATAATATTCGCGACATGATACCTTTTCCAAGAGCATGTGAATTATGTTATTTCTAATCATTTTTTTTATAATTATATAGTATAATGAACGAGTCTGTTGATAGATATTTTATAATTGGTGATGATAGTGATGATACATTTGAACAAATAAATGATGACGAGAAAAAGACAGAATATACAAATAATATTACAAATGATATTGAGGATACAGAAGAAGATGAAGGTATAGTACACACAGAATATGAAATAAAAAATAATGAAATACAGGATGCAATCAATGAATTAAATAATATTATTGATAAACATAAATTAATAATTGGATCTAAATTCAAGTGCAATAAATGTTCGAAATCATTTAATTCTCAATATCTTCTAGATGAACATAAATCAATTCATGATAATGAAATTGAAAATTCTGTTTGTATATGTAAGAAATGTGGTGGTATTTATGAGAACGATATTGATTATTTAAGCCATAAAGATAAATGTAATGGCATTAATAATAATGAAATTCCAACAAATGAAAATGGAAAATATCAATGTCCAGCATGTGATAATAAATATAGCAATTCTTTTTATTTAGGTGAACATTTTATTGCTAAACATATAGAATATGACGAAATGAGAATATTAGATGAGAAAAAGAACACTGGAATTTTAGGATTTCCAGGATTTGAGTTATTAAAAAAAATAGGAATGGTTGACTCATCATCAAATATTTCTGGAAAATGCAAAATTTGTTACTTTGATTTTGAATTTAATATTTTTGTTGATGAAATGGCTGAAGATAATAAAAATCCATTAATGTTATCTTGTTGCAATAGACAAATTTGTCATAATTGTCTTTTGAATTGTATAAGCATAAATGATAATCTAATTTGTCCATTTTGTATGAAAGATCACACACAAACACATTTAAATTATATTACTTATATAACTGAATCTGATATAACAAATAGAGAAAAATGGTTAGACTGGTGGTCTAAACACATCGAAATATTTTATTAAATAATTCTATTTCTTTTTTTGATGGAAAATGTTTTTTTATAAATATATTTTCTTCTTTTTTATCATTAGTAAACATATTCATTTTATTTCCATAATTTTCTAAAATAAAATTTACATTTAGTCTTTCAGAAAAGAATATCTTATAATTATTTAATTCATCTGGTTGTTTATCACAACTATTAATAATATTAATATATTCTAATACAGAAATTGGAACCAAGTATACATTATTATCTATCATTTTGGGATTTGGAATTCTATTATTTTCAATTATGTATTCGACTGATTTTTTAACAATATCTAATTGTGGCATTAATGAATAATAAATTTTAATTTCATGATAATTTCCGTAGTTTAAATGTGTAATTATATAACACATTCGACAAGATGCATCAGACATTTTGGCATGAGGTATGTATGTTGCCATTAAATATTTTGCATAAACTCCTCCACAATATCGACAGGTATAATTATTTTCTGATAATATTATATCTCTTTCACTTTTTGAAATTTTATCATAATGGCCAAAATCTCTGAAATTTTCAGCAATATGAATAAGATTGTCACGTGGATTATTCCAGTTCATTTTAATTGACTTAAGGATTTAATATGATTCTTAAGTAATATATTGAAAAGTCAATATTTTCTAAATATATAATAGTATGGAATCAATTGGAAGTTATAAAATGACAAGAGAAAAATCATCTGAGTTAGGAAGAGGATCTTTTTCAATTGTATATATTGGAATTAATTATCTAGATCAGGATTATATTAAGAGAGGTGAAAAAGTTGCAATAAAAGTTATTAAAACAAGAAATTTAACACAGAAAGCTATTGATATATTAGAAGACGAAATATCTATTATGAATTTAATAAAAAGAAATCCACATCCAAATATAGTATATTGTTATGATGTTATAAGAGAAGAACATGAGGTTTTTATAATTATGGAATATTGTGATTCTGGTGATCTAATGACTATTATTAAAAGGCCAATTAAAGAAAAATATGCACAATTTTATTTTTGCCAATTAGCAAATGGATTAAAATATCTTGATAATCATAATATTATTCACAGAGATATTAAACCTAAAAATATATTATTAACAAATAATAGAAGGGTATTAAAAATTGCTGATTTTGGGTTAGCTAAAAAAATTAGCGATATGAGTCTACATGAAACAATATGCGGAAGTCCATTATATATGGCTCCTGAAATTATCAATCATAATCCATATAATAATCAAACAGATTTGTGGTCTATTGGGATGATTTTATATGAAATGCTATATGGTTCACATCCATTCGAAAAATGTAAAAGCGTTCCAGAATTAAAAGATCAACTTATGAAAACACAAATACAAATTCCACCAGAAAATACACTTAATAAAGATATAACCCAATTATGTCTATCATTATTAAAAAATTTATTACAGAAAAAAGTTAATAATAGAATAAACTGGGATGATTTTTTTAAACATCCATGGGTCACAAATTATCAATACACACAACAAAATGAATATGAAAATAAACTTTATTCAGTATCAATTGGATCATTAGCTGAGTCTCCATCAAAAATCCCAATACCCCAACTGTATCAAAAACCAAAATCAACACCTAATTTACCATCATTAAAAAATCCAAGACTAGAATCATTAACTATAATTGAGGATTTCTATGATAAAATTGACAGAAATGATAAAAATAAAAGAGATGATCAATTGATATTTCAATTTGATGATGATAATGATAAAAAAATAGTTATTAAAAAAATATTGGAAAATTCCAGTATTTTAGAAGAAGATGATGGTGACTATAATATAATTGATAAACTATAATTTATCCTGGTATTCGGATTGGCTGAAAGTTTGTTATAGATAAATATCCAGATACAAAAATACATACAGGTAATAAAATGACAATAATCCATGAAATAATATTGCCCGTTCCAGATTCTTTACCAACGGTACAAATGTATGCCACAAGCGCTGGTATCACGATGATAGATAAGCATGCACAACATATACATGAAATTTTGGATACACCACTCTCATTAAAAAATAATAATTTTGCTAAACAACAAGAAAAAATTAAACCGATTACTACATATATCAATGATTGAATACAAATTTCATAATTGAATAATTTCATTATATTATAATGATTGAAAATAGTCATTAAAAAAATATTGGAAAAATTCCAGTATTTTAGAAGAGATGCTGTTAACTATAGTATAATTGATGAACTATAATTTTATTTTGAATTGAAAAGACCGGTAGTCTTATTTACCAACATTAATGATGCAGAACAAATATATATTATAGCAAAAATCCATGCCACAATAAACCCGGTGCCGCTTTCTTTACCGAGGCTACAAATAAATGCTAGAATAACTGAGCATATAACAAGACAAATGAATTGACTACTTAAAGTACTAAAACCAGTGGTTGTTCTATCAAGTAGAAAAAGAATAATAGATATAATTAGTACAATCACAAAGTAGGCTAATGTTGGTGCACAAACTTCATAGTTGAATAATTTCATTATTATATATTATATAATAATAAAATAATTTATTTTATTTTATTATATTTACTTTCAGACTAGCCTTATTCACAAACATGGCAATAATTTTTTGATATTATTGTCCTTCTTGTGGAACAGTTGAATTTCCAATATTACCGACAGGAGTTGAGATGCCACCCGTTCCAGTTAGAGCTCCAACAAGACCTAATGTTGTCATACAAACAAAAAGGCCAGTAATAACCCATGATACAGTTGTTCCGACTTTACCTTCTTGACCAAGACCGCAAATAAAAGTTAAAACAATTGAACATGCTACAATTGAGGCTAATTGAAGAACAAATGGTAGTATTTTTTCCGTACTAAAATTAAGTAAAAAAGCAACTAGAGTTATAACAACAGCAATAATAAGATAAACTAAAGCTGGTGTGCACAATTCATATCCAAGGAGTTTCATTATATATTCTATAAATTATAAATTATTTTTTGCAATTAAAATAATATTTTGAATATCATTTATGTCAAATGCATCATGTGTACTTAAATGATTCTTATAATCTTTCTCAATAATTATTAATTTATTTTTTAATAATTCAATTTCTTCTGTATGACATTGAATAACACTATGTTTTGCTTTTCTCAATAATTTTAATTTTTCTTGACATTCAATACATTCTTCTTTTTTATACAAATAGCCTAATTCATTATGCATTAATTTTTGTTGAGACTGAGTTAATAAGTAAGATGCCTTTTTAGGCATGATGATTAGAGGATAAATATTACATGGGATAAAATCTATTTTTGATTTCTGTATTTTAATATTATCTTTTTCAGCACACAAATGAAAAAATAATTCATAAGGATGAGGTGAATTATATGTATAAATATAATCATATCTTGGGCATATTCCAGATTTATACATATTGACACACCATAATAAACCTTCTAAATATGAACTTGATTGATTAATATTATATTTATAATTTGTTATTTTTTTATGATGATCTGATAATGAATTAAATATTGCCAACATAAAATTACATATAGATTCATTATCAAAAGAATCATTATTAATAATATTTTTATTCAGCCTTATAATATAATCCCTATACACTTGCCATAATGTATCGTATTTAACATATGCGACTTTCGGCAAATAATCATTACCCATCATTATAGAAAGAATAATAAAATCTTCTCTAAAATTACTTTTACATAAATTTTCAATTAGATCATCTTTATTCAAATATTTACAATGGGCATGTAATAAATTCTTAAAAGATATCAATTCATTACAATCTTTTCCTTTAATCAAAATATTTATATTATAAACTGGTTTCATTCCCATTGATAATACTATTAAATCTGAATCATTACCAATAATTAGATGTCTATGGTTTAAATTATCTTTTCCATTTTCTATCACACGCTTACAAATTTTAATTTCACCTTCATCCGGATCAGATGAAAAAGACGTTTTACAGTTTACTTTCAAATATTTATATTTTTTTTGTAAATGATCAATGTATATTAGTATTTTTTGTTCAAATCTTTTCATAATAGCTATTCCAGGTGTAATACATAATGAATTTATAGAATTTGTATTAATTTTGTCAATATTCATTGATCTTCTTTTTCTTTGCAAAAATATTTTAGCAAAGGATGATGGACCGTCAATTGCTAAAAAAATTTCTTTAGTTGCAATAAAATTTGAAAAAATAATATCTAAATTATTATTTAATCGGTATATGAAGTCTTTTTCTGTCCGGCATCCATAAATAGAATTGTGTAGAATGAAATTAAGATCAATATATATGTATTCATAAATATTGTTTCCTTTTGGTGTAATAAAACATGAAGGATATTTATTGTGTAACCAAGTATGAAAATTTTTAATACCCATTAAATTATATTTATTTTCATTATATTGTTAATATACATTTAGATTATAATATCAACTTTTTTCTTCTATAATAATTGGCCAGCAAATTCAATAAAATTTCTAAACTTTGAGATCGACCATCAACATCAAAATATGTTAAACCGGTATATTTATTATTTATCATTTGAACTATTTTAAGCATTCTTGATGGTGTTGTTTGTACACTTGAATCAATAGTTGGTGTTATAATTCTAAATGTAATTTTAGTTTCAAGAGGATCAAGATCAACTTGTGAATTTAGATAGATATCATTGACAACTGATCTCATTAATCTTGGAGGAACATTGATTGTATAAACTGAATTCTGTGAAATTATTTTAACAATTCCGTTAACACCTGCATTAATCATTGGTGATAATTTAATAATTGGTGGCCCTGAAAAAGGAAGTACTGGATTTCCTGAACATCCTGAAACTGGTACAACTGAAGAACCGCATCCAGGCGACAATGGTGCTATAGTTCTAGATATTGATACTGGATTAGCCAAAGGACTAAATACAGGCGATAAGACATTAAGTTGTGGACCACCAACAGGTATTACAAGTTCACTTGATTTTCTAATTGGAATGGGTCGAATAATTGGACCTAATGCACCTACAGGAATGTGATTTAATACTTTTTGGGGAATAATCTTCCCTGATAGTAAATCTCTCTCATCTCTGACTATATAGAAATTTCTCATTATACATATAGTTGAGATTATTTCCTACCATATTTAAAAATATAATAATATTATTAATATAATGTCAAAAGAATCAAGAGAAAAAGAAATAAAAGAAATTTTTAAGTTAAACAAGCTTGAATTTAAGAATTACGGTGATATATATTCCTATATTAATTATGGAAAACCAGATATTAATACAATTATTCAAAATACACTAAGTAAATTATCAGAAAAGAATGAAAGACGAATAAGATTATCTAAAGAATTAATTGAATTAAATATTCCATATGATGAAACATATAAAGGATGTTATGAATATATAAATAATATTGGAACAAAAGAATTTATTGACATTATTAGATCAATTGAAGTAGAACATTTTTTACGAACACAAACTGACTATCTTCAATTAAGAAAAAAATATAATGATAAAACTGCCCAAGATATAGCAATTAGGCAATATTCGGAAAATGAATTACTACCAAAAAATATATTAGAATCTAAAAAAATCAAGGTTTGTTTTGAATAATTATAATATTATATAATAATAGATGAAGAAATATAAAACACTTATAATTTTTGATTGGGATGATACATTATTTCCAACATCATGGGTTGTTGATAATAACATTGATTTATCTGACAAAGACATTCAAAATAAATTTATTATTTATTTTTCACAATTGGATGTTTTACTTTATAATTTACTAACAACTTGTTTAAAATATGGAACGGTTTTTGTGGTTACAAATGCCACAATTAAATGGATCCAAACTGCTGCATCTGTATTACCTCATACGCATAATATACTTTATGATGGTATAAATGTAATATCAGCACGTGATACATATCAAAATGAATATCCCGATCAAATGAATATTTGGAAAAAACTAACATTTCAAGATCTTATTTCAAATAATTTTGATAAACATAAACATCAACATGTTGTCTCAATTGGCGATGCAGAACACGAATTTAACGCGTTAACTGATCTTTATAATGAGAGCTCTATCACAAAACATAGATTATTAAAAACTATAAGATTAATTAGAGCTCCATCTTTTAACGCATTAATTGATGAATTAGATGTTTTAAATTCATGTATAGTTCGAATATTGACAAATCATGATCATATGGATTTGAAATTTAAAGATAAAAAAAATAAATTATAAATTATTACACTGTGAAAATTAAAATATATTATATTGTTTTATAAATGGATAAATTACTCATTGATATTTCACAGGAAGATGATTATACAAAAATAAGTGATAATGAAGATAATTTTGATTCAGATGCAGATAATAGTTATCAATCATCAAAAGAAGAAATAAATTTTGATGATAAAAATGGGTTTTCAAAAACAATTTACCTTGTTCATAATGAAGAAATTGATTCGGATGACCCAAATATTTCTGAATTTTTAAAATTTTGTATTAATAAAGGATTATTTGATAATACTTTTTATGATATGCATAATGCATTTTCTGTCGTAGCAACAAAATTACCACAAACATTCGAAAAATTATGTAGTGGAAAAACAGATATTTATAAAAAAAGTTTTATAAAGAAATTTAAATCTGAATATGGATATCCAGGAAACATATCTTTCATATATGACTGTCTTGATACTGAAAATAAAGGATTCATAACATGGGATGAATTTATTGATTTTTTTTTGCCATTTGTTCAGTATGTTACTGTATAATTTTATGATTTCACAAAATCATAAAAAATCAATGAATAAATGTGTGAGGAAAGTGCCATAATAGTTAGCTTATAGTTTTTCTACAATATTTCATTTGATATCTAGTAAAATGATTATCATTATTATTTAATTATATTTAATCTGTAGAAAAATTAGGTATATATACTTTTTATAATTTATACATGAACGCAGATAAAAATTTATTAAATTGAATTATCTGATAATCAATATATGAATTATCTTATTATACAGCGCGGCTGCACATCAACACAGTATAACTACGTTGAATGTATAGAACATCGTAGTGGTATAATGTTGTAATATTTCCGCGTAACCCCATCTAAAATAATTAATTTATATAAATTTGCGCAGACGTCTAGCAACATGGATTTATTGCGTTGAATAAAAATTAGATGATGTATAGCGCAATAAATCAATGTTGTTATACAGCTGCGGACGTATTGAATTCATATATTTTTATAGTTGAAAAAGTATAATAAGATAATTTTTCTACAGGTTAAACATAATTACCGCATATTGTATACTGCAGCGTGTAACATTTATGGGTATTTAAGATTGGTATATTATTCCAAATGAATCCTGGAATGGGTGTAATAAAAAAAATTGATTCTTCAATGACATAAACAAATAAGAATATTAATAGGAATATTTATAGAGTCATGTCTAAATTCACTGAAGATGAAAAATTACCATTAAATCAACAAGCACAATTTAAAAAACTAAACAAATTACAATGGAATAAAATTGAAAAATCATACGAAGATCCAATTATTAAAGCCGTTTTGGATACAATGCAAAAGTTGGGCAGTGAAAATGAAAATACTACTGATATTACCAGTGATGTTAAAGTTTGTGGAAATGATATCTATATTGATAATCGAAAATTATTATTTGAACTAGGATTAATTGATACAGATACTTATATTACCACAAGTAAAAATAAAAACACTAAAAATAAACAAAAAAATAAAAATAAGAAAGCAACAGGTAAATTATCAAAAGAAGATATGATAATTAATAATACAATCAAACATGTTACTAAAAATTTGGAAGAAGTTATTAAAACATTTTCATACAAAAAATATAATGTCAGTTATGGATTTCATTCACAATATGCTGAAATTAGATTAATTACATTTATGTATGCAATTAAATTTTGGATGGAAACTAAACCAATGAATTTGGCACATTGTTATGAATTAGTTTTGGGAATTAGAAAAACTCTTAACAATATACACATGTTAAAAAATATATCAGATCAAGCAGTATATGATCTAACTGAAATGTATAAAAAGTTTGTTAAATTTTGCGATTTTACATATGCAACAATGTTTGAAAAGTTTCCCAGATTATGTTTAATGACTGCATATGATACAGTATTTACAAATATGTCAATTAAACCTTATTCAAGTCAAAAATCTCTAATGAATAGTATTAAACAAAATATCAAAACAGGTGGACTTTATTGTTATAAAGCAATGATTGGAACAGGAAAAACAACATTTGCAATAGCTTTATCAGAATTCACAAAAAATAGAAGAATGGTAGAAAAAGCAAGCGGACAAAAATCAAAATTACAACTTCTATTTTCATGTAGTGTTGAACCTGTTAGACATCAAGTTTGTAGAATGGCTTATAATCAACAAATTCCATTTGGAATTGGAGTTAAACAAAATGATACTGTTCGTGTGATTAATAATTTCAGTTGTAAAAATGATGATAATAGAATATTAATTATTGCTGATTTAGAAACATCAATTGAATTATTAAAAAGAGACCAAGATTATATTTTATTCATTGATGAACCAACTGTTGGTGCAGACCAAGAAAATCATCCAATTACAAAAGCTGTTGCTAAATTATTAAGTTGTGCACCAAAAACAACTATATTATGTTCAGCAACACTACCAGAACCAGAAGAAATAAGTGAAATGATTTCTAATTTTCAAAATAGACATAAAATTTCAAATGATGTTATATCAGTTTGTTCAAAAGAATCATTAATTGGATGTGAATTAATTAATTTTAATGGATCGACAATTTTGCCTCATAATAATTGTAAAACAAGTAATGAATTAAAAATTGTTATTGAAAATCTTAAAGCAAAACCATTTATTGATAGATTATACACTGCACCAGTCATATATAAATTACATCAAAGACTTGAAGAATTTGGCATTCAAAATATAATTGATTTAGAAAATTATTTTTCTGATGTTGATACATTGTCACAAACTAATATTCAAATGGCAGCTATTATACTTCTAGAATCATTGTTAAAAACAAATAATGATAATTTAATTAAAAAAGCATGCATTCCTTTTGAACGAATTTTTATAAATGAAAATGATATACAAAATAGCCCAGAAAATGAAGACGATACAGGATTTATGTGGAAACAAGAAGAAAATCAGAAAGAAAAACAGGATGATTTAAGACCATACAATCTTGATAACATTTTTACATCTGAATCTCATAGATATTTAGGTGGATGCTTGGTCACAGTAAAAAACCCATATACATTTGCATTTGAAAAGAGCAAATATTTAAGAGAAAATTGTGAACCAGCATCAAAAATAATAGATAAATATATGCTCTTGATAGAAAAATTTAATCAAACATTGCAAAAGTTGGATTATATTAAAAATGATGATGAACGAACAAAAAAACAACAAGAATTACAAAATAATTTCAAACCTGAATTTTCTTTTCCGTCATATTTTAAAATAAATACAAATGCGCATTTAAAAAAATTTGCAAAAAATACAATTGTTGATATTAAAAATCTCAGATATAATTTTAATTTAGAAAATTTGCCATTTGATTTAAATGTTCCTGATTGGGTTATGCTATTATTATTTTCTGGTGTTGGTATTTATGATCCAAATCAACAATTATTAGACCAAAGATACCAAGATTTGATTTTGGATATGACAGCTGAAGGAAAATTATCTTTCTTAATAGCAGATGATAATATTTGTTATGGTGCTAATTATCCATTTTCACATGTTATAATTGATGAAGAAATTGCAAAATCGCATTCAATTGGAACAATATTTCAATTATTAGGAAGAGCAGGCAGAGTTGGACAATCATGGGTGGCATATGGTCATATTGGTGATGAGACAACTAAAAGAATTATGGGTTATATTAAAGGAAATGAACTATTAGGAATATCAGATGAAGCTTATAATTTAAACAAAAGTTTCAATATTGTCAAAGAGGAAAATATTAAAGAAGAATTAAAAAATAATAATATAATTAAACTGAGTGAAGTGACACCAGCACTTGATAAATCAGAAGAATTCTCATTACCACAATTTGAACATAATAAAAAAATTCAAGTTGAAAAATCCATTGTAATAGAACAACAACAAACACCAAACTTTACTTTTGATACTGTTGATTCTTGGGAAAGTTTGTTAAATTGATTTATTTTACTTCTTTCATAATATAATAAATAAATGCTACAAGACAGATAACAAGAAGAGCTTTTAGGATAAGATCAAATCCATCTGAGCCAAATCCCTCTATTTTCATATGATTATCACTTGGAATACTTGCTAATTGAAGTTGAGTATATGATTCAACTTTATGTTCATTAGCAGCTTTTTCCCTATTCATAAAGGTTGCTTCTTCATTTTGTGCTAACCAAGGAACGGTCGCAACATCACTAACAAGGCGCTCATAATGAGGAGGTTGCATATGTTTAATTTGCATAAATTCAGCCCCTTGGAAAGTACTTCCACATTCATGTACTGGCTCATCAGCTCCAGGTAATCCTTGAAGTTCAGTTAAAGATACAGACCCAATATTTACATTTGTCCACATAGGGCTACATACGGTATGTTGAACAGCCTGAGTTACAGTCGACTCTTGGTGAGGTTGATTAGACATTATATTATATATAATTATATTTATAAAATAATTTTATGCAATTCCAATTATTCCATAAGCAATCCTCTTTCCACTATGACCTGTAGTTAAACTATCTTTATGACCACCTAATCCTAAATCATCTGGATCCTCATGAATTACAAAACTTCTACCAATAACATTGTTGTCACCTGTTAATTTAACTAAATGATCAGTAAATGTTATAAAACATTTTCCATTTTTATCTATAACTAAATTTCCTAAATCACCAACATGTCGCATTTCTTTTCTATTTGATTTATCCCCATGAGACACGTGAAATGGATTATAGTGGCTGCCTAATTTTTCACAACACGCAAAAGGATCCCCTTTTTCATGGATATGAAATCCATGCAAGCCTGGTGGTAAATGATGAAGATCGACAGTAAAATGGGTTATTTTTTCTTCATCTTCAAACATACTAATATATCCATGTACTATTTTATTATTTGCTGACATAATCTGTGAAATAGCTTTCATTATATCACTACAAATAGAAAAAAATTGATTTATTAAATAAAACATTATATTAGATTACAAAGTCATTCAAAATGACGGAAGAAACTAAATACAGTTTCAGAAGCTTTCTTAATGGTGCATTTGGTGGTACGGTTGGAATAACAATCAGTCATCCATTTGATACGATTAAGACATGTATACAAGATAATAAGCCTGTTAAACTAGGAATCAGATCATTATATAATGGTTTTCTTCCGCCATTGATTGGTGTTGGATTTGAAAAAGCTATTGTTTTTGGTGTATATACAAATACGTATACATATATAGAAAAATATAGTAATAATACTATTTTGAATAATACTATTTCTGGTGGATTATCTGGACTTATGGCCAGTCTTATAGTCACACCAGTCGAAAGAATAAAAATCTTATTACAAACAAATCAAAAAGTAAATATTAATCAATTAACACCTAAATATTTATTCAAAGGACTCAGTGCAACTTTTACAAGAGAAACGCCAGGATTTGCAATTTACTTTAATATTTATGAAGGGTTTAAGAAATATTTCTATACTAATAAGAATCAAGAAATCCCAGTCTTCAGCTCATTTATTTTTGGAGGATTATCTGGATCAGCTGCATGGATTTTTATTTACCCTCAAGATTGTATTAAAACAAGAATGCAGGCTAATATTAACTGCACAAAGTCTTTTTCACAAGTTGTAAAAGAAATTTACAATGATGGTGGATTTAAAATTTTCTATAGAGGATTCCATTATGCTTTAATGAGAGCTATTCCTTTGCATGCGGGAACTTTTATGACATTTGAATATTTGAAAAAGATTTGAAAAAATTGATTTATGTAGAGAAAATTTAAAAAAATATCAGATGAATACCAAAATGGATAATCTTAATAATGATTGCATATATAAAATTATGACATTTCTTTCTTTGAATGATTCTTACCATTTTTCATTAACTGGACAAAATTATCATAGTGTTTTCATAAATGAGGGTAGATTATGGAAACACTGGTGCAATAATAAATTTGGTAATATAGAAAAAAATGATATTCTTGAAAAAGATCCAACTTGGAGAATGGTTTATATGGAATTTATTAAATTATACACAGATATGATTAGTTATTTAGACATAATTGAAAAAACAAAATTCAAAAAAATAAAACAAATTGTACTTAATACTTATAAAACATTATTGTATCGTAATCATAATCATGCAATGGTTATACCTTACATTATTGGAAAAAAACTCAGAATTAAACCACGGAATGGAGATGTTATTATTAATCTCGATCGTATTGGATATAGAAATGAAGGCGTTTGGATCTGGAATGATGATTTACATAAACGATGCGGACTAAACTATGAAGTTGATGATTATGGTTCTATTCCATATGATTTTTCTTGGCCAGAATATCCAATAATGTATTATAATGGTATCATACAGCATAATAATTTAATAAATTTAAAAATTGATATAAATGACGTTGAATATGAGGGTACTGGTATTTTTAGAATTAAATGTAATAAAGAAACTATTAGAATTAGTATTCAATATCCGCTGAGTCTTTTGGGATTCCAGAGCATGGTTTTTTTTACATTAAGATACATTAAAAATCATATAGTTGTATTTGATTTAGTTAAATTTGAAAATAATGTTTACTATGTAGATATTATTTAACAAAAGTAATATTAAATATCTGTATTTGGTATATATATAGGCAATCGTAATTATATATACGACAAATATAATTTTATTATTATAAATATATGGATATCAATCTTATAAAAATTTCCAAAAAAATAAAAAAATTAATTATTCAACAAGAACCAGAAATTATAACACCTTTTGGAAAAAAGAAGGCTGTATTTGCTGATTTTACAGCTTCTGGAAGACCATCACCAATTATAGAAAAATATATTACAGAAAATATATTACCTTATTATTCAAATACCCATTCTAATGCCTATTGTGGAATTCATATGAAAAATTTAGTTACAGAAACAAAAAAATATATCAGAAAAACTATGAATATTGATGATCACAAAAAAATAATTTTTTGTGGTTCTGGTACAACAGCAACTATTAATCATTTAATTTATTGTTTAAAACTAGAAGACATTAATCAAGTCAATGTATTTTTAACAACTGTAGAACATCATAGCAATTATCTTCCTTGGATTGAGTTATCAAAAAGAAATAAGAATGTAAAAATACACATTATTCCAATTAAAGATACTTTTGATATTGATATTCCAGTTTTAGAAGAAAAAATAAAAAATACAGATGATAATACAGTTAATATTGTAAGTATAACTGCTTGTTCTAATGTTCTTGGAATTCATATGGATATGAAGGCTGTTTATGATATGCTTCAAAAATACAATGTATGTGGCTGTTGTTATGGAAAAAAAAATTTATTATTTGTTGACTATGCATGTTCAGGACCATATGTCAAAATCCAAGGAAATTATTGTGATGCTCTGTTTTTATCACCTCATAAATTTTTAGGTGGGTTCTCTACACCTGGAATTCTTATTGCAAATGCCGAACTATTTAAAAGCAAAACACCATATGCACCAGGAGGTAATTGTATTAAAAATGTTGATTCAAAACATATTGAGTATGATCAAGATATTGAAAAAAAAGAATCTGCTGGTACACCTAATATTGTTGGAATAATAAAAGTCAGAAAAATATTAGAATTAAAAGAATCAATGATGAATATTATTGATTATAATGAACATGCTATCACAAAATATGTGTTTTGTCAATTTAAAATTTTAATGGATAAGCATAAAAATTTACAGGTTATACTTCCAGATTGTAGTATTGATAAAAGGCTACCTATAGTTTGTATTTCAATAAAAGATATCCATTATAATCTATTAACAGCATTATTAAATGATTTATTTGGGATACAGGCTAGAGGTGGTGTAAGTTGTACAGCTTTATTGGCTGAATTAATAGAACTAAAATATGGAATGAAAGGATGGTGCCGTATTACTTTTAATTGGATTATGGATAAAGAAGAAATAGATTATATCATTAATGCAGTTAAATTCATATTAGAAAACATAGATAAATATAAAAATATGTATGTATATGATAAAAAAACTAATTTATTTACTTATCGCTTGTGAATATTTATTCGCATTTCCAACAGCCAACTTTTTGATACCATGGTTTGCATCGTACTCTATAACATTTCTTTTCCCCTTGATTTGGTTTTGGCGGTTTAAACCAAATACTTTCAACTAAATTATATTTATCCATTTTCAGATGTGGCGCAATTCCTATAATTCTAATGAATTTCCCTGCGCCATATGGTACAGAATTTTGTTTTGGATCTTCAGGAATATATAAATCATCTAATAGAAAATTAGCTTCTTCTATTGATTTTTTACTATATATCATAATCATAATCATGAGTATTATGACACTTATTATAATAAATAATATCATATAATTTGTAATGATATAAAATTTTATAACTTATATTATATAGTAAAATGGGATCGATTTGGTCAAGATTTTATTTATTATTTGATGGAAAAAAGAAATCAGATAACGAAAACGCATATTATATTGTTCCAAAATTAGTGGGTGAAAATGTTAATGGTGCATTCAAAATTATTCAATATTGGTTTCCAAATTATAAAATCATTAGCATACCAAATATTGGGTATATCGATATTGCATTAGATAGAAAACAAACAGTTGTTATTCATTATAATGCAGGAAGTAATTTAGTTACTGAAGTAGAAATTTTTATTTGAATTTAATATATTAAAATAAAAAAAATAAATCTATTATATATGATTAATTTATCACAAGCTGGAGGTCATCAACTTATAAAACCATTAGACAAAAAAATTATTAAACCAACAAAATATGATGAATTAGAATTTTATAGAGACTATTTGCCTAAATATCAAGAACTACATAATTGCATACCAAAATTTTATGGTGGAGGAAATATTGATGAAGTTAAAAATATGTTCAATGATGATGAATATAATTTAATAATCAATAAAAAATATGAGTATTATGTTATACTAGAAAATTTAATAGATAATAATAAAATTGATAGTATTATAGATATTAAATTAGGAAGTATTCATTGGAAAAAAAATACATCTATTAATGAAATAACAGAACACAAATTAAGAAATGTAAATTCACTTACAGAACAATATGGATTTAGATTGGATGGAATTATTAATAATACTGTAAAGTATATGAAGGAAAATTGCAGAAATATGAAGATTCAACAAATCATTGACATTATTTATCATCTTAATTATATACATATCCAAAAAATAAAAATATGGATCAATAAAATAATAAATATATTAAAAAAAATTAATTTGAATTTATATGGTCCATCATTACTAATTATTATTTCAAATAGTGACATTAAAATTAATTTAATTGATTTTGCTGTTTTTGAAGAATCAGATGATCATAATCATGACTTGATTGAGTCTCTACAAAATTTCGGCGATGTATTGTCCTATGTGATGTTGAAAAAAGAAAATTAGTTTTTCATAATAAAAAAAATAAAATTATTTTCGAAGTCCACCTTTCTTTTCATTGACTTTCTTTTGTGAATGAACTTTGACACGGTGAAGATCTTTGAAATCCGGTGGAGGAAAGTGAGAAATGTATCGTTGTGCATTTTCCCATTGCGCTCGCCGAATAGCTCTGGCTTTTTCATTTGCAATAATTTGTGACAAACGGCGCCTGGCCGGTATCAAATAGATTTCATTGATATAGTTTTTCCATTTCATTGGGGATTCAATTTCACACATTAGGGAAATTGAATTGCCGGTTCTAATAGCAACTTTCACTCTATTAATCATTACAGTTCGATGTTTGGTATATCCATCTTTGACCAACCGTGGATCTTTGTGAAGAATTTGAATCACTCTATCAAGATCATTCTGTCTGTTTGTACAGAATGCTTTCCATGAATTTTCATCCCCAAGAATGCAGAGTGGATTTGTGCATTGGCCTTTTCCTTCAACTGACCATCCCTTACTTTCCATATGTGTGATTCTTTTGCACATTTTGTTTCCACTGTATGTTGTTCGAAGAATGCATTGGGAATGATCTTCATGATCATCGGTTGGTACTCCCTTTGCATCAATGACTCGACAAACTTTTCCAAGAATCCGGTACTTGAGAATATTAATCTCACGACTATTATAATAAAATGTATGTCGACAATCAAATGCAATGGAAGAAGTAAATTGATTGACATCAAAATCAGAACGGATCCCTTCCCAATTACTACTAAGGGTCAAATCCATTTGAAAATATAAATCATTGCGATTCTTACAAATAACAAGAACTGGCCACACCCTGTGTGTATTGTGATTCATTTGACGAATATTGTGATACTTATTCTTTGTAATAATATGAACTTGAAAATTATCAAGAAGCCAATTGAGAAACAAAGTCCTATCTCTGTCATCTTGAAACATAACGTCCATGTCATGTGGCACATTTAGACCATACATATCTCGCAAAAATCCTCCAAAAATTGTTCCCTCATTTCTGAATACACCAGACTTAATTTGTTCGATCATCAGGTCATGCTCCTTAAGATTTTCATTGCACTGATCCAACGATGGATATCTACGAATGAGCTTTTGTTGTTCGATGTCATCAAGTTTCCTTCGCATGACATCAAATGTCATTTGAAGCAATGATGGAACCTTGATTCCTGATCTCTGGCTTTCATTTTGAACAGGCTCCATTTTCTCTTGAGCTTGTTGCAGAAAGAGAAATTATCGAAAAGATGTAAAAATCTGTAGATACTTCAGATATTTTTATTTTCAATTTTTTTTGAAAACTTCACATGGCGCAATTGTATTGTCACAAAGCGCATGATAGATCAATATTCTTGTAATAATAATTACAAAAATATTAAATAGTTAAGATTATTAAATATTTTTTACTAAATTCATTAATTTTTACTTTTTGCCATTTCTTCAATCACTTTTCGAACAGCTTCTTTAATAGGTAACACATCTGGATACAATTGTTGTAATTTGTCAGTATTAAGAAAGTTATTTGATCTTTTTGATAACAGTATTTTATCTTGTTCTTCAATAGTAAAATTTTTCCAGGTAAAATTTGAATCATAAATCTCTTTAACCATTTCAAGAATTTCGTTATGGCTAATCATTCCTGGATTAGTAAAATTGATTACACCTGTCACTTTTTTTTTCGACATATCTATTAGCAGAGGCAAAAGTTCAGGAAGAACAGACATAGAATTTTTAACAGAACAAATTTTATCATACGTCATAATTTTTGTAATAAAGTTTCGCGAACTAGTTGATGCATCAATTGGCATTCTAAGACGAAGTGTTAATGCTGAATCTTCAAAAAAATGCATTATTCTGTCGGTAAAGCCTTTTACTGTAGAATAACCGGACCCAGTGAAATCGGGAATATCTTCTTCATTGTATCCATGATCCGGATAACCATTGAATATACATCCAGTTCCAAGATAAGTAAAATGAATGCTATATTTCTTACACACCATAGCCAAGACAAATGGTGCATAAAGATTATCTCTTACATTTTCAACTAATTTTCCAGGCAATTCGAGATAATCAATTGTTGGATATTCTTTATTGTTATACATACCATGAGTTCGACCAATAAATGAAAGAACTCTATCAGGCTTAACACTTAATAATTCTTTTTCGACATCTATTTCATTATCGGCTCTTGATTCTGCATATACTACTTCTTCACCTTGATCCTGTAAAAGTTTTTCAACCATTTGTGCAATCCATAGTTTTCCATAAATTAAAAAGCGCATTTGATAATATTTTTAATACCAAATTAACTTTAAGTGTATTAAAAAATTGACAATATATTTCATTGTTTATCAAATCATATTATGATAATAAAGATAATTGAAATGTACAAAATATATAGTATACCAAATCTTGGTTTTGGAACCTATAGGTTGAAAGGCGATGTTGCTTATAATAGCACATTAATTGCTCTTCAACAAGGTTATAGACATATTGATACTGCAAATTTATACAAAAATGAAGTTGAAATTGGAAAAGCTATTAAAGCCAGTAGTATTTCAAGAAATGAAATATGGATCACAACAAAAATTCAAGTTAATGATATTAAAAAAGGAATAGATATAATGTATAAATCTATTGTCAATAGTTTACAGCAGTTAGATACTGAATATTTAGACTTGGTTTTATTGCATGGTCCTGTTGATAATGAAATTGTTAATAATTGGAAGGCTCTAGAAGAAATTTTTCTTTACAAATTGAATGGTAAAATTAGATTCATTGGAATTAGTAACTATAATATGAATCATATAGAGTTGCTTTTGTCAGATTGTAAAGTCAAACCATATACAAACCAAATAGAAATCAGTCCATATTATTTTAGAAGAAAGCTAATAAATTATTGTCAGGAAAAAGGTATTATTGTCACAGCACATACATCATTGGTTAAAGGTGAAAAATTCAATGATAGCAAGCTGGAAAATTTATCTCAAAAAAAGAAAATAAGTAAATCTATTTTACTACTTAGTTGGGCATTATCTAAAAATATGATTGTTTTACCAAGATCATCAAAAGAAGAACATATTATTGAAAATATGAAATCAGTTGATACAATTTTAGACATAGAAACAATTGATGAACTCAATGGATTTCATGATGGATATTGTACTCATCCACACTATAAAGATAATAGTAATTAAAAATTTGATAATTTAACTATCTGTGAATATTATTATTTTATTTGAGTATCTAATGCCATCATAAATGAAATACTCTACTTATGATGGTGTTGTTTTTAATTCCAATGGAGAATTTGGAGTGCTCTATTCTGGCGCATACAGATACAAATGGAATAATGGTTCAAGGAAATTAATGTTTTATCCGCCATTAGTATTATACTTATCCAGTGGTAATGGCAATTCACGAGATCTTGTGAATTGTGATAGTAATGGGTTATCTCAAAAAGGAAAAGAAATAATTAAAAATTTATTTCAAGAAACAGGAAAAAAAAGTTATTATGAAGACATCAAATATTTGAAAATTAAATGGATTCCGTTTGGTGAAAAGTTTAGAATTTCTGAGTCAAATGGATATGAAGTTGTTGAATGTTATAATGATAATGAATGGATAGATCCAATTATAAATAATACAACAAAGGCGTATTTATGATTTTTGATTTATTGAAAAATTGATATTAGAAATGAATATATAAAATAACATATCAATATTATAAATCATCTACCAATGTTATCACAATCTCATTGCACACCATCACAATGTTCCACTGAAAAAAAATTTGTTACAGTAACAATTCCAGCTGAAACAACAATGACACCATCATTATTAAATCTAGCAAGACCTGGAAAAAACCAAGGATCAATTAAACTTTTAGAACCAGTCAATATTGAAATTCCATATGGCACACAATTCACAACTCAATCTGGACCAATGCATTGTACATGGACTATTGGATCTATTGGACAAGAAGTTTCAAATATGCCGTATGAAGTTGTAATTCCTGCTGGCAAAAGAGTTATTAGAACTAATGATAAATCTGGTTTAATTAGTTTAACGCAAGTAGAACAAAAATTTCTACTCGAATCTGAGGTTTCTGTTAAATTACCATCAAATACAGTTGCACATTGCGAATTAGTTCAAGTTGTTTTTGCAAGTACACAAATAACACTTCAATAATTTTTTTATTAAAAAATTGATTTAAAAATATTATACATACATAGCATTTATACTATAACATTATACGCCATGAAAAGAGACCGATCCGAAATCTACCAATCAATTGTTACAAATGAACAAATTATTTTTGATTGTTATCAAAAAATAAATGAATCATATGAGAACATTTCGGTTACGACTATTGAATTAGATAATTATGATCTTCAACAACATCAATCTGCGTCATTAGCTCAATTTGAGGTATGGAAAAAAGAATTTCTTAATAACCATTCTGACAGTGTTTATTTTCCAGTTTTACAATCATTATTATCAAATACACAACAAACATGGACTGTTAAATGCAATTCTGATGGACAAGATGATATTAGATTTTATTCAAATAGATTACTACTTTCACTAAACAATACATTGTTTTTCAATATGCTCTATTATGTTATTCCTAATCAAAATACAAATATCAATAATTTTACAGTTTCATCACAAAAATTTTCGGCTAATATGACAAAAAATGTTAATGATGATCTTTATGATAAACTCGCAGAATCAATTGGATTAGATAGAGATACATTTTTTGATCTTGTTGCGCTATGTTATTTTGCATTCATGTTTAATCCTCAAATCCCAAGTGAAATTTATTGCCCATCATCTTTACCATCAACATCCCGCGATATTGTATTATCATATGGATTAACTAGATGTAAAAATGAAATAGAATTTTCATCAAGATATTCATGGAATAATGATAAGAGATTAAAGTCAATGGAATCTCAAAATGTAGAATTTATGTCATTATATGATCCATGTGATAATGATGAAGATAATGATGAAGATAATGATGATGGCAATGATGATGGTAATGATGATGCTAATGATGGTGAAGTTAATGTCTGATGATTATATTTTAAATGTTTAAACTTTATTACTTTTTTTATAATTATTTAAAAATTCTTTATAAAAAGTTTTAATACCTTTTTTCGAATTCCACTCTTGATCAAAATATGAATGATCAATATTTTCACATTCTTTTGTAAAAAAATCATAAATTTGTTTATCTACAAAAACTTTTTGTAGTGGCGTGTCATTTATCCATTCGTGGAAACTGAATGGTACTTTCTTTATTTCATTAAAATTATCACAATTTGAAATGGTATTTTCTAAATTAAAAAATATACTACGAAGTAAAATTAATAATAATTATAAACAAATCATTCAAAATATAAAAGTATCATTCAATAAAATAACGAAAACTGAATTAAATAATTATTATAATAAATCATTAAATATTAAATAATAATTGCTAATATATAAAAGAGATAAGGTAACCAATTGAAACATTACATATAAGCGGAATCTATGCCAAAATTTTGAGATGACATTAATATAATTAATTTTTTAAAAAGTCCAAATCAATCTGAGAATGGATGTATATTTAATACATTTATGGAATATTGTAAAATCACCTAATATATCCATCATATATATAATTAATATATTTTCTGTACTATAAATATATTCAAATGATATTTGACATTGATATAAAGAATGAAAAGAATGCAGATATTTATTATGTCAGACCAAAATTAGATAATATTCTACAATACATTATGACTAGTAAATATTTACCTTTGGTGCATAGGTATACAAGTTTTATAAAAAAATTATATCCAAAATATTATGATTATATTAAAAGTCATAATCCACCAATTGTTATGTATAGTAATATCTCACCATTTTTTATAATTAGTTATATACTATTACAATCTTATGATAAAACCATACGATATGATAAAACATATATCGCAGCTTCAAATACCGGAAGTTTAGAAGCTGTATTATATCAAAATGTTAATAAGAAATGTAATATTATACAAGTGTTCCCAAAAGATTGTAATGTTCAAGAAAAAAGAAATGATATGTATAATGATGTAAAAAAATTGAAAGATGTGTATGGAAATATATTTCATGTCGATCAGCCAGAAACAAAAATATCAGAAGGAGATTATAGTTTATTTATTTATATATTTTTTGGATTTGAAGGATGTAAAGGAATACAATCGAATGAATATCAACATTTTTTTTATACATGTATGGCATTAAATAAGTTAGAAAATGGTGGGACATATATATTCAAATATCATTATTATTCTCAGACATATATGAAACAAATATTATTCATTCTTGGCAATTTATTTGAAACAATTGAGATTAAAGATATCAATATATCATCATTACCTGAAATTTATGTTAGTTGTTTCAATTACAAAAAAATATCTAGTGATAATAATAAGAAATTATTGGAAATTTTAAATAAATGGGAAAAATTAAATCCAAATGATGCTCTCGATCTTAATTATTCCGATAAAAAATTAAGTGAAAAATATGATATAATTGATGAGTTCAATCCTAAAATTCATTACGATACTTTTGTGACTAATATTATCAAAACTAAATCTAATTATCCTGAACACGCGAATAATGCATTCAATAAACTATTCAGAAAATTAGATAAATACTATATAAAAATAACACAGCCAGAATATAGAAAATTCACAGATGCTGATCTAATTCAAAATTTTAAAGAAACATATAATAATAAATTAAATGCTAGTCTTAAATTATTAAAAAAATATAATATTCCACCTAAACCAAAATATGAACTAGATATCGTCGAATATAAAGAAAAAGTACTATTTGAATCAATAACATTGCCAAGAACCATCATAGTTCAAGTAATGGATTATGATAAAATATGCGAATCGGATATTCAAAAGATAAGAAAGAAATATGAAATATCAAATAAAGAAAAAGATTCACCAATTCAAATCAATTTAGGGACAAAGGAAATTGATGTTAAACCAACAGAAAGATATGCTGTGATCAGTAAGGATAGTATTTGTAAAGATATAAAGTTTAAATTGAAACCGCAAGATTATAATTACAATAAAAATCTTTTTTCATTTGGAAAATATGCATTCGATAAATACAAACATCAACTTAATCTTTATAAATTAAATATTGATGCACTAGGTCCCAAAAAATGGAGTCGTATTGCAAGTCAAATTGATGTTTCTCAAGCTATTATTAATACAGTCCAAAATGAATATGGAATTATTATTACAAGAGGATTTGTTAAAATGTTCGAATTATGTACAGAGTTTAATTTAGTAAATACAAATCAAGATATAATTAAATCATTTCATACATGTGAAGCACCTGGTCATTTTATTAATGCTACTAATCATTATATCAAATCAAAAAATCCAAAAGCTAAATTAGATTGGTATGGTAATTCATTAAATCCATTTACAGAGGCAGGAAGATTAAGACATGCATTAGGAGATCATTATGGATATTTGAAAAAATATAAAGATAGATGGTTATTTGGAAAAGACAATAGTGGCGATATAACTAATAAAGAAAATATATTAGAATTCAAAAAGAAATTAGGACAGAGTATGGATTTATTCACATCGGATTGTGGGATTTCGACTGAATCAAAAGAAGAATATTTTAATCAGGAAATCAATACATCAAAACTACATTTTTGCCAATGTTTCATTGCATTATTGACTTTGAAATTAGGAGGAAATGCAGTTTTCAAAACATTCATTCCATTTAGTGAAATAAGCACTTTTTCAATTATATTTTTAATTATGAAACATTTTGAATCATTTTATATTATTAAACAGCAAACAAGCAGTCCAGAAAACAGTGAAGTGTATTTTATTGCAAAAAATAAAACTCAACATCTAAGTGAAGATATGGAAAAATATTTATTTAGTTGTTTGGATAATTACAATCCTAAATTGTCATTATTTCCAAGAGAAGTTTATTCAGATTATTTTTTATTACAAATGGAAAAAATATGTAGTAAATTTGCAGGGAAACAAATTAGATATCTGGTTAGAACATTTTATTTTGTTGATGCTGCGGATCAATTAGCCGATTATGATCATATACTTAATAATGCAAAATTAGCATATGCTAGAAATTGGATTGAGAATTTACATTTTATTCCTATTGATAAAAAATTGCAATTATGATTTTTTTAATATATAATAATCTGTAGAAAAATTATTCTTTTATACTTTTTCTATATATGCCAAAATTTTAAGATCATATAACCTGCGAGGCTGTCTAACAACATATTTCATCTTTGTTAAATTTTTTGTATAACAAAATGAGATCATGTTGTTATATTTACGCGTAAACTATTTAAATTCATTATCTTAGATGTGTTTGCGCGAATGTATAACAGCATGGATTTATTATATTAAATAAACATTAAATATTTAATCTGTAGAAAAATTATCCTATTATACTTTTTCAACTATAAAAATATATGAATTCAATACGTCCGCAGCTGCATAACAACATTTATTTATTGCGCTATATATCATTTAATTTTATTCAACGCAATAAATCCATGTTGCCAGACGTCTGCGCAAATTTATATAAATTAATTATTTTAGATGGGGTTACGCGGAAATATTACAACATTATACCACTACGATGTTCTATACATTCAACGTAGTTATACTGTGTTGATGTGCAGCCGCGTAGTATAATAAGATAATTCTTATATTGATTAGCAGATAATTCAATTTAATAAATTTCTATCTGTGTTAATGTATGAATTATAAAAAGTATAGAATAGTATTTTTTTCTATACATTTATATATATATGGATTCATCAGAATTTAGAAAATACTTAAAGTATAAGAAAAAATATTTACAATTAAAGAATCAAACAGGAGGCACAACTAAATTAGTATGGAATGGTACGCTTTTTACACCTGCAATGTTTGGTGATTATGGACCATTGTACTTTTATGAATTATTAAATAGAGATCAAGAATTAAAAAGTATTATATCACAAGGAACAAGTGTAAACGAATTTGTTAAAAAATTACCAGAAGCAGAACTTGATGAATATGGTATTATTCGTGTGAATAAAGAGGCATATGATCCGAAAAAACATTTGCATATAATATTATCAAAAAATAATAAAGACTACTATTTTATTTATCCTCAACACAAAGATGTGAGAGATATGGTGATAAGACATGTAAATGAAGTTATTGAAAACGCAAAAAAATCTATATTATTAAATAATAATAATGAAATTCAGAAAAATTTAGTAGACTACAAAAATAAAATTGAAAAGGACATTATTGATAAAACAAACTTAGAAACTTTTAATAATATGTATAGAATAGCAAAATCTATGTGATAATATTATACTCAGATCCAATAAAAAAATAATGAATAATATTATAGAATGAATAATGATAAATATTTAACTTATCAAAAAATTATACATTATTCAAATAAAAATTCTATTAAAAATATATTTGAAAATACTAATACTAAAGGAATTCGGTATTGTTTGGCACTTAATAATTCATATGAATATCCATATGTTGCTGAATATTTTGATTTATTAAGATGTTTTCGCACAGTTGGTTCGGATATTCCAATAAGTCATATTAGAATATCTTCTGGATCATGGATAAAAGAATATTATATACAAAATAATAGATGGTATAATTTCAGTGAAAAGTTATTACCAATTCATCATGAGAAACTTCCTATCAATATTGAATCAACACAGCGACTTGAAATAATTGGAATCAAGTTGAAAGAAAAAATAAGTAATTTTGATAATATTTATTTGGAAGATTATGGTTTTAGGAAAATATTTGAACCGTCATATAATTTTAATGGTAATGATTTGTTAATAAAAGAAATATCAATTCCTCAAATTTCAAACTTATCATCTGAACTAAACTCTTCATCTGATGAATCATATGATTATCATTCGGGAAATTATGTTTTCACAGGATCTTACTAGAGATTTTACTTTGATGGAGAAAATGGTGGATATTTTAATCTAATTACCTTATGTGTCTTAAAATAGTACATTTTATTTTTTTTAGAATAAAATGCATATTTCCTGAGTAATGAATCAATAGCTTTCACATCTTTTGATGTTGTGATATTTTTATCAATAATATGTTGTGCTAATCCATCTAGGGTTTCTTTTGTAATATTGCTACCATAAAAATTAAGACATAAATACTTTTTTATTTTATCATTGTCCCTACCTGTAGAATGTTATATTTTGTTATATTCTGTTATATTTCGTACAGAATATAACTAACACTTCCCTTTCTGCCTTTGCATGTGAGCGGTAGGCCCCCACCTTACGGACGTAGCCCTTATCTTTTTACCATAAACTCAGACATATATTTCAGTAATATATTCCTTGCTCCGTTTACATCACGATTTATTTTATGTTTACATTTTTTACATTTTTTCATTCGGTCTACATATAATTTATCTATCCTTCCACATTTCGCACATAATTGACTCGTATATTCTTCTGTAACTTCTACACATAAACAACCGTATTCTTTAGCCTTACTAAAGAGATGTTGTTTAAATTTATAATGACTCAATTGATTTAATACAAATTTCACTCGTGAATTTAATCTGCGTTTTCTTTTATAAGCCTTTAATTCGGTTTTCATTTTATCTACATCATTAATATTGTTATTTTTAATATTTAAAACATTTACACCCATTCCGGAATTCACTTAGACTATTGACCGATCAAAAAGTCATAGCTGTAAGGGGAGTGTAAAGTTTGGGTTTGGAGTTTATGAGCGTCTACCTTATTAGCGTAAGACCGTCGATGAAACCTCCAGGATTACCTTGTCAAATATGGTGGTATGGGTGTATTTCGTAATACACAGTCTACTAATTTTGATATATTCATACTGCCATTTGTGTTCCTATTAACAAGAATATGTCCGGTTGTCATTGGCTCATTTGATTGAATAGTTTTAGACCTTAATAATCCATGAACTAACTTGACTCCTTGTTTAAAGGGACGGGGATTACGACGCATGAGAAATTTCTCATTATTCTGTCCTGTTATAAAATTCTTTTTAGTTGTATTATATTCATCAACTAAAAATAATCTATATCCAACATTTCGAAAAATCTTACGTAAACCCTTTCCTTTGGTGGGTTCACAATGTTTTAGGTTGCTACCACCATAGTTACCGAAATAAACGATCGTTTCATTCGGATTTCCAAATATTTTTTTGAATTGATTTATCATTCGTGCTTCACTTTTCTGATTATTTATATATGAATTCCATCTTAATTTTCTATATAATTTTTTCTGATAATATTCTTGTAGAACGTTATTTATAGCACTTTTTATTCTTATATATTCTTGTGTTTTTTTATAATTACAAGATTTTGAATTAGCTGACGATAATATGTCCTCAAGTTCCTTTACAGTTTTAGATATTTTATGAGTTTTAACATAACCCATAACTTCATAATATCCGTTTTCTTTAAGATAATTTATAAAAGATTCATCAATATGATTACATTTAATCACTGTATTTACTTTATCATTTTCACGTATTTTACTATATTTACGTTTCTTAGTTTCTTGATTGCGTTCTCGTTGTGTATACCTAAATGATTTTATTTTATATGTTGATTTTCCATTTTTTTTTGTATATGATTGTACTTCGCCATCAGTCGCGTATATTAAATCGCATTTCCCTGGATCAATCACTGCCTTTTTTAATTGTATATATAATTCTTTCTCTTCTTCCATTAATTCATCAACGTATCGTTCACTTCGAAATCTAACTGGTTTTTTTATATGATTAACTCTTATTCTTTTATTTGGATTAAATAAATCTTTTCTTATTAATAATACTGAACATCCCACTCCGTCAGTATCAATTTGATAATTGAATTGATATTTTTTATTTTTGAATATCTTATTTTTCATATTAAAAAATGTTTCCCATATTTTACTTTGATATTTTTTTAAATTTCCTTTCGTTAAATATTCACCCTTATTCATTGATTCGGGGAATAATACATGTACCAATGTAGTCGTATCAATGGTTGTGTATTTAGGTATAATACTTCTCCTCAATGGAAAAACAGACATTGTTTTTAATCCTTTTTCCTCTAATGCAATATTTATTTTGATTAATGACGGTAATAATGATAAAGGATCATTGTTTATTTTATCATAAATGCTTGTTTTCATATATTGCTTTATTAATTTTTTTTTAACTAATTTCGTATTATTGTCTGTAATATTATTTGACAGTATATCTGTTATTAGTTTATCTGCGCGCTTCTTATTGTATTCTTTAATATATCCCTTTAAATCGTCTGGTAATACACTATCATCAGTACACAATTCTCCATTTATCAGTTGATTAGAATTGTCAATTATTGAATAAATATTATTTAATCCATTATTTAATGCGTTTTTAACGTAATCATTAAAAAGGTTATTTAATATATCATTTCTAATTTTTTCTTTAACTTCATTATATTTAGGATTACATTTATCTTCATTCATCATGATATCTCTTTTTAATACATTTAATTCTTTGGTATACACACTCATTAATTTCTTTTTAAGAGGCTCAGATAATTTCTTGTTATTAGGTACGTTCTTACCATTGATTATCATTCTATTTTTTAATTCTTCAGGTGTTTTTGTATCCATATAATGCATTAAATTATTATCAGGATTATAATGTTTCATATATTTGATATAATTCATATTCTTATCTTTATCAACAAGTACATTGATATATCTATTAATGCATTGTTCAAAATGCTCTGATATATGGGTTTTTATACATGTTACTATATTCTTTTTTTCATAATCAAGAATCGTACTTAAGTTTGTAAATGATATTTGTAATTTTTCTGGTAGTAATTTTTCATAATGATTATTATAAAATTTCTGTAGTTTTTGTTTTAATGATACAACTTTTTCTGATGGATTTTTCCCTCGTTTGTCTCTTACACAAAATAATTTCATGGTTGTATTAACCAATTGTTCATCAATTACTATGATACGGCCTTTATTATGAAACTCATATAAATAGTATAATTTTAAAAACTGATATGTATGACATATAATTAAATTTATTCTGTATACAGCATCATTTATTTTCTCTAAATCATCTGTATTTTTAATAATGTTCTCTAATGATGTTTTATGAGTTTTATAACTTGTAATATATTTTCTGTATTTTTCTTCATATTCTTTTTCTTTATCGGACTTGTTTTTGTCTGGCTCTTTTTTCTTTTTCATCAATAAATATTATTAATAATATATCTTTATATAATTTAATGGTAAACTTATTTCCGAAAATTTATAAAAAATTGGTAATAAATAAATACTTAGACAGGGATTGTCCTGTAACCGAAATAGCGAAACGTTATAATGTTAGCAAAGGATCCATTTATAATTGGAAACGCAAAAATGATAAAGGATTAAATCTAAATAAAGAAAAATATACAAAAAAATCCAAGTATACGTCAGAGATAAAATGCTTTATAAGAGCATACGTATTAAAATATAAATTATTCAAATACTTAAATTTAATATCTTTAATAAAACGTCATTATAATGTTAGTGCAAGTAAAACATGTATATATGAAATATTAAGTAAAATGAATATTACTTATAAAAAAGTTAGAAGAAGATTAATATATAATAAAAAATTAATAATGCAAAAACGAAAGGAATTTATAAAGAAAGTAAGTAAATTGCAGTTAGATGATATAATTAGTATTGATGAAACCAGCATAGATAACCAACTTTATCCATTGTATAGTTGGGGATTGAAGGGTAAACGTATTGAAGTATCTCGAAATGCCGTTAAAACAAGATATACAGTAATAACGGCAATATCAAAAGATAAAATAATTCATTATGAAATAATAAAAAAATCAGCAAGCGCTCTTCATTTTAAAAAATTTATTGAAGATTTAATAATAAGTGGAGTAAGTAATAAAATTTTATTAATGGATAATGCGCGAATTCATCATGCCAAAATAGTAAAAGATTATATAAATACAACTAATAATAAAATATTATTTAATGTACCATATACACCAGAATATAACCCAATTGAGTATGTATTTTCAAAAATAAAAAGAATATTGCGCATGAGAATTAATAATAATTATAAACGAATTACTCAAAATGTAAAATCAGCATTCAGTCAAGTCACAAAACACGAGTTAAATGAATATTATAAAAAATCATTACGTATGAAAAATTAATAAAAATATGATTAAATTGTACCTAAAATATTGTATATGGGCGGAAGCTATACCAAAATTTTGAGATGACGTTACAATAATTATTTTTATAATTATGTCTAAATCAATCCCGGAATGGGTTTAAACCCTTGAAGATTTAAAATGCCGATTTTTTTAATATATAAATAATTATATATTAAATGTCTAAACAAAAAAGCGAAGATTACAAAATAACAGCGGTTAAATATTATTTAGAAAATGATACTAATTATACAAAAACTTGCGAAATATTTAAGTGTTCTGAAAGAAGTTTGAAAAGATGGATTGAAAGATATGAAGAGTTAGAAGAAATTAAAAGACTTAATAGAAAACCAAAATCATACAAAATTACTAAAGAACAAGTTAAATATGCTATACAAAAATTAAAAGAAAATGAACAGATTACTATGGAAGAATTACATAAAATAGTTAAAAAGAAATATAAAGATTTTGATATTACACCTCAACATTTAGGACAAGTTATAAGAGATAATAATATAACCAGAAAAAGAACTAGACATGAACATTACCCAAAGGAAAGATATGGAAAACCAACAGACATTAAAAAAGAACTAAAAGCATTTTATAAAGAAGTTTCAAAATATTCATTAGACAAAATAATATCTTTAGATGAAACATCAATTAGTCCAGCAATGTATTTATCATATTCAAAATGTGCTTTAGGTAAAAGATGTGTTGTAAAAACTGATGATAATTATGTTTTTAGAAAATTTACTTTATTGTGTGCTATATCCAATTCTAAATGTGTAGGTGCAACATTATATAAAGAAGGTGGTATGACAAAAGAAAGATTTGTGGAATTTTTAGAAGCAAATATATTTAATAAATATAAAAATCATCTTATAATTTTAGATAATGCAGGAAGTCATAATAATGAATATGTAAAACAATCTATTATTAATAGTGGTAATAAATATTTATTTACGATCCCATATACTCCCAAAACCAATCCAATAGAGCAATATTTTAATCAAATAAAACACTATTTGAAATTAAATAAAAAAGTATTAAAATATGATGAATTATTAGTTGAAATTAAAAATGTCATAAAGCAAGTTAAGAAAGAAAATTATAAGAACTATTTTGAGAATGCTTATAATAAAGATGCCTATAAAGATTATGTTAAAAAAGATTCTACATTAAAAAGGAAACCTAAAAATTATAAGGATTAATTTTATTTAAAAATTTCATAATATAATCATATAATATTATGAAATTAAAAAGTATTCTATATAAAAAAGAACAGGATGAGTTAGTTGATAAAATTATTAATATTTTAGAATTAGATGATGAAAATAGTATAATTTTATTTAATCTTGATAATGACAAAACAAAACAAGATAAAATATTAGAGTTAATACCAGAAATAAGAAAATATTATAGTTTTTCAACCATAATAGGAGCATCAGAACCAACAAAATCAAAAAGACCATATTTATCAATTATAAGACAATTAACAAAAAGTAAATATAAATTAAATAGTTATGATTTTAGAATAAAACAAGATGGAAAAGAAGATATTAGAACAAAGAAATATATTTTTGAATTATTATAATAAAATTATATTTTATTATTTATCTTAAATTTTCGTCTAATATTTCACAAACTAAATCATATATTTCTTCCCTTGATATAATTCTATATCCTTGGTGTTCATAATCTGCTTTCCATTTATTACTATATTCTATAATTTCAGATGCATTACATTCTCTTTTGATTCCTTCAGTAACAAGTCTAATAAACTTTTTATTATTGTAAATCATATCATTCATTGCCATTTCATCTTTTGTAATTTCTTTTAATTCCTCTGTTAAATAGCGAATGCATTTTTGTTTTATTATAGTTTCATCTTCAAGATTTATATAAAAATTATGAGTTGAATGCATATTATAATATAAATCTTTATGCCACCAAGGCATATTATTTAATCCAACTAATATTAAGGGTTTATTTATTTTATCTATATAATTATCTATAAAATTTTGATATGCATCTTTATCAATTATATCCCATTCTTTATCTCCATAATATTCTTTTATAAATTCTACTCTTAAGTCATCAATATCTTTCACAACTATTTTATTACCAAATTTTGTTTTTAATTTATTTCCTAATGTAGTTTTGCCCGATCCAGATGCACCACTAATATGTATAATTATTTCAGGTGCTCCGCCTATCATATTATTTTTATTTTTTAATTCCAAATACTTTGTCTTATATTTTATATATTTATCTTTATAGTCCATATATATAATAAGCTATAAAATAAATAATTTAAATTTTTGCGTTTATTTTTTGAAATTAAAATATATATAAAGTTATATAAATATAGTATATTATAATGAGTGCTATAGAAGAAAAAAAGACTAAACCGCCAGATAAATCTACTGATTATTTCAAATGTGTTAAGATACCACTGAAACATGTTTTGAAAAATCCAGATATTAATTTATCCAAAATTACTGATGCAGTTATTAAGTGTAATAAAATTGTTATCAACACATTAATGTTTATGAAACTTTATTTATTGGATTATTTTGAAAAGAATAATAAATTACCAGAAATAGATAAAGTATTTGTTAATTCTTGTATGAAAATTTTATGTAATGAAAGTGCATCAGGAAGACCACCTAAAAAAGAAATTAAAGAACTAAAAGATAAATTAACTGCTTTTTACAAATCTGATTATAAACCATTAATTAAAGATACTGATTTAGATTATACACATCTTAATACAGTTTTGGATTATCTGACAATAGGAATTATTACAATGTATGAAAATAATATAAAACTACATTATGTTGAATATATTGAAAGATATGTTAATATTGTTTGGAAGAAAAAAGAAACAATTCTTAAAATAAAAGAAGAAAACAAAAAAGAAGATAAACAAAAAGAATTAGTTAATGAATTTTGCAGACAATTAAGAAAAATTAAAACTGATATACTTGAAATATCATCAGAATATAAATCAGATGTAAAATATCACAATTGGATTAAAGACATTAAGAAAACAATAACACCTAACAAAGATAAATACCAAAAAGATAATTTATATTATGATTTACAATGCGATCCACAAGAATATTTACCTTGTATGATTAGAATGATGAAAGAAGTTGAAAAAGATAAAGTTATGATTTACAATGTTTTTCCAATGAGAAATGATATTATTATGAAAAGCATAAAATTAGATACAACAACATTAGTTCATTTACTTTTTACACAAAAACAAGGTAATAAGACAGATTATTTATTAGAAGGTAATTTAAAGAAACATGAAAATAAAATATGGGAATTTTTTTTTAGAACAGAAAGACAATGTTTTAAGAAACCAAAATATACTTTTCATCATATGATAGAAACAGATGGAGTAAGTTGTTCAATTCTATTATTAAGAAATGATTTAATAGGTAAAAGAATACCAAATATTAAAGTTGGTTCAAATACAGAACAATATATTGATGAATTAAATGATTATACTAATATTAAAAACAAAAAAATTGTATCATATGATCCAAACTTAGCAGATTTAATTTATTGTGTTGATAATGATAGTAAAGAAGCGAATGAATTTAGATATACACAAGATAGTAGAAGAAAAGAATGTAAAATTAAAAAGTATGCTAAAATAATTTTAGAATTCAAAAAAGAAAAAATAGAAGGAAAAACTATTATTGAATATGAAACAGAATTATCAAAACTCAACAGAAAAACATTAACAATTAAGGATTTTAAGGAATATATTAAAAAGAAAAGTGAAATAAATAACAAATTATATAAATTTTATGAAAAATATATATTTAGAAAACTCAAACTGAATGGATATATCAATATAAAAAAACATGAACAAAAAATGATAAATAATTTCAAAAAAATATTTGGAAAACCAGAAGATGTAATAATATGTGCTGGGGATTTTGAACAAAAACAACATATGAAATATAAAGAACCAGTTAAAGGAAAAGGAATAAGAAGAATATTTAGAAATAATGGTTATAAATTATATTTAGTTGATGAATTTAGAACAAGTTGTATGTGTTCAATATGTAAAGAAGAAACAGGAAGATGTGAAAAATTTATAACACGAAAAAATCCAAAACCTTATAAAAGTAGTAATATCTTAGTCCATGGGGCTCTTCGTTGTAAGAACTGTGAAGCTGTATGGAATAGAGATGTAAATAGTGCTACTAATATATATAGAATTGCTAAAAATGCAATTAATGGAATTGAACGACCAAAATATTTATGTAGAGAAAATAAAGTTGATGATAAAGTAGAAAAACTTAAAAAAGAGAAAGTAAAAAAAGTCGTTCAAAAGAAAGCCAATAAATCAGTTAAGGTTGTCGCCTTAACAAAATCATAATTTACACGCTCTGCAATGAGCAAACCTTGAATATTTTTTTTATTGAGTAAAATCGGCATTTTAAATCTTCAAGGGTGTAAAAGGTCTGTTGAATTAAGAAAGTATTCTCTAGATGTCTTATAATATTTTTTTATTAAATTCATTATATTAGTATAATGTGATAACTTACATTTATACGTATCATATTTAATATTATTAATTAATGGTACTTTTATATCAATTGAAGCATTCTTTTTAACTGGACTGAACGATTTGAAATCTATTATTTTACTGTCAAATTTATTTTTAATATTATCATTATTGAATACATTAGTTGGATACCAAAGTCTTTTATTATTTATTTTAATATTGTCATCATACCATGGACATATATCGGGATTACCATCCATAATATTACATAGTCTATTTAGGTAAACTTTAATATTTTTATTTAAAATATCAATTTTTACTATATTTAGGGCTATATAACAAAATATAACAGATTTTAGTTGCCGTCTCTTTAATATCCATTTTTATAAATATAATAATATTATTATTATATTTTTTATATATAATCTGTAGAAAAATCAATCTTTTATACTTTTTCCATATTAGTTTAAAATTTTATCACATTTACACCCATTCCCAGATTCATTTGGACTTATGATGAAATCCAATTGTAGGGCTCGAGGTATAAAATTTGGGTAGATGGCTTGCTTAGGTCGCGGCCTCCCGTCGATGAAAC
>Ga0209668_10000008_pt1 | contig 105988 bp, 153 predicted proteins | sample FrelakmetPLP11PL_FD_187150 | JGI IMG/M metagenome (GOLD analysis project Ga0209668, IMG submission 187150) | Freshwater lake sediment microbial communities from the University of Notre Dame, USA, for methane emissions studies - PLP11 PL (SPAdes)... | ecosystem: Environmental > Aquatic >...
CATAGAAATCTAACTATGGGATATAAATTATAGGAGCAATAATTATGAAATGGATAGATAAAGAATTAAATATATCAGAGTTAGAATCATTAATAGGGGTCAAAATTAAAGGGATGCGAGGAGGGGGCCTTCAGACAGGGGAATTTATTGATTCTGTTGAACCATCAGGGGAAATAGTGCAAATACCTATAATAAAAAAAGGCATTGAAATAGATTTTGTAGAAGAGCCTACTGAAGAACAATTAAATAAACTTGATTTAATTATACCATTCAAGAGAGAAGGTGGTAAGACTCTAATAAGTATAGTGGATGAATTAAAAGTCAAGATTGAAACACAAGAATTACAGATGGAAGCATTAGAAGTTCTAACAATTGGAGTAGAAGAAAAATCGATTGCATAAAGGGATAAAGAATTGTGCCTTTCAATTATAACTTCCCATTTAAATTTGAGACCTATGATATTGATGAATTGGGTAGAAGAATTCTTTTTCCTACCCTCAATTTTCCAATTAATGAAGTTGGTAGAATTCTTGCTTCAAAAGGAGAGCCTATTGAAGAAGCAAGGCTTGTTATTCGTCATCCCCCATTGCATTTCTTTACACGAAATTTAGCCACTTATTTTGGCATTGCTCTTCCTTTTAATGATAAGTATGTAAATTTTGATATAAGATTTAATGTTGCAATTGGTTTAATTTCTAATTATTTAAAGAGCCTTTCTTTTATCCGCCAATTTTCTCCACCAATTGGCTTATTGTCTTCGTTTAAATCTAAATTAAGTGTTGTTTTATCTACTGTGTTTGGTTTAATTACAACTAAATATGATTTAAATATAGGAAGGTCTTTAAGCACCTTATTTGGTTTAACCTCTTCTATTGATAAATCTTCTCAATATTTGAGAAATCTAAGTAGTTCTATAGGATTAATTACTTTTAGTCCTAATAAATTGATTACATTTATTAGAGATTTAAGTATCCCTATTGGGCTTATTTCAGATTTTTCATATGAAGCAACAGGTGCTGTTGTAGTATTTCTTTCAACTGCCCTTGGTTTGGTTGCTAGTAATAATATATCAATATCTACCTCTTTAATGAGTTTTATTGGTCTTATTGCTACTAAAGGACCCTTTTATCTTTCCACTTTTTTGAATACAGCAATGGGCTTACTTGTGTATGTTCCTAATAAAGTAACTCAATTTTTGAGAAGCATAACTACTACGATTGGCATCTCTCTTATACAGGAAAAGATAAATAAATTTATAGTGTATTTGCAGACTTCTCTAGGATTGTTAATGGCAGAACCAGAAAGAACAATCAGATTATTAAGAGTATTAGATACTAAAATAGGGGTTTCTTTAGTTAGCTCAATAATAGTTCAATATTTTATATTTATTAATAGCTCTATTGGGCTTATTTCTAATTATGTAAAAAGCCTCTCTTTTAACCCTCGATTTTATACAACTATTGGGGTGCTTGCCTTTATTCCTAATAGATTATTACAATTATTTAGAATTTTAAATACTAAAATAGGCGTTTCTTTGATTCAAGAAGAGTCTTTAAAGTATTTTAAAATACTAGAAACTTCTTTTGGTTTAATAGCAATGGGTCCAAATATTGTAGGAAAAATAGTAAAAGAGCTTTCTACAAGAATTGGAATAGCCCCTACTTTTATTTGGGGTTCTGTTTATTTTAGATTATTAGAGAGTTTGATAGGTATTAAAAGTACTTATAATACAAATGTAAAAAGTATACAGTTTTTGGATATTAGATTAGGATTAATTTCTACATATTCTAAGGTATCATTTTTCTTTAAGAGACTTTCGAGTAAAGTGGGTCTCATAGCTTATAAAAGCCCTATAAAACTCACTATTAATTTATATCAAGCAGTGGGGTTATTAACTATTACTCCTAATAAAGTGTTGCAGTTTTATAGAATTTTAAATGAGAAGATAGGGGTTGCTTTAAGTCACGAAGAGGTTAATAAGTATTTTAGAATCTTAGCAACCTCTATTGGGTTGGTTGCAATCGGGCCCTCTATTATACGTCAGATAATAAGAGATTTATCAAGTACATTAGGAATACGTTCTTCTATTATTTGGAGTTCTTTTTATTATTATATCTTTTCTATAAATTTGGGGTTAAAAGAAAGGTTTGAAAAGGACTTATCTTATTTTAGAGTATTAAGAACTACTATAGGTATTGTTTCTACAATAGAGAAAAGGTTGGTTTATTTAAGAGAAATGATTAGTGCTATTGGTTTAACTTCTACTTATAGTAAATTAGTGGCTTTTATTAAAGAGCACTCAGTTTCTACTGGTCTAATTATTAGTGGCTTTGTTAAACAGACTGCTTTTTATAAAATGTTAGAGAAGCCATTAGGTATATTGAGTGTTAGAGCTCCTTATGTTTTAACTACATATATGAAAACTAAATTAGGACTAGTATCAAGATTTGATTTAAAAATGTCTTTTAAGAGAGCCCTTAATACAATTATAGGGGTACACCCAGAATACTATTGGTATCGTGTAGAAAGGTTTGGATATAAGGTGTTAAAATTCTTGCAACGAACTGCAGATAAATTAATATTTAAGGATGAGGATATTCAATAATGTCTCAAGAATTTAGACATACTTTTATATTGGGAAAGACCCGTTCTTTCACATACCAGTTCCCATTTTCATTTTCTGCAGATGGGGATGGTGTAGGAATAAAGGCAACCCACCAAGGAGCCCTATCATTTACAAGAATGTTATTTACTAAATTTGGGCTTTATGTTGACCCTTTATCAATGTGGGAATATGTTAAAAATGGTGTAAAATTAATAATAAGAGAGCTATCAACCTATATCGGTGTAACACTTCCAAAAGAACCAAAAAAGGAGTTTGCATATTTTCTTTCTGTTAAATTAGGTATGGTATCTAATTATATAAAGAGTCTTTCCTTTAACCGCAATTTTAGCAATACTTTTGGTTTGTCAACTTCTAAAGGCCCATTACGAATGGCAAAGACCTTAATTACTAAAATTGGAACTCATACAGAAGGATTATTTGCTTATTATAATTATTCTAAAACTGTAATTATTAATCCTTCTATTGATGGAGCTTTATCAAGTTATCCAATAAAACTAACAATTCATAGAACTGTTGGTGTAGATACTACGAGTGATGTGTATGTAGGAACAGATTGTTCTTTTGATTATGCGGATATTTATTTTCAAGATGAGAGTTGTAATTCTTTATATTATTGGATTGAATCTTATACTGATAGTGCTGCTATTGTATGGGTAACGCTTATAAATATTCCTGCTTCTCCGACCACTACTTTTGTTCAATTTTATTATGGTAGTTCTATAGTTTCAGGAAGAAGTAGCGGAACAAACACATTTACATTTTTTGATGATTTTAGTGGGGATTTAAGTAAGTGGACTACAGATAGTGGGTGTTCTATAGTTGGAGAAGAGTTAGTAGTACAAAGTACTTCAACAGCTACTAAGACTGCTTATAGTAATACTTCTTTTGGTACTAATTATGCTATGAGGGCAAGATTAAAATCTGCTCATGATACTGGAAATTATATTGAAGATGCTTCTATAAGTGACCCAATAAACGGGGATGGTGTAGGTGTTTCTTATTGCAGTTATTATTCAGCTTATAATAATAATTACTATAATTTAAATAGTGATGGAAGAAGTTATTTACCCGTATCTGGATGGGGTGCTGATGTTTATCATACTCAAGATATGATAAGAAATAGTACGACTAATAATAAGTTTTACGTAGATAATATTAATCTTGTAACATTAACAGATAATTTAGATACAGATTCACATCCTATTAGATTTTTTACTGTTAATAATACTGCTAAACTAACTATCGATTGGGTAGTAATTAGACCTTATACCGCAAATGAGCCTACATTCGGAACTTGGGGTAGTAAAGTAACATATGCGGCATCTCCATTTAGAGCTTATTTACTTACTCTATATAGAAAATTTAATACTTCAGTAGGTCTTGTGCCTACAAGATTAGCAAAAATTGCTAAAGAATTTACTGTTGTTACTTTAGGATTAAGTTCTTCAATTTCTAATGCTGTTATTTTTGTGCGTAGTCTTTCTTCTAAAATTGGGGCTAAGAGTAGTTTTATTTACTCTCTTTCTTTTAACCGCTTTTTAAATAGCTCTATTGGTTTTACTTTACAGCATAGTGCTGGTCTCTTTCAGACTTTAAATACTTCAATAGGTCTTGTTACAGATTTTAATCAATCTGCAGCACGTTATTTATCTACTACACTCGGATTAGTATCTGATTATATTATTACTAAAAGTACACATATATATCTAAACACTACGATAGGAATAATGGGATTTTCATTCCGAAATACAAGTGAGTATATTAGATATCTAACAACTGCTTTAGGACTTGTGGCTACTCAAGGTATAAAAGAATTTACTACTTCTCTTATTAGTAAAGTAGGATTAGTTTCTACAGTCAAACGTAATATAGAATCTTACTTTAATTTTGTAGCTAATATAGGATTAGTAACTGAGTTTATAAAATATATTGTTTCTATTCAAAAGTTAAGTACTTCTTTAGGGTTAATGGCAGTAGAGGGATATAGAAATATAGGAGTATCAATAAATACTTATGTAGGTTTAACTTCTAATTATATTATAGGACTTACTTATAATTTATTTACTTCTGTTGGTCTAAAATCTTCTTTTAATAGATTAATAGAAATATACCAAATATTACAAAAAGCTATAGGAGTCTCTCTTACAGGTGACAAAAGAGTTTTATTTGAAGAAGTGCTATCTGCCACTATAGGATTAGTATCAGACGTTTGGTATAAGTCTGGTGGAAGAGTAAGAGAAATGATTACCTCTTTTGGGCTAACTGCTACCTTATCTGAAACTACTGGGTATTATAGAGATTTAATATCTAGTATAGGGGTGGTTGCTAATAAGATTTCTAATATCTTTATTATAAAAGAGTTACTAACTTCAATAGGGACAAGTGTTTCAATATTTAGAAACATTACTACTAATATAGCTTTGACTACTGTTGTGGGCTTACAATCGGTAATATTTAGGAATATAATTAGTTTTGTTATTTTTACTGCTTCTGCTGGTTTAGTAGGAATTCAATATTTTAAATTAGGGGCATTTTTAGTTACTAAAATAGGCTTGATTGCAACAAGAGGAGCAATTAAACTGTCTAGTGCTTTAGTAACTAAATTAGGATTAGTTTCTCTAGTAGATAGACATAGACATGATTATGAGACTTTAACTGCTTCTATTGGTTTAGTGGCAACTAAAGCTTCAAGATGGTTCGGTTTAAAGAGGTTTAAGACTCTTAAATTCTTGAATCCTTCTACAAAGGATAATAAAAAATTGTGGATAGGAAAGTAGACTTTAATTGTTAGGCATACAGGAGGTATAATATATAATATGGCTGAAGAAACTTCAATAAGAGAAAAGACTACAGAACCCATCCTACTTCAAGTATTATCCGATGGTAATATTGTAGATTTAACTGGGGTAAATCATATTGAGATGCACATGATTGATGCAAAAGGAAAGGTATATAGATATATTGCAGCTCCCGATATTGTAGTAACTACTGCTGTATTAGGTAAGGTGACTTTTACTCCACCAAATGACACTATATTTAAATATACAAGAACTCCTTATAAGTTTTATATAGAGGTCTTTGATACGGCAACGGAGCATTACACCGTCCCAGAAGCAGGCGAAGAAAATATTATTAATGTAAGAAAGGAGTTTTAATGGAAAAGAAACGTAAGTATCCTAATATTTCTAAAGTTTTAAAAGAAAAATATGCAAATGACGAAGATTTTTATAATATGCATATAAATATACTAAGTAAAAACTGGACTGTAAAAAGACCTTGTTGGAAAACAGGTTTAAATAAAGAAATATCTGAAGGTATACGTAAGTCTATAGAAAGCCAAAAAGCTACTATTGCAAAGAAACAAAAAGAAGGGCTGTCTAATGGAGGGCATCATAAACCTCATTCAGAAGAAGCCAAAAAGAAGATTTCAATTGCAAGAAAGGAAATGTGGATAACTTATTCAGATGAGAAAAAACACGAATTAATTAAGAATAGGTCTATTAGAAAAGAACCTAGCGGACCTGAAACACAGTTTCAAAAAGAGTATATTGATAAATATAATTTACCTTATATTTATGTAGGAAATGTAAGACAAAGAACATTAATAATTAAAGGAAAAATTCCTGATTTTGTGCATACTTCTGAAAAGAAACTAATTGAAATTTATGGAGACTATTACCATAAAGGACATATCCCAGAAGATAGAATTAATTTCTTTAAAGAAAATGGGTATAAATGTATTGTTATTTGGGCTAGTGAATTAAACAAAGAAGAAACTCTTAGTAAAGTTCTTGAATTTACTAAGGAGGGCAGATAACATTTTACGGTTTGATAATATATGGCAGTATAATGCCGCTACAACAGCTACTCCCTATTTAGATTATACTAATAATAGTTATACTAACACGGATTTTACCTTTCTTTCTTCTTCCGCAAATTATATGTACTTGGGTCTTAGTAATAGATTTACGGGAATATATACTGATTTAACTACAGTTGGTTCTTATGCAGGAATGTCCTATAAATATTATGATGGAGATGTATGGCAACCATTGGCACTAATAGATAGTTATTCATTTAGTGAGTCTAAGTATGTGCGTTGGGTGTTGCCCAAATCTAATTGGGTCAAGTATAACTTTGACCAAGATACAGTTCAGCCCTCTGGTTATCCTGACACAACGGAAAGATACTGGGTTCGCATTTCTGCCAGCGGAGTGACCACTCCTGCAGTTATTAATAAAATTAGGGCAGTTCCATATGTTTCTTATTCTACCCCTACTAAAGTGTACCAGCTTTTGCAGTTAAAGAAAGATTTCGATTATACTACAAGTCCCACAGATTTAACAGTAGAAGATATGATACGAAGAGCAGAAGATTTAATTGATTATAGAACAAGAAAGTCTTGGAGATTTAATGCCATTACAGAAGAAGCCAGTCCTATATTGATAGATTATAATAGATACGGAATGTTCTTGAGGTATCGTAATTTTATTAAAGTTTATTCTGTTTCTTTATGGAATGGTGGAAGTTGGCAAGCATTGACAGAAGGACGAAATAATGATTTCTTTCTTAATAAAGATTTAGGAATGATTTATATAACCAGGCTGTATTTATTGCCTGCAGCCTATGGAATGACTGGCAGATTTACGAGTTATGGCTTTGGCGAATTTAAGAATTCCATTAAAGTAGACTATACCTATGGTAGAGACTCAGAAGTCTTTTCTGAGTTTTATATTGTTGAAGATATTGCTACTAAAATGGCGGCATGTGATGTGTTAAGACATACAGATTTTAGTGCATTACTAGTATCAGGAACGGATAAAGTTTCGATGGAAGCAAAAATAAGACTAATGGAAGAGCAGATAGAAGCAAAGATAGATAATCTTACAGGAATTAGCATATGGTAAGTAGTTTTTCGTACGTGGCGGAGAGCCTACCCCCAGAGCTCTTTAAGAGTTTGCTGGAAAAGAATTGGATTTCTGTACGAAATATGCCAAAGCCAGATATTATTGTAGTTAATGACCCAGAAGATGCAAGAATTAGGTTTGATATGAGTACTGGTGATATAATTACAATAGTAACAGGAGGACCTGAGACTATAAAGTATCGTGGTAATGTGAGTTATTATGATAGGGTTTATCCTCTTACGCTTGAAATTTGGACAAAGGTAGATAGACAAAGATTGCGGGACTTATGGAAACAGATAAAAGGAATTGTGTTTGACCATTTATTTGCTATTCAAGGATACCAGATAATAAGACTTCAATCTTATACTGAAATGGTAAATGACGCAGTAAATATCTGGAAAGGACAAGTACGGCTAACAGTCGAGGCCGCTGGTGTTTGTGTAGAAACAAATGGAGATTATGATAGATTCAATGTTTAAAGACAGAGATGAGTATATTGCTAGTTTAAATAAAACTCTTTCGTTTGAAGAAAAGAGGGTTATTAACTGGGCTTTTAGATACATGGGCAAGGAACAAGCCAATGAATATTTGGCAAATAAAATTGCGGGAAAAAAGGAAAAGAAAGAAGAGATAGTTAAAGTAAAGAATAAAGAAGAGGTAATATAATATGGCTTATCCAATAAGAGGGGAACAATGGAAACTGGGCTGGTGTCCAGAAGTATCTTACGGTGTTGACCCAAGTACTGCAGGGAGTGGTTATACAAATTTCTTTGGTGTAGTACAAGATGCTACCTTACCAGATATTCAAACAGACTTTCAACCTTTCTATGGACTTGGCACAAATTCTGTTCGTAATTGGTATGTGATGTATCGTGGAAAACAGCAGATGTCTGGGTCAATTTCCAATTTTTTAATGTTAGATGGAAAATGCCTTTATCTTGCTTTTGGAGGTACTTCTGCGGCCCCTGTTGAAGCAAATCTTCTTCCTAGTTTTTCTATGCATGCAGGATATGTAGATACAAATGGGGACACTGCATTGAGACGAAGATTTCATGGTGGAAAAGTAAATCGTATGACAATTTCTGCTAATGAAGGTGGTTTTTTAACTGCAAGTATTGATGAGATGATGTTTAGTGCTTATCATCAAAATGCAACTGCGTCTACAGCTTTTCCTTCTGCTTCTGCTACATATTCTGCGTTAACAGATATTCCTCCTACTACAGAAGGAGCGGGGACAGCTACCCCGTTTACTTGCGACCAGCCTTGGTTGTTCTCACAGGGGTCTTTACAGTTATGGGGGACTACTTTTGCAAGAGTGCGTAATTTTAGATTAAGTGTAAATAATGCATGTCAGGCTAAATATTATATAACAGATACTGCAGCTGACCAACTTCCCTATGAAATAAGAGAAGGAAAACGAGACTATTCAATGAGTTGTACTATAGATATTGAAGATTCTAGTATATATAGCGAATTAGTAAGTCAAGGTGTAAATGCGTTAGGGGAGTTAACAGGTTTTCAAACTATTATTTCTTTTACTAGAGCAGATGGAGACCATATTACGATTACTTCACCTACAGCAACTCCTGCTTGTGGAGGTGACTCTCAAGGATGTTTTATTAGACAAGCACCTCATAATATATCAACTGGAGAAAACTTATTAGGTGTTCCTATTACAATTATGATGAGGAGTGTTGGGATACACTTAGGATAAAATAAAAACGGCTAGGAGGGAAAGAATGGATATAAATGATATTTATATTTCAGATGGTTTAAAGGAGATAGATTTAACTTATAAAACTGCTGAAATAAAGCTAAAAGTAAAACAGCTTTCTTGGAGCAAGAAAAACCAGATTCTATCAGCTTGTTTTACATACGGAGCAGATTCTCAGATGAAGTTTAACTTTGATAAATATATCAAGGATATGCTTTGTGAGATGATTGTAGAAGCTCCTTGGGGACAGACAAATCACATATTTCTAAGTAAGATAAGCCCAGAATTTGGAGCGATGTTGGAAAAGTTAGTGCCGAAGGCCTTTGAGGAAGGTGTCACAAACGATTTTTTCGCTCTAGAATCAAAAACATCATAAGAGGGCATAAATCTTCAGGAGATGTTTTAGATTTATATATCTTTAGGAAAGTGATAGAGTATAGTCTTATGAAAGCTGGGATATCTTATGACAGTATACAACAAATGGGAGAAAATGAAGTAATGGAATTTGTTGCTATCATGAATGAAGTTGGTGAAATGGAAAGAGAGCATATTGCTCAAGCACAGGCAGGTGTTTAAATGAGTCCCCCAGAAACGTGGACAATTATACTTCAGTCTGAAGCAGGAGGAGGGGATGGGGCTGCTGGTGGTTCAGATGGTGCTACCGACAGAGGCGAAACTCCCAACCAACGAAAGAATCTCTTTGAAGATGCTGGAAAAGTGTTTGGGGCAATTGCAAGTTCTGCTGGAATTTTAGCCTTACTTATTAGAACTATCTATGGTAGTACTGTCTTTTCTACTTTCTTTGATGCTTTTATGAAAGTACTGTCTGCTCTGGCAGATTTATTTCTTGTTGCTTTTATTCCGTTGTTTATGGTAGTTTTACAATGGTTATTGAGTCTTTTACCAGTTGCTAAAAGATTAGGGGAAGCTTTAGAACCTTTAATAAAAATGGCAGCAGAGGCTCTTAAAGAAATTCTTACTGCTATAACTGATTGGATTGTTCCTAGATTATTTACATTAGTAGATGCGATTACGGCTTTTGCTACTACTGGGGATATTTCTCCACTACTTGCATGGGGAGAGAAATTCTTCAAAGATTTATTTGAAATTGCTAGTAAGCTTTTTACAGACTTTATTGAATGGATTAAAACAAATGGTCCAGAAATTGTAGCCTCTATTGGGAAAAGCGTTACTTTATTTGCTGAATGGTTAAAGACAGAAGGTCCAAATATTGTTAAAACAATTGTTGATGGTATAAAAGTAGTACAAGCTACGTTAGACCCTTTATTTAAACAAATTGTGGCAGTACTAGGACCAATTGTTTTACAGTTTCTTGCTCCACTAGGAGTTGTTTTTGATAAATTTATGATTTATTTAAAAGATATCTTTAAAATTGTATTAGATGATACTATGGTTTATGCTAAACAGGTAACAGATGTATTTATGGTTTTTCTTAAAGATTCAATGGTATGGTTGTTACAATTAACAGTTAAACTTATGGCGATTGCTTTAGACCCCTTAGCTTTTAGAAAAGCCTACGATATGAATAAAGAAATAGTTAAAGCGTGGGATAGTGTACCAGAACTTGGTAAAATACCAAGTTTAGCAGATTCTGCCCAGAAGACGCTAGAGAAAATTGAAGCTCTTCCTTTGCCTAATCTGGTAGCTTCTGCAGAAGAGCAGAATGTGTGGCTTGCAAAAGTCGTAGCACAGTTGGAGAAACTAGGTTTTAAATTGGATAAAGTGGAGGCCGCTGCAGAAAAAGGGTCTGCAGGAAGCATCACCAATTCAACTCCTCCTACTAGTATTGCTGACCCTGCAGCACGTCAGACCACTCAGCCAAGTAATCAACGATGGCTTGATAGACAGAATGGAATAATAAGAGCCAGTTCTTATTATTATTAGTGAGGAAATAGATGGCAGTAGAATTAATAGTAAAATTATCAAAAAGTGGGCAGTCTTATACTCTTAAAGCAGAAAGAATCACACATAGTTATGATAGAAGTGTTAGCCCAAATCCATTACCTTCGGGTACGGCTGGAAGTGCTGGGCAGGTTTTTTATCTTGATTTAGGGCAATGTGTTCAAACTATTATAATTGAAGGGTTGATAGATTCTGTTTCAAAAGTACCAAGTGGGGCAAATCAAGAACCTACCAAAGTGCAGTTAGGAGATGTAGTTCGTACATGGTATGTACAATATTCATTAACTGGTGAGACTGAAGGTGGGACACCTGCTCTTTTAACGTATCCAGGAGGGAGTACCACAGTCTTTTTCAAGAGTGTCACATTTACAATGGTTGGAGCTCTAGAAGATAGGTGGCAGTATTCTCTTGTTTGTTTTGTAACGTAGGTTAGATATGGCAATTGGTACACAACTATATTATTCTAGTACTAATGACCCTGCTACAGAAACATGGCTTCCAGTAGGAGGGGAACCCGCAAAGATAAAGATAAAGATAGTAGATTCTGCTATAGGTGTTCCTAGAACAATGGAAGCCTACCTTATTAATACTATGGTAGGTGGGGTGCATGAGAAGGAAGGTATTTATACGGCATATAGACGTGTTAAAGTAGTAGAGTATGGAACAACTAAAACAATATTTGTTGGAAGAATTAATACTTCTCAACCTACCCAAGATGATTCATATGGCCAAATCTTAATTATAACAGCTACTGATTATTTACAAGCTTTTCTTGACCGCAAAATTAATACAGACTATAATTCTGATACTGCTAATTTAACAGGGTATACACGTAGTCAGATTATTGGGTATATAATTAATGGAAAAAACGCAGATGGTGTGGTATATCCATCTTATAATGTACCTACTAATTATATTACGACCAATATTACTGCTTCTCCCTCTACTGAAAAGATTAAAAGACAATACGCCTCTTCTAATAAGACAGTAGCAAGAGCAATTGAAGAATTGGCCCAAGAAGAGCCTTGGAGCGACAGAACTTGGTCAAAAGTATGGATTAACGGAACTTCTCGTACAGATATTAATACTAACGCTTATTCTTTTTTAACTGCGGGTAGTCAGTATGCTTATTGGGGTCAGACTGCTCCGTTTGTAGGAGTTAATGTTACTAATGTGTCTGTAGTAGGCAGCTATGGTAGTTTTACTTGGCAATACTATGCTTCTGATTTAACTTGGAAAAGTTTAACAATACTTCAGACTACTACTTTTGGTACAATTAGCATGGAAAGATGGGAAGTTCCTTCAGATTGGACCCAAGTTTCTGTGTTAGGTACTACTGCTTATTATGTTAGATGTCTTGCTTCTTCCGTTTCTTCTGTTTCTACGTTAAAAGCGGAGTGTGCGGTTGGAGTAGGTTTTAATTATTATGTTGATGAAAATGGGGTTTTTCAGTACTTTAGAAAGGGTTCAAGACCTGTAGGAGGCCCTGTTGCAGCAGGACTAACCTTTTCTCTTAGTCCAAATCCTTCATTACCTCTTACTCAAAGACAGATAATGGCTAATTATGAGTTTACGAATCAGCCTAAAGAGATTGTAACTAGAGTGTATGTGAAAGGAACTGCTGCAGATACAGGAAATATCGTGAGTGCTAGTGCTTGTAATGCTGCTCTTGAAACGCAGTTAAACACTATAAAAGAAAAATGGGATTTTATATCTGGTTCTGGTATGACAACTGCTGAATTAACTACCTATGCTCAAAATAGAGCAAATAGTTTACTCTATTCTAGGTCTTCCACAGTTGAAAGAGGGGCTGTTAGTGTAGTTCGGTATCCTTATTATACTATTGGTGGAGTAGTTACACTTCTTAGAGCTGGGGATTTAGTTCGTGCCAAGTGTTCAATGACTGGAACAGATATGGATTATGAAGTAATTGATATTGAGTATACAGAACCGAATGTTTCAGCTAGAATAAATCTTATCTCTCCATCTGCTGGAAGAGGTTCAGAAGCAGATGACATGTCAAATATAATAAATCGGTTAAAAGATGGAGATGACAGTGTTATTCCTTCTGCAAGAATTGGTGATTTAATTGCAAAACATATTACAGCAGGGGATATTGATGCTGGTTCCATTACAGTTGATATTGATTTAGCTAGCGATGGTGAGGGTGGGGGAGGAACTCTACAATCCGCTAACTTTGTTCATGGTACTTCTGGGTGGCAAATTAACTATGATGGGGTAGCAGAGTTTCAAGATATATATCTTCGTGGTGAGATTTATAGTGGAAAAACATTAAGTGTTGGTGGTGGGTCTTTTACTGCAGGTACTGTAACACTTGATTCTTCTGGTGTAAAAATAAAAAATACGGCAGCAGATGCTTCTACATGTTCTTTTTATACTTATGGAAATGTTTTAAGTGGTGAAATTTATGCTAAATTTCCTGCTACTGGGATGTATTTATATAGTTATGGGACCATTGATTTAGAAGCCGCTAAAGGCGATATATCTATTGGAACTGCTTCAGGCTCTGTTGATTTTTATGCTCCTTATGGAGATTATCATTTTCATAATGATGGTTTTACTTCTCCCCCATTTTTAATTCTTCCGAGTGCTGCAGCTACAGCAACAAAAGCCAACGGCTCTTTGTTTTTTAATTCTGCTACAGATGCTTTTATGGGTAAAACGGCAGCAGGTTGGGTTACTCTTGGTGCTTTGTCTTTTCCTGCACATGCTTTGGATAGTGCTTCGCACACTAATTCTGCTAATTTAACGAGTTCTTTAACGGCTACATCTGCTCGTACTGGTTTAATGAGAGCCTTATCAAATGTTTCTGGTGAATATTTTAATGGTACTGGTGGTTGGACAGTTCCTACTACTGTGGCTACACATTATCTTGATGACACTTCTATTCATATTGGGTTATCTGATACTATAAATTTAAATACTTCTTCTTTTACTCATGGACTTTGTCCTAAATTAGATGGAAATGTGGCACACTTTCTTTCTGGTATGGGTACTTGGCTGACCCCTTCTGTTGGGCATTCACCAAATGCCGATTGGGGGATGGCCTCTGGAGCTGGGGCAGCTTCAGGTACTTTATTTCTTTCTGGAGCTTTGGTATCTGATTTAACTATTAATAATGGGCTATCTATAAAAAGTGCAGGAGCTTTCAATGTTCAAGGAAATGGTTCTATTACTGTTAGAACTACTGGAGTAGGGGGTATTACATATATTGGGGATTCTAATATAACCAGTTCATCTGTTCGTATTTATGGTGGATTAAATGCAGACCTGCTTATACAGGCGACTGGAACTGGTCGTATTTATATGAGAGCGGCACAAGGAATGATAATGCCTACAGCTACAACGGCCCCTACTACGATAACTACTGGGGCCATGTACTATAATACAACTGATAATATAATGTATTATAGAAATAGTACGACATGGGTAGACATGAGTGGTGGAGGAGGAGTGGCCTATCTGCCATTGGCTGGTGGCACAATGACTTCTCCAGGAAACATTAATATGTTTGCTGGAAGCGTTATGCATGGATTAGGGGCTTTTACTCTTGATGCTATAACCACCCTTAATCTAGCCGCAGGTGCTTCACAAGTAATAACGATTGGAAATAGTTCTAATACTAATATTATTCAGCTACAAGGAAGTAGAACTCAAATTGTGGGGCCATTTAGATTAAGTCCTTATACTGGGAGAGACCCCACACCTGGAGCAGGCTCTTTACATTATAGAACTGATTTAACTAATGGCGTAGGTAACGGTATTATACGATACTATGATAGTAGTGGTAATTGGATAACTCTTGCAGCTACGGGTTCTAGTAGTATATCTAATCATTCTTTGGATAGTGCTTATCACACTACTCCTGCAGGAGTCACAAGAACAGATTTATTAGCTACTTCAGCTAGATTTGGCCTTTTACGAAATTTAAATATGGATACTACTACTTATTTAGATGGGAGTGGGTTATTTAGTCAACCTACGCACTTTTTAGACTCTATTGGTTATCATACTGCTTTACGAAATAATACTGTTTTTAATGTTTCTACTACAGCTCATGGTTTTTGTCCTGCTTTACCAAATCCTGTAGATACTACAAAGTTCTTATCTGGGGCAGGAACGTGGTTAGTTCCTCCTGGAACTGGTGGAGGTGGAGGGAGCATTAGTGTAACTCAGCTTTTCTATAATTACACAGGAGACCCTTATTATGGAACAGGAGGTAGAACGGCATCTACTACATATACTAATGGAACTAAAATACGTATGGTAACAGTTGCAGGATACACTTCTGGAGGTTCTTACACGACTTTTATGAGGGTTAAAACAGGAGCATCAACTGCAAATCAGATAGTGGCAGTTGCTGGGAATGACCCAGGTATAGGAGCTCCTGAAAATATTGAAACCATTACTTTTTTAGTTCCCCCTAATTATAAATATATGGTAGAGTTTGGATATGGGTATACTTCTTATATTTTAACTTGGGCCGAATGGGATTTAGGATAAAATAAAAAAGCGGAGAAAATGAAATGGCTTGGGGAACAACAATAAAAACAACAAAGGTACCAATTGCAATAAAGGATTTTAAACTTTATACAATGTCTGGAACTGCTCTATGGACAAAATTAAGTCTTGCAGGAATTGGGACACCGATGGGCATGCTTGATAATACATATTATTATACAGATGAAGCAGGTTGGAAGTTAATTCTAGGAGATTTAGTGCAGAACTCTTCTCTTTATGTTACCGATAGATATGACTGTCCACTTCCATATGATTTAGCTTTCTCTTTTGGGCTTTTTTATGCAGATGGAAGTAGTTCTATCAATGAGAAAAAAGGGTATTATAATTGGTATATCTGCAATTCCAATAAAGAGTTGTTGGAACGTTGTATAGGGCCTTTGGAACGAGAGTGGGGGTTTAATTTTAAAATACATTCTTATGATTCTGAGAAAAAGGGTACACAAACGAATTTTGGGGAAAGAAATAAAGATATCTATAGATTAATTACTAATATTGGTGCAGGAAATAAAAGAAAAAGCCCTAGAAAAGACTTTATTAAAGAATGGCACCAAATGTTTCATACGGAAGGGGGTAGGAAGAGAGTTCCTGGGTGTATCATGGAAAGCCCCTTGGAAACTAAGCAGGCTTTTATTGATGGGGTTATTGAAGGAGACGCTCATAAGAAAGGCCATATGTTGGGTGTTAAGAATAAATATACTTTAATGGAGCTTTATATCATTATGGATGAGCTTAGTCTTAATCCAAAAGCTTATCCAGAAAAACGAAGAGAAGATTTCTGGTATTTGCATTATTCTTTCTTAAATAAGCACGATTCTTATATTGCAAGATTCTTGGAAAATAAAGATTGGACTTCTGTTCAGGCAATAGCGAATGAATTTAAAATGTCTAATGGAATGGTTGGGGGCATTTTAGAAGGAATGGAAAAGAAAGGAAATATTATATTTCAAAAACCTTGGTCACAAAGAAAAGAAGTAAAACTAGTAAAAGGAATTGAAGCACATTGTGACAAGTTTGCAATGAAAGCGAGGGTTTTAGCATTTGAAAGGTATGGATTAAATTCTTGTGGTTTTGTAATTGGTGATGTACCACAAGGAAGACATAGTTTTAATTTAATTGTAACGACAACTGGTTTTCTTTTATTTGAACCGCAAAATACTGTTGCAAACTTTGGGGTTTTTCCTTTGGGTGGTAGAGATTATAAAACGGACATTGTCTTAATCTAATTTTAAAACACAGACCTTATAGGTTATAATTAGAATAGTAATTAAGGAGGTAGATTTTATGCTTTGGACTATTACATGGTATGCGTTTTGGGTAATTGTTATCGGTTCAATTGGAACAATTATCTGGACCCTGATTAAAAACAAGAAATAAAGGAGGATAGAAATGGCAATTAATATAACACCTGAAGAGAGGAATTTCCGATTTAAAGTAACCCAGTTAGGACGTTACCTATTGGCTTTCTTTGTTGTCGGATTGGCCTTTACTTTAATCTTTTTCTCACCCACTAAAGACCCAGCACCTTATATAGGTCTTGCTGGTACTTTGATTGGGGCTATTGTTATGTTCTACTTTAGGTCGTCTTCTTCAAATGAAAAGATGCCTGTTGATTCAACTAGCAATAATGAAGATGTCGTAGTTCCTGCGATGCTTCCGTTTGTAGGCAATTCACCTGCTGCAAATACCCCAAGAATGTGTTCAACTGGAGAATTACACGCTCCGAATTGTGGATGTGGAGATTGTGAGCCTTATTCAGCTCCTATTGAGTATGAAGAGGTTAAGAATTATTCCGCACCTTCTGTAAGTTTTGACTTTAATGCTGTATTAGCTAGACTTGAGAAAGAAGCTAAAGCAGACGGTATAAAGTGGACAAAGATGAAGGCCGCAATGGAGTTTAAAGTCTGGTTATTCAATAATATCACAATCGGTTCTGACCGTTGGGCAGAAGGTATGGATGTTGCTTTAGACTTAGCTAGTAAGGCCTATGCTGATGTAATTGGTATAGCTGCTCCTATTGCTTATTCTGAGGTTGCTAACTATAATGCTCACATGAACAAACTGAAGAAAGATGTTAAGAATAAGTACGGTTGTGGCAAAGTTCCTGCAGAAGCAGTAAGAGTTGCTGTAATGACACTAAGGGAAGTTTTAAAATATCATGAAGAGATTAGCTAAACCTTTAGTACTAATAGCGATTTTTCTTCTTTTTCTTTCTTCCGCCTTTTTAGGCTGTAACAGAAATTATGAAGAGTTTGCTATTACCGAAGTAAAGTATGAGGTACAATGTGGCTACGTGTTTCTTTGTTGGTACACTACAGAGCCCGCAATAAGTACTGTGTATACTTGTACTTTACCACCGAATGGGACTTGTTCAATCATTGCAATAGAACCTGAGATGGGGACTTTACATCAGATAAGTGTTTGTACAGATGAAACTGTGGAAAAATACCAAATTAGGACGGTAAATGCTACTGGTGAGGAAGATTGGCAAGAATTTGCCAACCCCTACTTGACAAAGTAATAAAAATAGAGTAATATAAGTACACCGACTCAATTGGATGGGGAGGGGAGGAGCCGAAACATGCTCGTCACCTTCCCTTCTGATTTTGGAGGGGGTATTGACACAGGGTATATAATAGTATTATGAACTGCACAGATATTCGGAGTTATTGGGAAGATAAATACCTTAAAAAGTTTAAATATCCCTATTCTTCTCCAAAAGTTATCATGGAATTAACTCTTTTAAAGAGGTTAATAAAGGCATATAATGAATATATAGTCTTAGAGGCTATAGATTCATTCTTTAGTGGTAGTAAAACAGCAGATAAAGTAACAATTCCGTATTTTGCCACACCAAAAGTATTCAAAGATATTAATAGAGAGATACTTTTACTTAAAGATGTTGCAAAGTACTTCAGATATTTAAAAGATAACAAAGTAGACAGAAAAAAGCGGAAGAAAATAGAAGAATTATTGCATGAATATATAGATTACAAGACAGCGATGGTTCTATTTGATTACGAAAAGCTTAGATTACCAGAGATAATAAACGAATTAGAAGGAGAAATCAATGCAACAGGGATATGAAGACCGTTTCCTATCATCAATCAATAATCTAGAAGACCTTTCAGACGTTAATTTAGCAGGGATTACTCCTGAAACCCTTGTAATTCGTAGAGAAGTGCTTCAATTCATCATGACATACGCTTCTAGACATCAATCTTTCCCCGCAAGGGACTTAGTAGAGCTAGAATTCTCTGATTTTAAGTATATGGATGGGGTAAAGGCGGAAGAACGGCAGTTCTTGATGAAAGAGCTGATAAAATCCGAAGTTAGACGTAAGGTAGTTAATATTATAGATAAAAGCTCTACTATGTTGCATAAAGATACGTATGGAACAATTGATTATCTTCAATCCCAAATTTCTCAAGTTAAAAGGCCCGTTTCTTTCTCTAAAAGTTACACAGATAAAGAAGCTTTAAGTCGTTTAGTAAAATTGCGGGAAAGAAAAGAAAAATTAAAGAAAGGCGGGATACTTGGAATTAAAACAGGACTATCTTTCTTTGATGCCCAGCTTCTTGGTTGGCAAGCTGGTAACTTAGTAGCTATTATTGCTAGATTAGGGATTGGGAAGTCTACTTTAGGTACTTATTTATCGTGTTTTGCCTATTCAGAGGGGTATAGAGTGGCCTATCTTAGTCCTGAAATGACTACAGAAGAAGAAGAATTGAAATGGGATACCACAATGGGTGCTTTAATGGGTTATAAGTTCTCTACTTCTGGGCTTATGAGAGGAGAAGTAAACGAAAAAGAGTATGAAGAGTTCCTTCTTAAGATGTCAGAACGAAAAGATTGGTTGACAATGGATTCGGCTCAGAATAAAGCTTTTACTTTACCTGCTATTGAGTCAATTATTGATGAGTTCTCACCAGATGTTGTCGTAATAGATGGCTTTTTGCTACTTAATATTGGTGATAAATCTCCACAGAATATGGAAAGGGCTGCAAATGAATTAAAAAGCATTGCTTTAAGTCGTAGAGTCGTGATGTTGGTTACATCACAGGCAAACCGTCAAGCTGGAACTGAGATGCCTGAGATGCATCAGGTCTATGGCACAGATGCTCTTGGGCATGCCGCAGATGTTGTCATTATGATGGCAGATGATGAAACTAAGCCTAATAAACGGTGGGTTTCTATCGCTAAAAAGCGTATGGGAGCAGGAATCAACAAGAAAGTACTCGTGAATTTTGATGTGGATATCGGCTCGATAGGTGGGTAGAATGGAAGACAAGTTCTATTGTCCTAAAACCTATCTTTATTGCGATAGACCAATGGAATTAAAAGAAATAAAAGGTCCTAATGGGATTATTTATTTAATACCTAACTGTCATACAGATACTAGAAAATGTAAGTTTGAAATACATAAAAGAATGGTGCAAGCATTGGAGAAATGTGCAGATGCAAGTTAAACAGATTGTAAAAGAATTAGGAATTAAAATATATCAAGAGAATAATCATTCTCATGAGCTTTATTGTTGGTGTCCTTTTCATAATGAGAAGAGCCCCAGTTTTAATATCAACTATATTACAGGAAAATGGCAATGTCATGCTGCTTCGTGTGCTATAAAGGGGCGTTCAGTAGATGAGCTGTCTCAAAAGTTAGTAGGAAAGACATTTAATCTTGAAGAAGAGGATAATTGGGCTGAACGAATTCATGAACAGCTGTATCCTACAATAAAAAGGGAAACACAGCCCTTTATTCCCTTACTGCCCTTAGCATTAAGAAATGCAGGGCAGGTTTTCTTAAACAAAAGAGGTATAGAGAATACTTCCATTAATAAATGGAATTTAATGTATTGGGAATCTGTAAATGCGATTGTGATTCCTATAGCGTTCTACGGATATATACTAAGGTATATAGATGCGGAAAAAACAAAAGAAAAGTACAAATATGTAAGCGGAACTAAGATAACAAACGGATTATTTGGTGAAGAAAACTTGACATTTGGGGAAGAAAGTAGTATAATATTAGTTGAAGGTAGTTTAGATGCTATTTCGATGCATCAAAAGGGATTTAAGAATACTTTGGCTTTGTTACATGCCGATATGTCGGATATGCAAATGAAAGTATTAACAAAGTATATGGTTCCTATATATTTGATGCTTGACCCTGATGTTGCAGGAATTATGGCTTCTATTAAAATCTACCAAAAGCTTCGCTCTACTTTTGTAGTGAGAACCTGTCTCTTGCCTGATGGTAAAGACCCAGATTCTTGCTCAATTGAGGAAATAAATAAAGCGTTGGCGGAAGCCAAACTAGGAGGTGTAGCATAAGGACTAAGGGGGAACCCTGATGAAGCGTATAAATAACTTTAGCTTTTTATGAGTTATTGAAGTGGGAGTAAAACAGACGACAATGGCACTTTATAAGGAGTCTTATAAAGGATAAATTAGGCTACTAATATAAGAACATATACTTTTGAGATTATATAGTATGTAAAAGCGGGAGTTAAACAGAAAAGACATGGCAAATTAATCAAAGGTGAATTCAAACGCCTTTGATGTGGGAAACAAAATAAATAAAAAAACGGAGAAAAGAATTAAATGTATACAGGACTAGATGAAATTAGGGAAAAAGTGGCAGACACAGAAAGCATGTTTGAGGGAACTAGAATCAAGAAGCTGATGATTAACGATGGAGAGACAGCGATTCTAAGGTTCATTACGGATGGAACAGATGTTATATTGGCACACATGCATGAAATGGAAGAGGTTGGGCCGAAGGGAAAACGCTTTGTGAAGCGTTATTGCACCAAGGAAGACACTGGTGTGTGTGAGTATTGCTCTGGTGGAGATAAACCCAAGGGTTTCTTGTATCTTTGGTCGTATGTTTATTCCATTATCCATGCAAGGCAGAACCCCCAGTTGGATATTAACCAAAATGCACCTCGTTGGCAACCTATTAAGATAGGTTCTCAGACCTTCTATAAGGAAGAGGTTAATTATCCTATGGTCTTTGCTACCAAGATTGGTAAGAAGTCCATGTACCGCAATGCAATTACTGGATTTTGGCAGGAGTATGGTACTCTTGGTGATAGGGACTATAAGTGGTCACGCAATGGGGCAGGTCTCGATACCATTTATACACTTCAGCCCAAAGACCCTACCAAGAAGTCTAAAGAGGTAGCAGAGTTTACCTTGGAAACGCTTCCCTCAATTACGGATTATATTGTGGGGAATCCGACTTCAATGGAAACTGTTAATGCTCCTAAGGAAGCTGCTGTAGTGGCTTCTAAGGGCAACGGCTCTTCCAAAGATGACCCGTTCTAAGTAAATAATTGGTAATGGTGGTCAAGTTTACGGAATATCTGAAGTTCTGCTCGTCAGAAGCAGTAGGATAGGATATAGGAGTGACCTTAAAAGTAGAGGGTACCATTATCAAAATAAAAAAGCGGAGAAAGAAATGAAAGGTTTAGCAATTTATACATGAATCTTAATGGGGCTACTGGTGCTGTATGCAATCCTATCTCCAGATTATGAAGTATTCACCAAGTTATTTTGTTTAGGAATGTATACACCAGTAGTAATTTTAGCAATTAAAGTAGTAAAAGGAGACAGATAGAATGCCAAAAGTAAGCGTAAAGTGTGGGATGACAGTCAAACTATTCAAAGATTCACAGTATGAGTTTTTCCGTCCTGAAGTTAGCATTGAAGACATTGATACCGATGGTAATGTAGATGAACAACTTAAAATAGCAGTCATGGCTCTTAACGATGTATGGGAAACGGTTACTGCAGAAGTAAACAAGAAAATTGTTGCAGAAATTCCTCGTGTAGATGCTGAAATGCAGTTACAGGTAAGCACAAAGATGAAGAATATGGAACGTATTATCGGTAGTCTCCAGCGTGAAGTAGAGAGTTTGAAAAAGAAATAATGAAAATGACCTTGCAGGAAGCCTTACAGGCTCCGAAGATACTTTCAATCGACCTTGAGACTCCAGATTTAAATTGGTGGAAAGAACGTGCATTGCTTATGGGGATTTATGCACCAGGATTTGAAGGGTATGTAAATCTCTTTGAATATGATGATGCCACTCTTTCTTCCTTTTTTGCGGAGTTTGTAAAAGAAAGGTCATTTATATTTCATAATGCTAAATTCGACTTACACTATCTACAAAAATGGGTTGATATCTATCCTGTAGAGTTTAGTGATACGATGATTCTTGCATATATGTATAAAGAAAACGTATCTCATAAACTTAAAGACCTAAGTAAAGAGTATTTTGGTGAGGAAGCATGTATTAATAAGGTATTAGTGGATGATTTTCTTAAAAAGAATACTAAAGGTAGGGGTAGCAAGAATTTCGATTTTAGTACAGTACCAAATGAAATGTTGGGCAATCGTGCTATAGAGGATGCGAAGAATACCTTTAATCTATTTGGTATTCTTCGTCCTAAAGTCTATAATAAGGAGATATACCTAACTGAAAAGACTCTGGTAAAGGTATTAATTCGGATGGAAGCCAATGGAATTATGGTGGATAAGAATTATCTAAAGACTTTGGATGAGGATTTAACCCATCAGATAGAAATCTTTGAAAAGAAGTATTCAGACATTAATTTAAATTCTACTAAGCAGTTAAGTGAGTGGTTGTTCAATACGTTGGGTCTTACACCTTCTGAATACACTGGGAAGGGGTCACCATCAACAAAAACAGCCGCTTTGTTGCTTTTAGATTCTCCACAAGCTAGAGATTTGCTTGAATATCGTAAGATTGGAAAGCTACAAGGTGCTTTTACATCTAATTTATTGCAGAGAATTACAGTAAATGGGCGTATTCATGCTGATTTTAGACAAACTGGAACAGAAACAGGTAGATTAAGTTGTTCTAACCCAAATCTTCAGCAAATGCCTAGTAAAAGCCCCATTATTCGTAGAGCATTTCTTGGTAAGAAAGACTTATGGTCATTTGATTACAGCCAGATGGAAGCGATACTCTATGCCGTCTACAATAAAGAGAAAGATTTATTAAAAGCCATTAAATATGGTGAAGATGTGTATACAGCGATGGCGGCAAAGATATTTAAAAAGTATGCAGAGGCGGTGACTAAGGACGAACGTAATAGAACCAAGACTATATTTCTTGGTTTAATGTATGGAATGGGAAAAGAGAAGTTTGAACGAACTACAGGTACTTCTTGGGCTACTGTTAATGGTTATTTTAATAAACGACCATTACAGAAATTGTTAAATAAACAGGTAGAAGAGCGTGGATATGTCGAAACAATGTTTGGTAGGCAGAGGCATTTACTTCCTGAAGAATCTTATAAAGCTATTAACTCTATTATACAAGGAAGTGCTGCAGATATGATAAAAATGTCAATGGCTAAACTTCCATTAGAAATTCAAAATAAAATGCGGCTTACAGTTCATGATGAATTAGTTTTTGAAGATTTAGAAAAAGAGGAAGTTAAAACGATAAGCGACACAATGACATCTTTTGACCTACCGATTAAAGTAGGTATTGGAACGGGTAAGACTTGGTGGGATTGCAAAGAAAATGAGTACAGTTTGGAGAGTTAAATGACTAACGAAGAAGCAGAGAAAGTTATAAGATTAATGATATGTGCTGATGGCGGGTGTTTTCACTGTGCAGGTACTTTATTAGTAGATTTTAATGAAACATTTCCTGAACATACGGAATTAGCCAAAATGATTTATAAAAAGAGGTTTAATAAGGAGTTAGAGTTATATGACTAAAGAAGATGTAGAGAATGCATTAGAAGTAGCAAAGAAATCCATGAAGGGGTCTATTTCTATGGGGGATGCCCCAGAACTGATACTTCAAAAAGTACCTTTTAACATACCTGTGTTAGATAATTTATTAAAAGGCGGATTAAAAAGAAAAGGAATGCATATATTTACAGGAGCCTTTTCTACTTGTAAGAGTTTTTTAGCTCAGAAAGCAATTGCTTCTGTACAAAGTAGAGGAGGGGGAGCTGTTTATATTGATACAGAAAGACGTTTTGACCCTGACTGGTTCACTTTGTCGGGAGTCAATATTAAAGATTTAATTGTAGCTACTCCTTTACATGGTGAGGAAGCTGTGGATGTAGCGATTAACTTCTTAGAGGCTGAAATTGACCTTGTGGTTTTTGATTCCTTTGCTGCTTTAATTCCCATTGAAGAATATGAAGAGGGAATGGAGCAGAAGTTCATAGGTTTACAGGCGAGAATGTTAAATAAAGCTATTAAAAAGATGATTCCAGCCAATACTAATTCTGTTGTTATTGCAACTAATCAAACTAGGGCCGATATAGGTAGTCATTTTAATGCTGGTATACAAGAAAATCTTGTGGGTGGAAAAGGACAGTATTATGAGGCTTCTTTGATTCTACAGACACGTAGAAGGGGATGGTTGACTGAAACTAAAGAAGGCAAAATAGTAGAAAATGAAAAGGCATCAAAAGATACCAAAAAAGTTGGTTTTGTTGTAGAATGTTTCTTACAGAAATGTAATTATGCCCCGCCTTTTACATTTTGTCAAATTCCGTTTAATTTCTATAAAGGAGCTTTGGATAATGTAGCGGCTATTATTGATTTAGCAGTCGATTCAGGCAAGATTATTCAAAAAGGTCCTTGGTATAAGTATAAGGAAGAGAAATTTATGGGAAGACAGGCTGTTGTAGATTTCTTTGAGAAGCCTGAAAATCAAGAAGCTTTTGAAACGCTTAAATCAGAGATTATTAATAGTTGATATACTGATTTTAGTTGTAGAGATAAATAAGGTATAATTATACTATGATTAAAGAAGACCGTTGGGAATGGCGAGAATGCAAGAAGTGTTCTTATAAATTTAAAGTAAGAATAAAGCACCCTAAGCAATACTGCTCTTTAAAATGCCGTCTTGCAGATATAGAAGGACCAAAAAATCCTAATTATAATAATAAATGGTCTGTGCAACAGAAAACACAGGCGAGAGATAGAGTTAAAAATTGTATTATATTAGGGCAGTTTCCAATTTATACGAATACTAAACCGCATTTAAAATTAGAAAGCTTATTACAGGAACTGGATTTCAAAGTAGACAAAGAGGTCTGTTTTGGTGGTTTTTTGGTAGATTGTTTTTTACCTGAGTTCCATGTTGCTTTAGAAGCAGATGGTCCTTTTCATTCTAAACGAAGAGATAGAAAGAGAGATTCCTTTATATTAGAAAATTATAATGTTCCTATATTACGGTTTGAATCAACTGTATTAATGAATCCAATGAAAGAGCTAGATATTAAAAACAGTATTCTTAGTTTTGTGGATACTTATAAAGGAAGTGTTAAAGAAAGAGAGCAAGATAGTAAGTTAAAAGAATTTGGAGCAGTTATAACTAAAGATTTTAAATCATGGAAAAAAGATAAAATGCGAAAACAAGACACTTCAACAGGCGTATTATATTGGGTGGCTCTAGAATACAAACAGTTTATTTGTCCAACTTGTGGAAAAAACATGTTAGTTGCAGAGACTGATAAAAGAAAGTATTGTTCATCATTCTGTGCTAATAAAAGACCAAATCGTGCTTATGCTCTTAAGATAGTGTTGTGCAAGTTCTGTAAAAAAGCGTTTAAAAGCAATGATTGGAAAACTAGGAAGTATTGTTCTCACGATTGTTATAAACAAGATATTCCAAGTTGGAATACAGGTTTAACCAAGGAGACTTCAACTAAATTAAAACTAATTGGCGAGCATATTAGTAAAGCTAAATGTGAACAAAGTGCGAATAAGTTAAATAAGTGTAAAAAAGAAGGAGATAACCCATTTGAATAAGGGAATAAAAGCAATTATGGAGACACGAAATCCAAAGCAATGGTTGGAAGGAGCAATTGATAACTATCTGGAGACAAAGCCAGTAGAACAACGAATAGGGAGTCATTTTCATCCCTCAAGTGCTGGAAAATGCCCACGAAGTATTCAATTAACAATGGCAGGAGTTTTAACTTCCAAGCATGAGGCTAGAATTCTTCGTATCTTTGATACAGGTCATGATATGCATGATAAATATGGTAGATACTTTGAGAAAATGGGTATATTAGTCTCTAAAGAAGCGGACGTATTCTATGAAAGAGATGGAGTAGTAATAAAGGGTAATTGTGACTATGTAGTTAAAGATGACACTAATAGGCCACATATTCTAGAATTAAAGTCTATCAATGCTAGAGGTTTTAATGATTTATGGGTTACAAATGTTCCTCATACGAATCACTTTTTACAATGGAATGTATATTCTGGTTGTTTAAAGATTCCTTTGGGTGAGATTTTATATGAGAATAAAGATGACCAGAATATGAAGATATTTAGTGTTGCTTTTAATGAAGCACAGTTTGAAGAAACCTTTGCAATATTTAAAAGTATTCATGAGTATACTCAAAAAGGACTATTAGTGCCGATTCCTTCGAAATGTAATGATAAATACTGTCCTGCCAAGCAAATATGTAGTAAGGAGAGGGCAACAAGATGAGTGAAGAAATAATCTTAAAACCATTACGAGAGAAGATAAGTAAATTTCCCTTACCCCAAAAACCAGTTACATTTGGGCAGTCTTATGTCTTTCCAGAAGACGCTACGGTGCTTACATCTCCACAATTGGGTAATTGGATGTTTAAATTGGCGGGATGGAAAGGATATGCTTTGCACCAACTCGCTTTTGTAGAGATGGACGTAGCGGTTATGGAAGATGTGTATACAACAAAAATGGAAATGGCGATGTCACAGGTACAATCAGAGAAAAAGCTTGTAAAAGAAACCCTAAGAGGACAAGTTATGACTTCAAATAGAGAGATAAATGAGTTAAAGGCTCGTTGTATGGAAAGAGCAGGAACATTAGCTGCTTTAAAACGTATAGTGGAACTTTATACTATACAATTAGAGATTGTTAGTAGGGAACTCACTCGTAGGACGTATGACTTAAAGCTTATGCAGAAAGGAATACAGAATTTTGACGATTAAAGTTATATATGGAAAGTATCACTCGGTTCCTTGTAAATTTGTTATTACAGAGGAACAGATTAACGAGGCTAAAGAGGCTATGCAATATCTAAATAATTGCAAATGGCAAGGAAATTTACAGATTAATATTAAACCAGACAAGATTTATCATGAAAATGCTAAAGAACTGCTACAGGAACTAAATGCTTTTATTTATGTGGATAAAGAGTTCATGAGTTTATCTTATGATGGCTATGAAGGCGTTGATTATATTACAGAGATGCTGGATATTAGGAAACTCCCAAAGATGTGGGCCTCAACCTCTTTTATGGATAACTTGACAGATAAGTACGGTGGTGATATAATAGACAGGCGTTTATTATCAGATGAAGATAAAGAGAATTTAAGACATTTAACTATTATGTATAAATTAGAGGAGAGCCAATAATGGGCATGTTTAATATTGTAAAACTTCTTATTCCTTGCCCAAATTGCGGAAAAGAAGTAGGAGAATTGCAGACAAAAGATGATTATTATGAAGCGTTATATTTGGAACAGGTCGAATTGTGGATGATACGGGAATGCCACACTATTTGTCCTCATTGTAATGCTTGGATTGAGATTAAATTAAAGAAAGAAAAGATGATGGAATTGACTCTTGCTGATTATGATATAACAACTCGACCATTAGGAGAATTTAAAGAGGTGAAATTAAATGAGGAACCCAAACAGAATAGTGCCAATAATGTGTCTAATTGAAACAATATGGAAACGAAACCCAGATTTAAGACTTTGTCAGTTGATTGGTAATGCTACGTTTGATAAACGAGATAATTATAGCATTGAAGATGACGAATTAGAGAAAAGATTAAAGGAGTTATATTGTGCCGATAAAAAAGAAGTTATTTAATGCCCCTGTAGTACTCTCATTTGGGAGTGGCGCAGGAAAGATAATCTCAAAGATTGAGACTCCTATGGGGGTTTATAAAATTGCAGTTAATTCATCTGAAAGAGATTTGCAGATGATTGATACTAGAGTAGATGAAACCGTAGTTTGTGGACAAGGCATTGGTAGTGGTATGGACCCTACACAAGGTCGTGAGGATTTATATAATGGTCTTCGTAAGGTCTTTAAATACATTGATGACGCTTGTTATGAAGCAAAGGCTACAGATGTGGATATTATTCCAATTATTTCTTCTCTTGGGCATGGTTTTGGTAGCGGTAGTCTTACATCTGCCATTGGAGAATTACAGAGAAGGTATAAAAATGCTATTATATTGCCTTTTGTGGTGACCCCGTTTACTTGGGAAGGTACAGAAGTAATAAAAAGAGCTTATGAAAGCCTAAAAGAGGCTACAGATGTTAGTCCTTGTTTTGTAATTTCAAATGAAGAGGTAGGAAATGTATACAAAGATATTGGAGCCAGTTATGAATCTATCAATGGGCTTATTGGAGACAGCATTTCTGTTATCCTTAGGAGCTTTTCTGCTACAGAAGGGGTATTACAAACTATTGATAGGAACGATTTTAGTAAGTTTTTCATTAGGGATATTGCTACTATTCGTCATATGCGTATTAAGTCTGCTAAAGATTTAACCTTTGATGATATAAAGGAAAACATTGGCAAGAGATGGCTAAAGATTGATGCTAAGATGTTTAAACCTATTAGTAAGCTCAATGTAACCTATATTCTTGATGGAAAAGGTCCTTTTAGCCCCAAAGTTTTACAGGAATTGCAGGAAAACGCCACAAAGAAAGATTATATCAATAAAGAGTATATTAAACCTTTACTTATTGAACGTAAGAAGGTTAAATATTGTGACTTTGTCTGGATGGAATCTGGGTTTAAATTAAAGTGCGATAAAAACATTTATGGTGAATACTAATATTTGCTTTGAAAGAATTAAAAATTGCGGAGAAAAAGAAAGATGATAATAATACCAGATAAAACAAAAGTAGTTTATTTGATAGACTCTCATCCTGACACACCAGAAGATGCCGAGTATATGGAAGTGAGTGAATGTGATACTATTGAGATAGCAGATAAAGAAGAATGGAATATTATTTATCAAGGGTATAATGCTACGTATAGAATTGGATTTTCAAGATGGGCGGATTGGAATTTATATTGGGTGCAATATCCATTTTCTCAATATTTAGAAGACTTAATTAAATTAAAAATTGCGGAGAAAGAAAAGAATGGAAAAGATTAAGATTAGACATATGGCAAATGGTGGCACATATTCTTCTTATGACTTAGCAGTAATGAACGCTTTTAATCAAATGGCTGAATATATTAATCCTATGATTGATGAAATTGAGGAAAGATTAAAAAAGTTGGAGGAAGAAAAGAAATGAAAACAGAGTTAGATTTAAGATGGGCAAACCCAGAGTCCAATAATATTGCAGAGCGTCATTCTTTTCTCGGTGTTAGACTATATCCAGAAACAAATGCAGAGTTTGCTGCTTTAAGACAGTTAGTAACTTATTGTGAGGATATAAAAGAAATGGGTAGTTTTGGTACTATTCATTATTTAATAAAGTTAGAAGAAAAATCGGAGAAAGAAAAGAAATGAAATTAGTAGGATTTGGATTAACTCTTGTGTGTCTATCTTTAGGGATGTTTGTATTACTTGTAAACAACCTTCCTCAAACAATCGGTCAATTATGTTTTGCAGTTAATATGATTTGTTTAGGAATATGTTTTAGGAGTGCTTTAATTGGATAAGATAAAACGTCATAAAGAGATTTGCGATTTGCTTCATGATACTTATAAGAAGAAGAATGAGGCATATGGAGACTCCTTTGGGAAAACTTTTAAGGAATTAGGAATAATATCTGCAGTAACTCGTATATATGATAAGGTAAATCGTATATCAGCCTTGACACGGGGAGCTAAAAATGATATAATAGATGAGTCAATATTAGATACTCTTTTGGACCTTTCGAACTATGCAATAATGAGTATAATTGAGGTTGAAGCGAATGCAAGAAAAGATAATAATAGCATACCCCAGTAATAATATTTGGGCTAAAATAAAGAAATTTATTATTACCCACTTTTTTCCTACTCGTTGTTATGAGTGCAGTTGTATTGATTGTCAAATGGGTGAGGATGGAAGAGAATATTGGTACTGTCCACATTTAAATGCTGATATATGCACAATATGTTGTGTTTATGATTCATTGGGTGAAAATTATCCAGAATGTGTCTCTTGTGAACATGATAAAGATAGAGCACTTTTTGATGATGGCAATGGTTATAGTTTAAATGATTTATGGGAACCAAAGGAGGAATAGTTTGAAATACACTTACTTATTACCAGGATTTAGTTTTTATGATGGTTGCATCTTCTACCGCAATTATCAACCAGCATTGGCAATGCAGAAATTAGGGCATCAGGTAGATTTTACTCTTCTTAACCCGCAATTTAATCGAGAGAAATTGCTTAATTTGGATTTTGTCATATTTAGTAGGTACTACCCAATGGATTTATCTCCGTTGGTGCTTTATCTTAAAAGAAATGGGGTAAAGATAGTTTATGAGACGGACGATGATTTGGAGAATATCCCACCTACTAATCCCACTAAGAAAATTATAGAACAGTTCTTAGAATCAGTTTATATGCTAGGAAATGCGTGTGATTTAATTACTACAACTACTCCTTATTATGCTAAACAGTTAGAAAAAAGATACCCTACTAAACCTGTAAAAATTGTTCCTAATTGTATTGATTTTAATATGTTTAAACCTAGACAGCATTCTGATAGATTAAAAATAGGATGGGCAGGAGGTGTTACACATTGTACTGATTTAGCAGAAATGCTTGATGCTATCATTAAACTTCAAACAAAACATGAGTTTGATTTTCTGGTTAATGGTATTAGTGCTAATCCTATTGAGGCTCAGGCTTTTGATTGGGAAAAATCATGCGAGCTAGGATTAATGAATCCGAATGATGTTTTTGTTAAAACAGGATTAGCTTTTGTTAGAAAATTACCGCAAATAAAGAACTTTAATTTTTATCCTTTTTATCCTACTGTAATGTACCCAACTATCCTAACTAAGATGGATTTAGATATAGGTATTGCTCCAGTTGGAGATAATGTATTTTCTAGGTCAAAAAGCAATCTTAAAATGTATGAATATGCTGCTGTAGAAAGTTTAACACTAGCCTCTAATGTAATTCCCTATAATACTGAAATGACCCACCCAGAGTGTTTAGTAGAAAATACAGTAGAAGATTGGCACGATAAATTAGAAATGTTTATTAAAGATAAGTCCTTAAGAGAGAAAACACAGAAAGAACAAACAAAGTGGGTAAAAGAAAATAGAGATAATGATAAAATTGTAAAACAATGGGAAACAACCTTTGAAGAAATGCTGGATACAAAATAATGCATGCTTCTGCTTCAGAAAATATACAAAGATTTATTAATAAATATCTTGAAGATAAAAAAGATAAAGAATTGCTTATATTAGATGTAGGTAGTTCTAGTAGCGGTGGTTCTTGTAGTAATTTATTTAAGCAAGGGAAATGGGTTTATGAAGGACTTGATATACATCCTGATACTAATACTACTATTGTTGTATCTGACCCTTACCATTGGAAGGAAGTTGATTCGAATAAATATGATGTAGTTATTTCTACTTCTACATTTGAACATATTGCGTATTTCTGGGATACAGCCTTAGAAATGGCACGAGTATTAAAACAAGATGGTTTTTGTTGCATTGTAGCCCCTTCTACTGGGGAGATTCATAATTTTCCAATAGATTGTTATAGATTTTATCCAGATGGTATGAAAAGCATTGCTAAATATGCAAACTTAAATGTGCTAGAGGCATATATAGACCCTACAGATGCTAAATGGAATGATTGTGTGTTAGTTTGTAAGAAAGGAGCTGTTTAATGGAACCAAAATATATAAGTGGTCATTCTGCTTGGGTAGAGAACATCCCTTTTGTGTTTGAGTTAGTAAAAGAACGAAAGCCTCAAATTATTGTAGAATTAGGAGTGCACTATGGAGATTCCTATTTTGCTTTCTGTCAAGCTGTTAAAGAGTGTTCGTTATCAACTTCTGTTTTTGGAATTGACTTATTTGAAGGGGATGATTTAACAGGATATTATGGTCGTGAGGTATACCAACAAGTTATAAAATATAATGAAGATAACTATGCACCTAATTGTAGTATCTTCAAAATGTCTTTTGATAAAGCGGCTACTCAATTTAAGGATTTAGATATTGATATCTTGCATATTGATGGAAGTCACTATTATGATGATATTAAACATGATTTCTATATATGGTTACCAAAAGTTAAAGAAGGAGGGGTAATTCTTTTACACGATATTAAAGTATTAAAAGAAAGGTATGGTGTATGGAAATTCTGGAAAGAACTAAAAGAGATTTTTGAATGCAAGGAAATTGATAATCAATATGGTTTAGGTATAGTGTATATAAAAAAAGCGGAGGAAAAGAAAAATGAAAGCAAGTAAGTATGATAAGTGTAAGTATCCTCCTTGTAATGGTAGTGTTACAGGGCCTTATGCTCAGGTAGGTCTATGTAACCGTCATGGAGAGCAGTTAGAGTTCTTGTTATGGGCTCTTAATGTAGTTAAAATGTCAGAAGAAGTACCAGAACAGAAAGACTCTAGTATAAAGATAAAATAATGAAAGCCTTACTGTATGATGATAATAATAAAGTAGTAGCTTACTCTTTGATTGACCCAGTTAATATGTATCCTGGAGATACTTTAACAATAAAATGGAATTTAACTTTTAATAATCATAGCATTTGTGACTATTGTGGAAAAGTGATGGCGCATGAAAAAGATGAGAGAATACTACAGATGACTGAAGTTAAGGGGAATTATTATTATTTATGTGGGCTGAGATGTAAAATATTAACATCCTTAAAACAGGCGTTAGCATGAGGGTAGTAGGTATAGATATAGATAGTAGGAAGTTTGGAGCCGTCTTATTAGAAAATGGTAAATGGGCAGGAGATTGTTTTCATCTTTCTACTTCTAAGAATGTAGATGATAGAATTACAGTACTTTATGATGAGGTAGAGAAACTCTTAATAAGATGGGCCCCAGATAAGGTTTATATTGAGGAAGTAATTTATATACAGTCATTTAACGCTACAAAAGCGATAGCTGAAGTTGTAGGGAACTGCAAATCTATTTGTAGAATTCATAAAATTGCTTATGAGACAGTACCAAATAAAACGTGGAAAAAAGAAATAGTTGGTAATGGTAATTGCTCCAAAGAAGATACAAAGAAGTTTATTGAGAAGTTAAATCCGATGTTCGTAGGAAGAAAAGAAGATTGCTACGATGCCTACGGTTTGTGTTTACTAGGGACAAAAAGAATGAGTAAGGAGAAAAATGGCAAAGTGGAATGATTCGGCTAAAGAGATTTTGAAGGCTAGATATTTAAAAAAGGATTCAAATGGGGAAGTTATTGAATCTGAAGATGGTATGTTAGAGAGGGTAGCAAAGCATGTTGCTAAAAATGAGAAAAATGCGGAAAAATGGGAAAAGAAGTTCTCGGATATCATGGACTCTCTTGAGTTTTTGCCGAATTCTCCCACATTGATGAACGCAAATAGTCGTACAGGACAACTCAGTGCCTGCTTCTGCTTACCTGTGGAGGACAGTTTAGCTGCTATCTTTGAAGTAGTGAAAGAGTCTGCTCTAATTCATAAGACTGGTGGAGGGACAGGGTTTAACTTCTCTAAATTGCGTCCTAATGGGTCTATTGTTAATACGACTAAGGGAACCGCAAGTGGTGTCGTAAGTTTTATGAGCGTATTTGATGCGGCTACGAATGCAGTTAAGCAGGGTGGCGTGAGACGTGGTGCTAACTTAGGAATGCTCTCGATTACCCATCCAGATATATATGAATTTATAAATTGTAAGAAAGATTTAACTAAGTTTAATAATTTTAATATTTCTGTAGCCATGACAGGAAAGTTTCTTGATATAACCAAGAATGGTAAGAAACATTGGCTTGTTAATCCAAATAATCATGAAGAGAGGTTAGTAACTGATGCTGGAGATTTGTTTACGCTTATTTGTAGTAATATCTGGGAGAATGGCGAACCTGGAGTCATATTTCTGGACACTATTAACGCTTATAATCCTATTCCTTGGATGGGTAAACTCGATGGTGTAAATCCTTGTTCCGAACAGCCTTTGCTCCCTTGGGAGTCTTGTAATCTTGGTTCTATTGATGTTTCCAAGTTTGTAAACGCCAAAGGGGAGATAAATTGGGAAAAGCTTACTAAGACAGTTGAAATAGCTGTTCGATTTCTTGATGATGTTATTGATGTAAATATATATCCTCGTGTTAAGATTGCAAGAAAGACTTTATCCACGAGAAAAATTGGATTAGGAATCATGGGTTGGGCAGATATGCTTTTAATGCTGAAGATAAAGTATGATTCGGCTGAAGCCTTAGATTTAGCAGATAAACTGATGTTTACTATTAATAAGGTAGCACATGATGCTTCTGAAGAATTAGGAAAAGAAAAAGGAGCCTTCCCTGCAAATAATGGTGTATTTACAAGGCGTAATGCTACATTGACTACAATTGCACCTACTGGTACGCTTTCAATGCTTGCAGATTGTTCTAGTTCGATTGAGCCTGTATTTGCTAAGAAGTTTACTAAGACTGTTCTTGGCAACGTTACTCTTGATATATCAAAGAAGTACCAAAAGTTTGATGGGGATTATTTTGTAACAGCACTAGAGATTTCTCCAGAATGGCATATAAAAATGCAAGCCACTTTTCAGAAACATGTGGACAATGCCATAAGTAAGACTGTTAATTTACCACATGAAGCAACTATTCAAGATATTAAGAATACTATTTATCTAGCACATAGTTTAGGTTGTAAAGGAGTAACTTTATATCGACAGGATACACGAGAGGCCCCTATTCAAGTTACGAGTGAAGGGTTGTCGGAATGTATAGGTGACAAGTGTAGTGTTTAGACTACTTGACATTTGAACGTATTTGTGGTATCATATAAGTATGAGTAAAGAATATAAGAAAGTAGAACGAAATGAAGTCTCAGATATTATCTGTGACATGTGCCATCGGTCATGTAAACGTGGCATGACTTCAGAATATATGGAAGTATATGCTAAGTGGGGCTTTTCAAGTGGAAAAGATACTACTAAATGGGAAGCACACTTTTGTGAAGAATGTGCAGATAAAATAGATGAGTTTGTAACGAAAGAAGGAGGTCAAATACCAAGAGATGTCTATTTCCTTGTTGTGTAAGAATTATTCCTGCCCACATAATGTGCAATTAAAAGAACCTGTTTCTTTTTCTTTTTCCGCAATTTATACACCCTTTGAGGGTGATAAATGTAATGGTAAATGCTCTATTCAACCACAGTTCTGGAATTTTTATGAAATTATAAATGATTTTGTATATGAAGGAGCCGAATGTAGTATTACTAAAGGAGCAGGGTGTTATAGACTTGATTGTGTGCATAACCAAAATGGAACTTGTACACGGTCTGAAATATTAGTAGATAAGTTAAATAATCATTGGGCATGCAAATGTTTCTCTTATAGAAAGATAAGAGGACACACTGATTGGTCAGCATTATTACAAGGTGGCCATGCCAAAGGTGGGCATATCGATGATAAAGATGCTGAAAAGATGAATAAATATGCTAAAACAACTCGTAGTTATCGTACCCACATGAAACAGTTTTCTACGTAAGGGGAAATGATTATATTTGTTAAAATGAAAGATAAGTCCTTACTTCACTATGAAGTATGTGATGCTTGTGAGAAACCTATTGATATGGATATCAAGAAAGGACTCATAAAGTATGTTGTTATCAAGAAGCCTTCAGTAGGTCTTAAGGTTTGTGCAGAGTGCAAAAGAAAGAAGGAGAAGAAAAATGAGAAGTAATGAGTGCATGACGCAGGGCTAACAAATATAGTGTTAGCCATATTTAGGTACACCGCACAAGATATACGGTACGGGACTCCTGCAAATAAGAAAGATGCAGAAGAGTTTCTAGAATCTCAATGGTTTGAAGACCTTTGTGGTATATTTAAAGATATTCCTTCTAAACGAGTAAAGAAAATGATAAAAGAGAACCCAGTATGTTGGAGAGATAAGTATGAGTAACGAAGAACCCTTAATGATTGAGGCACCTAAGAAAGGTGGAAGACCAAAGGGTGCAAAAACTACTAAGCAACTTTCTCCTGCAGATATTAATAAGGCAAAAACTCTCTTTGTATCTGGTAAGACCCTTTCTGATATTATGAGAGAGATGGGTCTTTCTAGTACCAATACGCTATATAGATATATGGAGAAGGATAATTGGCTTATTGAACGTGATAAGTTTTTAAGTAAAGCAACAGATTCGCATCTTGATTCTCTTCTATCTCAGTCATTAGCTGAAACCAATGAGATATTGTTAGATTTAGAAGAAATACGGCAGAAATCAATGGATGCTATTACTACAGGAGCTGTAGAACCTCGCAGATATTCCGAAGCAAGCAGTTCTTACATCGATTCTGTGAATACAACAATGAAAATACGTGCTGAGGCTTTACAGCTATCTTTTATCTCTGAAGTAGGTAAGATATTACGCATTAGGGTGCAAGACCCTAAATTATTAGCGGAAATTAGCAATGATTTACGAGAATTATTTAAAAAGAAACAAGAAATTGCGACAATAGTAAGATAATATGTCTGAAGAATTAATTGATTTTAATCAAGCCTTTGAAGAGTTAGCCAATTCTATCTCAACCTCTAAATCTGCCATTGAGATTACTACTTTTGAGGATTTTATTATCAAGGTGTTTTCATTAAGTTACCCTGAGTATAATTTTGATACTTGGCATGTGCATTCTATTGGGAATTTCTTAGATAGAGTACTAGCTTCTGAAAATAAGATGTCCGTCTCAGTATTACCTAGATACCATCTTAAAAGTACCCTTTTAGGCTACGCTTTTTCTATTTACCGTATGCTAACTGCTTTTGGTGATGGTTTGTATATATCTTATAAAGATGAGCTTGCTAATTTCCATTTAAGCAATATTAAAAATGCTATTAGTCGTAATCCAATTCTTAATCCAATTATGAAAGACCTTAGGCCACAGTCTACAGCAGGAATAGAGTATAAGATAGGGAATAAGCGGGTTAGGATGTTTTCCTCTGGTATCTTTGCTATGAAACGTGGTTTGCATACAGATTTGTGTCTTGTTCCTGATACAAAGATTAGATGTCATAATGGTTATAGAAATATATCAGATATTAATGTTGGAGAGTCTGTATGGACACATACTGCGAAGTGTAAGAAGGTCTCTAAAGTTATGAAAAGAGCAATTAAAGACAGTTTGGTTGTGCTTTTCTTGAGTAATGGAGAAATAATTAAAGTAACTTCAAACCATCCTATTTTAACTACTAAAGGATGGAAGGAAGCTGGAAACTTAGAATTAACAGATGTCTTATTTAAACTTGAGTATGATAGTAAATTAAAAGGTAGAACTTATGAAGATATTCATGGTATTGAGAAAGCTAAGATACTAAGACATAAATTTACAACTATTGATAGAAGCACTCAGTATAAACCAGTTAAAGGTAAAACATTAGAAGAATATTATGGTGTAGAAAAAGCGGAAGAAATGAAAAAAGCTGTAAGTAATGCCAATAAAGGAGTGGTTAGATTAGAATGTAGAAAACGAAAGACCGTTACATGTGCATGTGGAAAAGAATTTGAAGTTGTAGCAAGTTCTAAAAGAAAGTACCATGCTTTAAAGTGTTACCATAAATATTCTAACTGTGGAAATAACTTTAGGGCTAAGGTTGGTAGTTTCAAATTGCAAAATAACCCTAATTGGAAAAATGGAGCTTCTTTTGAGCCTTATCCAATTGAGTTTAACTCTAATTTAAAGAAAATGGTTTTAGAACGAGATGGGTATAAATGTGCTGTATGTAGTGGAAATAAGGTATTACAAATTCATCATATAGACTATGATAAAAATAATTGTTGTGATGAGAATCTAATTACTTTATGTAAATCTTGTCACTCTAAAACTAATAATAGTAGACTCGAATGGATGGAGTATTTTATTAATGGGGTAATTTCTAATTATATTACTCTTCATAATGGTACTCATATTTTAAAAATTGAACAGGAGCCCTATGATGGTTTTGTATATAATTTAGAGGTAGAAGAAGACCATACTTATGTTGGAAAAGGTATTATCTATCATAATTGCACAATTGTTGACGATGTGCTTGGTACGGTTGAAAATCCGTTGTCTATGCTGGAACTGGACAAAGCGAAACTTATGTTTAATACAGAGGTACAGAATATTCCTAATAGGGACTGTCCTCTTATTGTATTTGGTACTGTTATGTCATATTCAGACTTGTTATTTGATTTGAAAGATAATGCGGAGTTTATGAGTCTTTGGTACCCTGCATTGAATCCAGATAAAGACCATGATGTATTATGGGAAGATAAATATCCTAAAGAATGGCTAGAAAAGAAAAAGAGGCAGTCTGGTTGGAAGTCTTTCTCTACTGAGTTCTTACTGATGCCTGTTATGGCTACAGAGGCTTTCTTTACAAGAGAAGAATTAGACAACAATGCTATAGATTCTACTCTTAAGAACCATTCTATTTACCGCATTTTTAATAAAGAATGGCATCATGTAGTGGCAGGATTGGATATTGGTAAAAGACGGAACCCTTCTCATCTCGCTATTTTTGTAGACAATGATGAAGGGGTGCTTACGCAATTACACCAAGAGTTTTGGGATGGGATGGAGTATACAGAGCAGATTGAGAAAATTAAGGCTGCTGTAGAGAATTTTAAGATAGATAAGTTGTATATTGATGCTACTCGTGGTGAAATGGAAGAAAGAGGGCTACCTCGTGAGTGTATGATGGTTAAGTTTACTGGTAGAGGTTTTAGAAGCCAGTCTTCGTATGCTACTGATTTTGCAAAGTATGTAGAGAACAAAAAGATTAAACTGTTAGATGATACTCGTTTTATAAACCAAATCACGTGTGTAACGAATGATTTGAAAGCTCCAGAGTCTCCATTAGGGCATGGTGATTGTTATGACCAAGATACTGAAATACTAACAAACAAAGGTTGGAAATTGTTCGCAGACTTAGATAAAACAGAAAAAGTAGCTACTCTTAATAGTGAGGGGTTTTTAGAATGGCAACAACCTACAGATTATATTGTAAAACATCGTAGTGGGCCAATGTATCAAGTAAAATCAACCCAAGTGGATTTAATTGTTACTCCTCTACATAAAATGTTTGTAAATGGTACATTAAAACAACCAGAAGAGATATTTAATAAACAAGTTCATTATAAAAAAGATGCCAAATGGAATGGAGAAGAAGTAGAGTTTATTACTATATTGGATAAACAGATAAAGATGGATGACTGGCTTGAATTTATGGGTTATTATATTAGTGAAGGGCATACGACTAAAAGAAAAGGCGATGGCAAGAAGAGCCAATCTTGTATTTCGCAAGGAGAGCAAAAGAGAGACAGAATTAGAGAGTGTTTAAATAGGCTTCCATTTAAATATACTGAGAATAAAAGTGGGTTTTGGCTATATAATTCAGACTTGGGAGCTTTATTATTACCATTAGGAAAAAGTTTTGATAAATACATACCTACAGAACTCTTGAACTTATCAACACGCCAATTAAACATTCTTTATGAAGCTTTAATGTATGGGGATGGTACTTTTAATAAAACTTTTAGACAATATTATACCTCTTCTATAAGACTCGCAAACCAGTTTCAAGAGTTATTATTAAAAATTGGAAAAAGTGGGAATATATATATTCGTGATTTTATAGGTAGGCAAGCACCACATGGTATAACTAGAGGTGTGTGCTATGCTATAGGGATAATTGAGAAAAAGAATAACCCTATGGTAAATAAAGACAAAAAGCGTGGAAAGATTGCGGATAGTTGGATAAAATATACTGGATGGATTTACTGTGTTACAGTACCTAATCATATAGTGTATGTCAGGCGAAATGGAAAACCCTGCTGGTCTGGGAATAGCTTTTGGAGCGTTGCTTTGTCTGTAGGAGCCTATCAAGATTACTTTGCTCCAGATAGGGTTAAGGGGTTTAGTTATTTAGGAGATGCTCAGGAAACATTAGAAATTAAAAAAGGCGTAGCTTTATCGAAAGATAGAAATGATATATGTAAAATGTGTAATAAACGAACTGTTAGAGTGCTTGAAAATGGTTCATTGCATTGTGATAGTTGTTTTACAACATATGCTTTAATGGCAACAAAATAGGAGGAGAAATGGACTTTAAAGAGATTGTACCTGAGAGATTCAAAGCAAGGCATGATAGCAAGACAGATTGTTTTTATATTTTGGATACGTGGCATCCACAGGTAATGAATCTTCCTAATCTAGACGAAGAAATTCCAGAAGCCTCTCCTGCAATGAAAGTTTTAGCTGGCGCAGAGATAAATGCTATCATTGCTGAAATGAAACGTATTGGTTATTTAGATAAAATTATAAAAGTTAATAGTGGACAGGATATAATTAGAGAGGAAACTGCACAGCATTTATTGGAATCATTACAGAAGATGGTTGCTGCTTTGGCGACTAAGAACATTCCAGAAAATGCGGAGAAAAAGAAAAGAGATAGGATTGTAGTATTGAATCCTTAGGGGTAATTTATGAAATTAAATGAATTCTTGCCTGATTTAGCTGCTCAAAATCAAAGTCTCGTTAAGATGAATACCGCTATCCAGAATGTATATGATGGTGGTTTTGCGTCTTTTGCTAAAGGACGGATGGGTGGAGGAGTACAGACTTCTTCTCCTTCTCCATTAGGTATTGAACAGCTTTATTTTGATTGGTTGCGTACTGCCTATGCTTATAGACGACAGTTTATTCAGGATTTATACTTACTAGCATATGATGTTACAGAAATACGTACTCCTTTATTGCATTTACGTGGTGAAATCTTCAGGAAAGGTTTAGATGCGTGGATTCCTAAATTTGCGGTAAAATGTGAAAGATGTGGGGAAGAGTATGATGAAGTAAAGAAGAAGTGTGCTAGATGTGGTAATAAAGAGATGAAGAAACCTGACCATAAGCAAGTAGAGTATTTTGATGAAATGCGAAAGTCTTGTAATATCTTTGGTCAAAGTTTTGAAGAAATTCTTCAAACTTGTGAAGATGATATGAATATTGTTGATGATTGTTTTGTGCATTTGCAAAAACAATACTTATTGGCAAAAGATACGCTTTGGAGTAGGGTATTGGAGTTAAGGCGTATTCATCCTGCTTTAATGGAATATGATTTAGATAAAGCAGGACTTCCTCGTAATTCGCATTGGTTATGCCCATTTCATCGTGAAGATGTTGAAATAGCTCCTGGTCCTTGCAAAGAGTGTGGTTTTGAGATGCTTCCTGTCATGTATATTTATAACCATCGTGGAAAGAGAGTATACTTACTTGAAGAAGAGATTATTCACATGTCTAAGTTCTCTCCTTCGGAAACCTACGGTTACTCTCCTTTACTTACAATCATGCAGAAGGTTTTAACTATCTCTGGTATGGATAGGTTCTTATATCGTTATTTCTTTGAGAGAAAGGCTCCTACAGGGATGATATTGACCTATACAGATGACCCACAATCATTAGAGGTGGAAAGAGCCAGAATTGAGGCTAAGATGATGGAAGACCCAACATACATGCCTTGGGTAGCGGTATCTCAGAAAACAGGACGTGGAAGAACTGACTTTGTTAGATTATTTCATACTCTGCAAGAAATGGACTACATGAATGTGCGTAATGAGATTAGGGATAGAATCGCTTCTATGTATGGTGTACCACAAGTCTATCTTAATATCTTTGAAGGTGTCGGAGCCATGTCTGGTCAGTCTGTTTCTGGTGATACACCATTATGGATACGCAAAGATGAAAAGTTTATTGACTTGATTCCTATTGAGTCGTTGCATCATAATTCTGCTAACCAACATGACCAGTTCCCCAAGAATTTGGAAGTGCTTTCTCAGGATGGCTGGACTAAGCCTAAACATATTTGGAGGCATAAATGCAGGGAAGAGAACACCCTTGCGTTTGAATTTGGTGGAGGTTTTGCTGAGACTACAGTAGACCATTCTCTTATGAAAGACAAACAGGAAGTAAAGGCTTCTGATTTGAAGGTAGGCGACAGTATTGATACTGTTGAATACCCTAAATCTGAAGAATATGACTCAATGACTGAAGATTTTGCTTGGTTGTTAGGTTTTTATTCTGCGGAAGGTTCTATTCTCTTTGAAGAAGCGGGTTTAGACCTATCAAACAACAAAGTAGAGCTCTTAGAAAAGTGCCAGAGAATATTGGAAGCTAGGTATAATAAAAAGGCTAAAATAGCTTTCTATGAAGGTAATGATTGTGGTAGGGTGCTTATTTATGGTAATAGCATTGTAGAAGATTTTAAAGGTCTTGTATACTATGCCTATAATACTGTTAGTAGCAAAGACAGCAAGCCTATACGAGTACCTAAGTTAGTCCGAAAGGTTCCTACTCAAGTTATTAATGGTTCTTCTGCTATTAAGCAATCTTTCTTAAAGGGTTACATTGATGGAGATGGTAGTGTTACTAGTGATGATTCCTATAGATGTGTTTCTACTTCATTGCTTCTATTAGCTGGTATTGAGTACTTAGTTAAGATTCTTGGTTACAATACTAACGTAGAGTTTAGAAAGAGCGATAATCAAAACTGGAACCATAACTGGAGACTTACATTTGGTAAAGGTAATAGAAAGACAGAATCAAATGTAATCAAAAGAATTCTTTCTTTACCCGCAAATAAATATGTCTATGATATTGAAACTGAGAGCCATACGTTTGTTGGTGGTATCGGCTGTCTTGTTTTCCATAACAGTCAGCAGTTAAAGGTATTTAGTAACATTATTGACGCTGACCAGAGACGCTACAATGAGAAGCTATTTCCACAGCTATTAAAAGCTTTCCATATAACGGATTGGAGTTTGAAGTTATTACCACCTGAAGAGAAAATAGATTCAATGGTGCTTCAACAGGCACAACAAAGGGTAGCAATAGCTACGCAGATGATGACATTGGGCTTTCAGGTTGAATTAAAACCTGGAACTAAGAATATTAAGGATTTGGACTTTATCTTTACAGGTAAAGTTGAAAATCCAATGCAGGCCATGATGGGAGGTGCTGGTGGTGCTGGTGGCATGCCCCCGCTACCTCCAGGTGGAGAAGGAAGCCAAGGTGGAGAAGGCGCAGAGGGTGGAGCATCAGGCATGACCACCGCACCACCTAGAGTTCCAGAAAAGGGTGTGGAAAAAGCAGAAGGAATAGAACACTATGCTTGGAATAAGCGAAATCCGAAGGAAGAGGCTGTTAGTAGAGATATTGAGGCCGAGAAGATATATCAAGGAAAGAACTTAGAGGAGCAGCTTGAACCATAATGTATTTATTATGTATAGCATGTAATCAGAGAAGCCATCTTAGTTTATGGAAACGTATTGGCGTTTATACATTTGCTTGCCCACATTGTGGAGCAACTAGAGTCGTTGATTAAGGAGGAAAGAATGTCAGCAGGAGACCCTATTAACTATACAACCAACTCTACAAGTATTAACTATTTTACTACAGGAGCATACATAGACGACACAGACCCATTTAAACGTTTAATTGCTTGGAAAGGTCTAAAGATTCGTTCTATATCTATTCTTGGTAACACTATCAGTATTGAGTGTTATAAAGGAAAGAAGACATATTTTGTTACTATAGACGAAGACTTTGTTAAAGTATTTAATAATAAGAAAGAAGTTATTGATACTGTGCCTATTCCAAAGGTCTATAAGTACCAACCTAGCACAATAACGACTGGAGGGAACACTTGGATTTATCCAACTACTACTGACCATACGACTGCACTACCGTCTAATAGTGTCGTCTGGAGAGATAGCACCACCCTTGACCCTAAATGGACAACAACCAGCAATAATACTGCTGCAGGGTATAAAATATCATTCGAATAAAAATAAAAAAGGGGAGAAAAGAAAGAAATGATAGCACCTATTAATCGACTACGCAGGGATGAAATCGCAGAACTGGCAAAGGGACGTTGCAAGCATGGGCATACTTACTTGGAGCATTATAATTGTTTCAAGGCGGAAAAAGGAGAAGGAGAAAAGATTGGCTTCTTTGACATTGAAGCATCCAATCTAAAGGCAAACTTTGGTATAATGTTGTCGTACTGTATTAAGGAACACAATAGTGAGAAGATGTTGTATGATGTTATAACAGAGAAGGATATGAGGTCTGGTGTAATGGATAAAAGACTGGTTAGAAATTGTATACGGGACATGAAGAAGTTTGATAGACTTGTAGGCCATTATTCTACTAAATATGACCTACCTTTTGTACGTACAAGGGCTCTCTCAATGGGTCTTAAGTTTCCTGAGTATGGTGAGATTAAACATACTGATACCTATTATATGGCAAAGAAATTGCTCTGCTTATCTAGCAATAGACAGGGAGTAGTAGCGGAGGCTATACAAGGTGAGGACATTAAGACTAGGATTGACCCCAAGTACTGGATACCTGCATTACAGGGTAATGTAAAAGCTTTGGAGTACATTCTTGACCATAATAAAAAGGATACTCTTCAGTTGGAAGGAAACTATAAAAAGTTAGTTATATTTGTTAAACCACTACAGAAGAGCATGTAGTTTGAAAGTTGACACAAATGTGGGATAATTAAGTAGTAAAATGAACAGGGAAGAAGCTCAGTCTACTATAGTTCAGGCTTTAATAGAAGCATTAAGAGCTAGGGCACGTAATGGTTTTGAACTATCACAATCATCATGCCCCGTTGTTACAATGACTTTGAAGAATTCTGGGTCTATAACAGACATCCCTAATGGTAGTGTGCTTAGTTATAAAGCACCATATGCTTCTATTGTAGAAAGAGGAATTGAAGACCATACGGAAATCGTTCCTGGATATGCAAGAAGGGGGCATATGGTGCGTAGCCACACCAGACGAGTACGTGCCAAAGAGGGTATTCATTTCATTGAAAACTCTCTTAAAAAGGCTTTTGAAACTTTATCTAATTCAGTAGATGGGGAATTGAGGGTAAAGTTTACAAGAGTAGAACGTAGTTAAAGTAAGGAGGATTGTTATGGATAAGTATCTTGAATATCTTGTGACTCGTTTAATCGAGTGTATGAGTTTATCGGTTCCGAAGGATAAATTGGACCAAGTATCGGCATTGATTACACGTCATGCTGCTGAATTGTTAGAACAAGTTAAAGCTTCTAAAGATGCTGAGTTTATTAAAGCCAAATTTTCCAATTTCATTAATAAAGTACTTAGTACTATAGAAGCACTTGATTTGGCAGAAACGCAGTATAAAGCTGTGCGTAAGTTAGTCTTATCAGAAATTCATGGCTGTTTGGATATGATAATAATAAATTTGGGGAAAAAAGAAGATGGATAATAATGAACGACCTGAAGACATGTTTATAAATGACCCAGCACAAGCGGAGGCTATGAAACTTAGTTCTCCGTATGTTGCTATGTTTGATGATTACATGAAGAAGGGTGAGGGATTTTATAAAGATATTCCACAAGTAGGGCAAGTACCAGAAGTTCCTGGATTAGGAGGTGTGGGTGGAGTACCAGAAATTCCTAATATGTTTAAACGTATGGAGAAATCTAGAGAGGTTAAACATTGGGAACAGAAGATAAGAAAGCAGGGATTATATAATGAATTGAGCCACATGAATGCCTCTCAATTGGATGGAATGATTAATCGTATTGAGAAGGCGATAGAAAATAAATCTACAAAGAGGGTTACTATGAAAAAACAAAAAGCAATGATTAAAAGCTTTTCTCCTGACTTGAGGAAAGCCTTATTGCGTAAAGGTATGTCTATAGATGATGTTAGGCATGTTGAAAATGAATTTAAGACTAATCTTCCTCCTGAAGCTATTAATATAATGAATAGTTATGTTGATACTGCGGTTAGGAAAGGTTGGGGCGGTGCTGCAGTTGGGGGTCTATTAGGAGCAGGTGGTGGCCCTCTTGGGATTGCTATTGGTGCTTATATTGGTCATAAATTAGGCGAAGCTGTTGGTAGAGGGCAAATATCGTCTAAACAGGCTAAAGTAGCGAAAGAAGCAATGCTTCAGAGGTCACAGAATGAGTTAACAAGCCAAAAGATTATTGATAAGGCATTACAACAATATTTAAATGGTACGGCTGCTGCAGGTGGCCCTGCTGCTCCGCCTAGTGTGTCACAACAAATACTGGGTAGAGTAATGGATAGATTCTTGCCACCTAAGACGGCTACTCCTTCTGCAGGTGCAGGACCGACTGCGAGTACTTCTGGTACTACAAGTGGTGCTGGGTCTGCTGCAGGTGCAAGTTCTAATACAAGTACTGGTGCTCCTCCGCCTCCTACTGCTGGTGCAGGAGCAGGAGCACCTTCTCCTTCTGCTAGTACAGGGGCACCTTCTGCTGGTGCAGGAGCAGGAGCACCTTCTCCTTCTGCTAGTACAGGGGCACCTCAGACTGGTGCTAGTGCTGGAGCAGCTCGTTGGCAAGCTAATGTTCAAGCAGGTTTGAAAAGGCAAGCTGCTGCACACAAAGCAGCACAGACCAAAGCAAATAAGCCAAAACAGTCTACACAACAACCTAGTCAGCAACCTGTAGATGGGGGGGCACCCCCAGGTCCTAAGCCTGTTCTTGGTGGACGTAAACAAAAGAAAGTAGAGACACCACCTATAGAACCTGAAGTAACACAGTCAGAAAAAGATGCTTCTAAGAAAGGTAGAATACCTAGGAAACCGAAGAAACCAATGGATGCAATGAGTGAAGCATCTGCGAGACTTGCTGCAGGAGAGGATGAGGATACTATCATGAAATGGATGTTAGATAATAATATGACAGATGACCAAATTGGTCAAGTTATGGAAGAGAGAAATAAACAGGCAATGGGCAAAATGATGAAAGGAGAGGTGAATCCAATGAAACCACAATCACCTATTGAATTAAAAAAGGCTATTTATAGTGTAAATAGGGCTATAGAGATGATAAAGAAAGAGGCTCCTTGGACTAAGGAAGACCCATCAATGTCTCCTGCTCAAGAACAATCTGGCGGAGGAGAAGAGAAAGATATTAAGTGGCTTTCTCATGCATTGGAAGGTGGTGGGCTCGATTCTTTATCTAAACACCCTGTAGTGGGAGAAAATATTGGGAATGCTGCTGATAAGGTAGGTTCCAAGTTCTTAGAGAAGATACAATCAATGGGTAAAGAAGGTAGTTTTGACCATGCTGACCCTAAAGCGATTGGTTTAGCTATTCTTGAATCTATTGATGGTATGGCCAATGATGCTGGTGATGAGAAGATAGGAAAAGCTTGGACAGGTGCAATGGCATCTCTTATTGATAAATATGGTAAGAAAGTTGTTGCAGATGTTGCACAAGGTCTTGCTCAAGAAGGTGGACAAGGACAATTCCGTAAAGCAGTTGCTGAACCTATTGGTCCTACGCATTATCCTGCCAAAAATAAAAAAACGGCTAAAACAGATTTTGGTGGGCAATCTGAAGTATATGGTGATGGAGCCAATATGGATACAGAGTCACTCACTGAAAATAGCAAGATGTTAGAAACTGAATAAGAGGTAGTTATGGAGCGATTGGCTTCCGAATATGACCCTAAGACAGGGCAGTTTACGTTTACAGTAGGCGATGAGTTAACGGCTGAGATATCTCCAGAACAATATGTGGAGTTTATATCTCAGTCAATGATGCTTGTCCAACACGTTGTAGAAAATTACTTTAATGGGTCAATGAAGAGGTTTATCAAATCAACTGAGCATGCTCCCTCAATACCCATAGATTCGGCAGATTTAGTAGAAGACTTGGATAAATGGTTGAGACATAAATCAACACATATAGATTTTGGAGCATAATATGACAGAAAGAACTATATTGTTGTCTAGAATTGAACAGATAATGAGACTTGGTAAAAAGAAAGAGCCTACTGTTGCAGACTATTTAAGTCAGTTTGATATGGATCGGCTTATTGATACAAAGAATCCCGCTAATAATGATTATAGAAGAGAGTTTGTTAATAGTTTCTTTAAACATCTTCCTATAGATAGACGACCTATGCTATTACTAGGAAGGTCAGGTCCCCAGGTTCTAGCCTACATTAATACAGACTCCAGTTTAGCCAAAAGACATGCCCCAGTTATGATAAGATATGAAGCTGCTATGGAAAGACAACTTCCTTTAGTTAGTGTGAAGTTATTTAATGATAAATTTAAAGATATGAGTCAAGTGGCCGCAAATTTGCAACCTTTTAGTGAAACTAAAGCAAATAATGTCAATAAAGAAGCTTTCATAAATAAGTGGGCAACTAGATTAATTTCTGATTTAAAAGCAGGAGAATTCGCACCTGATAAATTTATAGGACATGGTTTAGATGAACAAGAGTTAGCAAACCTTCCAACTAAAGTAAAACTTGTTCCAGGAAATAAGAAAGGAAAAGCAGTAAGAATCCCTAAAGAAGAACGAGAGCATCGACATTTATTACCTAAAGTTGATAAACCATTGGGAAGTGGAAAGCAACCTTTAACCAAATATCATCCTCGTGGAGCAAGTGTTCATAATCAAAAGTTATGGAGAGCTATACATCGTGCTTTACAAACACCAGAAGATATAAAGAAATTAAGTATGGAAGTAGTCAATGCTACTCCGTCTAATCAGAAGTTTTATAGTCCCTATATTGACCCTGAAACTGGGCAATTAAAAGATAGAGTTCCTAAAGATGTAGACCAACAGTTTCATCAAGATATGAGAGACCTTATTGAGAAAAAGGGGCAAGAGTTTCATGATAGGTATATAATATCTCCAGAATATGTAGATGATGATGGTACAGTGCATCCTGCACATCCAGAGTATAATGGAAAAAAGGGGGATAAAAGCAATGCTGGAGAGTGGTCCAAGAAAACACCAGCGGATGTTAAAAGGGCATATTCCCAAGCTGAAGGAGAAATAACAGGACATCTAGAGACATATAAGGAAGATGAGAAGCTTAAAGAAGATGCAACTATAGATTCAGGAGAAGAGCCTCCCGTAACTCCTTGGTATGAGCAACTTGGAGTAAAGGTACAACGAGAAGGTCAAGTAAAAAATGCAACAGGTATCTGGACAGATTCAAAAGGTAAGAAATACCGTCTTAAAGGCGATGAGGTTTATCATCACCCAAAAATTGGTGATATTATTGTACGAAATCTAAATGGAATGAGAACTCGTATTTTTGCTCCAGGTATAAATAGAACCTTTGTTAATAGTAAAGGTATCCAAGATATTATTAGGATGTATTTTGAACGTAACCTTCCGATACCTAAAGATTATAAACCTTATTTAATAGGGTATGAGGATTGGAAACAGTTAGCAGTTTTAAGAGAAGAGATTTATCAAGATGATTTAAAAAAGGCAAAAACAGAGAAACAACGTCAGAAACTTACGACTGCTTATGAAGATTGGAAAAAGAAATTTAGAGGAGTTAGTCTAAAAGCTAGAGAAGAAGATTCTAAAGAATGGGGAAACCAAGACTTAGAATCGCAGTTACTTAGAGATAATACAGACCCTAAGTTTGATATCAAGCTTAGAGAGTTTCAAGATTTACAACATGAAGGGAATTCAAATGAGATACAAAGAAAGGATTTCTATGATGGTTTTACACCTGCTCAAAAGGACTTCTTTGACCAATTTAAGAAGAATCTTACTACTAAAATAAAAGCCCTTAAACAAAAATTTGATGCAGAACAAGACTTAAATATACCTAATCCAATGGATATTAATTTTAGTCCATTAGATGCAGGAGAGGCTAGACTTCCTTATATGAGTAATAAGGACCGTTTACAGTCTGATAGCGATAGAGAGTACCAAGCTCTTAAAGACAAAGCTGCTGAAAGTATAAAAAATACACCTGCCTTTCAAGAGTTCCATAAATGGTCTGCTTTACATGGAGAATTAGCAAGTAAGGGGTACAAACATGTAGCATTAGATGATGCTGCAGAGGCTGCTTATGACAAAGCTTTATTAGATAGAACCGAAGCAGAAGAAAAGGCTGCGGAAAAGAAACAAAAAAATAGATACAAGAAGTACAAGGAAGCGGACGAAAATAAAAAAGGTGCTATAGGAACAACAGAAAGTAGCCAAGGAAAGAGTAACCCTACACTTACTAAATTTGAAAAGCGTCAATTAGAATGGTTAAAAGCTAAAAAAGATATAGCAAGAACTGCGGTTAAACTTGAATATCATAAAGCTTTCGCTAAAATATTACAAGAAGCATCTCCTACTAAAGAACGTAGAATTTCGCATGTTGATAATTTACTAAGTGATGACGGTACTTATACATATGATGCAACTGTTGATTCAGATGGACAAATAACAGATATTAGGAATAAAAAGCAACTTAAGCCTAATCAAATAAAGGCTTTTAAAGAGGCCAATAGTCCATCTATGTACAAACGTTATAATCCTGCAAGTGCTGCAGCTTATGATAAAGCTTATGCAGATAGAATGAAAAGTATGCAAACAAAAGATATTAAAGATATTAAATCAGATAGGGCAAAGAAAGTAGGCATAGAGCCTCTTTCAGATAACCCAGACCGTGGTTTTGGAGACCCTAGTCCTCATAGAGATTGGCAAGACAGATTAGATAGAGCTATAACAGAAGCCATTAAAATTGGTACAGAAACAAAAGATTGGACAGAATTAAACCGATTATACGATGCTTTTCCAAACGAGAAGATGCATTATAGAAATACTCAAGACCCACGCAGTAAAAGAAGTGGGGCATATGCAAAACGAGCAAATCTGGCGTTTGATAAGAAAAAACAAGAAGAAGCTGCAGCCAATGCTGCTAAAGCTGCTGCTAATGTACCTCCTCCACCTCCTCCAAAAGATAAAACTGCAGAACGAGATTCCGCTATTCGTTGGGAAATTGAAAGAGCCAAAGAAACTTCTAATGCAAGCGCAAAAGAATTTGCTCTTGAAGCGAGTCAAAAAGGTATAAGAGACCCAAAAGAAAAACAAAAATATATTGATGATGGAATGGACCAGGCTTTTAATAGAGAGCTTATGTATATTGGAAAGAAGTTTGGTGTAATTATTACGCCCTCTGCGCCTATAAAAACTAAACCTGAGAAACCGATAAAATCGCCTGAAGGTAAGAGACGTGAAAAGGACCCTACTAGACCTTGGGTAGAAGAGAATAAAAATAAAGTAACTTATAAGATAGAGGAACTTCCACAAACTGTTAAAGAACAAACAAAAGTTAAAGATAAAGCACGTATTAATGCTGGAATTAAACATCTTGAAGATAAAACAAAGAAGCTTACTGCTAAGAAAGTTGAAGCACCTGTTCCAGAAGAGGAGGTACCTGAGAAACCTAAAACTTGGCAAGAACGGCTAGCTACTATAAAGGCTGAACGAGCAAGTTCAGCACCTGCTTCTACCCATGTGGAAACGAAAAAGAAAGAGACTACTTCAGAAGTTGGAGTCACTAAACAACCTAAAACTTGGCAAGAACGGTTAGCTACTATAAAGGCTGAACGAGCAACGGCAACTCCTCCTATTCCCAAAGCTGAAAAAGGGCTGACATGGCAAGAAAGATTAGCTAATATAAAGGCTGAACGAGCAAAAAGTACTTCTAAGCAGACTTGGCAAGATAAGTTATCTACTATAGGGAATTAATAATGGAAGAAGTAATGTATACATATAAGTCTGGGGAAAATGAGGTAACTTTACAGGAACAAAATGGTAAATATACGGTTATTACGAATGGAAGTCCTGTACTATCTACTTCTGTGTTCCCAGATGCTTTAAATAAGTACTATCGTGATATTTCTACTATTTCTGATGCCCAGCAAAGTGGTCATGATATGGCTATGACCTTATTTGGTAATGAGGTAGTAAAAATAAATAGAGTTATTATTCCTCGACTGGCTCAATTGGGCCATTTAAAGGAGTCTAGGTATGTTAAAATGCTAACAAAGCAGTTAGAAGATGTTATGAAGTTTGTACCGCCAAGAGAGGCAGGGGCATGGATTCCGTCTCCAAATGATGGTGATATGAATCAAGGCACAAATGAGATTAATTTACATCCTAGTAGAGAAAGCGGTTATAAAGTAAAGAAAGTTAAACTACGCCAAGCTGATACAGGTATGCAACCCTATAATGAGTTTAATGATTTACCGCATTCCGAAGTAGAGAGGCCCACTAAGATATCTAATACATATCAACAGAAGGTTAAAACTAGAGAACAAAGACCTATTGAGGGAGATTACTTTGAACCCGCCTATTTAAGCAAGGAGTACCAATATAATACAGATTGGACTCCTGAAGAAGAAGCGTTTGCTAAGAAATATTATGAAGAAGAAAGCGGAGAAGGTAGCTGGGATAAGTTAGATGATTGGACTAAAGGAATTGAAATTGCTAGACCCACACACGAAAATATGACCAAAGATGACGTTATAGGAACTTTAAGAGATAAATATGTTAAACCTGTTTCAAAAGATAAGGTATTAAATACAATACCTTATAAAAACTTACCTCCGCCTATTTTAAATATGCGTAAGTCTAGAGTAGCAAGAGATGATGCCTTTGATTTAGGCGAGAAGGTAGGTGTTGATTTTAATAAGGTAGGGTTTGATGATTGGATGGAAGGGTTAAAGATAGAGCATGAGCATAAAGATGTAGTGCATGATGACCATCTTATGATTGCTAAGATTGCGAATGCCCATCTTAAAGAAGACCCTAAGTATTACACAAAGCTTAAGAAATATGTAGAAAAGAGTTTAAGAAAAGAAGCAGAGAAGATGACAGAAGGCGAACAAGCACATCAGAATATGGGATTGGAGAATAAACAGCGTAATGGCAGGCCTCAACCACCTATTAGTGGTGGAAAGATGGAGAAAGCCGCATTTTCTCCAGATGCCCCAAAGGTTGTAACTGGCGAGACACAGGAACCTATTGAAATTCGTAAGGAGGGAATCGGTAGTTTTTCAATTGAAAATGCAGATTATAATCCTGAGATTGACAACAATGTAGGTCGTCCAAAGAAACTTGTTTTACGCCAACAACTGGAGGACGGAGGCGATGTGGAAGAAAATAAAGGAGAGTTCTTTAAGAACTCAAAGGATTTTTATTCATTGAAGTCTTGGATTAGTTCAATTATCGAGGAGAAACATGGCAGAGTATAAGTGGCAAAGAAGAGAAAGGAAACAAAAAAAGAATAGAGAACGTATGCCTAAACATGGTAAGGCACAGGCACAAATTTATTCTGATAGCTTAGAAAAGCGGGAAAAGGAGAAGAATAAATTGCTTGGTAGGATTGATAAAATGCTTATGAAGCAAACTCCTCTTGAAGACACTATGGGTAAGAATCTTCAAACTATAAAACCGCAACAGTTAGCAAAAGTAACTAATACAACTATACCTCAAGCAGGACAACAGATTAAACAGCAACAAACCCAGAATAGGCAGGTAGGACAAAATGCTCCTCAGCAACCACCCGCACAGAGAAACATATCCTTTGGCCCTAATGGAGCAGACTTATTACCAAATGAGATAAAACAACGTCTGGATAAGTTTAATAGTCAGGACCAACTTATGCAGATAAATGAGACTGTAAATCTTAATGCTAAGAATCCGCAAGATTATGAGATGGCCAAGTATCTAGCACGGTCTGGTAGTCCAAAGGTGCAAACAATGGCATTGAATAAGCTATCAGCACAGGATTTAGATACAATGATACAACCAACGAGTCCTAATACAGATGCCGTAGCGATACTTGCTCAAAAGACTCAAAATCCTAGCTATATGCGTAGTATGACAAAACATACTTCTCCCCAAGTACGAATGAATCTGTTAAAGAATCCGAATATAACTGACTTGACGATGAGTGAGATGTATGATGATAATGATGACCAGATACGGAATCGGATTGTAGGACAATCAACTAATCAAGAGCTATTACATTTATTCATTAGTGATAAGAATCCACAAATACGTGCTAGATTAGTAGATAAACTTGACCACGATGGTCTAAAGATTTTACTTACAGACTCAGACCCTCATGTACAAGCAATGGCTAAAAAGAAGCTACAAGGTCGTTTTAGTAAAATGGAAAAGTCTGGCAACTTCCAGAAACCTAAACGCCCAATTTTTATTCAACAAGAGACAGATAGACTTGATAATAATCAGACGACCAGTATCTCTCCTGAGAGACTACCACACTTTAGTCATTTAGGAGATGTAGGTAGTAATTCTGTTAATGGTAAGACTTATAATACTCCTTCCTTTAGCAACAAGTCTCTTATATTAAAAGAGATTACTCATTTTATAAAAAAAGCGGAAGGAGAGATAGAACATAGGATGCTCAAACCTGAAGATATACAGGCTTGGATTGAGGACCAGATTAAAAGTGCTAAAGAAGAATATCCAGATATAGATATAAATGATATTAATAGTAAGAATCTGTCTCCTTTACATTCTCGTGTTATCAAACCTATTATATATGCAAAACAATTACTTGTAGATTACCCAGAGTTAAATGCAAAAGATAGAGCAAATATAACAGGCACCTTCAAAAATGGTAAATTAGAAGCGGTTCATTCAATAAGAGAAAGTGGTCCTTTTGGTTCTCATCTAAATGTGGTACTTTCTCATATTAAAAATGCTAATCCAAATAACCCAAATGCTTCTAAAGGTATGGGTAAGGCTGCTGCACGTAGAGCCATTGAAATTAGCCGTAATGGTGGAAAAACTTTAACAATTAGTCCAGATACGAATGCTGCAGAATGGTGGCGTAAAAATGTAAAAGACCCTACGAATGGGATGATTACAATTAAACCTGCTGAATATGAGGGGGTGTTATCACGAATGGACACTCCTAAGATTGAAAATGAAATGGATGAAGAGTTTACATCCTATGCAGAACCTTTGAGAAAAGATAAGATAATGAAAGCTGACAAGCAGAAGACTTTCCCAATAGAGGGGGAACAGTTACCATTGCCAGATGTAGGACATGAGTATGATAAAGAAGCTACACAGTTTCCTGTAAGATTGCCTACTAAAGCAAATTCGTATCATAATGCATTTGGTAGATACTATCAAGGTCCAGATGGGGGAAAAAGACGTCTTGTTCCTTTAGATGAGTTAATAGATGCGCCAAAAACACATATGGCTACGAATTTAGGTATGACTGAAAGTGGACGATGGTATAGACATAGATTTCCTGATACAATGCAAGATGAAGCTGAACAACATGAATCGAATAGAGAGTATGATAGAGAAGAGGAAAGACGTAGACTTCAACAAGAGACAGATGATGATGAAAGAGAAAGAGAATATGGTTATGATTCTGATAGAGATGATGATGAAGATATAACAGGAGATGAGGATTATAGTAGTAGTGCAAATCTACCAGAAACAGAACTACCAAATGGGGCTATTAAACGAGGTGACCATGTGTTCCATAAAGCTAGAAATATACAGATAAATGATGAGGAGAATGAGAAGTTTTTAAGACAGGCCTCACAGGAATGGTCTCGTTATTCTAATTACAATCCTTCAACAAGTGGTAAATATGGAGGTAGAGGGGGTCGAGGTGCTGCTAGTGTGAGCATGCTACAGGGGGTTCTCGGTTCTTATTTTAGAGATGTACGTGCAAAAGAAGAGGACCCTAGTTATGAACCTTGGAATAAGTATATGTTTGTAACCTCTAAAAGAGGCACAAAGAAAAAGTTAGAAGGGGCGACTCGATATCAGATGGGAGATGGTAATATACATATTGAATATTTAGCGTCTTCTCCACGAAATGAGAAAGGTATGCCTAATAGATTAAATGGAACTGGTAAAAGAATAATCTATAAACTTGCTAAGATGTTAGATAAGCAATCTAAAGTTCCTGGTGGGAATCAACTGCCTTATATACATCTAACCTATCTTCCAGATGCTGTTCCTTTTTATGAAAGGATAGGTTTTAAACATGATGGGTATGGTCTTACTTTAGATACTCAGGGCATTCGTAACTTGCTTAAAAATGTGCGTAAAGATGACAAATCAGGTAGTCCTTTCTTTAGAAAGGATGCCGATGATTGGGATAATGGATGGGATGACCCTGATGATTATGCAGAAGACGAAGTTGTTAATAAAGCTGTAGGGATGGTTGGTGATGTATCCACTCCTACGTTCAATGGTTCTGCAGGACAGAACTATAAGAAGAAGATTGGTAGTGCTTTGCATTTCAAGGCAAGGGGAGTAGAAGGAGTCTTTGATGTAATGAAGTCTGTTAAATTTGAGGATGTATAATGGATAGTAGAAATAAGATATTAGAAGATTTATATTTTCTTCTTGTTAAAGCAGAAGATGCGGAAGAAATGATTGAAGAAGAGGCAAAGCCTGTTAAACCAAAGACAGAAATGCAACATCATATTCTTGATAGAGTAAAACATTTTAGTAAGGAGATGGATAGAATTCTAAAAGAAGAACAGAACATACAGAGTTTCTTACAGGGTTACTCACGATTAGCTTTGTTGTCTAAGTCGTATACTACTGATGAGGTAGGCGACTTATATGAAACAGCTAAGAGAGTTAATCTCTTTAAAGAGTTTAATATTGCCGAACCTATGGAACAAACAAGGCTTGATAAGGTAATCTTTATAGATAACATTGCTCATCATTTACATCAGTTCAAGGAACCTAATGGTGCAGCGGTGTATAAGCAATTAGATAAACTTGCAGATATATCAAAATCTGCGGGAGAAAAAGAAAGAGATGATAGGTTACTTATTCTTGATAATCCTATGAATTTAAGAAAATTAGCCAAGATGAATAATCTTGAGATAATACAGAAAGGAGCCATGCTTGATAGAGGGAGTTCTTTCTGGAGACTATTTGAGAAAGGTCTAAAAGTAGGTGTAGAAAGAATGTCGGATACAGAATTAGTAATTCTTAGAGAATGGTTGTATTCGAAAGTTTAATAGTTGAATGTAACGTGGTAAAATTAAGTTAGTAATTAGGGAGGTACAGTAATATGTCACAAAGTGTATGGGATTCTGATTTTGGTGCTGTGTTTAAGCAAAGGTATGATATTCTTAAAGGAATAGATATAAAAAAAGGTGTCATGGGTGCTGTAGGTGGTGCAGTAGGCCATATGGTTGACCCAACTGGTGTAGTTGGTCCTGCGATTGGTGGTGGTCTTGGTGCAGAGTTGGATAAATCGGAGAAAATGGAGAAAGAAAAGATAGATAAGACAGGTTATATGGATAATGAGTATAATAGATTAAATCCTATTGGTGGAGATAAACCTACTGCGACAGGGTATGAGCATGGTGATTCTCTACCGCCTAATCGGCCTCAACCATATAATAGCCCACGTAGAAAACAAGATGTAAATGATGAAGATTTAGGTGATTTAAGAGTAGAGAATATGAATAAATCGCTTTATAAAGCTATTCGTTCTGTTGATAGGGTTCTTAAAGAACTTAGAGTCGTAGATACAGGTCTTAAAGGAGAACGGGTAGGAGAGATACGCCACGACTCCAATCCTAAAGGTAGTTCTGGTGGAGGTACAACTGCTCCTAGACCCAAAGAAAGAAAATTGCCGATAAAGAAAGAAGAAGAGTTTGCTATGAGTATGAATAAGTCACTTAATAAGTCTATTAAGTCTGTTACTAAGATGCTTCATAAGCTTGATTCTTGTGGTGGTTCTACTGCTGGTTTAAATATTAAAAATGTTAAGGCAAAGAAGGATGGTGGAGGCGTATATCCTTCAAAAACTCCTCCGAAGCCTAAAACAAGGAAGGCATAACATGACTGCATGGTATAAAGAACCTAAGTATAACGGTGCTGGTATTATAGAGCAAATAGACTTAAAGAAAGCTATACCTGCTTTAGCTATGGCTGCCGCTCCTGTAGTTGCTGAAGCTGCAAAACCAGTTGCTCAAAATCTTGGGCAAAGAGCTTCAAAGCATATAGACAAAAAAGGCATTAATGTTCCTATAACAGGAGTTCCTATTGGACCTAGATTAAAAATTGGCGGGGATAAGAAAATGGAAAAAGAGCTTCCTACAGATGCTATGACGATGACTAATAAATCCTTAGTCAAATCAATTGACACCTTCCTAATGAGAAAGGGCATTCTTCAGAAGACTGCCAATAAGTCAGGGATGGCTCTTGGTTCGTATCAAAAATTGGGCGACCCAGTAAAGAGAATGGTAAACAATAGTGCCACCATTCAATCTCCAGATGTGTGGAGTGCTGGAAAGAAAACAACTAAAACAAAGGAATAAGAATGACTGACTTAGATAGCATACGGTATAGGTTAGAATTACTATTAACCAAAGCTACACCTATGTCTGAATATGATAGGATGATAAATGAACCAGACTTTGGTGCAGATATTGGTGGTATTCCTAACTTTTCTTCTTCTTCCGCAAAATCTAGAAAACCCAAAGCTCCTAAAATTCCAGTAGCGGAAGAGGGTGAAGTACAGCCGTATGTGTCTAATAGACAAAAGAAAGCAGAGAAGAGACGAAAAAGACAAGCAAAATTAGACGCATTATTTGGTCAGTTTGTTGACCAAGAACAACAAGGGCTTCCTCCTAATCCTAAATTAAAAGGTCAAATAGACAAATATCTTAGAAGAATGTTTAAGGTGGATGACTTAGATAAGGAATTAGCAGGAATGTCTCCTGAGGACCCTAATTATGCATCTACTCAAGATAAGAGAGACATGGCTCATAAGTTATGTGCAATTCGTGTTAATGCGGAGAAAGCAAAAGCCAGAACAAGTATGGGGCATAAAATGGAGAAAGCTTTATGGGGGGGAGACCCAAATGCTGTTCCAGAAGAACACCCCAATCAAGCTAAACAAAGCCAACTTAACTTCTTTCCACAACATGAAAAAGCACCGCCTGTTAGACCCCAGTCAACAAAAGAAGGCCGAAGAGTATCAAGACGCCCTTTACGGAACTCGTTAATAAAGAGCATATTTAATTTTGGTAACATGCTTGAAAAAGCAGAAGGACCAAGAGACTATTCACAACCTGTCGATAGTGCTGAGGCATTTAAATATCGCAGGAATGTCCCCTCTGAACGAAGGGCTAATTACGAAGTTCTTAGAGAACAGGGTTTTACACCAGAAGAAGCTACTCGCTTAAAGGATTGGAAACCTGGGCCTTTAAGGACTATCATCCAGAACAAAGATAAACCCAATAGGGGGTTAGACCCTGAATGGATTGATGACCCACAACAGAAAATGGATAAAGAGTTTGAGTTACTGGATGATTATAAAAATGCGGGAATAAAGAAAATTCCAGGAATGGAACCAATTGATGCAAATGAAGCACAAAGACTAAATCAGTATTACCAACAAGTAGGTAAACCACTTATTCATGTACCTACACCAGAAGAATTTCAATCTCAAATGTTACAATACAAAGAAATGAAGAGAGAGGGTAAAGCACCCCCTATGTTTAACAAGGCATTAGCATATTTATTTGATTTAGATATCTCTAAAGCAGGAAATGCTATTAAGGAACTTGAAGACTTTATTAGAGAGTATGAAGCTACAATTAAATCAAGACCAAAGAACTGGTCACCAAAGGATATAGCTTCGCATACTCGTATGTTAAACAATGCTAAACAGCACTTAGAGGGCTACTATAAAAATAAACTTGTAGCTCCTGAAGCTCCTAAAATGCCCTTACAACAACAGTTACCTTTGGAGTATTAATATGGAAGAAAGACTGATAGGAGAATGTTATGAGCCTCCAGACGTTATTGAAGTTGCCAAAGAGAGCAACGCAGAAAAGATACGACACAATAAAGTATATAACGATTGCATTTGGAGCAGTCAGTACAGTTATGGACATGTATATAGCGTTCCTGTTCGGAGCAGAGAACTATGTATTGGCATTCACCCTGCTAGGGGTGTCGATTATTCTGACTCTGATTGATAGTGTCCTATGGGTCTGGGTCTTGGAACAGATGGGAAGGAAAAAAGTGGAGCATGGAAAAAGAAATGGAAAGAGGAAGGAATAGAATATGGATTGGCACGATGTAGTAGCAATAGTATCGCCTATTATGACTATATTTATATTTGTAATTGGTGGTCTTGTATCTTATTTTACTATAATTGGGGATATGAAAAATAGACTGACGAAATTGGAGACTCAAATGCAACCATTTTGGAATTTAATAGAGAGAGAACTTCCAAAGATTATCCATTCCCCACATACACCAGAAATAGATGCCTTATTAGAGAAAATGATAGAGGGCGTATTAACTAGAGACGAGGCGATAGACCTTAAATTTAAATTAAAAGAAGAGATGGAGATACCTGATGTGGCTAAGAAATTAGCCATAGTACTGATAATAGCGAGATTGGATTCATTAATAAAGGGGGTTAAATAGAGTGGACTGCTATACTGTATTCGACACACTTGATATTATAACATTTATAATACTGTGTATTACTAGTTGGTATTCTTATAAAATATATAAGTTATTACCAGCACAAATGGTAACCTTTTTATTTATTGGATTTATTCTTTCCGCTTTTTTACAAATAGGGTTTGTAATAATTAGTTTTATACCTTTAGATGGGGAGTTTTTGATTGTAAATAGATTTATTGGAGAACTGACAGTAGCTTTAAGAGTAATACCGATTGCTTTTATTATGATTGGAACGATAAATCTGTATAAAGTAGTTACTAAATATATCAATGGAAATGGAGGTATACACTAATGGGTTGTTCAACATGCCCAATTTGCGGAGAAAGAAAACCTTGTCACGATGAGATTTGCTATAAATGTGAGTTGCAAAATCTCGATATAGGTAGAGATAAAAAGGAAGATAAATAAATGCCGTTTGGTCTATGTTGTTGTTTCTGGACTAACCTTGGGATGGGATTAGCATTGCTATTTCCTTTTCTTTCTGCCGCAATTTTTTATATAACTAGTAAGTTCAAGAAACATGAATGTGAGGACGAAGATGCCTGCTGTTAGTCGTGCACAGCATAGATTTATGGGTTTAGTAGCTTCTGGTAAGAAGAAAGTTAAAGGGCTATCTAAAGAAGATGCAAAAGAGTACATTCGTGGGCAAAAACGAGAAAATCTACCAGAACGAATTGAGAAATTTGTGCGGGAAAAGAAAGAAAAGATGAATTTACCATATAATCAAGGAACGTTTGGAGTCTCCCAAGCAGGAGTAGGAGCAAGAATATGATAAGAAAAGACTTAGGTAACTATATGCGTTGGAAAACAATCCAACAACAAGGACCTTGTGAAGGACAATTTGATGGAATATGCCAAGGACCGAAGGGTATTGATGTACCAATGAGGCAACTTGCACATCGTAGACCTAAAGATAGAGAGGATGCTGAAAGAAGACTTATGTCTATGAACCAAGCTCCCAATAAAAAACCAGGGCATAAACCTAGGTTATATGATTCCTTGAATAGACCTCATGCGTATCGTCATTTATGCCCTACTTGCCATCTCCATCATGATAACCATATGTTTGATGAAGGCTATCAAGAGCCTAAATGGGTGCTGGATAATAAGTTTAGGCAGCTTATTAGAGATAGAAATAAGAATAAACAAAAGATAAAAAGGCATGGTGGAATTGTTAAATCTATAAATGACTTTGTAAGAAAATTTGATAATACTATTGACCCAAATGAGCCAAGGCAAACAAGGTATTTACATAATTTACCTTCTAGAGACACTCATATTAAATATGAAGACCCGTTTGACCCTGAAATTTATATAGAAGAAGAATCAGATGAGGAGTACGTTCCTGAAATGCACACCCAAAATACAAGATTGCCAATAGAAACAAAAAGATATAATAAGATAATGGATAGAATAAGCCCTCATGGAAGTCAAAAGATATTGGATAAAATTGTGGGTAAAGAAGATATACCATATGCGAAATCATTATGTAAGTCTATTAATCAATTTGTAAGAAAGTTTGATACTTCTTATCTACCACATGAAGGAACGGCTAAATATAAACCACAGAACGAAGCAAGAGCAAGAATAAATAACAAGCTTGGACCACACTCTATGTCCAATCGTAAGCAAGAAGTAAATCCAGCCTCTTCACCACCTATGGGGTTTGGACAAAAGACTAATCCTGAAGAGCATATAGTACCTAACTATGTACCAAAGGATAAGACCCATGCTTTCAAGTATCGTGGTAGGACATATGATGCAAGCAGAATGACACCCGAAGAGCTTTCAGACATATTATCAGAGATGGAGCAACAGATATAATGAAGAATATTCTTCGTGACGTAGAACAAGAAATTGAGAGACGTGGCATCCAAGAAGATGATGTTGCAGATATTGTACAAAGTGTGCCTGCATTAAAGAATCGGAGGATAGTGGGCGGTTATGCAAGTGTAATTATGGTAGATAGAGAAGGCCACAAGATTACCAAAGAAGCTTTAGTTGATGCTACAAAGAGATTTATGGCTGAGATTTATTATCGCCCCATAAATGTGTTTCATTGCTTGACGGGGGAAACTCAAATAAGAACTACCTCAGGTTATAAAAATATAGAAGCAATTAAAGTAGGAGATAAGGTTTATACTCATACTGGAAAGAGCCAAAAAGTAACTAAAACGATTATGCATGAAAACAATGGCTTGGCTTTAAGATTAGAATTAGAGAATGGTGAAGTTATTCGTGTAACAGACGAGCATCCTATCTTAACTAAACGTGGGTGGGTAAAAGCAGGTGACTTAACTACTCAAGATATTCTTCTGCATTTAGAATCGTCTGCTAAAGAATACCATGATAAAGTACGAGGAAAGTCTTTAGTAGGTATATTTGGTATAGAGAAAGCTAAAGAAGTGTTATTAAAAATGCGGGGAAAAAGAGAAAGTTATACTGTTACAGAAAAACATAATTCGCAACAAAGAAAAGGGCATACATGGCAAGAAGTATATGGTCATAATAAACCTGATTATGGTGGCTGTGTTGGAGAAAAGAACCCTCAATTTGGTAACAAGGGTAGAATAACTGGAGAAAAGAACCCTAACTGGAACAATGGGGCTTCTCTTATAGCTTATGGAATAGGGTTTACTAAAGAATTAAAAGAAAATATACGAAAAGCGTGTGACAACAGATGCTTCTTATGTGGAGAACAACCCAAATATAGTCTTTCAATACATCATATTGATTACAATAAGAAGAATAATCAAGAAGATAATTTAATTGCATTATGTAGAAAGTGCCACATGAAAGCACATAATGAAGAACGATTGGCTATTAAGAACGGAACTAATATCAAGTCTATCGAGAAGTTTTGGTATACTGGAAAGGTGTATAATCTTGAAGTAGATATAGACCACACATATGTAGGAAAAGGTATTATCTACCATAATTCAGATGTTACAGTTGGAAGGATACTTCCTAAGTGGGCAAACCCAAAAACAGGTCAGATAGTAGTAACGCATGTAGATGATACTGGATGGTATATAGTTGCAGAAATTCGTGATGATGTTGAGATTGCTGATAAGGTATGGGAAGAGATAGAAAAAGGAAACTTACGAAGTTTCTCAATTGCAGGGTCTTCTAAAGATAAAACTGAGGGATATAAAGATGGGAAGTTTATGACTGAAATAACAAAGTTAGACATATACGAAACTACGATTTGCGAAGAGCCCGTTTGCCCTATGGCTAAATTTGACTTCTTCTATAATCCTAACGAAACTATAATGTAAGGAGAGTAAGAATGACAGTAGCAATAATATGGATGATATGTGTAATAATATTACAAGTAGTACTAACAGTATTAATATGGAACAATGATACAAGATTAACAAGACTTGAAAAGACCAAGAAATCTTCTCTTTTCCCCGCAAAATTAAAAACAAAAGGTAAGGTAATACCCTATGTCGCACCTATTAGAAAGAATAAATAGTTTAATTATTAAAGACGAGAAAACAAGAGGGCTAGTTACACCTAAAGATGTAATGGCCAAGCCTCATGCTATGGCTGGTAAAGTACGTAAGAAGCTTCGTAACGTAGAAGGAGGGCCACAAGACGAACCCATAAGTCCTACAAAAGAACGACATAGTGGAAAAAAGGGAAAAGTACCTAAGATAATCATGGAATGGGTAAGACGTAATGGTAAGATGTTTATGCGTAGGCGGACTATCATGGTAAATCCAGAAGAAGTTGAGTCACATGATAAAGTAGTAAAAGTATATTTGAACAAAAAGCATATAGATAACCCAAGATGGGTAGAGTTTGCGATGCAGGCCTATGCAAGAAATATTAAATTTACAAAGAAAATGGAAGGGTATGCAGTATGGCATGACCCTGAAGACCCTTTGCAGAAAATAGTATATAAGTCACATGATGATAAAAAGAAGACTGTACTGGTACATAATACAAAATTATCTGAAAAGGTATTATTGAGAGTATTTAATATTACGCAAAAAGAAAAACAAGAAGGCCTTGAAGAAGTCGAACAGCAACAAAAGAAACAAGGAATTATTCCTGAATAAATGAAGAAGCCCAGACTAAAAATCTGGGCTTTCTTTCATATACCGACATCGCAACATCGGTACTTAAATTGGTGGTGTACACCACAATGCAAGAGCAGTAAACAAGAGTATTAGTCCGATTGCCCATACAAGTAATAACCTACCAAATCCCTGCATACTGTCAGTCTCCATATTATTCATCTTATGTCTATTATACTCCTTTAGAGACATCTTTCAAACTATCTAGCTTTGTATTAATTCCTTTTCCCCACATTTTTATTTTAATTGGTTCGTTATTTCCAAACTTCTTGTATACTCTGCATATCTCACAGATGGAAGTATCATCCCCTGTTGCACCGAAGTCATTGAGTTTGCAGTAAGTCCCTTCAATTTCCCAACAATGTAGGAACGTGTATTTAGGTGCAGGACAGTCACGCTTAATCATCTCAGGACAATGGCACTTGTCCCAACAGGCTTCTGTGTCTTGCCATACACTTGTTTTGGTTTCCATTTCTATCTTATTCATGATTTCCTCCTACTTGATTTATACCTTATTATATAGTATAATAGGATGGTGGGTCAATAGAGCAAAAGGCGTAATCGGATATACGCATAAATGCTTAGAGTATGGGGTAGGTAGCTTCAAAACCCCCCTGTGCTATACTGTCCACAGAGAGAAAAAATGCGAAGAAAAAGACAAAAAGCAATTAAAAATGTGGAGAAAAAGAAAATGCTTATTAATGAGATTAAATGTACTCTTGCAGAATGCCCTCATTATCATGCTTGGCATAATGGTAAGTATCCTACTGATGGAAGATTGTGTGCTTATTATCCTAATTTAAGTACTACTCATTGTAATAAATGGACAAGGATAGATGAATTTAAGTTGTTTTTAGCAATTCATAAGGAGAAACGAAATGTCGAGAAGTTATAAACATATTGCTTGTTATACAGACCATAATGCTTCTACATGGAGAAGAAAGCGTTGGGCATCCAAAGCTATTCGTAGGAAGATACTTGAGTTAGTAGATGGTAATATGTATAAGAAAATATATGAAACTTGGGCTATTTGTGATTATCGTTTTAAGGTAGGATTTAAGATACCTAACCATTGGTCATACGAAGATTTAGCTAAAGCAAGGAGAAAGTAAATGGAATGTAAAGAATGTAACAATGCTATTGTGCATGTTGATGGAGTAACGGCCCATATACAAGGAGAGTGGCACGTAGTAGAACGTAAAGCACGTATGGTTAAAGCACATAAATGCGGTTATCATTTAAACTGCTTTGAGTATAGGTTTGACCCTTTTAAACGATGTCTATTAATAAAAAAAGCGGAGAAAGAAGAAAATGAAAACAGAGATTAGATGGTGTTCAGATATAGGACTGTATGTACTTGATAGGTCGAAAGACTCTTGTGCTTATCGTACTACATTTTGTGTCTTGAACTGTTATAACAATAAGATGTATAAGGTATTCAAGAATATGCTCAAGAAAGATGTAAGAAATGAAGCATATTGGGCATCACTTACACCAAAGGAATTTGCTCGTGGATTAAGATATAAGCGTCATAGTGTAGCAAGATTTAGGTTCTGTGCAAGAGGAGAGCCGTTTGATGATGGTAGTGCTGTTGTTAAGATAGCAGATATAGTATCATCATTTCCAAATATACTATTTCAGCTTCCTACAAGGGCATGGCGAAATCCTTTAATGAAACTATTAATTGAAGATAGAGTTATGAAGTTTCCCAATGCAAGAGTAATAGCTTCAATTGACCCATCAAATACAGAGAAAGAATTATTAAGTGCTCATGAATGGAGAACATTCTTCTTTGGTGATGATACTAAGCATCCATATGAGAATGAAAATCCTAATCGAGTATTTAGATGCCCAAAAACATGGCAACATATGAAAGGGCATTGTGAGATATGTGAAGCAGGGTGCTTTAATAAGGAGAAGAAACACGTATGGCTAAAACAGCATTAGAAATAAAAAAAGATAGGTTGTTGGGGAGACGTTATGTGCTTTATAGTGATATAAAGTGGGAATGTACTCATGACAATAAAATAATAAATAGGCTTAAAATATCAACAAAAGATGGAAAAAGTTTATATCCAAACCATTTCTATCTAAGCGACCATGACTATCTTACTGTACCAATGATGTGTGAACAATGCTTCAAGAAAAAGCGATTGTTACTGGCATTGGGTGGAAGAAAGTTAGAACGGATAGATAAATGATAAGTATAGAACATGCACAAGCCTTATGTGAACTTGTATCAGAAATACCGAAATTTCAAAATTGTAACCATCCTATCTTTTGCAAACTTGCTCCACAAGGTGGTTGTGTTGTGTGGCATAATATAGACCCATTTAAACGCAAGTTACTGGAGATAAAATATAAGGAGAAAAATGAGCGAAACAGTATCAAATGATTATTTCTGTACTTTGGAATTAGATAATATCAAGAAATGCAGAGTACGTCTTAATACAGGAAGTCTTATGGGGTTAGGCAATAGGATTGTCTGCTCTCATAAATACAACATGTATAAAGAACTGAATGACCCAAAGCAGTATGGCTGTGAACGAGTGTCTTCTATTGGGCAAGTAAAGTCAGAACTACTTTGTCTTATTCAAGACCCATTCAAGAAGACTTTGCTAAAAGCAAAAGCAAAAATACTATTCAAAGAATTGGCACGTAAGGAGAAGAAAAATGAAAATTCTTAAAACAGAGGACATTAAAACAGCACTCGTAGCATGGCTAAAAACAGCATATACAGACAATTATGAGATAGATGCAGGACATTATTATACATCGATTCGTATGAAAGATGTAGGTAGTGTAGAGTTACATTTTCTTAAGAGACGCCATATTCGTGTAAAAGGAATGACTGGAGAGCAGTTAATTGGTGGTGGTGTTTCGTTTAATGGTAGGCGTGATGGTGATATGCTTGTTCATGGTGGTGCTAAGAGCGATTTTGGCGTCTTTGATGAAGTAGAGTTTAAAAGACGTATTGATGCTCGCTTTAAGGGCAAGATAGAACAAGCCGAAGCTTCTAAGAAATCACAGCAAGAATGGAAAGATAAATGTGTCACTTTAGACCCAATACTAACAGCCATTGGGTTTACTCTCGATAATAGATATTCTTGGCAAAAAGCATGGGAGTATGACCGTAAAGTAAGTATAAATCTGCGTCAAGGGTCTAAATTAAGTATAGACCTGCATAGTCAGAATATATCCGAAGAGGAAATACTAAAATTGGCTAAAGTAATAAAGGAGACTTTAAGTGGAGAACTTACAAGTAATACTATCTGAATGTCTTAAAATGGTAGATATAACAGGAGAGGTTAAAGCTACTGATAGAGAGTTTCACTATATCTTAGATGGTATGGTGGTAGAAAATAAACATGTGATTAAACATATGTCTAAAGATATCATAGCTAAACCTGTCTTTCAGTTGTTGCATGATTGGCTTATTTGTGATAAAATGGATTATATCATGAATAGGCAACATATCATGACAATAGCATCAGGATATTTAAGCAGATATAAAGATATATTTGCTGTTGATTTATATCCTTTAACCGCAAAAATAAAAATAGAAGAACCAGTACTAATTAAGGAGAAAAAACGTGGAAAATTCAAAAAAGCTATGCCCAAACTGCAATAGAGAACTCGCTCCCGCAGGAGTAAACAGTGCAAATGAGTTAGCCTATCAATGTGGGCATTGTCTCTTGACTGGTGGTACTCTTGCAGAAATGGCAAGAATAGCAATAGAGAAAAAGAAGCGAGTAGAAGCTACCGCTTCCTTATTCAAATGCAAGATGTGTAATGAGAGTGTGCCATCTACCAAAATAAATCTTGCTGATACATTTCCAACTGGAATGTTAGAACTTATACATGTTTGTGATGATTGTATGCCACTTTTGGCTATATCGGAAGCAAAACGTAGGGAGAAAATAAATGACACAAGAAGAGCGTAAAGAGTTTGATGAACTTATATGTGGTTCAACCTGTTTTTCAAGACCTTGTTGTATAAGACGTACTGCCGCACATCAATTAGTATATTCTGATGGCATATACCATTGTTCTATGCACTCATATTGTTCACGAGTAACGCCTGTTCGTGGTAAGATTGCTAAATGGGTAGGTCGGTATGAGGGCAAGAATGATGCTTTTAAGATTAACTTAATAAATCGTAAACTCAAAGCCTTAAAAACTGAGATTAAGGCAAGCACAATGAAACTGATTACACAAAATGGTAAAACATGGGTGGAAGTAAATGGTATGGTGGTATCGCCATCACGCTTTTCTTCGCAATGGTGGAAATTCAAGTTTGAGCGAGAAGAGAGGTAGCTTCAAAACCCCTGTGTGCTATACTAAAGAACAGGTGGAAAACCACCTGTTACTGATAGTAGGAGAGAAAAGAAATGTTTTTATTTATCACAATAAGTTTAATTTTGGTACTGACTATGATGGTTATGTGGGCTGTATATCACATTGTGGAGTAATACATGATGACTTATAGGAGTTATACAATGAATTTATCTAAACAACACTTTAATGAACTATGCCAATTAGCAGACTGTATTGATAAATGTGAATATAATAAAAGTAGAAACTGTGTCGCTTGGATTTTAATAGACCCATTCAAGCGTAAATTACTTGAAGTAAAATATACAAATGCGGAGAAAAGAATGAAATGGAAAAAGCAAAACCAAATATTGGAAATATAGAAATTGAACAGGTTGCTAAAATGCTTAATATGCAACCAAAGATTAAAACAACTAAACGATGTATTATTGAGGCTTTTAGTAGTCTTATAATATGGTTAGAGGAGCCTTGCAAGGAAGAATTGCATTTTCCTGAAGAAGGTCGTGACCATTATATTCGGTATGTGAAAGGACAATATACACATCGTAAATATTGCCCCATATGTTGGAAAGAATTTAAGGAGAGTATAGCACATGATGACATTAAAAGATTTCATGGATAAGAGAAAACAGGGCGAACAGCCTACAACTGAGGAAGCACTTGAAATGCCTGTGGCTCAAGCTACTATTAAACGTATTGAGCGTAAAGAGGATATGGATGAACACCGCAAAGGCGTTCTAACAAGGGCAAAGATACTGGCAAAGTTTGCAGGAATTAAATTTAAGGCAAGGGAACTGGTAGACGAATGGATACTTGTTACCTATGACCTACCTGCTACTGATGCAGGTAATAAGGCTCGTCAGGATTTTCTTAGACTTGCACCACGAATAGGTGCAGTCATGCACACGAAATCTGTATACCTTATGCCTAATACGAATGAGTGTCAGACTGCTACTGTTGATTTGGCAAAGATTGGGAATGTCTATATTTGGACTTCCAAGGCCAATGATGAAGCATCAAAGAAACAGCTAACCGACCTTTATGACGAACGAATAAAAGGCGGAATAAAAGAAATAAAAGAGAGGATGTCTTCTATTCGTAAGCATATGGCTAAGGAACAGAATGGCATGGCTAATAGGATGGTAGAGAAAACGATTGATATATTCAATAATAGTGTATTCTCTGTTGTTCAACGTGGCAATGCTGAACTGTATAATCTGCTTGCTACAATGCGTGACGAATTACAGGAGTTACAGCATGAAGTGGAAAGCAAGGTCTAAAGCAGAGCAGAGAAAGCTATGCTTACTCTCTGAGTGTACTTATTCTGAGTGCTACAATAGAAACACTAAACGTGTGGCTTATTGTAGCATTTGGGATGAAATAGACCCATTCAAAAAGTTATTACTTGAAATAAAATATAAAAAACAGGAGAAACAGAAAAATGGCTAAAGACACACCGATTACTACATCAATGATTAGGATGCGTCCTGCAGAAATTGAGGAAGCTATCGTAGGTAATTACAAGAAACGTGTTCCTCGTGCAATTATACTTGGTTCACCTGGGAGTGGAAAGACTTCTGTGCTTTATCATATAGCAGACAACATCTTAAAAGTACCACGTTTTACATTTCAGGCTACTCTTTATGACCCTACTGAGGTTAAAGGATTGCCTGTAATGACCGAAGAAATGCGTGATGGTAAGTTGGTTAAGATTGCAAAATTTCTTCCTTTTGAAGATATGCCGTCTTGCCCTGAGGGACTTCTTATCATTGATGATATAACACATTCCGCACAACAGACACAAAATGCGTTCATGCGTCTTATTCTTGAGGGAATAGCAGGGGCATGGGATTTGGGCGGTTTGTATCCTGTTGCTACTGGTAATAGGGCGATGGATAGGGCAGGTGCAAAAGACCTGCAGACTGCTATGGCTAACCGCTTTTGGTTCGTTGAGTTTGAGGACAACTACTCCGATTGGCGGTCATGGGCGGTACAGAATGACATTCATCCTGCTATCATTGCTTACTTGGGTACTCCGTTTGGTCAAGATTGGCTAAACAAGTTTGATGCAACACATCAGATTAATCCGACACAACGTACATGGGAAATGGCTTCACACCATATGAAGTCTATGTCAAGCAACGAAATACTCATGCGTAAATGTATTGCAGGGTGCATTGGTGATGAAGCTACTGCAAAATTCATGGGATGGATGAAAGTCTATTCACAGCTTCCCGACCTTAAAAAGGTTATGGCAGGAGAAGACATTTACGTTGATAATGTTGACGTAATGTATGCTACTGTTTCCGCACTTGTTTCAATGGCAAAAAATGCGGATAAAAGAAAGGTTGCCTTTCAACGTTTAATTGACTATGCTTTGGGTATTCCTGATGGATACGTTGAATTGGGTGCTTTGATTGGTAAGGACTTGTTCAAACTTGATATGGCTACGTTTGAGAAACTTAACCTTGATAAGTGGGAGTCACGTTTCGAAGAGATTGTAATCTAGTACAAATGTACTATAATGCAGGAGAGTAAAATGAACAAAGAATGTAATGTTAGGGAAATATGCCCATTTGATTTGGAGAAACTGGCTATCAAACAAGACACATTCCATCAAAAATGTTCCCCTGATGATACATTAAAAAAGGATGGCGACTTTTGTAGTAACGTATCATACTGTTGTGTGATATGTTCTACAAAAGGTTGTGATGCACTAAATAAAGAAAGATGGGGCTTCAAAAGAACCTTATTAAGGATGAAATTAAATGCAAAGTCAACTTAATGACTACCCAAATGCATTCCAACAATTAAACTTAGCACAAAAACAACGGTTATGTTTATATTGTTCTACACATGGTCTTTGTAAGCCAGCTAAAGATAAAACCCAACGAATAGGAAATGGGTGTTATACAGGCTTTGAACAAAGTAAATGGATATGGTGTGGTCAATGGTTGGAGTTAGATTGGTTTAAAGTAGTTTTAATAACGAGGAGTAAAAATGAAAGTAAGTGATATACTAAATCGTCTCAAAGATACAAGAGGATTTATCAATGAACGTAAAATCTATGAAGAAGACGGTGAGTGTGATGAAGACGAGTTAAGCAACATGGAGTTTATGCTTGAGGGCGTTGAGAGTGCTATTGAGTTCTTTGAGGAGTGGTTAGCAGAAAATGAAGACTTTGAGGAGTAAGTAAATGAATGAGTTAGAACTGTTCTTTAGTGACTTAAATGAACAAGCAAAAAAGAAAGTAATGGAGTTTTATGGAATGGAAAGTGCAGGTGATGGTAATTGGGAAATACTGCCTTTGTGTATTCTATGCAACGAAGATACAGAATATGTAAAAAGAGAAACGCAGGAGAGTTAAATGGACGTAAAAGTAATTAGGGCAAAGGTTCAGTTAATGCTGAACAGACCATTCTATGGTTCACTTGTTGCAAGATTGCAATTAAAACCTTGGGATGGTTATACATTTGCTACTGATGGAGAGTTTCTTTATGTTCCTGCAAAGCATGACTACGATAAAGATACTCTTGAGTCAGTAGTAGCACATGAAACATGGCATTGTGCGTTGCTTCATCCATTTCGTATTGGAAAACGTAACCATATGCTGTGGAACATTGCTTGTGATTATGCAATCAATGACCTGCTTCAACGTGATGGCTTCAAAATTCATAGTACGTGGCTGTACGATAAGAAATACGCAGGTATGAGTGCAGAGAAGATTTATGAGAAGCTACCAAAAGATATGCAAATGCCAAAAGAATTGATAGACTTGATTGAGCGTCTTGATAAGGCAAGTAAGGGCAAAGGTAATAAGGGTAAGAACAAGTTTCCATCCAAATCTAATCAAGATTTAGAGCAAGAATGGAAAGAGAACATGGCTTCTTCTATTGAACGCAATCGTGGGCATCTTCCTGCAGGATTTGAGGAACAACTGACAGACTATATGTTCCCACAAATTCCTTGGCAAACTCTTCTATTCCGCTTTTTACAAGTCACTAAAGGTATGCAAGACTTTAGAGCATATCCGTTCCATAGGGCTCATATATGGCGTGGTATATTCTTGCCATCGTTGCAAGGTGACTTCATTGAAATCAACGTGGCATGGGATACATCAGGAAGTATGAGCAACGAGGAACTATCAAAGGGACTTGCGGAAACAAGGGGAATGTGTGCAAACTTCGGTGGTTATCTCATTCATCTTTTTATGTGTGATGCGGATTGTCATTCGGTTACAGATATAACAGATGATTCAGAAGTACCAACAGTAGTAACAGGTCGTGGTGGTACATCATTTGTTCCTGTATTCAAGAAGATACAAGAATTGCAGTTAGATGATTTGCCACTTGTTTACTTTACTGACTTGGATGGTGAGTTTCCAAAAGAAGCAAAGGATGATACGCTATGGGTTACTTCCGAAAGGAGCAAGCATACTAAAATTCCATTCGGAGAACTTATCGTACTCAATTAAACAAGAAAGGAGAGCAAGTGAGAATTACTGCAAGATATTCCGAAGCAAATACACATATGTATTTGTATCATGTGCCAAAATATGAATTGGCAAAGCTACTTGAAACAAAACAGTTTAGTGTTAAAGTAAGCGTGATGCGTAAGCCTACTGCTAAACAGAGCCAATACTATGATGAAAAAGAGTCTGTTGGTTATCATAAGGTTACGCTATCGCAACAAGTAGCTACAGGCAGGTTAGATATAGTCTTGACGTCACATAGACTTACTGAGAAAGACATACTTGCCTTGAAGTTACAACCAATTCAACAGGCCGTTGAGAAAGAACGGCATCAAGCAATTACAGCCAAATTGAAAAAGGCTACCTAAAATTGGGCGGGTCATTCGTTTAATTACGTTTGACTCGCCCTTTTTTTGTTTCCGTAGCTTCAAAACCCTGCTGTGGTATACTGTCAGGGTAGAGAAAAAACAGATAGGAGAGATAAAATGCCAAATATAAATGGGTACTTAGTATCAACAAACTGTCTTGATGCACCTGTTCAAATAGAAGAAATAAGAGATACAGATGAAGACTTGATAATCTTATTTGACAAACCTTTTACTTTTGCACTTTGGTTTAATAAGAAAGAAAAAGAAATCTTAATTGATATTCTTAATGGAGCATAATGATGGCAATTAGAGAAGTAAAACTATTTCAAATACCGCCAATAATAGCAGTTATGCCTGTTATTCCAGTAACTACAACACCATGTAACAAGTATAGGTATAACGAATACGAACCTGAAATGACAAGATTTCATCCTGATGATATGACAGGAGAAGATATACCTTGGTACTTACAACCTGAAATGCAAGGCGTAGCAAAAGAGATATATGATGCTACTTCAAGTGATAGAACAAGTGCTTTTGCTTGTAAGGCTTGTGGTGTTATACCATCAGTAAGGGATAGACGCTATGTAGTTAAGACAGGCAATATTGAGTTAGCTTGTAGTGCCGAATGTGTGGCTACAATAAAAAAGCGGAAAGGATAAAATAAAATGAATGATTGGTTATTTAACTTTTGGTGGCAACAAAAAGTAATTTCAATGTGGTTATTGCTACCAGTTATACTATTTGGTATAATAATGCTAATAAAAATAGTGTGTAAAAAGGAGAAATAAATGAAAACGTATGAAATGCCAGTAACATTAACAATCAAGTTTGAAGCAGAGAATGAGAAACAAGCTATGGAATTGCTTACATTCATGTTCATCAATCCTAAATTTGAAGAAAAGTTTGAAGCAAGGCTATTAGATGTTGAAGAAGATTGGGGCGAGTTGCAGTTACTCAAATGAAAGAAATAACAACTATTGTATGTAAACTTGAACAGACTGAAAGCAAAGAGTATCACGCTATTGAAGCAGGTGAATGTAAACGTGGACAAGGACTTATATATGACCACATGACAGGATATAGGTGCTTGAGAGAGAATGGCACGTTAGGACATTGTATTAGAGTAACATCTGATGGCAGTATGTTTACGAACTTCAATGTGCGTGATGGCTTTAAGGTTAGCTTAGTAATCAATGACCTTAATCAATTAAAGACAAGCACAATAAAAAATGCGGATAAAAGAAAAGCATTTATATGGGATGGCACAGTAGGGTAGCTTCAAAACCCTGCTGTGCTATACTGTGAGAGTAGCAAAAATAAACAGATAAAGGAGAGTTAAAGATGCCTACAAATCTATTAAACAATGACCCAAGACTAAGCTATCCATTATTCAGGGATGAAAACGGAAACATTCCAGTCATTAAGAGTCTAAATCGTTTGGGAAATATCGTATATCAAATACCAAATGATAATGCTCAAATAGTCTATCGGATATTGGTATATGAAGCATCAAATCAAAATGAAGATGTATATAACAATCTGGTGGTAGCCAATCCTAATAGCTATAGACTACGATTGAATAATCAGGTAATGGTAGAACGTGTTAGTACGATTGATTATACTTATCCGTATAATAGTAATGGTGAAAGACCACGTAGATTAACAGGTTTGAAATTCAAGGTAGACGTACCTACACGTGGTTCATGGGGAAGATGGCAAAGTTATTCAGCACGAACAGCATCAGTAGTGCGTGGTACAATTACTTTTAATGCAATGCAAAATGTATTAAGGGAAGTTAATCAGTTACTTGAACACCATATAGAACATGAGAATGAACGCCAACGCCTTCATCGTATAGAACGTGAACGAATAGACCGTGAAGCTAATCAAGCAAGTGTCTTTATGAATAGTGTACTTGAACACTATCCACTTGAACCATCTGATGATTATGGTTGGCGTAACAACTTTACGCAAGTACGTTTGTCTATTGTAATAGATAAGTATCAAGTAGCAAAAGTATTTGATGCTATTCATAATGTTCGGCATATGCAGACCAATCCGTTGGATGCAGAATACCTACTGAAAAAGGATTACTAATATGAGTAGCGGATTACGGAGAGTATACAATATCCAATCAAATACAGACCCATTATGGTATTCAATTCAACAGAAATGGTATCTACCACGACATCATAGGATATTTAAGAAACTTTATGAATGTCCTAAATGTGGCAAACCAACTTTAACAAATAAACGTTGTTCAGACAGATGTAAAAATAAAAAAGGAGAGTTAATCAATGTGCAGACTATCAGCAATCATTCAACTCGGAGAGCAGAAGGCAACACCGCTTGAGATTAAACAACTACTTATATCAATGGAAGATGGTGGCAAGGATGCGACAGGTATCGCTTTTATAACACCTGATGATATAATTTATGCCAAACAAAAGGGAAAGGCAAGTGATGTTATATCAAGCACCTTTGAAAGTGATATAGAGCAATATAGTGAGAAAGCTAATGCAATTATATTGCATACAAGGGCATCTACTCATGGTTCACCTAATAACAATGACAACAACCATCCTATCATTGGTGAGAAGTACATACTGGTACATAATGGAATTGTTCATACAGATAGAAAATATCCTGCTAAGGGTGAAACTGATAGTGAGCAAATGCTTCGGTCTATTGAGTTTAACGGAATTGATAAAGGATTGTCTAAGTGTTCAGGATGGGTAGCAATGATATTTGCTGATATACAGAACCTTAAAGACTTTTATTGGTTTTCAAATCCAACAGCCAGTATGTCAGCAGGACATGATAAGGAACGTGGTATATGGTTTATAGCATCAACCTATTCCATTATTACTCAAAGTGTCATACCAAATACTATCGAATACAGTATAGCGAAGAATTCGCTATATAAATGTGACCTATCAACAGGTAAAATGAGCATTGAGAGTAAGCCTGTGGTAAAGCAAAATTACTATGCTAATTCATCATTTGATTGGGATGGTTTTTATGCTAAAGGAAAATATAATAAATCATATGCTTACTAAGGTAGCTTCAAAACCCATTTGTGGTATGATGATAGCATAGCAAAAATAAACAGCAGGAGAGTAAAACAGTATGGCAAAGAAACTAAATCTTACTTATGGTGCAGACCCTGAATTCTGCATATATGAAAGGATAACCCAACGTACTGCCGATGCATGTCATGTTATAGCAGGTGCAAGCCTATCAAGTCCCATCGGACATGATGGATGCTCTTGTACAGGTGAATTAAGGTTGCCACCTACTCATAGTGCCGAAAGTGCATTTAAGGCATTGAAAAATCTACTTAAAGTAGAATTGCCGAAACGCCTTAACCTAATAGAATATGACATTACAGCAGGTTCAGGTACTGAACACCAATGTACTGGTGGTCATATTCATATAGGTGGTTTGGGAATGAACCCAACGCATCAAATACTTAATAATATTTGGCGTTTCATATCTACACCACTTAATAGCATTTCAAGGACTGCGAATAGGCATAGGGCTTATGGGAATAAAGACGACTATCATCGGCAAGAGAAGTATGGCGGATATGAATTGCGTAGTCCGCTTTCATGGATTGTAACGCCACGCATTTCAAAGGGCGTATTCGTTATAACTTCTATTCTTGCTAATAATGCTACTACTGATTTCCCTGATTGGGATGCTCTTATTGCAGTAGCAAATAAGCAGGAACAGATTGTCATATCATCCTATCGCAAAGAGATTGCATGGTTTCTTTCAAGTGGTACTAAACTTGAAGATATAAGCGTTATTAAGGCATGGCGTAGGCGTAATATAAGTAAGTGTAAGACTACATCACTTACTACTGTATTTCACATCATTTCATTCTCACGTGATATGAATATGAATGAGATATTCTTTACGACCAAACGCAATCCTGTTTGTCGTATTCCTTTGCGTGTAGTCGGTGCAAGGTCAGGCCGCACATCTGAAAAAGCGGTTTTAATTCCCAATGATTGGACTTTTGTTCTACCTGATATACTTTGGGGCGTAAGGATAATCAAATGGGGACATCAGGCTGTAGGGCTTTCAAGGGCGTTGCGTGAAGATGCCGTTGAAGCGAAAAGGTTCTTCATTCAATTCATAAAGATATTGAATAGGCAAATAAAAAAACGGCAGGAAGAAGATAAACTTCCTGTTGTTCCTGTTAATCCAATAGCAACAGCATCGGTTAGAATGGAAGTAGTAGAACGTGATGATTATGACCATTGTACTGATTGTGATGATGATAGTGATTGTGATAACTGCCAGTACAGTAATTAAGTAGGAGAATAAATATGCCGAAAGTAAAAGCAAGTACAGTAATTGATAACATCGTAAAACAGTATGCATCTATTGATGCACAAGTAAAGTTACTTGAAGTAACAAAAGCAACACTACGCAATAAGGTAATTGAATGTATGAAAACACATGATACTACTGAGTGGAGTGTAGATGGAGTTACAGTTAAATTAGTCAAAGCGGAAACTGTTAAATTCAATGATGAAGCTATGGCAGAGTTATTGGGTAGGCGTTTCAATGACATATCCGATAGGACAACCAATAGGGAAAAATTCAAATCTGCTATGGTATTAAACAGGTTTGATGGAATTGATTTTTCCAACGCTATCAACAAGGTGATTACAGATAGGCTGTTAGTTGATGGCAAAAGCACAGCAAAACTTTCATTCGTGATTGAGTAGGGTAGGTAGCTTCAAAACCCTGCTGTGCTATACTGTTAGGGTAGGGCAAACAGCATCCATAACTACGGCAGGGATAATGAGTATCTAATCCAACAGCGTACAGACCGAGTGCAGTATACGGCTTTAATCTTAATTAGTATACTGATTAAGACAAGCTATTCTGCGGGTGGTGCAGTATCGTCTTAACTGATGAACATACCTTATTATCGTTGTTTAATTGCAAGGTTAGCAGGTGGTGTTAATCAAGTGAGTGAACAGCCTGTGCAACAGTTATTTAGAAGCGTGTTTCGCTATCATGGTGGCGATGCCCATTTGAAGTAAGCCTATACAGATGTCGGTTACTTCAAATGGGCATTTTTTATTATCTATTTATCAAATTTGCGTATTATAATTAACAGGAGATATAAATGAAAGCAAAAGTCAATTTCGGTGATATTCTAATAGAGATTTCCAATGGATGCAAAAGACAGTATGATATAGAGTATTTGGGTAAGACGAATATAGGTTTCTTCCTTGAATATGGCGATTATCCTGAAATACTTACAGGTGATGATGGATATAGGTATTATGCCAGTATCAATATACTATGGTTCAAGCTATTCGTATCATGGACATGGGGTTCATACGATATAGAAACTGAACAAGCCGTAGCAGTAGCAGATAAAATGGATACTGCTAATACATATAGCGTAGCAGATACTAAAATATATGATACTAAGATAGCAGTACCATTGTTTCCTGTTAGCAATTAGCATCCTGCAAATAATTGAAAGGTAGGTTAAGATAATCAAATTATTTGATAGGAGAAACAAGAATTGGCTAATCCCACACATCAACGTAAGATTACATTCAAAGCACCTAAGGTAAGTACGAAAATGCCTAAGGTGAAGTTACCTAAGATAAAAAAGCGGAGATAAAGAAAATGGATAGTTATATATGCCCACAATGTAACCAAATATATAAGGGATGGTCAGGGCATACTAATTGTTTTGTATGTGGTACTAAATTAGTACCATATACAGATATAAAGGACAAAGATAAAGAGTTACCTATAACAAGTGAGTTTCCAATAGAGAATTTGCCTTATACGATTAAGGCAACACGTTTCGGTGATAGTACCATAATTACTTTTACTGATACGATACTGCATGAGCATGAAACATTTGCTATTACAGTATATGAAGACCATATATACATAAGTACAGCAGGGTAGCTTCGGAACCCTGCTGTGGTATACTGTATAGGTAACAGAGAAAATAAAAAATGCGGATAAAAGAAAATGTATAGTAACGTAGAATGTATAGGTATATTTGTACTGGCTATGACATTCCCATTATGGATTATACCTTACTTGATATATAAGTTTTATCATAGGCAGATAGTAGGCAGGTAGCTTCAAAACCCTAATGTGGTATACTAAGCTATGATGAAAAAACAGATGAAAGGTAAAACAACCAGAGCTAAGTCTAACATGGATATGGTTCGTATAGCTAAGTGTGCAAACTGTGGTAAAAGCTATGAACAATCGGATTACTCTATACTATGTGATGCGATAACAAAGTATAAACCAGTATGCTCATTAGCTTGTAACAAGGCAATAGGTCAGGTACGATAACCCATAGTAAAATAAAAAAAAGCGGATAAAAGAAAATAAATTAAATAGGAGAGTTAAATTGGATATAATTAGTTTTGGAGAAGTGTTTACAGTACAGAACATACCAGTACATACTATGAAGCTAATCATTAAAGCATTAAATTATAGTATTGTAAATGATATATATAATCCTGATGATGTAGAGATAGTGGTTGATTTGAGTAATGCTTTATATTATAAGATAGTAAGACAGCAGGTAGCTTCAAAACCCCCCTGTGATATACTGTTAGGGTAGAGAGAAAATAAACATAGCAGGAGAGTTAAAACAATATGATACCATGTAACAAGTGCGGGAATACAGTCTATAGCATGAAAGGCAAGTGCCTATCATGCGGTAATCAGCAATTCAAGAGCAAGGAAACGGTCATACAGAAAGTAAATACAGTCGTTGATAACATGGTGGCCGACAAGGTAGAACGTATTTTAATGGCTCTGGTTAAGGTAAACGTATGCGACTAAATCAGGTAGCAGGAAATGTAATCCTGTGCATAGCATTTATATCCTTGCCGTTATTGATACTTGCGGTGACTGTTGCCTATATGATTATTTAACAACGCTTGATTAAAGCTATGTCAATAGCAATTACAAGAACAACGATTATAAGAACCGATGCGAACATGGACTTGCGGACATCGGATATGTATACTACCTAATCCCAATCACGCATGACCGAATAACGGCATAGTGCGTATGTGATGCCTATATGGAGAACATCGCATAAGCGTACAGCCGTTGTTCTCATGCGTGGTTTTTTATTTGCCCATTGGGATGGTCACATGGGCTCATCGTATGCGTGAACGTACATTAGATACCCCTAAGTAGCGAAGCTACTACGGGGCATTTGAATGTCCCCTAATGATATCTTCACATGGTGTTATTTGAATAGGCTTTCATATGAATTGGTATTATCCTATAGTGTAGCTTCAAAACCCCTGTATGGTATACTGTTAAGGTAGAGGAAAAGACGAGCTTATCCTTTATAATAATAAATGCGAGGTACGATATATTGCCAGTAGCGAAGAAAGGAAAGGGAAAGGTTGCGGAAACCAACACAGCAAAGGTCAATACGGATAAAGCCGTTAAAAGTAAAGGTAAGGATGCCAAAACTGAGAAAGTTGAGGCGTTAGACTTATGTGACATGCTGATTTACGACAGCAAAAACTGCACAGTCGGTACTGATAAGAAAGGCGAGTATGTGATTATCAAGGCGAAAATCGTAAAGACACAATCAGCCAATAGCTTTACGCTTGTCAATCTGGGCGGTTTCAAGTCTGCGAAGAACGCACCCGATAATATGACTGGTGCGTTTGCTGATGCAGGCGGTTATATCAACTTTCTCATCGGATATACTAAGGCGGACTTCGTAAAAGGTTCCTAAGACTACGGGCGTGTGCGAGAAATCGCATACGTCCATTTTCTTTTACCTGTTTGGATACCCCTAAAATGGGCTTGCTATATAGCCCTAAAATAGGGGTATCTCTATTATGTACGTGGTGTGTGTGGTAGACTGTAGAATGTCCTTGCATATCTGTAGCATTGTGTCCTGTATATGTATACTGTATTCCTGTGTGATATTCCCTTCGGGAAACTTTCTTTTCTCCGCATTTTATTTTATTCTATCCTGTATCTGTGCATCGTGTGTGTGCTGTGCTGTGTGCAGGTCGTGTGGGACATTCGGCTGTGGAGATGCGGGATTTTGTGGGGATTATACGAGCTGTTACCGTAATTCTCACCAAATTAAAAATTGAAAGTAAGCTCTTGACAACTTAGTTATTTTGTGGTATACTAGTGGTATGAATAAGAAATCGCCTAAAATACATGACACTATATGCCCAGGATGTGGTGTGTCCCACCAAGCATATAAGCCCCAAGAGTACTGTATTGCTTGTTGGGTAAATTTTAGCTCTTTCCAAAGATTCTTAATACTAAAAAAAGCGGGGAAAAATGAAAAGAAAACAAGTAAGAAGACATTCGATAGATGTCTGTAAAGAATGCCACATATTTTATACTATGAGTTCATTGGGAATTTGTTTTCCATGTTGGGAGAAAAAGAACGAATTTGCACAATGGCTCATATTAAAAAAGGCGGATAAACAAGATAATCCGAAGGATTTGAAATGAACCTAACAACTAAAGACACAACTTTTATCAAAAAAAGAACATTTCTATTCAAATGTAAAGATTGTGGTAATGTTACTTTAAGTAGATTGAAGTATTGTTTCTCTTGTTGGGACAAGAAGAACGAATTGGCTAGGTTTCTCATAATAAAAAAAGCGGAGAAAAAGAAAGTACTATAATGTTTGAAATGAGAGATACTTATACTTGTCATATTTGTGGCTTACCTTGTCGTTCTTTCCTTCGTTATATTAATAATGTAGTAGTTTGTGCCTATTGTCAAGATAAGGAGTCTACAGATATAAGGACCTATTTAATGATTAAAAAACTAAGAAATGAAGACCCAACTGAATATAGAGGAGGATTTGATTATGATTGGACCGAGTAGCAATGAGGAGCAGTTTGAGCGAAACCAGATAATAATAAATAAGGTATCCCAAGGCAATACAATGGAGTCAATTGGAAAGGAATATGGCATATCCAAGCAGAGAGTGGAGCAAATCTACCGCAGAGGGTTCAAAAAGGACCCAGACCTCATGACAATTAATGAATATTGCAACAAAAAGCACATAAGCAGGAGCAAAATTGACAAGCAAATCAAGAATGGAGAGATAAACTTTGTCAAAGTGGGCAATAAATACCTCATCAAAACTAGCTTCAAAATCACCAAAATCTGTGGAAATTGCGGAATAGAGTATGAACCTGACCGTAGATTTAGGTACTGTTCAGAAGATTGTAGAGATAATGCATTAAAAGAGCAGCATAAGAGGGCTCTATGGCGTAGATTTAATCGTTTGAAGAAAGAAAAAGATAGACTTGTACAACCAGAAGTGGTATAATATACAAATGGAGGTGCAAATGAGAGGCATACGATTAATCAAGTCAAACCAAATTGCTAAAAGATATCTAAAACATTGTGGCTCTTGGTATCGAGACCCAAATGACAAAAGATTAATTGGCATCCTAAGAAAAACTAGAGTACCTTGTTCTTGTTGGATGTGTTGCAACCCTCGTAGAATCTATGGCAACGGTCATCTTGGAAAAACATTTAAGGAGAGAAAGTTAGAATACTATGAGTAAAAAAACAGATACTTGGGCAGAGATGTTAGACGTCTTAAAAGACATCGGAGGACATTTAGCTACGGCTGATAAAAATGAAAAAGTTAAGCCAGTACATATGGAAACATGCTACTACTGCAAAGGACCCATTGAAGATGGAGTAGTCAAAGGTGGTTATACTTATTGCAATCTTGACCATGCGATTAAGAATACATTAAAAAAAGCGGAAGGAGAGAATTAATGAATAAAGAAATTAACCCAGCAGAATATCTAAAGAAGGTATTCAATTGTCCAGAAGATGATTGGGGAGCAGTAAAATTTGGGCGGATAAAAGAAAAGTTTATCAATCTTATCAATACAGAAGATGCAAGTGGTGTTCTTCTTGAACTAGCCAAAGCATACTCAAATGATGTTACAAGGTATTTTATGCTTGATGAGATGCAAGATAAGACAGACACTACAATAGAGTCTATGATGGAGCTTGGTAACATTGCAGCTATGGGGTTCATTCTCATGGGAGTCTACTATGGTTATATGCTCAAGCAGAAAGAAATACGAGAGAAACCAATCCTGGTAGACTGGAGTTTTCTAAAAGATATCAAGGAAAGTAAGAAAGAGAAGAAAGAGGATACCGATATGGTATAATGAGAATTTTTTATTTCTTTGCAATACTCTTCATGTCTATGTTTATGATGGTAGGAATCGTTATAATCCAGCAACCTACTCCTCTTAAAGAACTACCACCTACTATTCAACAACAATCGATAGACTGGTTATCATTAGATATGGAAATACATCTAAGCTTCTTAGAGAGGCCAGAAGACCCTATCTATGCAGCACCATATATCAATACAGGTTCACATAAATTCCATCAAGAGTGGGCAGATAACTTTGATGAAATCATAAAGTTTATTAAACGGGAACCCTGCAAGTACACAAAAGATGAGTGTCTAGAATTATTGGGCGAAGCCCAATCCACACACGCAGGAGTAGTAAGTCGTGATTATCAAGTACTTCAATGGAACTATGACTGGTTTGAACGCTATGAGATAATCATGAAATATATAGAAACAATAAAATAAAAAACGGAGAGAAAGAAAAGATGAGTTTAGAAAAGACTATTCAAACATTCATCAAAGAAGGTAAAGAAGCAGAAATGCTATTTGCTACTACAGCAGCTAAACAAGGATTCGAAGTTATTAAATCCAGTAGATTGGCTGATTTACATGAACATTGGGACTATCTTCTAAAGAAAGACAATAAAAAAGTGCGGGTAGAAGTAAAAGGACTAAAAAGATTTAGCCGTAAAGATGAGAATTATATGGTAGACTATACTTGGGTGGAGTTACATGGGGTAGGAAAGAACAACCAAGGCTGGTTGTGGGGAAAAGCAGACATAATTGCCTTTGAAACTGCTCATAATAGCTTTATTCTTGTACCAATTGAAGATTTAAGAACCCTATTAATGAAAAAAATGCGGAGAGAGGGAAGGCAATATTCACTCTCAAATCCAGCAGAAATGGCCTATAAACAGTATTCTAGAGGACTTGACAGACATGATATAATAGTATGTGTACCACTAGAAGATATATATAGGATAAAATCTGTAGAATGGAAGAAGATGTAATTAAACCACACCCAGAATCCTGGTATAATAAGCACTATGCAGTCTACTGTAGATATTGTGGCAAGCATATACTAAGTGCCCCTTACTACGAGTTAGAACTACTAGGCCATGCTACAATGGATGGTAGTTTCTGTTGTAAAAGACATGAGATACTCAATAAATTAAAAAAAGCGGGAGAAAGAAATGATTAAGACAGCAATTGGGCTAGCAATGTTTGGTATATCTGTAGGTATAATAGCCTTGTTATACTACTTCTTTAAGTATTTTGGAATTATTTAACATGTGGGAAAAAGTACTAGAATACTTTGGAGATAACGTAACAGCACAGAAGATTCTAGAAGTGTTCTACTATCTGGAACAGGAGGATGAAGAATAATGGATAGAACAAATACAGCCATAACTGAGAGCATTTCCTGGGTGTGCCCTATGTGTGGAAAAGGTTTTAATATGTCTCATAAAGATTGGGTGTGGTTTATTAACTGGAACCTAAAAGAAAAACAAAGCTGGTTTTATGAATTTCCATATTGTAGTAAAAGATGTAAACTACTTAATAAACTCAAGGAAGCAAAATAAAAAAGCGGAGAAAAGAAAATGGAATGCCCAATTAAGAATCATGCAGTAGAAACTGGTACATATAGAGGTAAGTCTTCTACTAGGGATTGTAATGAAGAGAAGTGTGCTTGGTGGATGAGAGCATTTGAATGTTGTAGTATTACAGCTCTTGCTATCATTACGTACAATAAGACTACAGAGCCACTTATAGATAGAGGTTCTTTTGCCGAGTATGCCAAAGAAGATGAAGAATAAAAAATTGCGGAGAAAAAAGAAAATGATTATATTAATGATAGCTTTGGGTCTTCTAGTAGGAATAATTCTAGGTTATCTCATATGGGGTATAAAGTAAATGCCACCGAATACTCTTCCTTATACTAGTTCTACTATAGGTAGTCCTCAGAATACCTTTATAAAATGGTATAGGTGTGAGTACTGTTATAAAGAAATACAAAATGGTACTCTTAGGAACAGTCATATATACTGCAATCTTCGGCATGCAATCCTAGGGGCACTCAAAGGAGAACAAAAATGATGGGATTTATAGTTGTCATGGCCATTACGTTCATTATTATGCCCGCATTTTTTATTTGTGCATGCGTATGGATTGGTGGGAAGGTGGGTGGCACCGTTTATGATACATTTTTCAGACGCAAGGACCGTCATGAGTATATACGGGAGAAGTTTAACAAATGTCCGTAATAAAAACAGAATCACATAAAGTAGTAGGTTGGGATAAATGTCATTATTGTCTTAAACACCACACAAAAGGCAGTACTATACTATATGCTATAATGAGTCAAGCTGATAATGGTTTAGGATGTCATCATTATGAAGCCTATTGTAACAAAAGATGTTTATTACTATCTGCATTAAAGGAGAGTAAATAATGGAATTTTTTATTGCCAATGTGGCTACAGGTAGAGAAGCACAAACTAAAGAACTATTAGAAAATAGAATCGAAGAAGCAGGTCTGGCATCTAAAGTAGGACGTATTCTCATTCCTACAGAGAATGTAGTAGCTACTAAGAAAGGCTCACGTGTAATTGTCTCTAAAAGAGTAGCTCCTGCTTATCTTATGGTAGAGATGGAAAACGAGATAGAGTTGTTTTCTTTTATGCGAACTATTAACGGAATCTTTAAATTTCTAGGTAACCCTCCCAAACCTCTATCACAAGAAGAAACAAATCAATTATTGACTTGGATTGTGGCTCCTCCTAGAACTCAAAAGAATATAAAAAGAGGAGATAATGTACAGATTACAGATGGGCCATTTAAAGACTTTGTAGGCATTATACAAGACATCAATAATAAGAAAGCTAGAGTCTCTATAATTGTCTTTGGTAAAGAAACTACCATTGCAATGGACCCTTTAGCTCTTGCTAAAATTTGCTAAGTGTGGTATAATATAATAGAAGCATGAAGATGGAGAATCTATTAGAGAAACATTCGTCTTTCTTTTCTCCGCATTTTTATTTTGAATGTGGGGATGGCTGGTATGATATTCTTGATGATTTCTTTAAGATGCTTTCTGTTCAGAAACTTGAAGTTACTGTGGCTCAGGTTAAAGAGAAGTATGGAGATTTAAGAATATATGTAGAATATGAGAAGGCCACACTATTAGAACACAATCTGATTAGGCAACTTATTCAAGAGACTGAAACAAAATCAAGAACAATTTGTGAAATTTGCGGTAAAAAAGGAAAAATAGAAAAGATAAATGGTTGGTACAGTTGTAGATGTACCCATTGTAGAATAATGTATAAATTACAAGAGAGTAAAATATGACAATAATAAAAGATTTAACAAAAAGGGCCCAAAGATGTGATTGTTGTGGCAATGCTAACATAATGTACTTTCTATTGAAAGACCTTTCTAGAAATCGCCACCATTTTCACTATCTTTATGACTTTACGTTCCCACAATTGGAAGCTGTACCACATCCTACAGAGAAAGATATTGTCACATTGATATGTGAAGAGATGGGACGGAGTAAAGAAGTCATGAAAGGCATAAATGAAGGCTATGAATTGGTTTCTTACTACTGTTGGGGCTGTGCTACAAGAGGGCTAAATAAGTTCTTAATTATGAATAAGTTCCAAGAAAAGGAGGGTGATTGCCACTATTGTAACAAAAATACCTACTTTATTAAAGCAAAAAGACTAGGAATGACCAAAGGATTGGAAAATATGGAAACAAGGAGAGTAAGGTAATGGCAGTATGCACAAAATGCAAAGGCGAGTCAATGTTCTCAATTCATGGTAGGTGTCTATTATGTGGTAATCCGCAGTTTCCGTCTAAAAAGAGGCCTGTAGCAGAGCCGAAAGATGTGGATAAAGAGAAGAGTGATTGAATGGAGTGTCTGGTCTTCTTCTTTAGACTGGGCACTACCACTTCGTATTAATATAGAACCAAACAATACTGCATTTGAGATTCAATTTCTCTGTTTCTCTTTTGCACTTTGGAGGAGGGAAATCTATGAAACTGATAACAGTCATAGGTAACTGGAACGTGCTCAAATTAGATGAGCAGGACCCAATAGAATATGCTGTTACAAAAGGAAAAACTTTATATCATAACCGAGAGGAAGGGGCAGCAATAAGACTAGCAGAGTTGCTATCTAAGACTGATGGAGAAGAACTTGAAGCAGTATAATAAAATTTTAATTGAAAAAAGAAAAGAAAGTAACCAAAGAAAAGAAATAAGCTACTTCGTAGCTACTATTAATAAACTATACTATATCAAGAAGAATATATAATATATATAGAAGAACTAAGAATACTTTTTCATAATAATTTTTATTTTGGAGGAAAAGAAAATGCATAATTGTCCTGGATGTAACAACCCTTTACAGAAGAAGTATGTACCATATCATGAGAAGGAGATGGACTACTGCCCTGAATGTGGATGGAGTGAAGAAGACGGAGATAGTTATTGCTGGCCTAGAAAAGAAGGAGTTCAATTAAGACTGGAGGGAATGTAATGGAAATTTTTGTTGACTGTGTTAAATGGTACTCAGTACTTTTACTTGGAGTAGTAGAAATATCACTTGCTCTTAGTATTGCTACATCAAAAGATTGGACTGAAGGATGGCCTAAAATTATTTCTTTTATTCTTTTTGCGCCAATTTTATTGCTTGTAGTTTACATGTTTACTATATAAAATTTGCGGAAAAATAGAAAAAAGAAAGAAAAGGGCTTGACAAACCCTATAGCAATAGTGTATAATATATTTACTGTGACTACAGAAAGAGAGGACGGTTTCTTAACAAGGGCCGTTTTTTCTAATTTGTACCTTAAAAACAGAATAGTCCTAGCATAGGTCGGTCGTTCAATGACAGGATGCCAATCTTATATATTGGAGACAGAGGTTTGACTCCTCTACGACCTACCAAAACGGAAGGTTGCCAGAGTCTGGTAATGGCGCAGTCTTGAAAACTGAAGGAACCGAGAGGTTACGAGGGTTCGAATCCTTCACCTTCCGCCAATGCGGAATAGCTCAGTAGCAGAGCATCGGCCTCATAAACCGATATGCGTGAGTGCAATTCTCACTTCCGCTACCATCTGAGTGTAGCTCAGTCTGGCCAGAGCACTTGCCCTGGGAGCAAGGGGTCAGTGGTCCGAATCCACTCACTCAGACCATACTCTCGTAGCTCAGTTGTATAGAGCAGGATGCTTCTAACATCAAGGCCGTGGGTTAGAGTCCCACCGAGAGTACCATGCTCGCATCATCTAATGATAGGATACTGGGTTTTCACCCCAATAACGGTGGGTTTGATTCCCCCTGCGAGTACCATTTCGGAATCGTCTAGTGATAGGACAGAGGCCTTTGAAGCCTAGAACGGTGGTTTGAATCCATCTTCCGAAGCCATTTTAGAGTCGTCTAATTGGTAGGACCTTACGTTCTGAGCGTAAAGATTGTGGTCCGAGTCCACACTCTAAAGCCATCTTCCTATCTTCTAGTGGTTAGGATTCCACCCTCTCAAGGTGGGGACGCCAGTTCAAATCTGGCTGGGAAGACCATAATATATAGAATTTCGTATACCTGAAATGTATGAAATGCGGGAAAGAAACAGAAGAGATAAGCCTCTTAAGTGTTGATAGATACACACGTGGCTTCCAACCATGAGTAGTGAGAGCATTACTCACAAGAGGCTCCATAGGAGCGTAGCCGAATTGGCATAGGCAGCAGGTTTAGACCCTGAAATCTAGGAGTTCGACTCTCCTCGCTCCTACCATGCTAGCATTGCATAGTGGCGAATGCACCTGCCTGTAGAGCAGACACCCTTTGGGTAAACATCGGAGGTTCGAGTCCTTCTGCTAGCACCAAGGAAGTATAGACCAATTGGCAGAGTCATCTGCCTTAAGAGCAGAGTAGTGTCAGTTCGAATCTGACTACTTCCACCATTTTATTGTGGGGGCGTAGACCAACTGGCAGAGTCGTCATCCTCAAAAGATGAATGATGTAGGTCCGAATCCTACCGCCCTTACCATGCGGGAGAATAGTTTAATAGTAGAATAAATGTCTCCAAAACATTTGGTGTGCGTGCAAATCGTACTTCTCTTGCCATAATTCGTAGTTATATAGAGATTAGCACTGTATAACAGTATGCGGGAATAGAAACAGTACTGTGGAAAGTTGGCAGAGTGGCTAATTGCAAGGGTTTGCTAAACCCTCGACCCTAAAAAGTCACGTGAGTTCGAATCTCACACTTTCCGCCATCAGTGAGTAGTGTTAATGGCTAGCACGGAAGGTCGTGGCCCTTCCAGAGTTGGTTCGAATCCAACCTCAACTGACCATATTTTATGGGCTTATAGTGATAACGGGAGCACATCGCACTTGCAATGCGATAGTCAGGGTTCAATTCCCTGTGGGTCCACCATACAGGATTGGTATAGTGGCAAAACGTCTGCTTGCCAAGTAGAAAACATGAGTTCGATTCTCATATCCTGTACCATTTTAATGCCGCCATAGCACAGTGGTAGTGCGGTGGTTTTGTAAACCACTGACGAGAGTTCGATTCTACTCTGGTGGCTCCATACGGGTCTATGGTATAAAGGCTATTACACTTGCCTGTCTAGCAAGAAATAGGAGTTCAATTCTCCTTAGACTCGCCAAATCTTTTAGTGAGGTAGTTATGAATGTCAGTAAAATATGTTGCGTATGTAAAGTAGAAAAACCAGTCGAAGAATTTGTTAAAAACCGCTCTAAAATAGCAAATGATGGATTAAGTTATTATTGTAGAGAGTGTACTAAATTATATCAAAAAGAGCATTATAAGAATAATAAAGCTAAGTATTTAAAAAGGAATTCTGCCACAAGAAAGAAAAATCGTAATCTTATAAAAGATTATAAGAGAGACAAGGCTTGTATTTTATGTGGTGAATCTCATCCAGCTTGTTTAACATTCCATCATAGAGATATAAAGAATAAAGACTTTGATATAGGAATAGCTGCTGGATGTGGATTTGGCATAAATAAGATTAAAGAAGAGATAGCTAAATGTGATGTTTTGTGTGCTAATTGTCATCATAAATTGCATTATGCTGTTAATTATAGAATGCCCTCATAGTGAAACGGATATCACGTGAAGCTACGAACTTCAAATTGCGGATTCGATTTCTGCTGAGGGTGCCATGCTCCTATAACTCAATGATAGAGTACTTCTCTCTTAAAGAAGACGTTGTAGGTTTGAGTCCTACTGGGAGCACCATACCTCCATAGCTTAACGGTAAAGCAGTAGGCTTTTAACCTATTGATGTGGGTCCAATTCCCTCTGGGGGTACCATACTCTCGTAGTTCAATGGATGAACAAGATTTTCCTAAAATCTAATATGTGGGTTCAAGTCCCATCGAGAGTACCATACACCCTTGGCCTGATAGGGAAGCAGCTCTTTTACACGGAGTGATATGTAGGTTCGAATCCTACAGGGTGTACCATACTGGAGTCGTTCAATGGTAGGATAATGTGCTGATATCACATTGACGTAGGTTCAACTCCTTCCTCCAGTACCAACAAGTTTTCATGGGGGCAGAAACCAAATGATTTAGGTAGCTGTCTGCAAAACAGAATGACAGGGTTTGATTCCCTGCTGCCCCTCCAATAGTCCAGTAGCTTAATTGGTAAAGCACGGAGCTGTTAACTCTGGGGATGCTGGTTCGAATCCAGCCTTGACTGCCATGCTTAGGTAGCTCAGTCTGGTAGAGCACTTGCCTGAAGAGTAAGGTGTCGTTGGTCCGATTCCAACCCTAAGCACCATGAATATTAAACACTTGCATAGGTGTGGTATAATAGAGTATGAAAAAGAAATACTTTTTAGTATGTGGGCATTGCGAAAAACGAGAGGCAGAGTTTGTATTTATAGACTCTTATGATGAGTGGTGGAATGATAGACCCTGCTTTCCTGTATGTAAGAAATGTAGGCTCTATGAGAAACTAAAACGAATGGGAGAACAAATAAGACAAAATATCGCAATGTACACTATCAAACAAATTAGATATATAGGAATGGAGGATATAGACGACCATATCATTACAGTACAGGAAAATAAGAAACTGTACAAGGTCAGAGGAACAGTAAAGCGAGTTATAAAGGAGAAAATACATGATAAACGAAGAAGAAAATAAACCACAGGACCCAGGACTTCCGTATAAAAAGAAACGAGTGTATCGCAGGAAAAATGCGGGGAAAAAAGAAATAAAACCTAAAGCAGACATGACTGAAGAAGAGGAAGAATTAGCAGCTAGGTCTAAGTTTTGTACTAAGGTAAGAGACATTCTTGCTATAGATTATAGAGATACTACAATAGCTAAGTCTCTTGAACAAGATGATGAATTCATTTCTGGGCAATGGAAGAAAATAGGCAGGATAGTAATGCCGTTTGTAGCAGGTGGGGTTGCCTTAGAGGGACCACAGTCAACTGTTAAGAATGCTTTTGTCATTGGCTACTATCTTGGCTCATTAAAGTCACAGCATAATAAAGAAGTTGAAAATTTTAATAAAAAGTTTGGAATTCTTTCTGAATAAGTTTTGAAAGAAGCGTCCTCTGTAGTATAATTAAGTCTAGACTAGGAAACATATTCCTTTTCTAGGCTTTTTTATTGCCTAAGAAAGATTGAAAAAAAGGAGGACTAATATTTATGAACGGACAAATGTGGGGCGAAATGCTCGATGTCTTAAAAGACATTGGAGGTTATTTAGCCAAGGCTGACACCGAACAGACTCGTGCCAGTATCGACAAGGCTCCGAAGATTTCTGAAGAGCAGAAACCTATTAAGGGTGATGGCGATTTAGTGCATGGATTTGCTCCTGGTAAAGGCGTGGCTAAGTCCTTACGCAAGGGAATGGATGTAGACATTCCAGAGGAAGGAAGCGAGAATGAGAGTTTTACTCCTAAGGATGAGGAATCTTCAAAGTTTGCCAAAGAGTTTGGTGAAGAGGAAGAGTATGGCGATGAGGTAGAAGATGATGGGATGGGTGGAGATGATGAATATGCTGAGGAAGAGGAAGAAGAAGAGGAAGAGGAAGGCGAAGGTGGCGAAGGTGAACCGTCTATGGAAGACCTAAGTCAACTAAAATCACTCCTAAAAGACATTCGCAAATCTCTTATTCAGCAAGCTAAAACTGTTACTAGCAATAGTGGCATGATTAGTAAGGCAGACCTGAAGAAGGCTATACAGCCTATGATTAAAGAGGAAGCTCAACGTATGATTCGCAAGATGGGATTCAATCCCTCTAGGGCAGATATTGTACGTTTTGGCGTTGAAGATAGTGGAAACTTGATTCAAAAGAGCATGGATAGAGAGAAAGCACAGGTAGATAAGAATGCGGATACTGTGGAACAACTGTCTGGTTTGTCATGGCAGAAGCTGGGGCAGATTAGGGAAAACCTTGGACAGTTTAATCCCTTTTACAAGTAATTAACAAGGAGGTTAAGATAAAATATAATGGCTAATGAAATGTCGTTAGGCGAATATCTAGCTCAGGCTCAGAGGAGCATGGGTGGTGGTCAGTTTGGTAGGGTTTCTGGACCTATGACGGGCTACATGTTTGGGTCTGACGCACTTCGTAAGGGTACGCCTGTTGGTGGCGGAACTTACCTAGACCTTGCACAGAACACATTCACCGCAACATACGGTAAAAAGGTCTGGGACGCTTTGAACAATAAGACCGTAACTTTCAACGCAATTAAAAAGGTTGATTGGGGTCCTACAGTAGGTTGGAGACTGAGGACAGATAGAGGTGTTGGCAGGTCAAGTCCTGTGACTGAAACTGGCAACCTTCCTGTAATCGATGTCTCAAACTATATTGGTGTTTATAGCTATCCGAAACAACTCGTGACTACTTTCGGTGTGAGTCTGAAGGCTCAAGCGGTATCAGCCCTTGAAGGTGGTATCGGAAACCAATTCTCTGTGGAGCAGGAAGCTTCATCTCGTGACCATGTCAAGGAAATCAATGGCGAAATTATGTGCGGTAGTGCTTTCCAGTGTATCACTACACCTAGTACACCTGCTGCAACAGCCTTTGCTGTTCCGCCAGCTGCGGTTACTAACTTTAGAGTTGGGGATACTGTCAATTTCTGTGATGCTACTGACGGGTCTTTTAAAACTACAGGTGGTGTAATTTCTGCTATTAATACTACTACAGGTCAATGTACTATCTCTGATGCAGGGTTTACTCCCGCAGATGGGGATACTGTATATGTAGTAGCTAGAAATGGTATCACAGGTCTTGATGATGCATGTATGGCTGATGGTTATACGATTGCTGCAGCTGGTTCTGCAAAAGCAAATGTGTATAACTTCACTACTCGTGTGGCTGGGACATATTCTGCGGGTGCAAACTCACAGGCGTATGCTGCTGGTGTAGCTAGGGACTTGACTCTTCCTTTGGTTGATGCAGGTTTCCAGACCATTCGTCAGAATGGTGGCGAGCCCAAGCTTATCGTAACTGGTCTTGACCAGTATGATAATTTCAACCAGTTTCTACAGGCACAGCAGAGGTTTGTGGACGTTACGGACTTTATCGTTGGTGTTGGCGATGATAGGACATATCCTGGTACTAGGGCTGGTTTCCAGCTTGCTACGTACAGGGGTGTCCCCATTCTACCTGACCCTGATACGGCTAAGTCGTATAATCTGGCAGACACCGCTCTTGGTTCTGATTTCTATATGTTAGATACGGACTATTTGGAACTGGCAGTAATGTATCCTACTCAATACGTTGAGAATAGGGATTACTTCGCAGCCAATGCTCTGGTTATTCGTGGTATGTTTATTACCATGATGGAACTTAGGGTTCTTAGGCCTGATTTAATGTACAAGATTTCTAACCTTAACACTTAAGTCTAATACAGTTTGACCATACCTTAAAATGGCAGGCAGGATAATCCCACGAAGCGTGGCTCATAGGAAAGGTGGAAGCCTATGGGATATAAATTATAGGAGGCTTTAATATGGCAGCTACTACAATTACTTCAGTTACACCTATTTCAGGTGGTAATACCGTCTTTGGAAATAAACGAATTGTTATTGCAGATATTGTGTTTGATGGTGGAGATTGGCCTGCTGCAGGTTTAGCATTGATAGGGTCGAGGTTTGGTATGCAAGCATTAGATGCTGTAATAGTTTCAGGTTGTGCAAAATTAAACTACAAATGGGCATCAGATGTTATTAATGCCTATGTTAGTACTACTGCAGGAGCTGCGATGACTTCTGCTTCTGGTATTGCGAATGATGAAACTATAAGAGTTACCGCAATCGGTTATGGTCTTAAATAAGGAGGGTGAATTATGGCTACAGTAATTAGTTCAATTACTCCTATAGAAGGAGGCCATACTGTTTTTGGTAACAAAAGAATCTGTATTGCAGATGTAGTTTTATCTAGTAGCACATGGCCTGCAAGTGGTTTAGCTTTAACAGGTTCTGATTTTGGAATGTCTGCTCTAGATACTGTATGGACTTGTGGTGGAGCTAAGGCCAACTATAAATGGTCTTCCAATTTACTACAGGCCTATGTTAGTACTGGAACATCTGCTGTTATGGGATTAGCCACAGGCTTAAATGTAGCAGAAACTATAAGAGTAGTCGCAATAGGTTATGGCTTAAAATAAGGAGCGTAAAATATGGCTCTTATTAGTATTATTCAGACCGAGAGAATAGAGAAGTTGATTAGAGTAGGTAATATATATGGGACTTAAAAGTGTACAAATAATTGCTGATGACCAGACAGAAGTAGCTAGCAAATTACAAACGTTGATAGATACTTATGATGTGTCCAGTACTGAAGTTAAAACTGTTGAGATTTCTCCCTTCGGTGCATTAAAGTTTTTAATTAGTTTAACCTATGCAGATAGCTCTTTGAAGACTCTGGAAATTCTTTCTTCTAAATTAGGAATATCCGTACTTGCTCCTAAAATAAAAGTTGTTGCACAGAGGGCTTTAAGTACTACAATTGGATTAAAAGCGGCTTTTGTAGATTCTTATAAATATTATAGGAAACTAACAACAAGTCTTGGTTTAACTGTATCTTTTGCTTTAAATATAACTACTAAGATAACAGGTATCGTGGGGCTTAGTGCTTTAGTTCCTGTAGTTAGTTTAGTTTTAAGTAGGGCTTTAAGTACTACAGTAGGTTTAGTAGCTTCTATGGACTTTTTAAACATAGTTAGATGTAATAGTTTTACTAACAAAACAGGTTTAAAGATTACTTGGAGAGCTAATTTAAATGGAGTTGAAATAGAACCTTTGGTTTAATTTAGGAGGAAAATATGGAAAAGGATGTATTGAAAGGGAAAAAGATGACTAAGGAAATTACTTTTAAGACAAAGAAAGGAGCTACTGTAATAGCACGAGAATGGGTTACAGACCCAGAGATAAAAAAAGCGGAAGAAACGAAAAGGTATCTTGAATGTAATTTCTGTCACGAAAAGGATTATGAGCAACATCATAAGGAATCAGGCTCTTCTTGGTGTAAAACATGTGGAAGATGTTTTCCTGCAATATGGAAGACTGAATAGTTTTAAAAGTATAAACATATAGTATATAATTAAGATAAAGATGGAGGATATGTAAAGAATGCCAGAAGTACAGACTCAAGTATCGCCTTTTATGGCTTATGAGCATAGGGATAAGGATGGTAATATTATATCTATGGGCTCTAATCGTATAAAAAGAGGCGGTAAAATACAATTTGTACAAGAGACGGGAAAGGGAGTAAAACTGTATGAATCTCTGCAGTTATTATCTGATGGTAGACTGTTAGAAGAAAAGTTTTATACAGATGGAAAGGAGACAGAAAAGCTTACTTTTGCATATGATGAAAAAGGGGAGCTTTTAACTGTTACTGATAAATTGGGCGTTGTTTCCCTTTCACCGATAGCGGTGGAAAAAGAAACAATTAAATAAGGAGGATTAACAAATGGCTTTTGTAAGTAATTCAGGTTATACCGCAGTAGCTAAAAGGATAGTATATCCAGATAGCACTAATACTTCTTTTCCTTTTGCATGGATGGAAATTGGTAGTGGTAGTAATGCTGCTACAGATTCTGTTGCTTTGCAGTCAGCTATGGCCAATGCTACTACAGACTCAGGCTTGATTAGGGCTTCAATGGATGTAGGAACTGGTACTGCTGCAGACGGCAGGTATATTGCAACTAGTACAGGTACCGATTCCGTTAATGGAGATACTGCATGGTTCAGGAATACCTGGACTTGTAAGGTTACTTCTATTGCATCAGGGGTTAAAGAGTGTGGTGTGTTTAATTCAGCTACTAATGGTGACATGCTAGCTTATGGTACATTCCCAACCGCTATCCCTATGGGTACAGGTGATACGCTCCAGGTAACATGGAGTGTGCAAGTGAAGACAGGCGCATAAGCGCATAAGTGCTTATAACTAAATGAAGTAAATTGAAGGAGGAGGATGAGGAAACTTATCCTCCTCTTTTAACTTAAAGGAGGAAAAGTTGGAAAGAGATAACAAAGGAAGGTTTATAAAAGGGCAGAGAGCTTGGAATAAGGGATTGAAAATGTCTGAAAGGTTTAAGGAAGCTTGTAGAGTAGGACATACGGGGATAGTGCTTTCAGACTATCATAAATCTAATATTTCTAAAAGTAATAAAGGTTTAAATAGTGGTAGCCATAATGGAATGTATGGTACTAAATATATTCGTAGTAGTTTAGTAACTTGTGAGCTTTGTGGAGAAAAGATTAAATCTAGAGCAATGGGGCAACATAGATTGTTTCATGACCCAGAATACACTCAAAAGAGGTCAGATAGAGCTAGAGAATATCGACTTACTCAGGTTTTACCCAATAAAGATACTTTACCAGAAAGAAAATTACAAGATTTCTTAACTAGCCAAAATATTAAATTTATTAAACATAAAACAATTCTTAATTTCTGTCAACCAGATATATTTATTGAACCTAATATCTGCATTTTTGCGGATGGCGATTATTGGCATAAAAGACCCAAAACTACTGAAAGAGATGAGTATGTAACAATGAAACTGCTTAATAATGGTTTTGTCGTTCTTAGGTTTTGGGAACGTGAAATTCATAATACATTTAAAGATGTGACAGATAGATTGCTTAGAATTGTATAGGGGGTTCGTATGAAAGATTTTGAAATTGATATAGGTGACGAAAAGATAGCAAAGATACAATGCGAAGATGATTGTGCAATATCTACAGGCAATGTATTACGTGGTGAGTATGATATAGATGTTGGCTTTTCTGGTAGGCCAGTTATTTTAGATATTGGAGCAAATATCGGAGCTTTTGCTATTTGGGCTTTAAAAAGATTCAATCCAATTAAAGTTTATTGTTATGAACCGTTGAAAATAAACTTTGAGCAGTTAAAAAGGAATGTTGAAAACCTTCCTACAAACTCTACCGAATTTATGTTAGTAAATGCTTCCGTTGAAGCTCCTACAAATAAGCTATATTTAAATACACAAGGAACCGCTTCTTCCAGTTTTTATAATTTTACAGGTAAATTAGAAGAATTTGAAGAAGTTGAACATAACCTAACTGTAGAAGAGCTCCCAGATTGTGGAGTACTAAAAGCAGATACAGAAGGTTGTGAAAAGGAAATTATTACAAAATATATGAAAACTCATAATAGACCAACTTTAATTCTTTTTGAATACCATAGAGACTTAGATAGAATTGAATTAGATAGGTTTTTATATGAGTTTGGTTATAGGTTGTGCGGTGGTTATTTCTACGGATTAGGCTTTGGAGTAGCTAAATATATAAGCTATAATTGTATTACAACTCCAAAAGAACAGTTATTAAGATAGGAGGATAGTATGTTAAAGATTATTTGGTATTCTACAGTTCCTTATTCTAGTGTAGGCTATGGGAATGCTACTAGAGAAATTCTTCGTAGATTTCGTGATGCAGGACATCAAGTACGATTGGCTACAAAACATGCTTTAGGTGGAAGTGTGGTAGTGGATGGTATAGACTGTTTTGATGGGGGAGAGAGGGATTTAATTAATATCATCCGTAAAGAAGAAGGATATGATTATATTATATCTATGTGTGATGATTGGTGTCTTCCACCCCCCTTTAAATTTGATAATTGGATAAATTGTTGTTTTCTGGATGCTCATATGATGCATCCTAGATTATTAGAAGCTTCAAAAAGGTCTTTACATACTATTGCTATGACTAAGTTTACAAGAAGAGAATTAGAAACTAACGGAAGACCTTGTTTCTACGCTCCTTTAGGAGTAAACACTTCTACATTTAAACCAGACCCCCAGAGAAGGAAAGAGTTTAGAGAAGGTAGATTTTGGACAGATGAAACCTTTGTTATTGGTAGTCTTGGTTTAAACTATAGCTCTGATAGAAAGAATTTTATTGGGCTCCTGCAAGCATTCAAGATATTCCATGAAAAGCATCCAGATTCTTTACTCTATCTTCATACGGATGTTATGGGCACGGCTTCTCATGGCCTTCCTCTTCAATGGATAATAAATAATTTAGGATTTAAAGAAGACGGTACTGGGGCTGTTCAGTATGTTGTTCAAAAGCCTTACCATCTATGGGAGATTTCTGAAGAAACTATAATTCGAACCTTCAATGCTTTTGATGTATTTTGTTTTCCTACAATGGGAGAAGGTTTTGGCATGCCTATTATTGAAGCACAGTCTTGCGGAGTTCCCGTAATTGTACCAGATACTACTAGTTGTAAAGAGCTTCTTAAAGGTGGTTGGTTAATTGAATGCGAGCCCTCTGATATGGAGTTTTCCGTACATCTTGCATGGATTATGAGAACTAGAGTTACTAAGATAGTAGAAAAGTTAGAAGAAGCTTATACTGAATGGAAAAGCGGAAAGATAAAAGAAAGAGGAATTCAAGCAAGAGAAGGTTCTCTTGAATATGATTGGGATACTATTTATAAAGAACATTGGACACCTATTTTTGATTATTTGGATGCTGAGAAAGTAGGTAAGATTTTCGATTTTCCAAAGAAGTACCCTGATTATCAAATGCTTTATAATGGGTTTGGCCAACTATACCAGATTGGAAATTGTGAAAACTATGAACATGATAAGGTTTGCTTTACTATGAATATGCCCAGACTCCCCAATGAACCAGAAGATGAGACAAGACCTTTATTGATACGTAGCTATCCTATATTTCCTGATAGTTCTGGTGAATTTTATGTGCATACAAAATGCCCTGTATCAAAATTTATGCCCCCTAGATTTGTAAAACATTGTGCAAGTGTATGGAAAGAGGTGCTTTCTTATCCAATTATCAGACAAGAAGTACAGAAATTGTGGGAAGAAAAAGTAAAAGATAATTCTGAATATGCAAAATTATCTGATATTATTCCTGCTTTTGATGAAGGTTATAGTAAATTCTTACAAACTTTCTTTCAAACCACTTTTAAAATTGGGCCTATTATAAGTGCTTTTCTACAGGATTGCAGTTCTTTTGTAGATGTAGGTTGTGGTGATGGAAGAGTATTAAAACAAATAAAAGAATTAAAACCAGACGCTATTATAAAAGGTACTGAAATTAATAACTATTGGATTAATGGAGAAGAGGTAGTCTATGGAGATATGCTAAAGTTACCTTTTAAAGACGAAGAATTTGATTGTGTATTTAGTATAGACGTACTCGAACATACTTCAGAACCTTTAAAAGCTTTAGACGAGTTGTTTAGAATTGCTAAAAAGAAATTAATATTATGTGTGACTCCTGTCAATGACCTTTGTTTTGAAGAAGACCCTACTCATGTCGTTAAGTGGGATCTGGAACAATGGAAACGTGAAATAAATGTTTTTGGTAATATCCAAGCAATTGGGCCAGATAACACCGCTTGTACTTTTATTGTTGAAAAAAGAGGAGGATAAAATGAACTATGAAGTTTCTTTTTCTACTGCAATTTTACCAAAGGCCTCTATGCCAACAACTCCCGTAGCCTTACTTACAGGAATAACTGGGCAAGATGGTTCATACTTAGCCGAATTTCTTTTATCAAAGGGCTATGAAGTACATGGTCTTGTAAGACGTTGTTCTACTATCAATACAAAGAACATTGACCATATTCTAGATAAACTAATACTGCATTATGGAGATTTAACAGATGGGGATTCAATTGATTCTTTATTATTTGAACTTCATCCAACTGAGATATATCATCTAGGAGCCCAGAGCGATGTAAGAATTAGTTTTGATATTCCAGAATATACTGCCGATGTAGTAGCATTGGGCACCCTCCGCATGCTGGATGCTGTACGTAAATTCTCTCCCGATTCTAAATTCTATAATGCAGCTACGTCAGAACTGTATGGAAGTGCCATGCCTCCACAAGATGAAACTACAGTAATGCACCCCAATAGTCCGTATGCTATTGCAAAGCTAGCCGCCTATGAAATGACAAGACTTTATAGGGAATCCTACGGATTATTCGCTTGTTCTGGTATTTTATTTAATCATGAGAGCCCAAGAAGAGGAGATAACTTTGTAACTCAGAAGGTAGTTAAAGGCCTCATAAATTGCAAGTTGGGTAAACAAGATAAATTATATATGGGTAACATTGACTCAAATCGAGACTGGGGATATGCAAAAGAGTATGTAGAGGCCCAATGGATGATGCTACAACAAAAGGCCCCAATGGACTTAGTTATTGGTACTGGTGAGGTACATACTGTAAGAAATCTTTTAGAAGTTGTAGGTAAGTATGTTAAAATAGAATGGTCGAAATATGTAGAGATTGATTCTAACTTATACAGACCTACTGAAACTAATTACTTACTTGCAAATGCAAAAAAAGCGGAAGAAAAGATGGGATGGAAATCAAAGATTAAATTTGAGGAATTGGTTAAACTTATGATTGATGCCGAATTAAAAAGACAAGGGGTTGAAATATGACAGTAGGTTATGTATCTTCTTCTGGGGCAAATACTGCAACAGGGGCTTATTTTAATATTGCTCCTGCTGATACTACAGAAATAGTAGTTCATAATATATACTGTGGTGGTGCTGCTTTAATTTATTATGGTTCTGGTACTGCTACTACTGCCTGTGCTCCTGTGTATTCTCTCAGTTCAAGTGGTTGGGTAACTGGCATTTTTATGCATGCTTCTAGTGGTCAGTATGTAATGGTTAAGAATAATGGAAGTGCTAGTGCATATTTTGCTTATGACGGAATTTTAACTCGTGATTAAGGAGATATATGCCATTATTTGATGCTTATACAATAAACAATACAGGTCTTGTAAATGCGGTTGTACAGAATGTAACTGTTTCACCTTATAATAGTTCTACTGCAGTTCTTGCTCCGACTGGAACTTTTACAGGTACAGGTACGTCTACTCTTGGTGTTGCAGGAATTCAAGTATCTCTATTTGCTAATCAGAATTGTACGGTATATGTAGAGCAGTCTGATGATAATACAAATTGGGATATTTCAGATATATACTATTATAAATATCAGACCCATCCGAATTTTGGTAAAACAGTTCAAGCAGTTACTTCTTACTTTAGAGTACGAGTCCAGAATGATAGTCAGACTGCTTCTGCTACTACCTTTAGGCTTCAGTCTTGTTTATGCCCAATTGTAGAAGCACTACCAAGAAGTTTGGATGCAAATGGGTATTTAGAAACTTGTGTAGAGCATATAACGGATGAGTATGGAAGTACGGTAAAAATTGCTCCAGTAGGTGCTTTAAATACTTCAAAGCTATCAATATTGGTGGGAATCCCTTTTTCTGGAACCACGATAGATTCTAATTTCTGGCAAGCAAGTGTTGTAAGTGGGGCTTCTGCTGTTCAGGTAGGAGGTGAGTTTTCACTAAATACAAATGCGTCTACTACTGGTGCTTGTGCTTATTTGCAATCTTATAGAAGTGCTAGATATATTCCAGCAAATAATCAATATGTAAGGTTTCAATTAGATTGTGGTAGTACTACTGGTACTGGAACAATAAAAAGATGGGGAACATGGACATCTTCTGCAATCGGTGCTTATAATGCCCCACAAGATGGTTGTGCTTTTACTGTGTATAATGGTGTTTTAGCACTAGAGACATTTAATAGTGGGAGTGCTACAAGAATAGATAATGGTTCTTTTAATGGGGCCTATGGAACTACTGTTAATATTCCTCCTTCTGGAACAAATCTTTATGAGATTGTATATACAAACACTTCTGTTTTATTTATGTATAATGGTAACTATATTCATAAAGTTTCGGCTGCTGGGTCTCCTTGGTCTAGTACTTTAACTTTACCTATTAGAATGGAAGTTTATAATGCTTCTGCTACTGTATTTAATACTTCAATTAAAACAAGAAGTGCTTCAATTCATAGATTTGGGGAACTTTCTTCTTCTCCGCTTTTTTATTATGCTTCTGCTGCTGCAACTGGAGTAGTACTAAAAAGAAGTGCGGGAAGATTACAACGAGTAATAAATATGGATGATGGAATAGGTACTTTAACTCTCTATGATGGTGTTACAACTACTGCTCCTTCTGTAACAATAGGTGCTTTTGATATTGCAAAAGTTTTAGGTGCTTTTGAATTTGGAATTGATTTTTATAGTGGTTTAACCATGACAACTACTCGTAATGCAGTTATGGTTGTGTATGAATAAAAAGGCGGAAAGGAAAAGAAGAAATAGGATTATATTAATATGGGTAGTTTATTTCATGATACAGTAGGTACTGATTTAACTCAAGCAGAGTGGGAAGCAACAGGAGTACATAAGTTTGGTCCTGCTACTGCTGGTGATATGCCTTATGCTAGTGGTGCAGGTACTGGTGTAGTTCTTGCAGGGCTACCAATTGGTGCTAGTGGTACTATTCTAACTGTATCTGCTGGTCTCCCTTCATGGAATACTACTCTTAATGGTGATTATACAATTAATGGTGGCATAAATGTAACTGGAAATATTACAGGTGCTGCTGTATCTGGAACTACTTCTCTTTTCTCTCCTTCCGCCACTTTTGGTACTGTGAATGCTACAGGTGCTGTAACCGCTACTGGATTAACTGTAAATGGTGGATTGGATGTAACTGGTGGAATTTCTGGTACTCCAAGCGTATCCGCAACTTCTGTTAGTGGTATTACTGGCACATTTCCTACTCTAAACGGCGGTACTTTCAATAATACTGGTAATGCCAATGTAACAGGAACATTGGATGTAACAGGAGTATCTACATTTGCTAATGTTCATGCTCATAATGTAACAGGTGTAACAGGTAATGTATCTGCTACTACAGGTAATTTTGCTAATTTATCTGGCACAGTTACTACTGCAGGTACTCTTAATGTAACTGGAAATATAGCGGTTACAGGTACTGTAGATGGAATAGATGTTGGAGCACATGCAGTAGCAGATACTGGGGTTCATGGGGTTAGCACAGCATTTATTGCTAAAACTTCAAATTCTGACCAAACAGTTTCTTGGGACATGTCTGAGCAACATTTAGGACTTGAGCTAATAACTAATAAATATGATAGAAGTATAGTAGATTATCTTATTTCTGGCTATCCAGCAGCGTCATATGCAACTGGTATCTCATCAAGTGCTACTATAAGTATGGCCTTTGGTAATCTTAATGTATCTGCTAATGGTGCTGGGGCTACTGGATATATAGGCTATCCTGTTGCTAGTTTTTATATAGGCAGGGCTAATTATAGTTCATTTTTGGGAGTATCGAATGTTTATATATCTACTACTGCAGTTAATTGTGAGATTTTTGTAGGTTATGCTTTAGCTGATGCTCATTGTGTAGACTATGATGATACTACAACTCATATAGGATTTTTATATTATATTAATGGGGCAACGACAAAAGTATATGCTACTAATGCTAATGCTACAACTCAATCAAGAACTGAATTAGCGGACTTTAATTTGGGTGCTTATAATAACCTATCTCTTAAAGGCACAGGAGCTAGTGTAGAATGGTATGTAAATGGAGTGTTAGCACACACAGAAACAGATTATCTATTTACAACCGCAGTTACTTGGAAAACTAGTTTAATAGCTAATGAAGCGGGGGGTATTTATATATCACATAGAAATCTAACTATGGGATATAACTTATAGGAGCAATAATTATGAAATGGATAGATAAAGAATTAAATATATCAGAGTTAGAATCATTAATAGGGGTCAAAATTAAAGGGATGCGAGGAGGGGGCCTTCAGACAGGGGAATTTATTGATT
>Ga0209668_10000009_pt1 | contig 100632 bp, 80 predicted proteins | sample FrelakmetPLP11PL_FD_187150 | JGI IMG/M metagenome (GOLD analysis project Ga0209668, IMG submission 187150) | Freshwater lake sediment microbial communities from the University of Notre Dame, USA, for methane emissions studies - PLP11 PL (SPAdes)... | ecosystem: Environmental > Aquatic >...
AGGCGGAACGCGGAACACCCAGCCCGCGCCCGCGGGTTCGCCGCCGCCCAGCCGCTGCCTCAAGGCCGGCAGGAGTGCCTGTTCACCGGCTTCCGGACCCACCAGCACATAGTCGATGCGTTCCTCTGCCAGCAGACCATCGAGTGTCTGTCCGCGGCGCAGGGCGAAGACCAGCGAATACACCGGTCGCTGCAGTCCCACCGAATGGTGCCAGCCGATCAAGGCCGCGCAGCGCGCCGAATCCGGGAGCACCGCATCAAAAGCAGCAATCTGCGCACGCCTTGCCTCATCGAGCTGCTTGAGCCGCACGCGATCGGGTGCCTCTGCCGGCATCGCCAGACCGGTCACAAGCATGACGAACCCGGCTGCGAGTCCCATGCGGCGCGATCCCAGGCTCAGGACCACAGCCGCCATGCTCAGCGGCAGCAGCGGCAGCAGCAGGCGATCACGCCAACCGAAGTAGACCAGCAGCACGAGTAGATACAGGAGAGCGAAGATCCATGCAGCTTCGCGGTCGCGCCATGCGCGCCATGCGATGGCAATCAGCATCAGGGACCCCAGCGCCAAACTCCAGAGCTGTCGGGAATCGCCGCGCAGCAGGGAACCGAGCTCCGCCGTGATGTCAGCCAGACGCACAGGGGCGGTTTCGGTCAGGACTTGAGTCCAATCGCGCGACGGCGACGCGGGATCTCCGGCATCTTCGTGCAGCATGCCCGTTGCGTAGGAATGCACGAAGTTCTGCATGCTCGGACCGTCCGAACGCTGGAGTGCATCGCGCACCATCCATGGCGCAGCGACGAGTAAAGCGGCACCGAGCAGCGCCATCATGCGCGCCGCCCGCTCCGATCCGCGCCCCGACCTGCCATCCGGGTAGCGCTCCAGACCGCGCGCCGCCAGCAGCGCAGCCAGCAGGATCCACTGCGTGCTGCGCAGATACGTGCTCAAGCCCAGACAGGCCCCCAGCAGCGCCTCGTGGCGCAGGGTGGGCTGTGCGCGCACGCGGCGATCGAGCAGCAGGATTCCGAACAGCGCCAGAATGCCTGGCACGTCCGTCATGGCCTGTGTCGACCACTCCTGCCATGCGGGATGGACATGCAGCGCCAGTGCGGCCGCGGCCGCGGTCCACGTGCCGGCTTTGGGTTGCATCCATCCGTAGAACGCGAGCACTGCCAACGCGCCGAGCAGGGCGACCAGCGTGTGGATGGCGAGGAAGTCGACGCCGCGCCACGCGATCAGGGGCGTCAGCAGCAGCGAAAAACCGGGCGGACGCACGGTGAACGGTTCGCCCAGATAGCTGTAACCCTCGCCGCGCAGCAGCGACTCTGCGCAGAGGATGTAGATCGACGCGTCGTTGTTCTCGTTTCCGCCGGGAAACCAGCCGTGCACGCGCCAGGGCACGCTGCCCACGACGATCAGCGCGAGCAGCCAGAAAACCCAGCGCTCCGCGCGCATTCAGTGATCCTCGCCCTCGGTGTAGCCCAGATTCTGCAGGGCCTGCCGCGAGCGGCCATCGCCGACCAGCGGCAGTACCGGCAGCCGCGGACCGCCATCCGGTTGCTGGGCCTGACGCAATTTGGCTTGCAGCTCAGGCAATTGCGGCTGACCTAGTTCGCGCAGCGGCGTGTATTCCGTGCGTCCGTCGGGGAAGACGGTGAAGATCCAGTCGCCATCGACCATGCCGACATGCCGCCGTGCGGTTCCGGGCGTGCCCAGCTGCAGCGGCAGGGGACGCTGCAGCGGCAATTCGGGTGTGAACAGGCTGAGTCCGCGGCGCGCCGGCGACGAGGGATCCGCAGTCTCCCGAGCGGCCGATTCCAGACCAAGGGCCTCGCGGATCGTGGGCCAGAGATCCAGATGGCTCACGGGCACATCCATCATGCGACTGCTGCGACCAGGGAAGCGGATGATCAGCGGCACCTGCACTGTTTCACGCTGCAGATTCTCGCCGTGGCAGAAAAACCATCCGTTTTCGCCCAGCGATTCGCCGTGGTCCGCCGTGAAGACCAGCAGCGTGTCCTCCCACCAGTTCTTCTCACGCAGGCAGGTGAACAGACGGGCCAACTGATGGTCGAACCAGGCCACCTCGGCGTCGTAGCGGGCGCGGTAACTCTCCAGACTGCGCTCGCCGCCGACGACCTGATACGCGGGGATCTGTCCCTTGCCGCTCTGCGTCTTTCCGGTTGGCAGTTCCACGCGCAGCGTGTCCTCACGCTTGAAGCGCTGCGCAAACTCCGCAGGCGGCGTGTAGGGTCCGTGAGGGTCTTGGTAGTGGATCCACAGGAAGAAGCGTCCATCGCGTGCCGCCGATGAGTCCAGCCATCGAATCGCCGCATCGCTGGTGGCATCCGCATGGCGCTCGAAGGCTTCGCGGTTGCCTTCGCGCTGCTTCATCTCGTCATCGTAGACATCGAAGCCCTGCGACAGACCACTGGAGCCCATGCCGGCGGGCGGTTGTCGCAGAACCCAGTTGGAGACGACCGCCGCCGTCGCAAAACCGGCATCGCGGGCCTCCTCCGCGAGCGTCAGGGCTTCCGGCGCGAGCGCGAAGCGGTTGCCGCCGTGCACCCCAAGTTCATCCGGCGTGCGGCCGGTCATGAGCGCCGCCATCGCGGGTGCGGTCCATGGCGCCGTGGTCCACGCCGAGCGATACAGCGTGCTTTCCCGGGCCAGTGCATCCAGCGTGGGTGAGGTCGGGAGCGGATACCCGTAGCAGCCCAGTCGGTCGGCTCGCAGCGTGTCACAACTGATGACGATCACCCGCTGGGCCGGCCCTTGGGGCAGGCTGCGCTCCGGGGAGCACGCAGGCAGCAGGAGCAGGGTCAGCAACGACAGGTGGCGCATGGCAAGCGCTCATTGTAAGCGCAGGCTTGTCGGAGGCACAGTTCCTGCGCGACAATGCCGCACCGATGACACCGCCCTGGAAGACGATCGTGGTGATGCCGGCGTACAACGCCGCGAACACGCTCACGCGAGTTTACCGCGACATCCCCAAGGATCAGGTTGCCGAGATCATCGTCGTCGACGACTGCAGCAAGGACAACACGGTCGAGATCGCCCGCAGCCTGCCGGTGACCCTGATCCAGCACGAGCGCAACACCGGCTACGGTGGCAACCAGAAGACCTGCTATCGCGCGGCGCTGGAACGCGGCGCCGACTTCGTCGTGATGATCCACGGCGACTATCAGTACGACGCGCGCATGATCCCAACGGCGATCGAGATCCTGCGCCACGGCATCTGCGATGTGGTGCTGGGCAACCGGATCCGCACGCGAGCCGAAGCGCTCGCCGGCGGCATGCCGAAGTCCAAGTACTTCGCGAACCGCGGCCTGACGATCATCGAGAACATGCTCTCGGGCCAGAATCTTGGCGAATGGCACTCGGGTTTCCGTGCCTATTCGCGGCGGGTGCTCGAGACGGTGCCCTTCGAGCGCAACAACGACGGCTTCGTGTTCGACTCGCAGTTTCTCGTGCAGTGCGTGAATCTCGGCCTCAAGCTGGGGGATCTGCCCGTTCCCGTGCGCTATTTCGACGAGGCCAGCTCGATCAACCTGAAGAACTCGACGATCTACGCGCTCAAGACGCTCTCGACGTTCGGCAGCTGGTACCTGCACCGCTCAGGACTGCGCCGCAATCACCTGTTCGAACCCAAGGGTTCCTGAGCCGCTTTCAGATCCGGCGGAACGCATGCCGATGACCCTGTCGGTTGCGCATGCAGATCCGGAAATTCCTTCCCGTCGGCCTTCTGCTCTGGAGCGGGTGTGCTCCCCCGCGCATCGAGCATCGCGCCTGGTGGTACGCCGAACGCGGAACACCGCGCATGGAAGGCATCGTCCACAGCCAGGGTGACCGCGAGAGCGCGGCGGGTCTGTTCGTGTTCTACCACCCCAACGGGGCCATGGCCGCTCGCGGAGCCCTGAAGGATGTGCCGCTGCCGCGCCAGCCGGACTTCTTGGACAACGAAACCGTGCTGCCGGATTCCGGCCGGGAAGGCTGGTGGGAGTTCTTCCATCCCAACGGCCGGCTTCTCAGCGCGGGACTCTATCTGGAGGGACAGCGTCATGGACTCTGGGAGCAGCACATGCTCGATGGCACCCTGGCCCATGAGACGAACTACTGCACCGGCCGGCTCCATGGCAGCCAACGCAGCTGGAGTGCTGCCGGCGTCCTGCTGAAGGAGACCTCCTTCTCGATGGGTGAGGAGCAGGGCCTGCACCGCGAATGGGATGAGGCCGGTCAGCTGCGCGAAGAGCGCGTGTTCGCGGCAGGCAAGCTTGAAGGCCTTAGTCGCAGCCTTGACGAGCGGGGCGTGTGCCGCGAGGAGGCTCACTACCACGAGGGCCTGCTGCACGGCCTTCGCACCCTGCGGGATGCGGACGGGATCCTGCTCTCAAGCGTCGTCTATCGGAACGGCAACCCGCTGCCTCAGTAGAGCCTGGTGCGGGAAGGGGGACTTGAACCCCCACGGATTGCTCCACGAGATCCTAAGTCTCGCGCGTCTGCCAATTTCGCCATTCCCGCAGGCACGGCTGTGAGCGGAAACAGCATAACGCATGGCTCGGGCTTTTCCTCGGCGCGTGCGAAACCCATGATGCCCGCCATGTTGCCGGAGTTGGGCAGTCTGGTGCTGCTGTCGATCATGACGTGGATTCTGCTGCGCGGCCTCGGCGCGCGGCGGGCCCGCAATTTCGCCGTTCTCGGACTCGTATTCGCGGGTTTGTCCTGCGGCGCGTGGCTCAGCGTGCTGGCGATGGACTCTTTCGACTGGGTGCGGCGCGTGGCGGGTTCGCTGACCGCGCTGACTGCGGGACAGACACAGCTGGTGTGGGTCTCCACGCTGGCGTTGCCACGCAACAAGGTCTGGCTGCGCGTGCTGGCTGCGCCGCTCTCGGTCTGGGCGGGAACGAGCCTCGCCTTCGTCTTGATGCAGCCGGAACCCGCGGCCTGGCTCCTCGGCATGACTCAGGCGTTGTGCGCGCTGTGCATTCTCTCGTGGGTTTTTCTTCCGTGGATCGGACGCGATCGCGGTTCCGTTGCCATCGGTTCACGCGCCATTCCGAGCCTGCGCTCGCCCTGTCCGCGCTGCGGCACGCGCGTGGACTGGGCCAAGGGCCTGTACGCCTGCACGGATTGCGGGCTTTTCGTGCATCTGGACTGGGGCCAGGATCCGCAGGTGCGCGATGCGCTCAAGCAGCAGCAGGATCCGGGGCGAACGATGCGCTTTGCCTGCCCGGGCTGTGACAAGGTCCGCGACTGGGCGCGCGGAGAGCACCACTGCTCTCACTGCCAGACGCCCGTGCGCCTGCACTGGAACGAGCACAAGCAGGGGCCGAAGCCCTAGAGGCCTGCGCTCAGCAATTCCTCCGCGGCCTGCGCGCGCTTTTCGTTTTCCTCGGCGTTGATGCGCTCGAGTCCTGATTCGAATTCGGCGCGCTGTTCGGCCGTGTAGCGCGTGCGATCGAAGCCGTGCGCGTGGCGAAAGTCCTTGAGGAAGTGGTTGCGCTTGCGATCGAATGCATCCTGACGGCGGACCCATTCCGCGAGCACGGTCTGAATGCGCAGCATGGCCTGGTCATCCGGCTGCATCGGCCACAGGATGCGGAACAGCTCCTCGCCGCGCGGTGAGAGCTCCAGATTGACCGCCGCCTTGTGTCCAAGGCCGCAGTTACCGCCGGGCATGGCCAGCCCGCCCACGGCCGCCTGGGTTTCGCGCGAGCGGTAGACCGCCTCCTGCAGGAGCGCGGCTGCCGCTCGCGTGCGTTCCTCCGTGGATTCCACGTCCTAGCAGTGCTCGTTGAACGCGGTTGTGAGTTGCTCGGCGATGTGCTGCGGGGAGCGGCCCTCGATGTCCTGACGCTGGAGCATCTTGACGAGCTTGCCGTCTTTCAGCAGTGCGATCTGCGGTGAGCTGGGGCGGTACGGGCGGAAGGACTCTCTCGCGCGCTCCGTGGCGGCCGTCTCCATGCCCGCGAAGACGGTGAAGAGATTCTGCGGCTTCTTGGCGTTGAGCATGGCAAGCCGCAGACCCGGGCGGGCGCCGCCGGCGGCGCAGCCGCAGACGGAATTGACGAATATCAGCGTCGTGCCGGGCTTCTGAAGCGCGGTTTCGACATCTGCGGGCGTCAGCAGTTCCTTGAGGCCCAAGGTGGTGACTTCGGCGCGCATCGGCTTGACGAGTTCGGGATCGTACATGTGGCAGTTCTCCGTTGGTTGAGGCGGGAGATCCTAGCACCGTTCCGGATGCACCCCCAAGCACGCTCCGGATCGCTATCATCCCACGCATGCGACCTGCTCTTCTCGTGCTGTTGCTCACCCTGCTGCTGGCCTGCGCCGGAACCTCCACCAGCGAAACCCAGCAACGTCAGTCCCTGCTTCCGGGAAAAAATCTCGACGGCTGGGACGGCGATGCGCGCTTCTGGTCGCTGCGCGACGGCGTTCTGGTGGGCGAAAGCACGGCGCAGCAGCCGCTGGATCAGACCACCTGGCTGTCGTGGAAGGGCGGCAGCGTGCGCGACTTCGAGCTCGTCGCCGAGTTCCGGCTGACGGGCGGCAACTCCGGCATCCAGTTTCGCAGCGTGCAGCGCCCCGCCCATCAGGTGGGCGGTTTGCAGGCCGACCTTGAGGACGGACCGGACTGGACCGGCTGCATCTACGAGCAGGAAGGCCGCGGAGTGCTCGTGCGCCGCGGCACGGCGCTGACGACAGGCTCCGGCACAGCTGCCGGCAGCGCATCGCTCGGCGACGGGGAACAACTGCTGCGTTCCTACCGGGCGAGAGACTGGAACGAGTACCGCATTCGCGCAGTCGGTCGCAAGATCGAGGTCAGCCTCAACGGCACGCTGATGAGCTCCCTGGAAGATCATGATCCCAAGTACTTCCGCGAATCCGGCATTCTCGCGCTGCAGCTCCATGCCGGCGGTCCGATGAAGGTCGAATTCCGCAAGCTCGACCTGCTGGTGCTTCCTGCGACAGAGATCGTCGAGGCGTCTGCGCCGGTTCAGGCCGCCAAGTTGCCGCAGTGGATCTGGGCACCATCACCTGCGCAGGCTGCGAAGAGCATCTGGGAGTCCGGCGAAGACAAGTCCGAGTCCGTGCCGCCCACAGCGATCCTGCGCAAGCGGTGGACGCTCGATGCACCCGCCACGCTCAAGCTGTGGGTCAGCGTCGACAACGAGGGCGATGTGCTGCTGGACGGCAAGGCGCTGGGAACTTCGGGTGATTGGAATGATCCGGTCTATCTGGCTCCCGAAACGGAGCTCGCCGCGGGCGGGCACGAGCTGCTCATCCGCGCACGCAATGAGGGCGGCCCCGCAGGCGTGCTGGTGGAAGCGCATCTGGAATCCGCCGGCAAGCTGACGAAGTTCTTCAGCGATGCGACCTGGCAATCGCAGCAAGGCGCGGATTGGGGAGCCGTCACGGTGCTCGGCGAGCACGGTTGCGCGCCGTGGGGCACTTTGCAGGGCCTCGCCGCCAAGCCTGCGGAGGCGACCCCGGCGCACGAGCTGCACGTCAAGGAAGGCTACAGGATCGAGCGGCTCTATTCGGTTCCCCGCGCCACGCAGGGTTCGTGGGTCAGCCTCGCATTCGACGGGAACAGCCGCCTCTACGCCAGCGATCAATACGGCGACATCCATCGTATCGAGCTCGCTCCCGATCATGATCGCGTCCTGAGCGTGTCGAAGATTCCCGCCAAGGCCGGCGGCGCGCACGGTCTGCTGTGGGCTGCCAACGCCCTCTACGCCGTGGTTGCGGAAAGCCCGCGCTGCAGCCCCGGGCTGTGGCGCATCACGGACAAGGACGGCGATGGCGAGCTGGAGCATACGGAGCTGCTCAAGAAGTTCGAAGGTTCCGGCGAGCATGGTCCGCACTCTGTGATTCAGGGACCCGATGGCATGCTGTATGTCCTCGCGGGCAATCACACGCTGCTGCCCGAGGGCATCCGCACCTACTATCTGCCGAAGAACTGGGACGAGGATCAGCTCGTCAAGCACCGCAACGATCCGGGCGGTCACGCCGTCGGCGTCATGGCGCCCGGCGGCTGGGTGTGCCGCACGGATCTCGACGGCAAGCAGTGGGACCTGTTCGCAGCCGGCATGCGCAACAGCTATGACCTGGCCTTCGTGGGGCAGCGCGATCTGTTCACCTTTGACTCCGACATGGAGTGGGACATCGGCCTGCCGTGGTACCGGCCCACGCGCGTCTGCAATCTGGTGTCCGGCGCGGATTTCGGCTGGCGCAACGGCAATGCGAAGTGGCGCGACTACTACCCGGATTCGCTCGCGAGCACGAAGGATCTGGGTCTGGGTTCACCGACGGGCGTGGTGGCGCCGCCGGAGGGCTTCGCTCCTCCGGGCAGCAAGGAAGGTGCGCCGCACCTGCTGGTGGGAGACTGGGCCTATGGACGCATCTTTGCGATCTGGCTGGAACCTCAGGCCTCGAGCTTCACCGCGAAGCGCACGGAGATCTTCGCCAGCGGCAGGCCCATGCCCGTCGCCGACATGGCGCTGGGTCGCAGCAACGAGGTCTTCGTGGTGACCGGCGGACGCCGTGTGCAGTCCGGACTCTATCGCATCGTGTGCGATGCGCCCGTCCAGAGCGCGACTCCGATCGCAGACCGTCTGCCGGCGGGTTTTGACAGGCAGGTGCGCGCCGAGCTCGAGAGTTTCCACGCACGCAAGGACGAGAAGGCACTCGACGTTCTGTGGCCCAAGCTGGGCGCGAACGACCGTTTCGTGCGCAATGCCGCGCGGGTTGCGCTCGAGTCGCAGCCGCGGGAGCTCTGGCAGGAGCGGGCCTTTCAGGAAACTCATCTGCGCTCGATCGTGCAGTGCATGATCGCGCTGATCCACCTCGACGCCCGCGAGCTGCAGGATCGCATCTACACCCGTCTGGGTGAGGCGCTGCAGACGAGTCGCGATGACCATTCGGCCATGGAAATCCTGCGGGCCACGCAGATCGCCCTGGCGCGCTGGGGCATTCCGCCGCAGGGCAACGATGTGCTCTTCCCGACCATAGACATGCTCTATCCGCGGCCGCTCGGCAAGGCGAAGCTGAGCAACCCGTTGCTGGCGGAGATCGCGATCAAGACGATCACACCGCTCTCCTGGGAGCGCACGGTGGGCATGATGGAAGCCTCGCCGACTCAGGAAGAGCAGCTGCAATACATGTCTCTGCTTGCGGAGTCGCCCGAGAATCTCTCGTTTGAGGAAAGAACGCGCTACCTCAAGTGGTGGCGCTCCAATGCTGCGCACTGGCGCGGCGGCAACAGTTTTGGCGAGTACATCGCCCAGATTCACAGGGAAATCGTCGCGGCGATTCCCCAGATGGAGCAGGCCATGCTGGGCGAACTGCTCGTTCCGGAACCCCGTCCGGTGCCCGTGCCGATCCCCGCCGCTGGACAGAGCGTGCCCTGGACCGTTGCGGAGATGGAGCGCAGCCTGCCCGACTTGAAGTCCGGACGGAATTTCAAGGCCGGCAAGGACCTCTACGTCCGTGCGAGCTGCGTCGAATGCCACCGCATGGGCGGCGAAGGCGGCGGACAGGGTCCTGATCTGACCGGTGCCGGCGCGCGCTTCTCGGCGCGCGATCTGCTGGTGGCGGTGCTCGAGCCGTCTCAGGCGATCTCGGATCAATACCGCGAGACCGAGGTGGTGACGAAGGACGAGGAGCTGTTCATCGGCAAGGCGGCGGGCGGAGATGACAAGGTCCTCAAGCTTATGGATCGCAACGGCAAGACGCTGGAGATCCCGCGCAGTGACATCGAAGAGGTCCGCCCGGCGCGCCTCTCTTCGATGCCTGCAGCCCTGACCGACGGACTCACGCGGACGGAGTTGCTGGATCTGCTGGCCTACGTGCTGTCGGGCGCCAATGCGGAGGATCCCGCATTCCGCCCGGGCGGCAGCGCAAGCGGCAAGTGATGTCTAGCTGACGAGCTTGCCGCTGGCTCCGCGCGAGAGCCGCAAGGCACACGGCGCGAGACACAGCAGCGCCAGCGCCAGGATGCCCGCCATCGCGGAAAGCGTGCGTCCCTGCACCGCCGCTGACTCTTCCTCACGGAAGGCAAAGCTCGGAAGCATGGGGATGTCCGCCTTCACCAGCGGTTGACGTTTGTGGAACTTCGGGCTGTAGAACTCGAATACGGCGTCCTTGAAGGCGGCGACCTGATCACGGAAGGCGCGGTGGCGCCAGTACCCGGTGCCCGCGAGATCGCTCAACGCCTCGTACGCGGCGATCGCAGGCGAGGCAAAGCGCCAGCGTTCGACAACCTGCTGCTGGTCCGCGAGCTCGGTGTCGAATTCCTTGTAGATCGGATCCATCGCGCGGCCGATCTCCTCCTGCACAGCGAGGCGGCGCTGGAGCATGTCAGCCTGCATCCCGGGCGGTGCCAGCTCGGGGTGGTCCTTGTAGAACGTGTTGATCAGCTCGTTGGAGCGCCGTTCCGCATCGCCGGAGGCCTCGCGCAGCTTGGCCACCAACTCAGCCCGCGAGGGCATCGGGTGCGCGCTCTCGACCACGACGTTGAGCAGCGTGGGGATGACCATGACGAAGATCACCCAGGCCGCTCCCGCAACGGTGGCCGCGGCGGCCGCCGTGCGCGTGAAGCAGTTCGACAGTAACGCCACGGCACACCAGAAGAGTCCGTAGGCCAGCACGACACCCGTTGCGATCCACACCGGGAGCGACAAACCCTCACCGCCCAGCAAAGCCGCGAAAAGCACGGCTCCCAATGCCAGCGCCGTCATCGGCGTGCCGCGTGCCAGCACGCGCACACTCAGCAGCTTCCAGGCGCCGATGCCGCGCGACAAGGCCAGGCGCAGCGTGCCGGACTCCCGGTCACCTGCGCACAGATCGTAGATCAGAGCCAGCAGGAACAGCGGGAAGAGCCAGATCAGCACGAAGGCCAGATCGAAGCGGCCCGTCAGCAGCTGTGTCGGATTGGCAAGACCGATCTTGCCTTCGGATGGATCTTCCGTGCGCCACAGAATGATGCGCTCATGGCTCGGCAGCAGATCGGCCTGTCCGCCCGACAGCACCGCGAAGCCCGGCGGCGGCAGCAGCGCAAGGTGCCCGCTGCCCATCGCCTGTCGCGGATCCAGTGCCTGACGCTCCAGTGCATCGCGCACCTGCTTGTTGAACTGGGAGCTCTCGATGATCAGCGCATCCGCTTCCTTGCGTTGACGCTCCGCGAGCTCCAGCCCGTTCGCAATGCCATAGCCCAGGCTCAGGACGAACAGCGCCAGCAGTGCGAGCACCGCGCGCTCGCGGAACATCAAGCGCAGTTCCAGTTGAAAGAGGCTCATGCGACCTCCAGGCGCATGCGACGCGCTGACATGTAGAGCCACAGGAAGGAGCCGGCGAACCAGGCTCCCAGAATTCCGAGTGCTGCGGCGACGCTCGCCCACACCGCATCCCACTCACGCGGGGCCAGAACGAAGGGCGGCAGCTGCTCCCAGAGCGTGCGACCCACGCGGTAGCCGTGGTCTCCGGGGCGGGCGTTTTTCATCAGGTCCTCGTTCAGGACACGCATGAACTCCATGCGGTGCTGCTCGGAGGCATCGGCAAAGTGGCGGTGCTGCGAGAGGTCGGTTCCGCTCAGGGCCATCGATGCCGTTCGCAGCGCGAGCATCGGCGCGAGCGCGCCGGTCAGAGTGGTGGCGCGATCCTGCGCCTCCAGCTGATCCCACATGCGCGCGTAGTGGTGTCCGTAGACCTCGGAGGAGAACTTCTCGCTTTCGAGCATCACCAGTCCGTTGAAGTTGAACGGCAGCTCCATGACGTTCTGCTTGCCGTGCTTCGCCAGCGTTTCCTGCGTGAACTTCTGCAAGTGCACGTCGCGCGAGTCGTGGCCGTCGATGCCCTTCTTCAGGTCCGCGGCGATCGCAGCGTCAAATTCGGCCAGCTGCGGCGTCGGCACCCACTGCTCGACGAGGTCGGTGGCGAGTCGCGGCGCAAGCACGCAGTTGAACGCCCACAGCCCCAGCAGAAGCGCCAGAGCGCCGCGTCCCGTCCTGCAGCGAGCCGAGACGGCCACCGCGATCGCGAGGAAGGTCCCCAGATAGAGTCCGTAAGCCCCGATCAAGAAGAGGATGCGTCGGGTGAGGTTCGGATCTCCGGCCTCGCCGGTACCCGACAGCAGCCATGCGCCGACCGCGATCAGCGGCACCAGCAGCAGCGCCAGAGCCAGCGCAATGCCGAGGAACTTGCCGACCACGAGTTGCACCGGGTCGACGCCCAGACTCAGCAGTTGCCGCAGCGTACCGCGCTCGCGCTCCGCGGCCAGCGCACCGAAGGCCAGCAGCACGATCAGCAGCGGAACGAGGATCTGCAGGCTGAGGCTGGCCGTCAGCTCGCCGAAGCGGCGCATGTTGGTCGCATCCTGCGCCGGCAGGAAGCTGGTGGCATTGCGGCGGTGCGCTTCGAGGAAAACGGAGCTGCCGACATACGGCTCGACTCCGCGATCAAAGGCCGCCAGCGGTGCCGTCGGCTTGAAGGCATAGAGCCCGTAGTGACCGGCCGAGTGCGAGTTCTTCTCGCCCTGCTCGAGCCAGTTCCTGCGGTCCAGTTCGGTCGCGGCGTCGCGCTCGGCGCGGGTGCGCTCGTTCTGCTGCCAAGCCAGCACCCCGGACACGATCAGCAACACGACCAGCAGTGTGCCGCCGATGCGGAAACGTCCGTCGCGCCAGGTGTCGCGCAGTTCCTTGAGGGCGATGGTGAGGATCATGCGCCCAAGCGCTCCAGATACAGCTTCTCCAGATCGCGGCTCTGGAACTCGTCGCGGTGGTACTCCGATGCAATGCGACCCTTCAGCAGGATGCCGACGCGTGTCGCATCCTCGCGCGCGCGGAACAGATCGTGCGTCGCCATCAGAATCGCCACCTTCTCACCGGCCAGCTGTCGCAGCAGCCTCGAAAACTCATGGCTCGCGGCCGGATCGAGGCCTGAGGTGGGTTCGTCGAGCAGCAGCGCCTTGGCCCCCGTGGCAAGCGCCAGCGCGATGCCGACCTTCTGCCGCATGCCCTTGGAGTAGGTGCCCACCATGCGCTCGGCGGCATCGGACTTGAGCCCTGCCCGCTCCAACAGCGCGTGCAGTTCCGCGCGGCTGTGCCTGCCGCCGCCGAGACGGCTGAAGTACTCGAGATTCTCCACCCCGCTGAAGCGCGGATAGAGCGCGACCTGTTCGGGGATGTAGGCGATCTTGCGTCGCGCCGCCACCGGGTCGGCAGCCACACTGATCCCGTCGACCAGCGCCTCGCCGCCATCCGGCGTCAGGAAGCCGAGGAACAGGTTGATCGTGGTTGTCTTGCCGGCGCCGTTGGGGCCAAGCAGGGCGTAAATCTCTCCCGGCTCAACCTTGAGGTTGAGCTTGTCGAGGGCGGTCTTGTCCTGGAATCGCTTCTGGAGCTGCTTGGCTTCGAGCATGGGGGGGTGCTGAGGTTTGGTGACAATCTCTCATGACACGCTCCCCGGTCAAAGACTGTGAGATCGGGTAGAGTAGAAAAATGCTTGCTTCCGCCACCCGGTGCCTGATTCCGTTGCTGCTGAGCCTCTTCGCACTCACCGGCCTCGTGCGGGCGCAGGACCTTTCTCAGCCCGGGCCCTGGTCGGCGGGGGAGCGCAGCGTCATCGTCACCCGGCCGGACAACACGACCTTCACGGCGCAGCTCTTCTACCCCGCGACCCTGCCGGGAGCGAACACGCCGTTCCAGCCCGCCGGCGCGCCCTATCCCGGCCTCACCTTCGGTCACGGATTCCTGACTCCGGTGAGCAACTACAACAGCACGTTGCGGCATCTGGCAACGTGGGGGCACTTCGTCATCGCGACCACCACACAGGGTTCGCTGTTCCCCAGCCATGCCGCCTTCGCCCTCGACATGCGCCACTGCCTCACCTGGCTGGAGCAGCAGAACGTCGATGCGCAGTCGCCCTACTTCGGCGGCATCGACACGCTGGCCCTGGGTGCCTTCGGCCACTCCATGGGCGGAGGAGCGACGATCCTTGCGGCCGCCGCGGACCCGCGCATCATCGCCATCGCGCCCATGGCGCCCGCCAACACCAATCCTTCGTCCATCACCGCGATGGCCTCGGTCACCGTCCCATCGCGCCTGATCTGCGGCACGCAGGACACGATCGTTCCCACCTCGAGCAACGGTCAGCCGATGTACAACGCCGCCCCCGGCCCGCGTCAGCTGCTCTCGATCCTCAACGGCTGGCACTGCGGATTCGTCGACACGCCGCCCGCCGGCGGTCTGGGCTGCGATTCCGGTGCCCTGCCGCTGGATCAGCAGCTGAGCATCGTGCGCCGCCACCTCACGAGCTTCTTCCGTCTGCATCTCGCCGGTGATCAGTCTCAGTGGGGACAGGTCTGGGGTGTGCCGCTGCTGCTGGACGGCACCACGAGCACCCAGCGCGATCCGCGCGCCACGATCACTCCGGCCGTGGTGCGCAAGAACGGCTTTGCGGGCGAAACGCTGGATTTCCCGCTGACGCTGACCAATACGGGCTCGACGCCCACGAGCTTCACGCTGTTCACGGAGCAGAACACCTGGGCTGTCTCGCTCTCCACCGGCCAGACGGCGGTGCTGGCACCGGGCGCGAGCGAAGTCGTTCACCTCTACGTCGTCGTGCCGGCGAACACACCCAACAGCGTGGACCGCTGCACGGTCTCCGCCCGCCGCGACATCGACAATGCCGTGCGGACCTTCGCCCGCACGGGTTCCAAGCGTCTCTGACGGTCAGCCGCTGATTCCGTCGCGCTCGAGCTCTTCTTTGGTGGCACGGCGCGCGATCGTTTCGGGTGGCGCCTCGTACCAGCCGGGTTCGACGCCTTCGGCGATCGATTCACGCACCTTGAGGATCGTGAACATGCCGGACATCGTGATCGTGCCGTAAGGTCCCTTGCCGCCGATCATCGGCAGGCTGTTGGGCGGAGCCAGGGAGCTGTGATCACCGCCCGCGCCCATCTCGTCCTCCATGTCGCCGTAAGCAGGCACGTGCGCGTAGAGCGTCTCGTCGATCCTGCCGAGGTCAGCGCCGACCGTGTTGGGAAGACCGTGGCCCATCTGATTCATCACATGGTGAGTCATGTGACAGTGCAGCGGCCAGTCCCCGGGCTGGTCCGCGATGAACTCGATCGTGCGCGTGGAGCCGACGGGCACAAGGATGCTCACCTCCTTCCAGCCGTTCGACTCCGGCAGCGGTCCGCCATCCGTGGCCGTGACACGGAAGGAATGCCCGTGCAAGTGGATGGGGTGATGGCTCATCGCGCTGAGATTGGCAAGGCGGATGCGCACACGCTCACCGCGCTGCGCGACGAGATTCTGCGTCGCGGGGTGGATCTTCGCGTTCATTGTCAGGACGTTGAAGTCCATCATCTCGTTGGGGTCCGGCCGGCGCGTGCCCGGTTCCAGCTTCCACTCCGAGAGCAGAATCGCATAGTCGCGCGCAGGGGGATTGGGCTCCGGCTCGCGCGGGTGGATCACGAACAGGCCCATCAGGCCCAGCGCCATCTGAGTCATCTCGTCATGATGCGAGTGGTACATGTACGTGCCGTGCTGGCGCAGCGTGAACTCGTACTTGAACGTCTCGCCCGGTTCGATCGGACGCTGGTGCAGCCCGCCCACGCCGTCCATGCCGCTGGGCACGATCAGGCCGTGCCAGTGCACCGTGGTCGACACCGGCAATCGGTTGGTCACGTAGATCCGTACCGTCTCGCCCTCGACGCACTCGATCGTCGGCCCGTGCACCCGGCCGTTGTAGCCCCAGCAGCGGGCCGCAAGTCCGGGTGCGAACTCGTGTTCCACCTCTTCGGCGACCAGATGCAGCACCCGCACGCCGTCGACCATGCGATGAGGCAGTGTCACGCCATTGGGTGTGATGACCGCGCGCTGCGAATGCGCTTGCCCAGGAGTGCTCGTCTGCGGAGCGGACCCGGCACCGGAATCGGCACCGGAACCGGGCCAGGCTCTCAGGGCCGGAGCGGCAGCTGCGGCAATCAGGCTGCTGCGCAGCAGATCTCGTCGTGTCGTGTGCATGGCGGGTGATCAGTGGCCTTGAGGATGGGAATTGTTGAGGGAAGGGCGCGGCGGCGACCCGGCATTGAGCGTGGAGGGCCTTGTCAGATGCCCCTGCAGCAGGGCCTCGACTTCCAGTCGCGCGAGGCGCGCGTCCGTGTATGCCGTCAGATGGGTGCGCTCCGCCTCGATCTCGCCGGCGCGCACGCGCAGCACGTCGAAGGCTCCGATCTGCATGGCATTGAAGTTGCGCAGCGTCTCTTCCAGCAAGGTGCGCTCCGCGGGCAGCAACACCTCGCGCGCGTGGCGTTCCAGGGCGACGCTGGCCTGCAGACGCTCACTCCATTCGCGCGTGCGCGAAAGCAGCTCCACCAGCAGCGCTTCGTGTTCCTCCAGCAGAACCTGCAGCCGCGCGCGAGCGGCATGTGTCTGCGCATCACCCGTGTCGAGCAGCGGCAGCGGGATGCGGAACGCGGGACCCAGACCCCATGATGAATCATCGGACTCGCGCTTGGCCGCGAGCCCGAGCTCGGCATCCTGCAGCCGCGCCGCCCACTCGCTGAGTCCGGCTGCCCGGGCTTGCGCTTCCGCGCGCGCGCGGCTCTCCGCCAGCGCCAGCGACGCGGTCAGCGTGCGCGATTCCAGCTGATGGAGATCCAGCCCCTCCAGCAGCCCGGGGTCCACGATGCGACCGCCCAGGCTGCGCACGAGGGCTTCGGGTCGCAGGTCCCACTGCGCGAGCTCGCCGGCGAGCCCGCAGGCGCGGTTGAGTTCCTCGCGCGCTTCGATCCAGCGCCGCTCCGACTCCATGCGATCCTGCGAGCGTCGCGCCAGCTCGACCGCATTGGCGGCGGCGCGCGCCGGAGTCGCATTGCCGGCCTGCACCAGATCCTGCATCAGCTCCTGCGAACCGAGGGCGCCGGCCTCCGAGGCGCGCCGCAATTCCAGATCACGCCACGCATGGCTGGCGCGAACATGCGCGCGACGCGCGTCGAGTACGGCGGAGAGGATCTCGCTCGCGACCGCGGCTTCGAGCGCCCGCAGCTCCGCTGCGCTGCGGGCCTTCTGACTCGGCATGAGCAGCGTGCGCACCAGCGATTGCGAAATCCCCAGATCGACCTCCGTGCCTCCATCGAGGAACAGCAGCTGCCCGTGCAGGACCGGATTGCTGAGCAAGGTGGCTGCCGCCAGCTCGCCGGAGCCGATGCCGAGCTTCGCCAGAGCCGCGCGCGTGCGGCGCTGATGTCCCAGCGCCAGTCGCACGGCGTCATCCTCATCGAGACCGTTCGCAATCAGCTCGCGAACCTGCGCTTCCTCCAGCGGGCTGCCCGCTTCGGAAAAACCGGCGGACTCGAGCCGCTGATCCACGCGCGCTCGCGACTCGTCTTCCAGCTCTGCAGGGGAGGCGCATGCTCCCAGCAACAGGAGCAGGGGCACAAGCCTCATGATGCTGCGCCTTCGCGAAGCTGCTTGTCCTTCGGAGCGGGCGCCGGCGGAGTCTTCTCGCCCTGCTTCCTGCGCTCTTCCTCGAGCTCCTTGACGCGAATCGCCTCGGCCTTGGCGAGCAGCTTGTCCGGGTCCTTGCGGAACTCATCCACCGCCTTGGGAGTGGAGAGCCGCACGATCTTCGACTTGTAGACGAGAATCGTGTTGGCCGCGACGGATTCGCCGCTGACCGGGCAGGTCTTGTTGTCGATCAGCTGCCAGTTCGGTTCCAGCAGGCGCGCCAGCGTGACCTGCGCATCCTCGGAAGCCTTCTGTGCGGCAGCCTTGTCGAAGACGCGGAATTCACGGCCCTGCAGCGAGACCTTGGGCGCGTCCTTGGGCAGCTCGCGGCCCGTCACCGGGCAGAGCTTGTTGTCGATCACCGCCGGAGCGGGATAGGCGGATCCGTACGCGGCATCGAGATCATCGTGAATGTCCTTCACGCACACCTTGCAGCAGATGTAGATGCGGCCGTACTTCGTATCGGTGAAAAGGCGCAGGGAAATCGGCTTGCCCATCACGGGACAGGTCGAGTTCGACCACTGCGGAACGATGACGGTGTTGTCCGCCGGCGGCGGAGCTTGAACGAGGAGCAACAGACTCAGCAAAGAAGCACAAAACATGACTGCGATTTCCAGGAAGCCGAAAAATGGTGAAAACAGGCGCAGACCCGCAGGCCTGCAGCCACGCGATCACATCCGGCTCACAAGCGCAGGGGCAGTCTTCCGCTCGTTCTTGGCACGGCCCGACAAGGCCCGCGCGCGCACTGCGTCACGGGATGCGTGTCTGCACGGCACGGCACCGTGCTCCGAGCGGGCTCAAGCTGCAACACCGCGGGAGCGGGCACATCCCAGACAGGAACCAGCGGCGGCAAACCGGGATCCTGATCCGGGGTGGAAACCGAGCAGGGACACTCCGGTCTCGATTCCTCCTCACTGGAGTCATCGCAGCAGCTGTGCGGTTGCGACTCCTGCGCGGGCGCACAGCAGCCCTGCATGACCTCCGGACGGATGAGACACGCGCACAGCGGCATCGATACGCCGGAAGGCAACAGCCATCCCAGCAGCATCCAGAGCAGCAGCGCGTAACGGGCCATGGCCTGATTCTAACACCGATTCCTGAAAGCCGGGCAGCCCCGAGCCGGACCAAACGACTCTCAACGCGGCGGCCAGAGTTCTTCTCGGTGGGTTTCCATGGCCTTCAGCACCTCGCGCAGCACTTCTCCCTCGTCCAGGGCCTGAATCATGTCCACATTGAGCTGGCAGACCGCGCAGACCGGGCGAGGTCCCCTGTAGCTCATGATGTCGCCATCGAGGATCGTGATGTCCTCAATGCCGTACTCCGCGGCATCCACGGGCAACCCGTCTTCATTGAAGCCCAGGAACAGCTTCACTTCCGCGCCCGTTCGCAGGCAGATGTAGCAGCGATCCTGCTGGCGATTGCGGTCCAGAGCCGCGAAATACTCCTGAAAGCGTTCGTGCAGCGGGTTCACAGCAGTTCTCCTTCCGGGACGCGCTCCACCTGCACCGGGTGGCGTGGGTTGGAGCTGATGCCGTACACCAGCTTCACGACGCGCGGTCCCATCGCCGTGCGGATCTCCGCCAGTTCGTTTTCGAGCGCGGCCGTAGAGGGTTGATCCTTCGGCACGACGATCGCGGCCACGGCACTGCCGCGGCTGGTGCGTGCCACCGCGCGCACGAACAGCCCCTGGAAGCGCCCGATCTCGACCAGCTCGTCGCCCACGACGCTCCCGGCCTCGCTCGCCAGATGCGCAAGGATGAAGTCGACGCGCGCCTCATCGAACAGACGCGGCAGATCGGGGATGACGCTCTCCTCCAGCACCCGCGGGCCTCTGCCGGCATGGATCAGCGAAGCGTTGGGCTGGATGTGACGGAAGTGGAAGGCGAGGAAGCGATCCGCGAGCCGGTAGGTGCCCTTGCGTGAGCGCAGCGGATCGGGATCCGTCAGCGGCACTTCGCGCTCCACGAGCCGCAGATCGCGCAGCACGCTCAGGTACTTGTTGGCCGTGGGGGAGTCGATGCCCACGGAAAGCGCGATTTCCCCGACCTTGTCGGCGCCGCGCGCCAGCGATGCGAGGATGCTGTTGTAGGTGGCGGGCTGCGTCAGCTCCGAGCTCAGCAGGAACTGCACTTCGTCGAACAGGTAGCCCTCGGGGCGCAGGCACTCGCGCGCAATGTTCTCGAGCAGGCTGCGCTCCGCATCGAAGCGCCGCAGATACGCCGGCATGCCGCCGAGCACCGCGTAGGCCAACACGCGATCTTCCAGCTTCCACTCGGGGAAGAACTCCAGACAGGCCTGCGGCGCCAGCGGTTCGAGACGACGCTGGGCCGTGCGGCGTCCGAACAGCGGCGAGCGCTCGGCCAGCACTTCATTTTCCATGAAGCTCACCTGGCTGCCGCAAAGCACCAGCATCAGGTTCGAGTGCTTGCCGCGCATGTCCCAGAAGCGCTGCAGCTGCGAGGTGAGACCGCGCGTCGCCTCGCACAGATACGGAAACTCGTCCAGCACGATCACGAGCCGCTCCTGCTTCGACTTCTCCGCGCAGTAGCTCAGCGCAGCGCCCCAGTCAGGGAACTCGACCGAGGCCGCGGCGCCGTCATCGAGCGCCGCAGCGAGCGCGTCGCGGAACGCGCGCAGGTTGTCCTTCTCGCGCACCTGAGCGGCAAGGAAGTACACGGCCCGGCGGCCGGAGGTGAACTGCTGCAGCAGCTCGGTTTTTCCGACGCGCCGTCGCCCGTAGAGCACAAACAACTCGGGGCGGGGCGAGCGGTACAGCTCGTCGAGGAAGGCCAATTCGCGTTCGCGACCGTGGAACATGGGGGTACTATACCTCCGGGTATTATACTGTCCAGTATATTATCGGGCCGCCTCTGCAGGGGCTGGAGCGGGCGTACAAGGAGGCAGTGCCAAACTGGAAACAACTCGGGCCCTTCGGGGCGCTCCTCGGGGCCTCGGCGGCCCTGCCCCTGCTCGGGAGCGGATTGTTGCTCCTGCTCGTGCCTCGACTGGAGCCGCTGCTGCGCGAGGGAGGCGGCGCGGCGGCGCTCGCGGTGATCGTTGGCGTGGCCCTTTTGTGCGGAATGGCGCTGCTCAACACGCAAGCCGCGGCCCTCTTCCTGGGTTATCTCTACGGCTTCTGGGCCGGGCTGGGGCTCGTCTTCTGCGGCATCGTACTGGCGGCGTGGCTGGGCTTCGTGCTGGCGCAGCGCCTCAGCGGTCGGGGACTCGAGCAGGCGATTCAGTCACGAGCGAAGCTCGCCGCTGTGTTCGCGCTGCTGGCGCATGACCCGCGCCATGCCTGGACGACGACTGCGCTGCTGCGCATCTCACCGCTGGTGCCCTTTGCTTCCGTCAATGTGGTGCTCGCCGCGGCACGCGTGCGCTTCCGTGCCTTCCTGCTGGGCACATGCCTCGGCGTCATTCCGCGCACGGTGCTGGTGGTGCTCACGGGAGCCGAGCTGGCGAGCTTTGATCCTGATGCGCCGCTCGATCAGCGCTGGCGCATTGGATTGATCCTCGTGTCCTCGGTGCTGCTGTTCGTGTGGATCGGCTGGATGACGCGCCGGGCGCTGCATCGCCGGATTCCCGTTGGCGGCTAGGATGCGCGCATGAATCTGCGCATCGGTGTTCTGCTGCCACTGCTGGCCGCCTGTCAGGCGCTGCAACCCCAACCCGCTCCGTTGCCGGAAGAGTTGAAGCAGAGCGTGGAGCAACTCTACGAGGCCTTCGACTTCGATGCCGGTGGCGGGGCAGACTGGAACAGCCTCGAAAAGCTGTTCCTCGAGGAAGCCTGCATCGTCAATCCCTTTGCCGAAGGAGCGCCCGCGCAGGTGAGCTCACGCGCGGACTTTCTGCGCGAGTTTCAGGCCTATGTGCGCTCGGAGAGTGTGCGCAGCACGGGCCTGCACGAGCGCATTCTCGCCGTGCGCGTAGAGTTCCATGACAACATCGCGCACACCTGGGTCGAATTCGAAGGCTTCCTGCCCGTGACCGGCGAGCTCAAGACCCGCGGCGTCGACAGCATCCAGTGGGTGCTTGATTCGACGCGCTGGCGCGTGGCGTCGTTCACCACGCACTACCGCCGCTGATCAGCGTCGCTGCACGCGATGGCTCTCGACGCGCTCCACGGCGATCTCCGGAAGCGGCTCACCATTCAGCAGACGGGCCAGCTGGGCGCCGCTCACGCGCCCCACGGCCGCGAAATCGAGGCTGACGACGGCACGCGCGCCCATGGCGAGCTGGTCGTGATGATCGCCGATCACCGGCAGTCCGCGCGCGCTCAGCGTGCGGATCAGTGATTCGCGGATCGGTGCCAGCGTCAGGTCGCCAAGCTTCCACACTCCGTCGATTCCGGAGGCCTCGAGACGGGCCAGCGCAAACTCCAAATCCGCGCTGCCGGTGGCATGGGCTTCGATCAGCTCGATGCCCATCGGTCCGGCTCGTTCGCGAAAGCGCTCGACCTGACGGGCGGAATGCGCTTCGGCGGGATTCCAGACCACGCCCACGCGCCCAAGGCCCAGCTCGCGTGCCAGATCCACGGCCGGATCCACCGGCGGGAGCATGCTGAGGCCGCTCCAGCGCGTGCGCGGATGATCCGCAGCGGCGCGCGGCGCATCAAAGCAGTAGCTGATCAGCACGGGCGACTGCGTGCCGTCGAGTGCTGCCTGCGCCATCGGCGTGGTGAAACTCACCACGCAATCCGGCGCCGGTTGCCCTGCCTTGCACGCCGCCAGCCGTGCCGACAGCAGCGTCGCCGCGCGCTCGCGCTCACCGCCGCAATCGATGCGCTCCAGGCGCAGGTTGACGCCCTCGCGCCAGCCCTCCGCATCCAACTGCTGCATCAATCCATCGATGCACTGGCTCAGGCTCGTTTCCTCCCGCAGCGTCAGCAGCAGAACCGTGCGCTGCGAGGGTGCGCTGCGACAGGAGCCCAGCAACGCGAGCAGCAGAAGGAGCCATGCGTGTCCGCCCATCTATGCATCCTGCTCCGCGGACAGCCCGCGCGTGCGCAGCACCGCGGCGACCTTGAGTGCCAGCACGCGCTCGAGTTCTGCCTGCACGGCCGCACCTTCCAGGATCCCCAGCGCCCGGGCGATGGCCTCGAAGGTCGAAAACCGATCCGCTTCCGGATGCTTGCGCAGCTCGAAGCGCCGCCGCGGGCCTTCGGGCAGGTGCACGGCGGGCAGCGCGGCCAGCTCGGGCTCATTGCGCGCCATGCGCCGCGTCTGCCGCCAGTTCCCGTCCGGAACGATCAGCGTGACGGGCTTTCCGCGGGCCAGTTCGGCAGTCAACGGCACGCTGGAGTCCGTGGGGGACAGCAGCAGCGTGGTGCGCGTCGGATCTTCCAGATCGCGGTAATGCACGCGATCCTCCGGCAGTCCGACGATGTGCAGACTCGAATGGGAGAGCGTCAGCGGCACGAGCTGCGCGGTATTGGTGGTCTTGTAGACCTCGCGGCGATGGAGGAATACCACCACTCGGGTTTCGAGCGTCAGGAGTCGCAGCTCTGCACAGATGCAGTCGGGCGGCGGCAGGGCGCACGCGGCGCAGCGCGGCTGACTGCGCCGACCGCGGGAGATGCGCAGCTTGCGGGGCGGTTCCAAGGGGGATGCATGGTAGCGCATGTTGTGGTGAACGCCCGCGGTGAACGCTACAAGGTGGGCCATGTACGCGAACCTGCGACGGGCCCTTTTCCTGCTGCTCTGCTTGTCGATGACTGCCGATGCACAAGTGACGCTGGGCGTCGATGTGCTGCTCGAGACGGACAGCCCGCATGCACGCCTGATCGAAGGCAAGCGCATCGGTCTGATCACCAACCCATCGGGCGTTGACGGCCGGCTCATCCCCACTGCGGACCGTCTCGCGCGCGACAAGCGCACACAGCTCGTGCGGCTCTACGGTCCCGAGCACGGCATCCGAGGCGATGTCGCCGCCGGCAAGGTGGTTGGCGACGAGAAGGATCCGGTCACGGGCATCCCGGTGACGAGCCTCTACGGCAGCACCAAGCGACCGCCCGCCGAGACGCTCACCGAGCTTGACGCGCTGGTGTTCGACATTCAGGACATCGGCTCGCGCACCTACACGTACATTTCGACGCTCGGCGAGGCCCTGATCGCCTGCGCGGCTGCGGGCAAGCCCCTGATTGTGCTCGATCGGCCCAATCCGATCGGAGGCACGCGCTTTGAGGGGCCGCTGCTCACCGAAGCATGGAAGAGCTTCATCGGCTGGGGCCCGATGCCCGTGACGCACGGCATGACGGCGGGTGAGGCGGCGCGCTTCTTCAACGCCGAGCTGAAGCTCGGCTGCGAGCTGCATGTCGTCCCCATGCGGGGCTGGAAGCGCGAGATGGTCTGGGAGGACACAGGGCTCGCGTGGACGCAGACCTCACCGCACGTGCCCAATGCGATCCAGGCGCATCTTTATGTCACCACGGGCATGATCGCCTCCTCGACGAAGAACATCAGCGAGGGTGTGGGCTCAACCATGCCGTTTGAGCTGATCGGAGCCGAGTTCGTCGATGCCAACCGGCTGGAGACAGAGCTCAATGCGCTCCGGCTGCCGGGTGTGCGCTTTCAGGCGCTGGCCTGGAAGCCGTTCTACGGCAAGCATCAGGACAAACCGATGCGCGGCGTCCGGCTGCGCGTCGATGATCCGCGCGCATACCAGCCGCTGCGCACCGCGATCGCGCTGCTGGTGATGCTGGAAAAGCAGTACCCGGGCAAGATCGAGTACGCGGGCGAGCAGGTGCTCGGCAAGCACTGGTCGCGCACGGATCTGGAGGCGAAGCTCAAGAGCGGAGCGAGCGCGGACCAGATCATCGCCGAGTGGAATGATGGGCTCGACGGCTTTGCCAAGGCTCGCGCGCGGGCGCTGATCTACTGAGGAGCACGGAAGCTGCGGGATTGCTCGACGCGGGCGATGCGCAGCTCGAAATGCTCATACCAGCGCTCGCGCCCCAGCGTTTGCGCCCCAGCGCTCGCGCCCCAGCGTTTGCGAGATGCGGTGTTCGGCGTGGGAGCGCCAGCCCGCGATGCTCTCCAGTGAGGACCAGTACGAAACGGTGATGCCGAAGCCATCGTTGCCCGAGCCCGCCGTGGCCGCCGGCGTGCCGATGCTGGCCGCCTGCCTGCGCAACTCGACACAGCCGCCCGATGCGCCGACGCGCCGGCGCGCCGGGCGGAGGAGCAGGGCGAGTGGCGGCGCTCTTGCATCGGCGCTTTGGCCTCAGGCGCCCACGTTCGTCAGGGAGTGCGCGCGACGCGGAAGCCCTGGTTGGCTTCCATCTGGATGGTGTAGCGCTGGGAAGCGCGGCAGTAGCCTTCGCCGGAGTCGAAGTAGCTGCCGCGCAGGATGCGCTCGGTGCCGGTCGCGGGGCCGACGGGGTCGACTTGCGGTTGGCGCGTGTAGTCGCCGTACCAATCGCTGACGAGTTCCCACGAGTTGCCGATCATGTCGTGGAAGCCGAGGCCGTTCCCGGCCTTCTGCCCGACGGGATTCCTGCGCAGCGGCGAGTTGCCGCGGTGCCACGCGATGTCGTCCAGCTTGCCGTAGCGCGGTTGATCGACGCCGGCACGGCACGCGCGCTCCCACTCGGCCTCGGTGGGCAGGCGCAGGCCGGTGCGACGCCCGAACTCGGTGATTTGCTTCCAGCTCGCGCCCACGGGCGTGTCCGCACTGGCAGCAGCCGCTTCGCGCTGCTCGTTGGGATCGACGCCCGAGGTCGTGAAGGTGATCGTGCCGTCGTCGCCGCGCGTGGTCGTCACGCTGGTCTTCACGACGTTGCCTTTCTGGTCGCGGAGCTCGACTCCGCCCACGACGACCAAGCCTGCGCCGATGGGAGCGGCTCCGCCTTCGTCGCGCAGGTCTTCGGCCTCGCCCGATGGCTGGCCTGCGGACTTGCGGTCCATCACCTTGGCCCATTCCGCCCGGGTCACCTCGTAACGACCGAGGTAGTAGGGCTTGGTCAGCGTCACCTTGTGCGCGGGCACCTCGTTCGCCCTGGCGTCCGCGTCGCCAGCGCTCTTGCCCATGGTGAAGCTGCCGGCCGGAACGAGCAGCATCTCGATGCCCGAAGCCTTGTCCTTGACGCGCCACGGCAAGCCGGTGGCCGCGATGGCGGCGCGCAGCGCCGGATCGACGACGATGTTCGCGTCGACGCCTTGCTCGAGCACCTCGCACCACGACAAGTCGGCGCCGCGAACCGGTCCAGCTTCGCTCGCCACCGACTCCGGCAGGGCCTGCGCCGGCACAACCAGCGCTTTGGGCGCGGCGGCCTTCACGCGCGGCGCGCTCGCACCGCTCGCCGCCCCGATGATCGGCCGCGCCACGACGCCGGGCAACGGGCCCGACAGGGTGCGCGTCGAGGGGCTGTTCTTCAGGAACTGTGCGTACCACACGCGGTCGAGATCGTCGATGCGCGCCTGCAGCTTGGCCCGCATCTGCGCCGGATCGCTCTCGTTCTCGCCCATCAGCATCATGCCGGTGCGACTCACCGGCAGGACGTCCTCGAGCAAGCGCAGCCCGAACTTGTACATGGCGAGCGCGCCGCGGTCGTCCAAGTTGCGCGCCTCGTCAAGCAAATCGGACAGCACGAAGCTGGCGCGGAACTGCGCCTTGCCGCCGGCAGACAGCTCCTCGACGTCCTTCTCCTTGTGCGCCTGCGACTTGACCAGCTTGTTCTCGAGGGTCGGCGGCAGGATCACGCGGTCGACCACGTGGACCAGCGTGCCGCCCACGGGTATGTCGCCCGCGACGATGCGGGCCTTGAACGGTTCCTCGGCGGCGCGATCGCGGGATGTGCGCAGCGTGTAGACGAAGACCATGCCGTTGCCGAGCACGTCGAGCACGAAGCGATCATTGTTGCGCGAGATCATCACCGGCGCGCGCTGGCGATCGTCGAACTCGAAGCCGAACGGCTTTACCTCCGGCAGGGCGTGCCAGTCGAGCAGCGCGCGCAGCGCATCGCGGTTGTCCGGCGCCAGCAAGGCCGCGAGTTCCGCTTCCTCGATGCGGGCGAAGGCGTCGTTCGTGGGCACGAACACGGTCCAGTTGCGCGTGGGCTCGGCCTGCGCCCAGTCCTGGTCGGCGCCGCTCGCCGCAACGGCCGCGAGGAAGGTCGAGTAGCGACCATCGGGCACGGCGCGCAGCGCCTCGAGCAGGCTAGTCGGCGCCGCCTCCTTGATGGTCATCTTCATGCGCTCCTCGCCGTTCGGTTCCGCGGGCAGCAGCACGCGGTCCACGACCTGGATCCAACCGTTGGCGCAACGCACGTCGGCACGCAGCACCTGCGCCGCGCCGATCCGGAACCCGCTTCTGTCCGCGCACACGGGGAGCCGCTCGCCGCTCGCCATGCGTGCCATCTGCGGCACGTCGATGTTGCCCACCTCGAAGGACAGCAGTCGGCCTTGCACCACGTGCAAGGCTAGGACCTCGCGCAGCTTCGCTTTGTTCTCCGGCAGGAGCAGCGACTGCAGCATGCCCTCCGGCAGGGACGCGAAGGCCGCGTCGCTCGGCGCGAACACCGTCAATGGCCCCGCGCCCTTGAGCACGTCGACCATCCCCGCCGCCTCGACCGCCGCCACGAGGGTGTTGAAGCCCGCCCCCTTGGCGGTCGCCAGGATGTCCTGCGAGGATATCGCCTGCCCGCGGCCGGCCTGGGCGTTGCTCGCATCCACCGCGGTCGTGGAAAGGACAAGGGCCGTAAGGACGGCAAGCAGGTTCGTTCGCATGGAGGGCTCAGGCGGCGCCAAGTCGTGGAGGGCGGGGGGCTGGAGTGGAATAACTCTCAAGACTTCGACCCGCCCCCGCTCGCCGGATGCGGAAGTTCGGATTTGCCGCGGCAACCAGACGGGGTCCTTACCTTGCGCTGCGACCGGTGGCGGGCGCTGCCCAGACAGATGCGACACCCCGGCTCGTCCGCCCTTGAGCTCGGAGCCCTGGCCTCCATCCTTGGCGCCCCTCCCCACGCCACGCGCTGGCCTGGAAGCCGTTCTACGGCAAGCATCAGGACAAACCGATGCGCGGCGTTCGGCTGCGCGTCGATGATCCGCGCGCATGCCAGCCGCAGCGCATGCCAGCCGCTGCGCACCGCGATCGCGCTGCTGTTGATGCTGGAAAAGCACTACCCGGGCAAGATCGAGTACGCGGGCGAGCAGGTGCTCGGCAAGCACTGGTCGCGCACGGATCTGGAGGCGAAGCTCAAGAGCGGAGCGAGCGCGGACCAGATCATCGCCGAGTGGAATAATGGGCTCGACGGCTTTGCCAAGGCTCGCGCGCGGGCGCTGATCTACTGAGGAGCGCGGAAGCTGCGGGATTGCTCGACGCGGGCGATGCGCAGCTCGAAATGCTCATACCAGCGCTCGCGCCCCAGCGTTTGCGCGATGCGGTGTTCGGCGTGGGCGCGCCAGGCTGCGATGCTCTCCAGTGAGGACCAGTACGAAACGGTGATGCCAAAGCCATCGCTGCCGCGCGCGCTCTCGACGCCGAGATAGCCCGGCTGCAGGGCGGCCAGCTCCAGCATGCGCTCGCCCATCTCGGCGTAGCCGTCGCCGGAGCTGTCCGGGCGGCGGAGGGAGCTGAAGATCACGGCGTAGCAGGGGGGCTCGATCATGCATCCGTACTTTAGCCGAGCGGGCGCTGTCGGACATGCACTCGGGTCAGCGTGCTAGTCTGAAGCCATGAGCGCCGCCTTTGATCCCGCCGTCTCGCTCGTCAGCCGTCATCTGGAGGTCTGCGTCGTCGAACTGCAGGCCGATCCGGGCAACACAGCCGTGTGGGAGCGCGCCGGCGCGCTGCTCGGCGCCGCACGGCAGAGTGATCCTGATCTTGCCGTGGCTATCGACGCACGCGATGCGAACGCGCTGCGCGGCATCGTCGAGGCGTGGTTCACAGGCAAGCGTCCGCTGCCTGCGCAGGACCAGGAAGTGCTGCGCCGCGCGCTGAAGGCCTTTCAGAAGGCGCTGCAGGCCACGATCCTCGATGCGGAGTCCGGCATCGGCGGACGCGGCATGAGCGCCGGTCGTCACTCAGGCATTGTGGGAATTCAGGCGCCGACGCGCTTCACGCCCGAGGTCTGGAATCAGCTGGTTCGCCAGGGCGTGCTGCGTGGCGGACGCCACGGGATCTACGAGCTGGTCAAGCCCTGATCCGCGTCCGGATCACTTGGCCGCGGTGGCCTTGATGCGGATCGGCAGCTGGATCTCCCAGTAGCGCCGCGCATCGGGCACCATCGGGCTGTTCCAGCCCATCGAACGCATCGGACCGCAAACCTCCCACTGCGGGTTGGCGGCGAGCCAACCATCCATCTCGGTGCGCGAACTCTTCATCGCGCGCTCGCTCATCGAGCCGCGGCGTCCGATCGACAGCACGCGAGCGGCCGGCAGATCGACGATCTCGACCTCGCCATCCTTGCCGAGCGAGCCTTGCTGGGTCGACTGGTAGAGGAAGGCCATCCACTGCGGCTCTTCTTCGCCCTGCGTGGCCGAGTATGTCGTCTCGACGGGTGCCGTCATCGGGATCTGATTCGATTCGATGTGGCGGAAGAGCTTCCAGAAGGCGTTGTTCGTGCGCATCTGTCCGCTCATGGGCGCGCGTGCGAGGCGGTAAGCCGGATAGTCGAGAACCATCAGCTCATTGACCGTCGTGGGGGCGGGCCAGCCGACGGGAACCGGCGCTTCGATGCGCGGTTCGAAGGAGAGATCCAGCATCGCTCCTTCGACACCGCGGCGCGTGTCGCGCAGCACGCGGTCGGGCTTTTGCTTTTCCAGATCGGCGCGCTGCTCCTGAACCATTGCAAGCATGCGCATGCGATTGCGCGAAGACTCGGGCAGCAGCCCCGCCGCATCCTCGCAGGCCTTGAGCAGCTCGGGAACATCGGCCTGGGCCCCGGAGCTCGTCGCGGGTTCGAGCACGGCACGCAGGCGCTCCGCAGCCTTCCGTCGGGCTTCCTTGCCGGGATCCGTACTGGGCAGGGTCATGGGAGTCGAGTCGGCGGACGCTTCGGGCTTGAGGGGGGCAGAGGCATCACCGAACAGGCCGCAGGTCAAGAGGAGCAGGGCAGGAGAGAGGAGCATGCAGATTCCTTCGCCATCCCTCGGGACTTGGATGCCGAGGCTCATGGCGGGGCCTAGAATCGGGCAACAGAGCCCCATGAAGAACATTTCGCTGCTGTTGCGTGTGCTGTCGGCGCTGCTCGCCTTGGTCCTGACCCTGTCCGCAGAGGAAACCGAACTGACGCAGGAACGGCTGGAAGCTGCCTACAAGGACGCGCTGACCGCCATGGAGAACGAGGTGAAGCAGCGCGGGGGACCGGCCTTTCATGCGCCGCCGTTCAAGCTGGCCTCGCGCAAGGATCTGGCCCAGGCGGTCGCGCTGGAGAACCTGCCCATCATCCGGCTGCGGCAGCCGGATGAAGCGGCCGCGAAGCGCGAGGCGGACGCCTTCGGATCGGGCTTCGCACTGCTGGCGATCGCGAAGTACTGCTGGTCAACCAAGGAGATGCTCGTTGTCCGGCCCAACTGGAAGCTCCAAATCAAGAGTTTCCCCGAGCTGCGTCTGGGGGAAGATGATGCACTGCGCGCGATCATGGTGCACGAGCTGTGCCACGCGCTCGACGATCAGGCTCACGACTTCACGAAGCTGCTGCAGAAGGGTGACAGTGTCGATGCGGTCAGTGCGCTCAATGCGGTGATCGAAGGCAGCGCCCAGCATCAGGCTCGCAGGATCTGCACGGCTGCGGGCTGGAAGGACGGCTTTGAGCGGTTCACCGCGGGCATTGCGCGTCTGCCGGAGCCTGAAGAGGATCTCGGCGAGGCCTACAAGCTGATACTCAACGCCAATGCTCAGCAACTTGGGTTTGCCTACCATCAGGGCGAGCCGTTCGTGGCGGCGGTCGAGAAGGCGGGCGGAGCGGAGGCCTTGAAGCGGGTCTTCACCCATCCGCCGCGCGACTCCGAAGAGATTCTCCAGCCGAAGTGGTACCTTGATCCCAAGTCGCGTCCGGCGCAGCTCTATGACCTCGAGCCCGCACGGGAGCTGTTCCTGACCGGATTCGATCCCAAGGAATGGAACTCCACGCGGATGACGCTCAACGGCCAGCAGCTGGCCGCAGGCCTTGCGATGCTCGATCCCGCGGACCGCGACCGGATCCAGCGCGGCCTGCGCGGCGCGCGCTTCGTGCAGCTGACGCCGATCAAGGACCCGACCTCCAAGATCGCCGTGCTCGTTGTCATGGAATTCGCTTCCGATGATGCGGCGCAGCACTTCCTCGATCAGGCGGCCAAGCTCAGCAAGCTCAAGGACGAGACGATGACGAAAGGCGTTCTGCGCATCGTCGATTCGAAGTCCAGTCCCATTGAGCTTCCCAACGGCAAGGGCTGGATTCACGAGAAGCGCATGATCAACGGCACGCTGAACTTCCCCGTGTCGAGCGTCGATGTCCGTCGAGGCCGGATCCTCGTCGAGACCGTCTTCAGCGGCGAGCCTCCGCCGAGGGAGCTGCATGAAGAGATGGTCAACAAGCTGCTGATGCAGCCCAAGCGCAAGCAGCCGTGAGCGCAACCCATCCCGCAATCCGAGGCTGGCGCTTCGACAACACCTATGCCCGCCTTCCGGGTGTGTTCTTCGAGCGTGTCACGCCCGCGCGCTTTCCGCAGCCCCGGGTGCTGATCGTCAACACTCGGCTGGCGCACTCGCTCGGGCTGCAGCTTTCCGAAGCTGCTGACGCTGAGCTTGCTCAGCTCTTCAGCGGTCAGCTCCTCCCCGAAGGCAGCGAACCGATCGCGCAGGCCTATGCAGGCCATCAGTTCGGACATCTGGCGATGCTGGGCGATGGACGCGCACTCCTGCTGGGGGAGCAGCGCGCTCCGGACGGCAAGCTGCACGACATCCAGTTCAAGGGCTCGGGCCAGACGCGCTACTCGCGTCGCGGCGACGGGCGGGCGGTCGTGGGACCGATGCTGCGCGAATACATCATCAGCGAGGCCATGCATGCGCTGGGGATTCCCACGACGCGCAGCCTTGCTGTGGTGGCGAGCGGCGAGTGGGTCGTGCGCGAAGTACCCAAGCCCGGAGCCGTTCTCACCCGGGTGGCGGCGAGCCATCTGCGTGTGGGCACCTTCTGGTTCGCTGCGCTGCAGCAGGATCCGGCGCTGCTGGGAGCGCTCACCGAATACGCCATCGCGCGGCATGATCCCGATCTTTGCGGCACAAGCGGAAGTGCGCTGGCCTTCTTCCGCCGTGTGATGGAGCGTCAGGCGCGCCTGATCGCGGCCTGGCAGAGCGTCGGTTTCATTCACGGCGTGATGAATACCGACAACATGGCCATCAGCGGAGAGACGATCGACTACGGCCCCTGTGCGTTCATGGATGTCTTCGACCCGGACACGGTGTTCAGTTCGATCGACGAGCAGGGCCGCTATCGCTATTCGCACCAGCCCGCCATCGCGCACTGGAACCTGACCCGGCTGGCTGAAGCGCTGCTGCCGCTGTTTGCGGAAGATGAACCGAGCGCCATCGCGATCGCGACCGAGGCCCTAGATGAATTCCCGTTGCTTTATCAACGCGCGTATCTGGACCGCATGCGGGCCAAGCTGGGACTCCTGCGCGAGGAAGCGGGCGATGCCGCGCTGATCGAGGAGCTGCTGGCCTGGATGCACAAGGCCAAGGCGGATTTCACCAACACATTCCGCAGTCTCGATCCGAATGCTCCCGCGGCAGCGCACGCCGAGGACAGCGTCTTCGCGGGCTGGCACGAGCGCTGGCGCGGGCGCTGTGCGCGCGAAAACCGTTCCCTCGAGGCCATCACTGCGCGCATGCGCACGGTCAACCCCGCCGTGATCCCGCGCAATCACCGCGTGGAAGCCGCGCTGGGGGCTGCTGAGCGCCGTAATGATCCGGCACCGCTGCGCGAGTTGCTCGAAGTGCTCACCAATCCCTTTGAGCTGCGCGCGCAGCATGCGAGCTACGCGGAGACCCCTCCGTCGGGGCTCAGCGGGTACCAGACGTTCTGCGGAACCTGAGCGAGTTCCGCATGCGCGAGCAAACGCAGCAGCCCGGAAGCGGCGATTCGCTCCCGGGCTGCTGGTGAATCGCTCAGTTCGCCGGAGCTGGCGTCACTGCGGGAGCGGCCTTGCCGGCGGAGCAGCATTGGCTCGCCGCCTGACCGGAGCTGCAGCAGCTTTCCGCCTTGGCCGTCGGCAGCGCCATGGCCTTGGTGGCTGCGCATCCGCTGCAGCACGCACCTTCAGGCTTGGTTGCGGGCAGCGCCATGGCCTTGGTGGCCTCGCATCCGCTGCAGCAGGCACCATCGGCCTTCTTGCCTCCGGTGGAGGCGACGTCCGCAACCACCGGTTGACTGGCAGCGGCGGCTGCCATCGCAGCCTTCTTTTTGCTGGCATCGCAGCCGCTGCAGCAGGCGCCGTCACCGGGAACCGGCGCCATCGGGAGCGCGTTGGCGAGTGCTTCCGGAGCCACAGGTGTCGCCACCGCTGCGGGTGCTGCGGTGTCCACGCTCGTCGACGGAGCGGAGACCGCGGCTGTGCCGGGCGCAACTTCGACTTCAACCTGGCTGCCACACGCGGCAAGCCCGACCAGAACTGCGGAGATCAGAAGCCTGTACATGCGCGAAGAATATCACAGATCCCGAAGAGCCCCGAGGGGGGGCGAGCAGGTCACTATGGCTTAGCTCATGCAGAATTCTCCTCACCGATCCGCACGCTGGGCGCTGTTGCCAGAAAGGCCATCCCGACAAGCCTGCTGCAGGCAAGAGCTTGCGGTCGGGAAGCACAGTTTGCTTCCCGGTGCCGGAACGTCTTTTGGTCGGTCGTGAGCCTCGGTGGAAGGTCAGGGGCCGATGCCGCGTGCCGTGACCAGATACACGGCAAAGCTGCCGAGCCAGTGACTGCCCTCGTAAGGTGCGTCGATCACCGCGGCGAGGCCCGCATCACGATGAGCCTGTGCCGTCGCGCGCAGGGTCGGCAGGCGGGGATCGTCTGCAACCAGCGCATGTGCGATGCCATCGAGCATCCACGCCCGGCTGAGATTGAGCCCGTCGAGGTGCGCCAGCTTGCCATCGGTCTTGTCCGTGACCACCGCCGGCGTGATCCACGCCGACGCGCTGCCCTTGGGGATCTCCGGGAGATACAGCGTCAGCCACTCGCCGAATTCCTTCTGCGGCAACACGCGCCGCATCAGATCCGCGACCGCCAGCCCGGGCGACAGGAAGTCCTGCCCCGAAGGCTCGAAGCTCATCGGCCACCCGCGATCCTTGAGGTGGTAAGCACGCGCGCGCGCATCGATCAGATCGATCATGGCGTTGTCGCTGACGATGAAAGCCCAGTCACGGATGAGGCCGAGCGCGAAAGCCGTCTGGCTGTGCTCGCCTGTGCGGATCGGGTGCGTGAGTTTCGGCAGCCAGTCGCGAATGCGCTCGGCGCACAGCACCTCCAACGGAGCGAGCGTGCGCGAAAGCTCGCGCGCATCGGCATCATCCCACTGACGCAGTTCGGCGGCGAGCTGCAGCAGCCAGGCGAGGCCATAGGGCCGCTCGAAGGGCACGCGGCCGGGGGCTTTGAGATAGGTCAGCTCGGCCTCGATGTGCGCAGGTGTGATGCTCCGCTTCAACGCCGCGCGGATCGCAGCGGCTTCGGGAACATCGGGGAATCTGCGCAGCACACGCACCAGCAGCCAGTGGCCATGCACGGCGGAGTGCCAGTCATAGCAGCCGTGAAATGCCGGAGTGAGTTCGGATGGAGTGCGCGCATCCTCTTTGGAGTTCAGCACATGCGCGATCTTGTTGGGATATTCCTTGTGCACGCACTCGAGTGCCATGCGTGCGTAGCGCGAGGCATCGCCGGTCGTGAACTGCGGGGCGGGTGACTCCTGTGCAGAAGGCTGAGCCGACATGCTTGAGTTCGGGCACAAGAGCGGAAGCAGGGCAAGGATCAGTGCGCTCATGCGGAAGAAGGATAGCGGGACAATGCGACAAGCTCTCTCTTTGATGATTCAGCGCTTCTCCGCCGGAGCATGACCAGGCAGGGGGCCCCAGATCTCCTGAAGCAGCGCAAACACCTCCGGCTCGGACTCCTTCAGTTCACCCGTGACGAACGGATAGAAATCATTCGATCCGAAGTAGCTCTCGGTCATCTCGGCGAAGAACTCCTGCGGATTCGTGCGCCCGTAGTGCTCGCGTGTTCCGCCCGGGCTGGTGAGCACGGATTGCGTGGATTCCTTGGCGGCGAACTTCTGCCAGGCTGCGGAGACCCGGGGCTCGTCGAAACCGAGCACCTGATCATGGTAGGCGTGCGCGAGTTCATGCAGCACGACCCACGGCATGCGATGGTTCTCAAAGGGTGAGAGGAAGTCCTCGACATCGGGAATGTGCGCGCACTTGGCAAGGCTCTCCGAATACCCGTGCTGCTTGAGCCACTCCGCGCTGGGGTGATACTGCATGGCGGTGAGGCCGGGGACATCGCGATCGAGCTGGATCGTCACCGCACGGAGCTTTGCGAGCGCCGGCTCCTGAACGACGGTGGCGATCGCGACGAGGCGCGAGCGCAACAGGCTCAACGCGCGCTCGCCGACGGGAGCATCGGCACCCTCGATCAGGCGGTTGTCAACGCGCACGTTCCAGCCTTCGATGTTGCGGACCGTGTGCCCCTCCGCCGGGATCGAGCGATGGAACGCGACCAGGGCCAGTACAAGAGGCATCAACAGGATCGGGATCAGCAGACGCATGCGCTGATGCTAGGCGCGGTTCGCGATCCGCGCCATTGCCGTGCTAGCCGCGGTAGATGCTTTGCTCGTCGGGGGCTTCGTCGCGCAGGATCGCGCAGACATTCCGGGCAGTGCTCGTGCACATGGCGCGGTAGGTGAGTGCCGTGAGGGAGGCCGTGTGGGGCGTGAGCACGACACGCTCGTTCGCAAGCAGAGGGTCATCCACCTGCGGAGGTTCGATTTCGAGCACATCCGCGGCGAACCCGCCCAGACGCCCGTCGGCGAGCGCCGTTCGCAGGGCCGCAGCATCGATCAGCGCGCCGCGCGCCGTGTTGACGAGGAATGCACCGGGCTTCATGGCTGCGAACCGGGAGGCGGAGAGGATTCCGTGCGTCTCCTGAGTCAGGGGCAGATGCAGCGTGATGACATCGGAGCGGGTCAGCAGCGACTCCAGCGCCACGGCCTCATACGGGCCGGGAACCGTGCGTCCGGCGCGCGCAGCCACCACCACGCGCATGCCGAAAGTGTGCGCGAAGTGCGCCACGCGCTGGCCGATGTTCCCAAAGCCCAGCACTCCCAGCGTCAGACCGCGGATCTCGTTGCCCTTGTAGCGCGCCCGTTCCTCCCAGCGGCCGGCGGCAACGGCTCGGGATTGCTGCGTGATGCCCCGGACGAGATCGAGGATCAGCGCCATGGTGTGCTCGGCAACGGTGTCGGCGTTGCCGCCCGGCGCGAAGACCGTGGGGATCCCAAGGCGCATGGCGGCCTTGGTGTCCAGATTGTCGAGTCCGACACCGGCGCGCGCGATGACCTTGAGTCGCGGGCATTGCAGCAGCAGCGCTTCGCTGATGCGTCCTCGTCCGCGCGTCAGGATGGCCTCGACGGCGCCGAAATCGCAGCGCGGCGCGTTGGGATCCTCGGCACGAACGACGGTTCCAGCGGCCTCGAGCAGGGCCTCGGCTTCCGGGTGCAGCGACTCAAGCAGGAGGATCGTCATGCGGGCTCGTGCGCACCCGTTGTGGCGCCCGGTTCCATGCGATACATGCCTCGTCTGGGTTCGACGAGCTCGTCCTTCAGCACAGCCGGATCGATGTCAACGCCCTTGGGGCTGGCGATCTCGACGAGGTTGCCGGATGGATCCCGCAGGAACATCTGCATCACGCCATGGGGCAGTTGCCGCACCCGGCCCCAGACCGTCAGGTCAATCACGCCGGCCGCCTTGGCACGCCGGAAGACCTCCTCGAAGCGCGGCACGACGAGACAGAAGTGCCCGCGGTACTGGTGCACGTCCTTGATCTCGTTCATGTGGATCTGCTGGTTCTCCCCGATGCGGAAGAACTGTGAGCGGAACTTCTGGTCGGGTGTACCGTCGAGCGGGAGGCCGATGATGTCGCGGTAGAAAGCGACCGCGGCCTCGAGGTTGTCGACGTTGACGTTGATGTGGTGCAGGTGGAACTCGGCCATCGGCATGCTCCGCAGGCGGTTCAGGTCTCTCTCGTGTGGCGTCGGACGAATTCGGGATCCGGCACGACGCCGAACCCGGGACCCTGCGGAGGCAGCAGGGCACCTTCGTGGAGCGAGAGGTCAACATCGGCCATCTCCCTCAGCAGCGGAGCTCCGCCCATCGGCACTTCCACGAGAACACCTGCCGGGCTGGCGAAGGCCAGCGTCCGGGCGGCCTGGAAAGTGATCGCCGATCCCCAGCTGTGGGGCGCGAGTTCGAGGCGGTGCGCGTAGGCCATGGCGGCGATGCGCAAGCCCTCGCTCATGCCTCCCGCGATCGCGAGATCCGGCTGCAGCACATCGATGGCCCGCCGCTCAAGCAGTTCGGCGAAATCAAAGGCCGTGAACTCGCTCTCACCGGCCGCGATCGGCAATGGACTGGCGGCGCGCACTTCCGCGAGGCCGGCGCGGTCGTCGGAGGCCACCGGCTCCTCGACAAAACGCAAGCCAAGCGGTGCAGCCTCCGTGCAGAAGCGCTTGCTCTGGGCCACATTCATCGTGCCATGTGCATCACACATGATCTGCACATCGGCGCCCAGCGCCTGCCGTGCTGCCCGCACGCGTTCGAGACTGGCGTCGATCTGACCATCTATGGCACCGATCCGCATCTTGACGGCACGGAAGCCCGCCTGGATGTAACGACCGAGCTCGCTGCCGATCGAATCCGCCGGCGCCCAGCCGCCGCTCGCGTAGGCCGTCACCGTATCACGGCAGGGACCGCCCAGCAGTTCGAGCACGCTGCACTGACGCGCCTTGGCTGCAATATCCCACAGCGCCAGATCGACACCGCTCATCGCCGCGACATGGATTCCGCGCCGCCCCAGCACGGGCATGGCGCGCCCTGAGCGCTCGGCATGCATGGCGCGGGTTCCGTTGTACATGCGCTGCCAGGCGCGAGCGATGTGATTCGCATTCTGGCCGATCAGGAGCGGTGCCAGCTCGTTGCGGATGATGGCGCACAGGGCCGCGCCGTTGCCCGCGCTGCCGACGGCGGGCTTGGCTTCGCCGTAGCCGACCAATCCCTCTTCCGTCGTGATGGTGACGAGCACCATGTCGAAGGCCGTGATGCGGCCGAAGTCGGAGACATGCTGCCGCGCGGCCTCCAGCGGACAATGCACCCACGCGGCTTCGATGGAGCGGATCTTCACGACTCAGCGAACGAGGGGCAGCAGGGTCTTGGAAGCCACCTCGTAGAGCATCGTGTAGTACTCCTCGCTCAGCAGGCTCGAGCCGTGATCCTGAATGAACTTCAGCTGCTCGGGCGAGATGTCGACGGGGTTCTTCTCGACCTGATTGGGCCAGGGGCACACGGGCGTGCGGTCGATCGGGGCCACGGCCTCCATCGTCAGGGCGCCCTGATAGCCAACCTCGCGCAGCGTGGTGACGAACTTCTTCCAGTCGATGCTGCCCATGCCCGGCGCGAGACGGTTGTTCTCGGCCACGTGCACATCGGCGAGGCGCTTGCCAACCTTGCGAATGGCTGCATGCATGTCAGCCTCCTCGATGTTCATGTGGAACACGTCGAGGCACACGCCGCAGTCAGGGCCGACATCCTCAGCCAGTCGCAGTGCCTGATCGGCGCGGTTGAGGAAGTATGTCTCGAAGCGGTTGAGCGGCTCGATCGCCATCTTCACTCCGCACTTCTGAGCGTGGGCGTAGACCTCCTTGAGGCCGTCGACAACCCACTTCCACTCCTCTTCCGGCGTTCCGTCCGGAATGACCTTGCCCACGGTGGCGGGAACGATCGTGCACTCCGTGCCCTCGAGTTCGTGGACCATCGTGATGACCGACTTCACGTAGGCCACCGATGCCGCACGCTGCGCTTCGTTGGAAGCCGCGAGATTGCGCTCGCCCAGCGTCAGCGTCACCGCGCCCCAGCAGCGGATCCCGTGCTGCTTCAGCAGGGCGCGCGAGGTCTTCGTGTCGTACTGCTTGGGCTCGCCGCTGATCTCGATGCTCTCAAAGCCCAGCCGCTTGATCCGACGCAGCGTGACTTCGAGCGGTTCGGCGCGCATCCAGTTGTGAGTGGAGAGATGCATGATGTCCTCGTGCAGATGCTTGGGGGGGAGTTCGCGCAGGGTCTGCGCGTCACCGGCATGGTACCTGAGGAACTTGGGACGAAGCGCGCACAACCGGTCGGTTCCCGCCGGCAGCGCGGCTCTGCGCCCGACTCGGCAGCCGACTCGGCAGCCGGCTACCTGTAATCGCCGGGTCGCTTGCCCGTGCGGTATTTGCCGAAGCCGAAGTGCGTCGGCTTGAACTCGCCGATCAGGTCCACATCGGTCTTGTCCGCAATCGCGGCTTCCTTTCCGGTGGCCCAAAGGATCGAGTTGATGCACAGCCGTCGCAGACCCTCGCTCTCGAAGTCCACGGCTGCGCCCATCGTCGTGCAGATGATGCGCGAGGTCTTGCCCGTTTCACCCTTGAACTCGCGCGTCCAGACCAAGGGCTGCATCGGGTTGTTCTTTGCGCCCGCGACAGGCTTGTCGGCGGGCTGCATGCCCTCGAGCACCTGCCCGTGGACGAGCACCTGATCCGCTTCCGTCAGATGCACCACGCCATAGACATCCGTCGGGCCCCAGATGTCCTCGCAGCCCTTGAGAATCGGATGCGTGGCGAACTTGGGGTTGATGACCCCGCGTGTGCTCTGCGTGCCATGCTCGCCGTGGTGGCTGATCCAGGTCTCGCCGAGCACCGCCCGTCCCCAGCCGCCGACTGGATTCGTGCTGGTCCAGCACCACTTGGCGTACGGACTGCTCTTGTTGCTCGCGTAGTGAAAGGCGTGCGTCGAGGTGCGCAGCCCCAGAATCGGCTTGCCGGAGTTCGTGAAATCGATGATCGGGGCCATCTGCTCGTCGGGGAGCTCACGAAAGCGCACATGGATGACCATCATGTCGGCGCCCGCAAGCAGCTGCGTGCCCGGAATGTTGCTCTGATGATCCGGTTTGATCAGGCCGGTTTCCGGATCGATCGGGAACAGGACCGTGCACTTGTAGCCGAAGCGCTTCGAGAGGATTCGCGCCAGCATCGGCATGGCTTCTTCGGAGCGGTACTCGTCATCGCCGGCGATGAAGACGACATGCTTGCCCCTCCCGGGACCTTCGCCGCCCTCATAGGTGAGCGTGAGATCCTCCGCCTGTGTGGTGGCAGAGACCAGAGCCAACAGAAGGGAAGCAGTCAGGATGCGCGCTTGCATGCCCGCAATCTTAGAGCTGCAAGCCAGAGTCGTGCAGAGGCCGTCACGCATGTGCGCGTGACAGCCCCGCAGATTCCTCAGGACTCAGCTGACCGCCGCTTCCGGCTTGGGTGCATCCTTGGGGCGCGAGCGCACGACGAAGCTGCCTTCCTCGAAGTCCACCCAGGCCAGATCGCCGCGCTTGAGCGTGCCGTTGAGGATCGCGTCGGCGAGCTTGTTCTGGACGTTCTTCTGGATGGCGCGCTTGAGCGGGCGCGCACCGAACTCGGGGCTCCAGCCCTCCTCCGCGAGGCGATCGCGTGCCGGCTGCGAGAGCAGCAGCGCGATCTCCTGCTCGGCGAGCAGCTTCTCGAGGCGCTTGACCTGCACATCCACGATGCCGCGGATCTGCTCGCGGGTCAGCGCGTCGAAGACCAGCACCTCGTCCAGACGGTTGATGAACTCGGGGCGGAAGAATTGCCGCACCTGAGCATCGTTGCGCAGGTTGGAGGTCATCAGCACCAGCGTCTGCGTGAAGTCCACGACGCGGCCCTGTCCGTCGGTGAGGCGGCCGTCATCAAGCAGCTGCAGCAGGATGTTGAAGACATCCGGGTGCGCCTTCTCGACTTCGTCGAGCAGGATCACGGTGTGCGGCTTGCGGCGGACGGCTTCGGTCAGCGCGCCGCCCTCCTCGTAGCCGACATAGCCCGGAGGAGCGCCGATCATGCGCGCGACGGCGTGCTTCTCCATGTACTCGCTCATGTCGATGCGCACGAGCGCCTTCTCGTCGTCGAAGAGGAACTCCGCGAGCGCCTTGGCGAGCTCGGTCTTGCCCACGCCGGTGGGGCCGAGCAGCAGGAACGAGCCCAGGGGGCGCGTGGTTTCCTGCAATCCGGCGCGCGAACGCCGCACGCACTCGGAGATGGCCTCGATGGCGTGGCGCTGGCCGATGACACGCTCGCCGATGCGCTCTTCCATGTGCACGAGGCGCTCGCGCTCGGTTTCGAGCAGTCGCGTGGCGGGGATGCCCGTCCAGCGGCTGACGACGCGCGCGATCAGCTCGGAATCCACGGCCTCGGGCAGCAGAGCGCCGTCCTTCTGCACCTCGGCGAGGCGAGCCACATTGGTCTCGAGGTTCTTCTGCGCCTCGGGCATCTCACCGTAGCGCACGCGCGCCACGCGCTCGTAGTCGCCTTCGCGCTCCTTGCGCGTCGCCTCTTCGCGCAGCGCTTCGATCGAGAGCTTGCCCGCGCGGATCGCGAGGATCAGGTCCTTCTCGGTTTGCCAGCGCGCCTTGAGCGCCGTCGACTCCTCGTTGAGCTCCGCGAGCTCGCGCTCGATCTCTCCGATGCGCTTCTTCGCATCGCGACCCTCCTCCTTGGCGAGGGCGGTCTTCTCGATCTCGAGCTGGCGTTTCTTGCGCTCGACCGTGTCGAGCTCCGCGGGCAGCGAGTCGATCGCCGAGCGCAGCTGCGCCGCGGCCTCGTCGACGCAGTCGATGGCCTTGTCGGGCATGAAGCGCTCGGTGATGTGGCGATCCGCCAGACGCGCGGCGGCGATCAGCGCCTCATCAAGGATGCGCACGCCGTGGTGCACTTCGTAGCGCTCCTTGAGGCCGCGCAGGATCGCGATCGTGTCCTCGACGGACGGCTCGTCGACCATCACCGGCAGGAAGCGCCGCTCCAGCGCCGCGTCCTTCTCGATGTACTTGCGGTACTCATCGACCGTGGTGGCGCCGATGCAGTTGAGCTCGCCGCGCGCCAGCGCCGGCTTGAGCATGTTGGCGGCATCGACGGCGCCCTCCGCCTTGCCCGCACCGACCAGCGTGTGCAGCTCATCGATGAACAGGATCACCTGACCTTGAGCCTCGGCCACTTCGGAGAGCACGGATTTCAGCCGCTCTTCGAATTCGCCGCGGTACTTGGCGCCCGCCAGCAGCGCACCCATGTCGAGCGCCATGACGCGCTTGTTCTTCAGTCCTTCGGGCACATCGCCGGCGACGATGCGGTTCGCCAGGCCCTCCACGATGGCGGTCTTGCCGACGCCCGGATCGCCGATCAGAACCGGGTTGTTCTTGCGCCGGCGCGTCAGCACCTGCATCGAGCGGCGGATCTCCGCGTCGCGTCCGATCACAGGGTCGAGCTTGCCCGCGCGGGCCTCGGCCGTGAGATCGCGCGCGTACTTCTTCAGCGCATCGAAGCTGGCCTCGGGGTCCTGATTGGTGACCTTCTTGCCCTTGCGCACCTCGATCAGCGCGGCTTCGATGCGCGCCGGATTCAGCTGACGCGCGCCGAACAGGCCCATCACCTCGGGCCCGCCCTTCTTCGAGAGCGCGAGCAGCAGGTGTTCGGTGGAGACGAAGCTGTCCTCCATGCGCTTCATCGCGGTCTGCGCTTCCACGAACACGTCATTGAGCGCACGCGAGAGCGAGAGCTGCGATCCGCTGGCCTGGGGCAGCTTCAGAAGTGCCTGCTCGAGTTCGGCCTTGAGCGCGATCGGCTCGACGCCAAGCTTGCCGAGCAGTGCGCTGGTGACGCCTTCAGGTTCTTCGAGCAGCCCGACCGCGATGTGCAGCGGGTGCAGCTCGGGGTTTCCGGCGCTCATGGCACGGCTTTGGGCGGCCTGGACGATCTCTTGTGACTTGCGCGTGTAGTTTTCGAACATGGAGGTCTCCTGCTGGGGGGACGCCAAGACAGAGCAATCCATGTGCCAGAGCTCGCGAGCCGTTCAGATGGCCCTCTGGAGGCTTGGGAAGGGGGGTGCGGGGCCAAAATGGCGGCGTTGGGGCCAAAACGGCAGTCACGACTGCCATGCGAAGCCGCTATCCTCGCTCCGCGATGCTGCGCTTCACGACCCGGCCCTTCCGACCGAGCGATGCCGAGCTCTATGTGCGTCTGGCGGCCGATGCCTTCTCCATCGTGCCCAGCTGGCAGCGACCCAAGGACTCGGTCGAGTTCGTCGCGCACATGCACTCCGCCGCCAACCCGGCGGGGTTGGCCATCGTCGCCATCGCCGAACAGGAGGGGCGCGAGGTCGGACACTTCAGCGCGATCCCGGCGCGCCTGCGCACGCACTCCGGAGCGCTCGCGATCGGCTGGCAGCTTTCGTGCTTCGCCATCGCGCGCGATCTGCAGCGTCAGGGCGTCGGCACGGGCCTCGTCGGCAGCCTGCTGGATGAGGTTGCGAAGACGCCGCGCGATTTCGTCTATGTCTATCCCAACCCGCGCTCGCTCGGCGTTTTTCTGCGCCATGGCGGCCGCTACCTCGACGATGCACCGGCCTGGATCGTCTTCCCGCGTCCGCTGGCATCCCGCACGGGCATCGAATCGCTCGACGCAGCCGCGGCACTGCGCGCGATCGAGGAGATACCCGAGGTCGAGACGGCGCCGGGCAACTTCCTCAAGGATCGCGCCTTCTTCCGCTGGCGCTTCCTCGGCCCCGATGCCGACCGGCGCACGCGCTTTGCGCGGGTGCGGCGCGCGGGCGCGGATTTCGTGCTCGTTCTCGCCAGCCACCGGGCGAGCGGCGTCGATTTCACGGTGCTGGTCGATGTCTATCCCGACATCCTGCGCACGCACTACGGCCTTGTGCTCGCTGCCGCACGGGCGGCGGGCGGGGGCCGACCGGTCTATCTGACGACCAACCTCGGCGGACGCGTCGACGCCCGCGGAGCGCCCTGGCGCGTGCGCGTGCCGCAGCGCTTCGACCCGCGGCCGGTCGGCACGATGATCATGCCGCGCACGGAGCTTGCGGATGGGGAGCTCGCCCGATCGCAGGTGATCACCGGCGACTGGATGAGCTTCTAGAACCCGCGCAGCGGCAAACCGGGTCGCTGCAGCCAGTTGTCTTCGAGGTAGCGCGCGCGGGCGTCGATGGCGTGCACCGTGTAGGCGTGGCGCGGCTTGTCGCTGCGGTTGGGGCCGGAAAGGTGCGGCAACGCGCCATCCAGCAGCACCAGGCTTCCGCGCGGGGCCTCCAGCGCGACCAGGCCTTCGGTCGGATAGGGGCTCGCATCGTAAACATCGGTCACGGCGGCCGTGCGTTGCTCGTTGAGCCTGCTGCGCGACTTGACCGGGAGGCGGTGTCCGCCGGGCAGCGCCCACATGCACCCGTTCTCGGTGGTGGCATCGTCGATCGCGAACCAGAATCCGATCACAGACCGCGGTTCCGTCCACAGATAGGTGTGATCCGTGTGACAGATCACTTCGCCGCCGATGCGCGGCTGCTTGAAGATGTACATCGACTGCAGCAGCAGGGCCTGATCGAGTCCGATGGATGCCGCGACCGCACGCAGGCGCTCCGTCCTGCTGAAGGCATCGAACACCGGATCGAGATCGTGCATGGCATGTCCGAGCTTGTTGAGGCTCAGGCTCGGTTCCTGCCGCAGACGTCCCTGCGCGTCGAAGGCGTCCTGCTCGTAGAAGCAGCGGATCGCGCCGCCGCTGCTGAGGAAGTAGTCGGCCGAAGCGTGCGGATTTTCGCCGTCGGCGCGGAAGACCACTGGGCCGGCGTCCTGCGCCGTGAGTTGCTCGGCCAGTTGCATGGCGCGCTCGCGCAGGCGCAGGCATTCGGAAGCCGACACGAAACCCGGAAGCACGAGGAAGCCCTGTTCGCGATAGAGCGCGGCTTCTCCGCGCGATAGACCTGCCGTCGCCATTGCGTGGATTCCAAGGTACCGCGCACCGCAGCGGACCGTAAGATTCCGACCCATGAAAGCCGTCCTCCTCGTCCTGCCGCTGATCGCGGCGCTGCTGCTGACCTCGATGAATCAGGACACCAAGCCTGCGACGAATCCTGCCCTCGTTCCCGTTCCGCGCACCGATGCCGGCATCCTCGCGCGCCAGACCGAATGCCTGCGTCGTGCCAAGGAGACGCCCTCCGCCAATGTCGTCTTCCTCGGTGATTCGATCACGCAGGCCTGGGATGACACCGGCAGGGAGCTGTGGAAGCAGCACTTCGCGCCGCTGGGGGCGGTCAACCTCGGCGTCAGCGGCGACCGCACCGAGCATGTGCTCTGGCGGCTGCAGGAAGCGCCGATCACGCGCCTTGAACCCAAGGTGGTCGTGCTGCTGATCGGCACGAACAATCTGGGCCACGGCACGAGCAACGGCGAGCAGACGCTGGAAGGCGTGCTGAAGGTGATCCAGACCCTGCGCGCGCAGGCACCCAAGGCCAAGCTGCTCGTGCACGAGATCTTCCCGCGCGGTGAACGCTTCAACCCGATGCGCGGCGAGATCGCGCAGGTCAATCAGGTGCTGCGCACGCAGCCGGATGTGCGCGTGCTGGGTATCGGTGATCGCTGGGTGCGCGCCGACGGTTCGATTTCTTCAGCCATCATGCCGGACTTCCTGCATCTCTCGCCCGAGGGCTATTCGCAGTGGGCACAGGCGCTGAAGCCGGAGATCGAAGCCGCGCTGAAGTGAGTCATGCGCTCGAGTGTCATCATCCCGACCTACAACGAGCCGGAACGGCTGGCGCTGGTGCTGGAAGGCCTGCTGCGCCAGAGCCAGCCGCCTGATGAAGTCTGCATCGGCGACGATGGCTCGGGCCCGCAGACCAAGGCGGTGATCGACGGCTTTCAGGGTCGCTTCCGCGCGCCGATCGTGCACGCGTGGCATCCCGATGACGGTTTCCGCAAGTGGGCCGTGTGCAACGAAGCCGTGCGGCGCAGCAGCGGTGAGTGGCTGCTGTTCATCGACGGCGACTCGATTCCGCACCGCCACTGGGTGCGTGACCATCTGCAGTGGTCGCACCGCGGCGATGTGCTCTGCGGACGGCGCGTCAAGCTCGGTCCGCAGCTGAGCCCCAAGGTCGATGCGCAGATGGTGCGCTCGGGCGCGCTGGAGCGCTGGAGTGGACCGGCCATGCGCGGTGCGCTGAAGGGCGACACGGAGCGCATGGGGCTCGGGATCCGCTTGCCGGGCTGGCTTGCCGCGGCGCTGCATCCCCGGCCGCGCAAGCTGATGGGCGTCAACTTCTCGCTCTCACGCGGGGCTTTCGAGGGCGTCAACGGTTACGACTCGCTGTGGCCCGGCCGCAGGGGCGATCGCGACATCGATCTGCGGCTGCAGCGCGGCGGCTATCGCTTCGTGGCGGTGATCGGGCGCGCGATCGTGTACCACCTGCACCATCTGGAGCGGCCGAATTCCGAGGCGATCCAGGCGCGTGTGGCCGAGGAAGAGCGTTCGACGCGCGTGCAGTGCGAAGTCGGACTTCGCGATCTGCGCGCCGTCAAAGGCTAGTGAAAGCGCTCGCTGCCTGCCGGGCGCTGCCAGCGGGAATCGCCTTCGAAATGCTCGTACACGATGCGCGAGAGCGTGCGCAGCAGCACGAAGCCCTCGTTGTCGTGCTCCCATGAGGTGTCCTGCTGTTCCTTCGTGATCACGCAGAGCACATAGGGGCCGTTCGAGGACTCGACGAGCAGTACTTCGGAGCGTGAGCGGTTGATCGCGCCCTGCTTGCTGAAGGCGTGCACTTCCGGCGGCAGTGCGGAGAGCGCCTCGCCCGACCAGTAGGCGCGTGAAAGCAGTCGCAGCATCTCTTCATCGGCAGCCGGAGAGAGCATGCGGCGCTGGCGCAGTCGCACCAGCAGCTCCGCCATCTCGCGGGGCGTGGTCTGGCCCCAGCCCCATTGCCGATAGTCCGCTTCGCGCCCCGGCACCCGCGAGTTGACGCGCGTGATGGGAAATCCGGCTGCTTCAAGCCGGGCATTGATCGCGCCGCCGCCGCCCGCGAGCTCCTGACACCACAGGCTGGCGCTGTTGTCGCTGAAGGAACACATCAGCATGGCGAGTTCGGCCGGATGCGTGGGCGCGCCGACCTCGAAACGACCGACGAGGTCTTCGCCGTCGCGTTTGCGGTGGCGCTCTTCGGTGAGGAGCTTGTCGCGGTAGCCGAGCTTGCCCGATTCGATCTGCGCGAAGAGGCCGATCAGGATCGGTACCTTCACGAGGCTTGCGGTGGGGAAGGTCTCGTCGGCGCGCAGGCTGGCTTCCTCGCCGGTCTCCAGGTGACGAACATGCACGCCGACGATGCCGTGAAAGCCGGTGCTGGCCTGCTCGAGCTTGGACTGCAGCCCGGATGGGGCGGCGGCGCGGCTGGCGCAGGAACTCAGCAGTGCCAGCGCGAGCAGCAGCAGCCTTGTCATGCGATCAGCCCCGTCATCCGATCAGTTGGGCGCGGCGCAGCGTTGACTCCAGCTGCGCGAGCGTCGAGGGTTCCATCTCGCACAGCGGCAGGCGAACTTCCGCGGACAGCCGTCCCATCTTCGCCAGCGCCGTTTTGACCGGCACCGGATTGGCCTCGATGAACAGATCGCGCGCCAGCGGAGCGAGCTCTTCGACGAGCTGCGCGGCGCGCAGATGGTCGCCGCCGGGCAGTGCGGCGCGCACAAGTTCCGCGGTCTTCGCGGGCACGAGGTTCGCCACCACTCCGATCACGCCGACGGCACCGAGGCCCATGAAGTCCGCGATGGCGGCGTCTTCCCCGCACAGCACGGCCACCTGCGTTTCCTGAACGAGTCGGCGCACCTTGTCGAGATCCGGCTTGGCTTCCTTGATGGCGACGATGTGCGGATGGCTCGCGCCGAGCTCCTGCACCGCCTCCACGCTCATGTCGATCCCGGTGCGGCCGGGCACGTTGTAGAGCACGATCGGAATGCGGCAGGCCTGTGCCACGGCGGAGAAATGCAGCACCTGTCCGCGGCGACCGGGCTTGTTGTAATACGGCGTCACCACCAGCAGTCCGTCGACGCCGGCCTGGACGGCGCCCTGCGCCGCTTCCAGCGTGGTGCGCGTGCAGTTGGTGCCCACGCCGCCGATGATCGGCACGCGCCGCCGCGTGATCGCAACGGCGGCAGCGAAGAGCCCCGCGCGCTCGGGCTCGGAGAGCGTCGCCGCTTCGCCGGTCGTGCCCGCGATCACCAGGCCGTCGGTGCCGCTGGCGATGTGCCACTCGATCAGGCGCGCGAAGTCGCCATAGTCGATCTGTCCGTTGCGAAACGGCGTCGGCAGCGCCACATAACTGCCTTGAAAGCGGCAGCGGGTTCCCTGGACCAGCATCAGCGGGCCCTCCGCGCGCTCACCCGGTTCCTGCCGCGCACCAGTCGGGCCATGGTCGAGACGGACTCTTCCACGCCCGTGAACACGGAGCGCGCAACGATCGAGAAGCCGATGTTGAGTTCCTCGACGTGCGGCAGTGCCGCGATCGGTCCGACATTCTCATAGTCAAGACCATGGCCGGCATTGACGCGCAATCCGATCGTGTGCGCCAGTTCCGCAGCCCGCTCGAGTCGGCGCAGCTCGCGCGTGCGGCTCACGCCGCGCGACTGTGCGTAGCGGCCGGTGTGCAGCTCGATGAACTGCGCTCCCACCTCGGCGCTGGCCTCGACCTGCTCCTCGTCGGGATCGATGAACAGACTGACCTCGCAGCCCTTGCGGGCCAGACGCGTCACGGCATCGAACACGCGCGCATGGCTGCCGAGCACATCCAGTCCGCCTTCGGTGGTCACTTCCTGGCGGTTTTCGGGCACGATGCAGACCGCATCGGGCGCCAGACGAAGCGCAAAGGCCACGATCTCCGGATCGAGCGACAGCTCGAAGTTGAGCCGCGTGCGGATGCGGCGCTTGAGTGCCAGCACATCGGCATCCTGAATGTGGCGCCGATCCATGCGCAGGTGGCAGGTGATGCCCTCCGCGCCGGCTTTCTCGGCAGCCAGCGCCCAGAGAACCGGGTCGGGGAAAGGTTCGCGACGCGCTTGGCGCAGTGTCGCGACATGGTCGACGTTGACATGCAGGCGGGGCATTGTTCGAGGCGAAGTGTAGCGTCTTCCCCTGTCCCGGTCGCTTGTCCTATCCTTGCCCCTTCATGCGCATCATTGCCGGCGAATTCCGCGGCCGTCACATCGACGCTCCCGACACGATCCTGACGCGCCCGATGCTCGATCGGGTGCGGGAAGCCCTGTTCGGAAGGCTGGGGGAGCGCGTGGAGGACGCCCGCGTACTCGATCTGTATGCAGGCAGCGGCAGCCTCGGCCTGGAAGCGCTGTCCCGGGGCGCCCGTCGCGCGCTGTTCGTCGAGCGCGGACGCGATGCACTGGAGGCGCTGTCCCGCAATATCGAGACGCTGGAGCTCGGCCCGCGCGCGCGCATTGTGCGCGGTGATGCGCTCGCGCCTGCGCTGTGGGCGCCGCCGGCCAAGCGTGGCGAGGAGGCCTGGGAGGGCCGCTTCGAGCTCGTCTTCATGGATCCGCCCTATCCGCTGATGGAGGATCCGGGCACGCGCGCCAAGGTGCTGGCCGCGACGCAGACGCTGATCGACTCGCATCTGGAACCCGGCGGCATTCTGATGCTGCACGTGCCCGAGCGCGGCCGCGAGTGGATCCGCATCGAGCGTGCCGAGCGCGAAGAGCGTGTGTACGGCAGTTCGGCGCTGCTGTACTTTGAAGCGGCTGGCTCATGAACGCGATTCGCGCCCGACTGCTGCACCGAGGAGAGCTGATTCCCGGCACCATGCGCTGGGAACAGGGACGCATCCAGTCGATCGAGCTCGAGCGCGGGCCTCAGGGCGGTGCGTCTGCGCAGGATCTGCCCGTGGTCACGCCGGGCTTCATCGATCTGCACATCCACGGCTTCGGCGGCTTCGATCCGCTGGAGGATCTGGCGGGCATGTCGCGCGCGCTGGCGCTCGCGGGCACGACGGCCTTTCAGCCGACGCTGTTCCCCGCCGAGCCTGTGCGACTGGGCGAGCAGTGCAGCGAGCTCGAGCGACGCATGCACGCTCTCCACCGCGATGAGGGCGCGCTCGTCGCGGGACTGCACCTCGAAGGACCCTTCGTGAATCCCAAGTCAGCCGGCGCCTTGCCCGTTCATGATCTCGCGCAGCCCTCCGTGGCGGGCCTGCGGGCGATTCTCGGACCGGCGAGCGGCACTGGGCGCGCCGTGAAGACGATGACGATCGCACCGGAGCTCTCCGGTTCGATGGATCTGATCCGCGAGGCGGTCAAGTGCGGCGTGCGCGTTTCGCTGGGCCACAGCCTGGCGCGCGCGCAGGATGCGCGTGCCGCGGCGCGCGCGGGTGCAGCCGGTGCCACGCACCTCTTCAATGCCATGAGCGGCGTGCACCACCGCGAGATGGGACTGGCAGGCTTCGCGCTGACGGATGATGCGCTGCATGCCGAGCTGATCGGCGACCTGATGCATGTCGGCGAAGAAGCCGTGCAACTGGCACTGCGTGCGCGCGGTGCAGGCGGTTTGTGTCTGGTGAGTGATGCGCTGCGCGGCGCGGGCACCGGCTGCGATCGCTTCCACTCGCACGGGCGCGATCACCTGCTGAAGGGTGGTGCCGCCTACTACCCGCCGCAGCAGGAGGGCGATGAACCCAAGCTGGCGGGCTCGGCGCTCTCGCAGCTGGAGATGGTGCGCCGGCTGGTCGAGCGCGGCGTGGTGGGGCTGGCGGAAGCGCTGACGATGGCCAGCGCGAGCCCGGCGCGCGCCCTGGGCCTGGAGCGCGAGCTCGGTGCGTTGGAAGCGGGTCTGCGGGCCGATTTCCTTGTGCTGGAGGGTCCGCAGCTGCGTTTGACGCAGGTCTGGCTGGGCGGGCGGAGGCTTCAGGCTCTCTGACTCAAGCGGAAGCGATTTCCGGCCGATGACAAGCCGGGATGAAGTCTCTGCATGTGATGGCGATGCTGCTGGTGTGCGTGCCGCTGGTCGGCATGCCGCTCGCCGGCATGCCGCTGATCGACATGCCGCTCGCCGGGATGCCCTTCAGCGGCGCCTCTTTGGGCTCGCTGTCCGCAGAGTCGCGCGATCCCATGCCGTGGGAAGCGCTGACGCGTCAACCGACGCGGCACATCGGTGCGCGCGTGCGCGTTGTGGGCCAGTTCCAGGCGCGCGTCGAGCAGTGGAACCCCTATCTCACGCGCTTCACGCAGCAGACGCACTCGGCCTGGCAGTTCTGGACCGACGAGCAGCATCTGTGGCTGCGTGCGGAGTACGAGGCACCGCGCATGCGCGTCTTTGCGCTCAAGGATGACCGCATCGCCCGTGAGCTGGCGCAGCTGGGCATTCAGCGGCGCGTGGAACTCGAACTGGTCGTGCGCGAGTGCTTCCTCGAGCTGCCCTGGGCCGAAGTGGTCGCCGTGCGGCCCCTCGAGGAGAGCGTCAGCGAAGCCTCGGCCTTCCACGCCGCCCGGGCGATCGAGCTGGAGCGCACGGGCGCCTTGAAGCTGGCGCTCTCGGAGCTGGAATCGGCGCTGGTGGCGGGCCTGCCGGCCCATTCCCGCGTCGCGCTGGAGTCGCTGCAAGCGCAGTGGCGCGAGCAACTTCCGAGCCCGCGCTGATTCGGAGGGCGGCTTTCTCTCGCACGGCGGCCTTGCCGCGGTCAGACTGGGCTCACGCCCCGCAGACCCCCCAGAGACCGCGACCTTCACAGGACGGAACCGTCCGTCTTCTTGCCATGCTGCAGGAACTTTGCATCGAGAACCTCGCGCTGTTCGAGCGCGCGCAGATCCAGTTTGGGCCCGGGTTGAATGTGATCAGCGGCGAGACCGGCGCAGGCAAGAGCCTGTTGATCGACGCGCTCGAATTGCTGCTCGGCGAGAGGCCCAAGGCCTCGCTCGTGCGCAAGGGCGCCCAGGAAGCGCGCGTCGAAGGTCGTTTCGTGGTTCCGCGCAGCGCGCTCGAGGAAGAGCGCGTGCAGCACTGGCTGCAGTCGAGCTTCCCCGCGCTGGTCGAGGAACTGCGCGAGCAGGGCGGCGAAGAACGCGAGCTGTTGCTGACGCGCAGCCTCAGTGCGGAAGGGCGTTCGCGCGCGTGGGTCAACCATCGGCCCGCGACCGCCAAGGTGCTGCGCGAGCTGGCCGGATTCATGGTCGAGATCCACGGCCAGAACGAGCATCAGAAGCTGCTGGAGACCGAGGAGCAGGGCCGCCTGCTCGACTCCTTCGGCGGTCTGGAGTCGAAACTCGGCGCCTATCGCACGGCGCGCGCGGCCTGGTCCGCGGCCTGCGCCGAGCTCTCGCAGTTCGAACAGCGCGCGCGAGAGCGCTCGGAGCGCGAAGACCTGCTGCGCTTCCAGGCCGGCGAGCTGGCGGGCGCGAAGATCACGGTGGGGGAATTCGAAGAGCTGCAGGGCGAGCGCGAACTCCTGCGCAACGCCGCTGCGCTCGCCCGAGCCTTCAGCGGGCTGAGTGACGAGCTCTGCGACGGGGAAGGCAATGCGTTGGCGAAGATCACCCGCGCCGAGCGCGTGCTGGAGGCCTGGGAAGATCGGCTGCCCGCGGCCCGCAACGCGCTGGCGCAACTGCGCGAGGCCCGCGCGAATCTCGAGGAGGCCAGCGTGGCCATCGCGCGGCTGTGTGAAGGCGGAGAGGGGAGCAGTGGTTCGCCGGAACGCCTCGACGAGATCGAAGAGCGTCTGGTGCAGATCGAAAACCTGCAGCGCAAGTACCGCTGCGATGTGGCCGGTCTCATTGCGCGCACAAGTGAGCTGGAGCGCGAGCTGCTGGCGATCGACAGCGCGGGCGAGGATCTCGTGACGCTGCGTCAGCGCGTGAAGGACCTGCGCGGCGTTCTGGCGGCGCGCGGCGAGGAACTGGGCAAGGCCCGCCGGGCATTGCGTGCGCGACTGGAAAAGGCCGTGCGCGCCAGCCTCGGCGAGCTTGGACTGGAGCGAGCGCGCTTCGAAGTGCGCATCGAAGCACGGACCCGGCTTGACCTGCACTCTCCGAATCTGCCCGCGGAGCGCACACGCGAGCTCGAGGATGCCCGTCTGTTCGGCCCCGACGGCGTCGACGAGGTCGAGTTCCTGCTGGCAGCCAATCCGGGCGAGGATGCCCAGCCGCTGGCGAAGGTCGCCTCCGGCGGCGAAGCGGCGCGCATCATGCTGGCGCTGCGCACGGCGCTGGCGCTGCGCATGAGCATCCCGACGCTGATCTTCGACGAGGTCGATTCCGGCGTCGGCGGCCGGCTGGGTCCCAAGGTCGGTGAGCACCTGCGCGCGCTCGGCGCCCGGCATCAGGTGCTGTGCGTCACGCACATGCCGGCGATTGCGGCCGTCGCGGAACGCCACTTCAAGGTCGAGAAGGAAGTGATCGGCAACCGCACCCGGACCAAGGTCGGCTTGCTGGAGGGCAAGGCCCGCGTCGAGGAAATCGCCGACATGATCGCCGGCGGTTCCGCCCACGCCAGCGCCCGGGCCGAAGCGGAGCGGCTGCTGCGGAGCTAGCGAAGATCCGGCACGTCCCGGGGGGTGGGTGCGCTATCCTCTCACGCCCCGCATGCCCGCATCCGCACTTCAGACCCCGCTGCGCTTCGAGCGCCTGTGCCTGGAGAAGGTCTGGGGCGGTCGCGCGCTGGAGTCCGTGCTGGGCATCGCGTTGCCCGGTCAGGGACCGATCGGCGAAACCTGGGAGGTCTCCGACCGCAGGGAGCACATCTCGCGCGTGGCGAGCGGGCAGTTCAAAGGCTCAACGCTGCGGGATTTGATGCGTGATCACCGCGCGGCGCTGCTGGGGGAATCTAGGTGCGCGGCGGACGGGAACTTCCCGCTGCTGATCAAGTTACTCGATGCGCGCGAAGCACTCTCGATCCAGGTGCACCCTCATTCGCTGATGCGCAAGGCCGGCGAGGAGACCAAGACCGAGTCGTGGTACATCCTCGCCGCAACGCCGGAGGCGAAGCTGTACTTCGGGTTGCGGCCCGGCGTGACGCGCGAGCAACTCGCTGCGCATGCTGGCCGGCGCTCGATCCTTGACTGCGTCGGGGAACACTCGGTGCGCGCCGGCGATTTCGTGTTCGTGCCCGCCGGCACGGTGCACGCCATCGGAGGCGGCATCACGCTGATCGAGATTCAGGAGAACGCCGACACCACCTATAGGCTGTACGACTGGGATCGACCCGGACTCGACGGCCGGCCGCGGGCGCTGCAGATCGAGGACTCCTTGCGCGTGACGCGCTTCGGCATCGAGCCTCCGCGCGGTCCGTTCCAGCCATTGCCTCGCGAGATCGCGCCGGGGCATCGCATGCAGGCGCTGTGCCACGAGCCTGAATTCACGGTCGAGCTGCACGAACTGCAGGCCGCCCGCATGGTCATTCACGAGCCGCGGGCCCAGATCCTGATCCTGCTCGAAGGCGAACTGACGCTGGAGCACACGATCGGTGCGGAGTCCCTGCGCCGCGGCGATGTGCTGGTGGTGCCTGCCGCCTGCAACCGCCCTGAGTTGACCACCCGCACACACGCGCGCTGCCTGCGCGCCATCGCTCCTTGACGGAGCATCCGGAAAAGCACCATGAAATCCAAGCCGAGAAAGCCTGAAGACGACATCGACTCCGACCTGATCGCTCACGAGGAGCAGGGCGAACCCGCGGAGGTCGAAACCGGCGACGATTCCCGCGTGCGGCTCAACAAGTTCCTCGCCTCACAGGGTGTGGCCTCGCGCCGCAAGTGCGATGAACTCATTGCGGCCGGCCACGTCAGCGTCGACGGCGAGACCGTGCGCGAGCTGGGGCTCAGAATCGATCCCGAGACCCAGGAGGTCGAGGTCGACGGCCAGATCTTCAAGCCGCAGGGCGCCCGCAAGCGCTACTACCTGCTCAACAAGCCGCGCGGCGTGGTCTGCACCAACGAGGAGCGCGAGATCCGCCCGCGTGCCGTGGATCTGATCACCGATCCGCGCAAGGGACGCGTGTTCACGGTCGGCCGTCTCGACGAGGAGAGTGAAGGACTGATTCTGATCACCAACGACGGCGATTTCGCGCAGCGTGTGCAGCACCCGCGCTATGGCGTCGAGAAGACCTACGAGGTCGATGTCTTCGGCAAGGTGGAGGACGATGGCCTGCAGAAGATCCGCGAAGGCGTGCACCTAGCGGAAGGCCGCACTTCTGGCGCGCGCGTGCTGGTCAAGTCGCGCCGCAATGACCTCTCGAAGCTCAGCGTGACGCTGGGGGAAGGCATGAACCGTGAAATCCGCCGCGTCTTCGCGCGCATCGGCCACAAGGTGCTGAGGCTGCGCCGGGTGCGCATCGGTCCGCTGATGGATCGGGGACTCAAGCCCGGTCGCTGGCGGGAGCTGACGCGCGAGGAGATCGCGGTTCTGCAGAAGGGCGAAGCCGCAGAGCCAATGCGCAAGAAGCCGCGCCGTCGCACGGATCGTCCGCCGCGCAAGGCCAAGACGCACTCTGGCAAGGCCGGCATTGCTGCACGCATGGAGAAGGTCGAGCCGCTGGCGGCGCGCCGCGCCCGCATCATGGCCGAGCGCGAGCAGTTCGGAGCGCGGGCGGCGAACCCTGCGCGGCCCCGCTCCGGCTTTGGCGGACCGCGCAAGCCCGCAGCCGGCGGCAAGCCGCGCGCTCGCTCGAACCGCGGAGGTGCCCGTCGATGAGCCGTAGTCCCAAGGTGCAGAGCGCGCTCGAGAAGGCGGGCGTGAAGATCGCGGAGCACCGGCTCGCGAACGGCATGCAAGTGCTGCTGCTTGAGCGGCATCTCGATCCCGTGGTTTCCGTGATGTTGTGGTACCGCGTGGGCGCGCGCAACGAAACCGAGAAGGAAGCGGGCGTCTCGCACTTCCTCGAGCACATGATGTTCAAGGGCGCCTCGCGCTTCGGCAAGGGCATGGTCGATCGCGTGACAACCACGCTGGGCGGCACCAACAACGCGTTCACCTCGGCGGATCACACCGCATATTGGTTCGAGTTCGCCTCGGATCGCTGGGAAGCCGCGCTGGAGATCGAGGCCGATCGCATGCAGCAGCTGCTGCTGGATCAGGCCGAATTCGAAGCCGAGAAGCAGGTGGTGCTGGAGGAGCTGAGTCAGGGTGAAGATGACCCCTGGCGCGTGCTTTCGCAGGAAGTGCAAGCCGCCGTGTTCCCGCGCCATCCCTACCAGCGCCCGGTGATCGGCTTCACGGAAACGCTCAAGGCACTTTCGGTGGATGAAATGCGTGCGTATTACCGCCGCTTTTACCATCCCGGGAATGCGATCCTCGTGATCTCGGGCGACTTCGAAGCCGCGCGCGCGCTCGAGCTCGCCCAACGGCACTTCGGGCAGATTCCCGCCGGCATGGACTATGCGCAGGCCGACGCGTTCCGCACCAGACCGCAGGCTCCCCGCGGCGAGCAGCGTCTGACGATCCGCTGGGATGACGAGGCTCGCCGGCTCTGCATTGCGTGGCCCGGTGCCGCAGTGGGGACTGACGAGGACTGCCTGCTGGATCTCGTCTCGACGGTGCTCTCGGGAGGACGGCTCTCGCGGCTCTATCGCCGTCTGGTGATCGAAGAGCAGTTGGCGACGAGCATTTCGACGCACAACGACGCGCGCGTGGAGGGCGGGTCCTTCTGGATCTTCGCCGAATGCGCCCAAGGCAAGGATCCTGCTCGTCTGGAGCAGGTGCTGTTCGAGGAAATCGAACGGCTCGCGAAGGATGGCCCCGATGCCAAGGAGCTTGCGCGTGCCAAGCGCATCATCGCCGCCGGTGAGGCACATGACGCGGAGACCGTCTCGGATCTCGCCGAGGACATCGGCGAATTCGCCATCGACGGCGACTGGCGCATCGCCCTGACGACGCTGGAGCGCATTCAATCGGCGAAGGCGCCTGCAGTTGCGGCACTGACGCGCAAGCTGCTGGGTCCCGAGCACCGTGTCGTGGGCTGGTGTCTGCCGAAGAAGGAAACCAAGCCCGCGAAGACCGGCCAGCGTGCCGGAAAAACCGCGCGCCGGGCTGCAAAGGCCGCACGGCGACCCTCAAAGAAGGCACAACGTTCGCCCCGCACGCGGAAGGTCCGCGCATGAGCGTTCCCAAGCTGGTCCTGCCGGTTCAGCGCTTCGTGCTCGACAACGGCGTCGTGCTGCTGGTTTCGCCGCGCCCCGGCGCGAGCCTGTGCGCGGTCTCTGTTCACATTCGCGGCGGCCCTGCGCTCGACAAGCCCGGGCGCGAAGGCACGGCGTTTCTCGCCGGCTCGCTGGTCGATCAGGGCACTGCGCAGCACGACGACGAGCAGATCGCCGAGTTGTTGGAGCCGGAAGGCGGTGAGATGGCCGGTGACGCCGCCGGCGTCAGCGGTTCGATCGTCAACGAACGCTGGAAGCTGCTGCTGGAGCTCTGCTCCGAAATGGTCACGGCGCCGAAATACCCGACAGACAAGTTCAACCTGCACAAGAAGCGATTGCTCGATCGTCTGCTGGTGGAGCGCGATGATCCGCGCACGCAGGCCGGACTGGGCTTCCGCAAGCTGATCTACGGCGATCACTGGCTTGGCCGGGCCGCCTACGGATCGCTCGAAAGCGTGCAGCGCATCCGCGTGGAGGATCTGCGCGCGCATCATCGCGACCATTGGGTCGCGAAGCGCGCGATCATCGCCGTCTGCGGTGATGTCGATCCGAAGGCCGTGCGCCGCGAGGTTCAAAAGCTGTTTGGTCGCTGGAAAAGCGGAACGCCGCTTTCCACGACACCGCCGCAGTTTCCCGAGCGCTCCACCGCGAGCGCGGTGTTTGCCGCCAAGCGCGCGCAAGTGCATGTCTATCTCGGCCATCTCGGCATTCCCCGCCGGCATCCGGACTACCCGGCGCTGGTGGTGATGGACCATGTGCTGGGCACCGGTCCGGGTTTCACCAATCGCATCGCAAGAGTGCTGCGCGACGAGCTCGGCCTGGCTTACACCGTCAACGCCAACATCCACGGGTCTGCGGGCGTGCTGCCCGGCATGTTCACGGCGTACATCGGCACCTCGCCGCAGAATGTCGCCACAGCGGTGGAGGGCTTCCGCAGGGAGATGCGCCGGTTGCAGGAAGAGCCGGTGCCCGCGGAGGAACTCGAGGTGGCGAAGAGCTATCTGATCGGGTCCTTCCCGCTCGGATTCGAGCGCGCCGCCCGTCGTGCGGGCTACCTGATCAGCGCGGAAGTGCATCAGTTCCCTGAAGACGCGCTCGAGCGACTGCTGGAGAGCTTTGCCGGCGTCTCGGCTGAGGATGTGCAGCGTGTGGCCCGTCTGCATCTGCATCCCGACCAGTGCTCGATTTCGGTTTCAGGTCCTGTCAGTGCGCGCGAGATTGCGCGCATTGCCCGGGAAGGCGTGGCTCAGCCTACGCACTAAGCCCTCCGACTCTGCCCTCCTCGGCACATCCCCCTCGGACCCTCCGCGGCAGAGGATGGGGGCGTCATGAGCACACGCACCCAAGCCTCCCTCCAGCATCCCCAAGCCACCGAGTTTCACGCGCGCCCCTTTTCCGCCGAGGAAATGCGCGGCCTGCTCAGCAGCGAAGGTGGTCCCTGCGTCTCCCTCTACCTCAACCCGCACAAGGGCGCGAGCAATGCCGCGCCCAACCGCTTCGAGGCCTTGATCACGCAGGCGGAGAAGCTGATCACGCAGGAAAACCGCGCCAGCCGCGTCACGCACTTCCTCGAACCGCTGCGCGCCGTTTCCAATCCGGAGTTCTGGCGCCATGCGCCGCACGGCCTCGCCTTCTTCCTATCGCCGACCCGCAGCGTGTACTACCGCCTGCCGATCGAAGTCGAAGACCGCGTCATCGTGGCGGACAACTTCCACCTGCGCCCGCTGATGGAGTACGTGCAGGACAACCAGCGCTTCTATCTGCTGGTGCTTTCCGAGCAGCACGTCAGCTTCTTCAAAGGCTCGATGTCGGGCCTCGCTCCGGTACCCGTGCCCGGCATGCACTCGACGCTCGTCGATGCGCTGGGAACCGAGGATCACGAGCGCCAGACTGCATCGCACCAGTCTTCCCGCGGCGGCCGCTATGTGGTCTTCGGCGGGGCGGGTCACTCCGACAAGAGCCGAGACGAGGACATGGCGCGCTTCTACCGCACGGTGGATGCGGCACTGTGGCGCATCCTGCGCGAGGACAATGCCCCGATGGTGCTCGCGGGTTCCGAGCGTGATGTGCACGTCTACGAGCGCATCTCGCGCTACCCGCACCTGACCCACGAGCACGTCCATGGCAACCACCAGAAGGCACTGGCGAGCGATCTGCACAAGCTGGCTATGCCGGTCATCGCCGGCGAGCAGCGTGCCAAGGAGCAGCGCATCGTCGAGCTGTGGAACCAGGAAGTGTCGCCCAACCGCGCGCTCGACGAAATCCGCGCCATCGCCCAGTACGCCGTGCAGGGGCGCGTGCGCCACCTGATGATTGAGCGGGGCACGATGATGTTCGGCCAGATGGACCCTGCCACGGGAGCCCTGCGCCTGCACAAGGAGCAGTCTGACGCGCACGATGATGACGTGTTCGACGAGATTGCCGAGGCCGTTCTCATGCGCGGTGGCGAGGTCTACTCGCTGGAGAAGGGCCGCATGCCGACTCGCTCTCCGATCGCAGCCACGCTGCGTTGGTGAGCCTTGCGGCCCGGGCGGGCGGGGGGCTTGCCCGGGCCGTCTTTTTCTCATGAGATCCGGCCCCACCGGATGAGCGAAAAGCTCTCATCCGATGGATGCGGTTCAGCTGGTCTGGTTCAAGCGCGACCTGCGCGTGCGTGATCATGCGCCCCTGCAGGAGGCTGCGCGGCGCGGCAAGGTCGTCGGCCTGTACGTATTCGAGCCGGAGGTGTTGCACTCGGCCGAGTTCGACGCACAGCACCTCGCCTTCGTGCTGGAGTCGCTGCAGCAACTGAGCGAGGAACTGCAGCTCGCTGGCATCCCGCTGCTGCTGCGCTCCGGATCCATGCCGCAGGTCCTGAGCGACCTTGCCCGCAGGCTTCCGTTCGAGGCCCTGTGGAGTCACGAAGAGACCGGACTGCTCGCCACATACCAACGCGATCTGCGTGTCGCGCAGTGGGCGCGCGAGCGTGCGGTGCGTTGGACCGAGTTGCCTCAGACCGGAGTTGTGCGCCGGCTGCGAACGCGCGACGGCTGGTCGCGTCGCTGGCTGGAGCGCATGAACGCTCCCGAGGCGCGTCTGGAGGGACGCGAGCTTGGCCCGCGCGCCGTGCGTCCGGATCCCGTGCCGCAGGGAGCGGTCCTGAACATCGAACCGCGCAAGCGCCTGCTGCAGGGCCGTGGCGGCGAACGCGAGGCCTGGCAGGTGCTCGATTCCTTCCTGCGCGATCGCAGTGAGCGCTATCTCGCATCGATGTCGGCGCCCGGACCCGGCTGGAGCGGATGTTCGCGACTCAGCGAGCATCTGGCCTTCGGCACGATCAGCATGCGCACCATTCATCAGGCCACCGACGCCCACCTGCGCGGATTGCGCGAAGAGCGCAAGCGCACGCAGGATCGCGCGTTCGGATCGTGGGCCCGCTCTCTGGCGGCCTTCGCGCAGCGCCTGCGCTGGCACTGTCACTTCATGCAGAAGCTCGAAGACCAGCCTGATCTGGAGTTCTCCAATCTGCACCGCGGCTACGACGGCCTGCGCGAAGCCGAGTTCCGTGAGAACCGCTTCGAGGCCTGGAAAGCCGGCCGCACGGGCTATCCGATGGTGGACGCCTGCGTGCGCTCGCTGGTCGCCACCGGCTGGCTCAACTTCCGGATGCGGGCGATGCTGACCTCGTTCAACTCCTACCACCTCTGGCTGCACTGGCGCGAGCCGGCGCAGTGGATGGGGCGGCAATTCCTCGACTTCGAACCGGGCATTCACTACTCGCAGTTCCAGATGCAGAGCGGCGTCACCGGCATCAACACGCTGCGCATGTACTCGCCGGCCAAGCAGGCGACCGATCACGATCCCAAGGGCGAGTTCATCCGGCGCTGGGTGCCTGAACTCGCGCGCGTGCCGCTGGAGTACCTCGCAGAGCCGCACAAGATGCCGCCGCTGATCCAGCGTGAGGTCGGCTGCGTGATCGGCGAGCACTATCCGGCTCCGATCGTGGACCATGCCGAGGCACTGGCCCATGCGCGCAGCCGATTCTCCGCACTGCGCCGCACCGAGGCGGTGCGTGCGGAGGCACAGCGCATCGTCAAGAAGCACGGCAGTCGTCGCAAGCCGCCGCCGCGCCGCAGAAAAAACCAAGCCCCGCAGCGTGAGCAGCAGGGCTTGTTCGAGGAACAGAGCGCGGACTGAGCGGCGCTCACATATGTATCGCGCTGGCTTGATGCGCGCTCACATATGTATCGCGCGGCGATCCACCGCCAGAGCGGCTTCCTTGACCGTCTCCGCCAGCGTGGGGTGCGCATGGCAGGTGCGCGCGAGGTCCTCTGCCGTCGCGCCGAACTCGATCGCGGTCGCGGCCTCGGCGATCAGCTCGCCTGCGCGCGGTCCGATGATGTGAACACCAAGGATGCGGTCCGTCTCTGCATCCGCGAGGATCTTCACGCGGCCGTCCGTGCTCGCCATGGCCTTGGCGCGGCCGTTGGCCATGAACGGGAAGCTGCCCTTCTTGAAGGCAACACCTGCCGCCGTGAGTTCCTCCTCGGTCTTGCCGACGCTGGCGATCTCGGGATGCGTGTAGACCACGCCCGGAATCGCATCGTAGTTGATGTGTCCGTAGCCCTGGATCAGGCCCTCGACGCAGGCGATGCCCTCTTCTTCCGCCTTGTGGGCGAGCATCGGTCCGCGCACGACATCGCCGATGGCGTGGAAGCCCTCGATGCGCGTGCGGAAATGCTCGTCGATCGGGATGCGTCCGCGCTCATCGAGCTGCAGTCCGACGGACTCCAGCCCAAGCCCTTCCGTGTTGGGTCGGCGGCCCACCGCAAGCAGCACGCGGTCACATTCGATCGAAGGCTGGCCTTCCATCTCGACGACGCAGCCGTTGCCTTTGCGCTTGGCGCCGGTGACGCGCACGCCGAGCCGGAATTCGAGTCCCTGCTTGGTGAGGATCTTCTGCGCTTCGTTGGCGATCTCGGTGTCCATGCCCGCCAGGATGCGGTTGGAGTACTCGAGCACGGTGACCTTGGCGCCCAGGCGCGACCAAACGGATCCGAGCTCGAGACCGATCACGCCGGCGCCGATCACGACGAGATGCTTGGGAACTTCCGGGTAACTGAGCGCTTCGGTGCTCGTGCCGATGCGGTCGCCATCGAGTTCCACGCCCTTGAGAGGGGAGACGCTCGAGCCGGTTGCGATCAGCACATGCTTGGCGCTGAGCGTCATCGGCTGCGAGCCTTCCACGCTGACCTTGCCGGGGCCCGTGATGCGGCCGTGACCGGCGTAGCGCGTGACCTTGTTCTTCTTGAAGAGCCCTTCGATGCCCTTCGTGAGCGTGGTGACGACCTCATCCTTGCGCTTCAGCATCGCGGCGAGGTCGAGCTGGACGCCGCCCGTCACGATGCCGTGGCGCGCGAAGCCGTCCTTGGCCTCGTGGTACAGCTCGCTGGACTCCAGCAGCGCCTTCGAAGGGATGCAACCCACGCGCAGGCAGGTTCCTCCCAGGGCCTTTTCCTTCTCGATGCAGGCCACGTTCCAGCCCAGCTGGGCCGCGCGAATGGCGGCGACATAGCCGCCGGGTCCAGCACCGATGATGACGAGATCGTGAGAGGCTTCAGCCATGACGGAGTCCTTGGGTGGATTTCAGGCGCCAGAGCATAGCGCCTGATCGGGCTGAAGCCTCGCCCGAGTGCCGATCAGTCGCGGTGCAGCTTGTGGCAGGCCTTGCAGGAGGCCTGGACGGCCTTCATGCGGGCCGTCAGGTCCTCGTGGGCGAGCTTGAGCTCCAGTGCCTGCTGCAGTGCGCTGGCTTTCTGGGCGTTGTCGTCCAGCAGCTTCAGAAACTCGGGGCCCTTCTTGACGGTGTACTCGTCCGTGCGCAGGCCTTCGAAGTGCTGCACCAGTTGCTTGGCAACCGAAACGGGCACCAGATCCGGACTGTGGGTCGGCACGGACCAGCCCGCCTTCTCGATCGCCTTCAACTGGTCGTTGAACTCGTCGATCGCGACCATGCCGCTGACCATGCCGCTGGGGCGCGACTGCTCGGGGAACGCGCACTCCAGCCCGGCGAGCGTGGCGGCGTCGAGCGGCTTGGCCTGCTCGGCACCCTGATACAGACCCGTGTAGGTCGGGGCCGTCCCACTGACCTTCATGCGCTCGATCGCGTAGGCGTTGTCAAACCTGCCCGCCATGACGCCGGCCACAGCCAGCGCTCCCGCGCTGCGATGCTTGCCGTGGTGGCAGTGCACGTAGATCGGACCGGGCAGGGAGGCAATCGCCTTGGCGAGCTCGCGAGCGCGCTCCGGGCTGACCCCGTTGTAGCCGATCGGCAGGTGCACATAGCGCAGGCCCTCGGACCTGGCAGCCTCGACATCCGGCAGGGCGCCGTCCACGGAGATGACCGTGCGGACACCTAGCTCCCGAAGGGACTCAAAGCCTTCCACACCCTCGGGCACGGCTCCGGAGTACAGATCGGGCCCGTAGGCGACGACGTTGTGCAGACCTGGGAATTCGACCGGGGCCGCGGCCGCCGGCGAGGGGGCCCCCAGAGACAGGTGCGTGGAGTCCTTGGCGGAGGGCTGGCAGGCAGCGACAAGCAGCAGGCAGAGGGCGGTCAGGAGTCTCATGGCGCTAGCGGGTAGTTCGATGCAGCCCGCAAGTCACAGGATCATAACCTGCTAAACTCCCGCCTCCCCCGATGAAGTTCACCATCCCCCCGGCCGTGGCCCTCGTCACGCTCTTTTCCGTCGCCTGTCAGGGGCCTGCGGTTCCTCCCGACGCCAAGGAACGCGTTGCCATGCCCGTGCGCGAAGCATTCCGCAACGCGCCGGAGGGGGCTGCCGCTCGCGACAGCGGCAAGGTTGCCGACAACTGGATAGAGACATTCTCTGACTCGCGCCTGACCGCCCTGGTTCAGGAGGCTGAGTCGAAGAATCCGGATCTGGCGATCGCGGTGGCACGACGCAACCGCGCGCTGGCCGAAGCGGGCAAGGCCGATTCCGCGCTCTCGCCGAAGGTGGATGCAGTGATGGGTGCCGAGCGCGCCAGCGCCAGCAGCGCGACGGCCGAGCGCTTCAACCTCGGACTCAGCGTCTCGTGGGAAGCGGATGTGTGGGGGCGCCTTGCCGATGCATCCAGGGCCGCGGAGCTCGACGCGATCGCGGCGCAGGCGGACTATGAGTTCGCGCGCCAGTCGATCGCCGCCCAGGTGGCTGCTGCATGGTTCCTCGCGATCTCCGCTCAGGAGCAGCTTGCGCTCGACAAGTTGCTGTTGACCGAACGCCAGCGCGTGCAACGCATCACGCAGGCGCGCTTCGACGTAGGTGAGGCTCGCCAGCTCGATCTCGATCTCGTGGTCGGGCAGACTGCGGCGCAACAGCAGGCCGTCGACGCCAGTCAGGGCGCGCTGGAAAGCTCGCTGCGTTCACTCGAAGCTCTGCTCGGGCGCTATCCCTCGCAGGAGATCGAAGTCCTGACGACGCTGCCGGAACTGCCCCCCAGCCCGCCGGTGGGGCTGCCCTCCGAACTGCTCGAGCGCCGTCCGGATGTGGTGGCTGCCGATCGACGCGTTGCCGCCGCATTCAACCGCGTGGGCAGCGCCAAGGCCGCCAAGCTGCCGCGCATCGGACTCACCGCCGGCGGCGGACTTGCCAGCGGCGATCTCAGCTCCCTGTTCGATCCCGGGCAAGCCGTCTGGAATCTCGGCGCAAACCTGCTCGGTCCGTTGTTCGATGGCGGCGAGCGCGAAGCGCAGGTGCGCATTGCGCAGGCCGCCGAGCAGGAGTCCCTGGCCAACTACGTCAAGGTCGCCCAGCGTGCCTTCCTCGAAGTGGAAACCGCTCTCGCCAATGAGCGCATCCTGCGTCTCAGGGATGCCAACCTGAAGACGGCCGAGGAACGACTGCTGCGTGCCCGCAATGCCGGCGAAGAGCGCTACAAGGTCGGCGAAATGACCATCCTCGACGTCGACCAGCTCCACACCGATCACGCCGCGGCGGCCAAGCAGCGACTGCAGGTGCGCCAGGAACTTTTCCGTCAGCGCATCAACCTTCACCTCGCCCTGGGCGGTTCCTTCGAAGCCCGCGCCGCCACACCCGCACAAAAGCCCTGAAATCATGATTCGCCATCTCCCCGCACTCACAGCGCTCGCGTTCCTGACCCTGCTGCCCGGCTGCGGCGAAGAAGCAGCCAAGCCGACGGTCCCCAGCGCCGTTCCGGTCGAGTGGATCGTGCTGCAGGCGCAGGATGTTCCGCTGGAGTCGCGCATTCTGGCGCAGACCAAAGCCAACTCGCGCGTCGAGATCCGCGCCCGGGTCGCCGGCACGCTGCTGACGCAGGGCTTCAGCGGCGGCGACAAGGTGCAGAAGGGTCAACTGCTCTTCGAGATCGATCGGCGCCCTTTTGAGGCCAGCCTCTCCGCGGCCAAGGCACAGGTGGTGCAGGCGCAGGCCAAGCTCGATGAAGCCAACGCGACGGTGGAGCGCAAGCGCAAGCTGGTGGCCGCCGAAGCCGCAGCCCAGAAGGAGCTCGACGATGCGCTGACCGCGCAGGCGGGTGCCGGCGCGCAGCTGGAAATCGCGCGCAGCAGTCAGGAGCAGGCGCAACTGAACCTCGACTACACGCGGTTGACCTCAACGATCACCGGTCGCATCGGCAAGGGCCTGCGTGATGTGGGCTCGCTGGTGGATGCCGGCCAGAACTCGCTGCTCGCCGTCGTGCAGGAGATCGATCCGATTGTCGTCACCTTCCGCATGAGCGAAAAGGACCTGCTCCACTGGCGTCGCGGACTCGCGGAGGGGCGCTTCAAGGTCGCGAACGGCGATGCCGGCCTGCGTGTCGCAGTGGAGACCGCGGACGGCAAGCGATATCCCGGCGAAGGTGCCATCAGCTTCGTCGGAGTCGAGGTCGATCCCTCCACGGGCACGGCCGAGATCAATGCAAAGCTCGCCAACGCGAGCGAAGGGCTGCTGCCCGGTCAGTTCGTGACGGCCATCATCGGAGGTGCCACCCGTCCCAACACGCTGACCGTTCCGCAGCGCGCGGTGATGGTCGGCGCGGAAGGCATGAGCGTGTACGTCGTCGACGACAAGAGCACGGCGCAGCTGCGTCCGGTTCAGCTGGCCGCGTGGCGCGGCGGCGACTGGATCGTCGAGAGCGGTCTGGCGGCCGGCGACAAGCTGATCGTGCAGGGTGTGCAGAAGATCCGACCGGGTGCGCCGGTGAAGCAGGCGGGCGCAGGCAGCAACTGAGCGAAGCAACATGATCTCCAAGTTCTTCGTCGACCGGCCGATCTTCGCCTCGGTCCTTTCGCTGCTGATTCTCCTGCTGGGGGGATTGGCGATCTTCAGCCTGCCGATCGCGCAGTTTCCGCAGATCACCCCGCCCACGGTGCGCATCCGCGCCACTTACCCGGGCGCCAGCGCGGAGACGGTTGCGCAGGCACTCGCCGCTCCGATCGAGCAGCAGCTCTCGGGCGCCAAGAACCTGATCTACTTCTCGTCGCAATGCACCAACGACGGTCAGCTGACCACGACGGCGACGTTCGAGATCGGCACGGATCAGGATCTTGCCGCAGTCGACGTTCAGAACCGCGTCAAGCTGGCCGAGCCCAAGCTGCCGCAGGAAGCGATGCGTCAGGGCGTGGTGGTGCAGAAGACCTCCACGGACATCCTGTGCCTGATCGCGCTGCAGAGCACCGATCCGCGCTATGACGAGCTGTTCCTCGCGAACTATGCGACCGCGAACATCGTCGACACGCTCAAGCGCGTTCCCGGCGCGGGCGATGTGATCTGCTACGGCGCCAAGGACTACTCGATGCGCATCTGGGTCGATCCCGATCGCCTCGCGCAGAAGGGCATGACGGTGGCGGACGTTCGGAACGCCATCAATGAACAGAACGGTCTCTACGCCGCCGGTCGCGTCGGTCAGGAGCCGAGTGCCGGCGGGAGCGAGCTGACGATTCCCGTGATCTCGCGCGGTCGTCTGGAGACGCCGGAGGAGTTCGCCGAGATCGTGCTGCGGGCCAATACCGACGGCTCCTACGTGCGCATCAAGGACGTGGGACGCGTCGAGCTGGGCTCGATGAGCTATGACCTGTTCGGGCGCCTGGACAGCAAGCCGACCACGCTGGTGATCGTGTACCTGCAGGCGGGAGCGAACGCTCTCGACGTGAAGGAGGGCATCGTCACCACGCTTGACGAGCTCAAGCGCGCCTTCCCCTCCGGCGTCGACTGGTCGATGCCCTACGAGACCACGACCTTCATCAAGGTCTCGGTGGAGGAAGTCGTTCACACGCTGTTCGAGGCCGTCATCCTCGTGCTGCTGGTGGTGTTCCTCTTCCTGCAGAGCTTCCGCGCCACGCTGGTGCCGCTGCTCGCCGTGCCGGTTTCCATCGTGGGAACCTTCGCGGGCATGGCGCTGCTGGGCTTCTCGATCAACTCACTGACCCTGTTCGGCCTGGTGCTTGCGATCGGCATCGTCGTCGACGACGCCATCGTCGTGGTCGAGAACGTCGAGCGCCTGATGCACGAAAAGGGCCTCTCGGTGCGCGATGCGACCATCGAGGCGATGAACGAAGTGACCGGCCCCGTCGTGGCCATCGTGCTCGTGCTGGGCGCGGTCTTCGTGCCTGTCGCCTTCCTCGGCGGCATCACCGGCCAGATGTACCAGCAGTTCGCGATCACGATCGCGGTCTCGGTCGCCATCTCCGGTTTCGTCGCGCTGACCCTCAGCCCGGCGCTGTGCGTGCTGCTGCTCAAGCCCGCCCACGGAGCCAAGGGCGGCTTCTTCGGACTCTTCAACCGCGGTTTCGACCGGCTCACGGCGGGTTATACCGCGCTGGTGCGGCAGGTGCTGCGTCATGCAGTGCTGGCGCTGCTGGTGTTCGGCGGTCTGGGATACGGGACCTGGCACCTGTTCCGAACCATGCCGACGGGCTTCGTGCCCCAGGAAGACCAGGGTTACTTCATCGTTGCAGGCCTGCTGCCGGAAGGCGCGTCGCTGCAGCGCACGGCGATGCTCGCCACGCGGGTTGAGCAGGAACTGATGAAGACGCCGGGTGTGGAGCACGTCCTCACGCTGGGCGGTCAGAACGTGCTTGCCGGCGGAACGACCAGCACCAACTCGTTCACCATGTACGTGACGCTGGAGCCGTGGGAGGAGCGCACGGAAGTCGAGAAGCGTTTGCGCACGCTGCTCACTGATTTCTACAAGCGCTGGAGCCACGAACCCGAAGCCATCGTGATCGGCTTCAATGCACCGCCGGTGCCGGGTCTGGGCACCCGGGTCGGCTTTGAGTTCCAGCTGCAGCAGCGTGGCGCCGACGATGTGCGGGAACTGGCCCGCGTCAGCGACGAGTTCGTGGCCAAGCTGCGCCAGCGGCCGGAGATGACCGGTCTTACGAGCAACCTCAACACCACGCTGCCGCAGGTTTACATCGATCTCGATCGCGAGAAGGCGCAGGCCATGGGCGTGCCCATCAACGATGTCTTCCTCGCCATGCAGGCCTATCTGTCGGCCTTGTATGTCAACGACTTCGTCAAGCAGGGCCGCATCTACCGCGTCAACGTGCAGGCCGAACCCTCCGCGCGCACGACGCCTGAGAGCATCGGGAAATTCCAGGTGCGCAGCCGCTCCGGCGCGATGGTGCCGCTCGCGGAGCTCGTCAGCGTCGAATACCGCTCCGGCCCCAACCTGTCTTCGCGCTTCAACGGCTACCCTGCCGTGCAGATCAGCGGCGCACCGACCGCGGGTCACTCGACAGGCGACTGCATCGAGGTGCTCAAGGAGGTCGCCGCAACTTTGCCCGAGGGCTACAGCTACGAGTGGAGCGGTCAGACCTATCAGGAAATCAAGGCGGGTTCCGAGGCTGCGCTCGTGCTGCTGTTCGGCATGGTGGTCGTGTTCCTGCTGCTCGCGGCTCAGTACGAATCGTGGGCCCTGCCGATCGCCGTGCTGCTGGCGGTTCCGCTGGCGCTGTTCGGTGCGCTGGTCGCCACCACGCTGCGCGGCCTGGAGCTCGACATCTATTTCCAGATCGGTCTGCTGACGCTGGTCGGTCTCGCTGCCAAGAACGCCATTCTGATCATCGAGTTCGCGGTCGTGCTGAAGAAGGAAGGCAAGAGCGTTGCGGAGGCCGCCGTCGAGGCTGCCAAGCTGCGCTTCCGCCCGATTCTCATGACCTCGATGGCCTTCATCCTCGGCGTGATCCCGCTGGTGACCGCATCGGGAGCGGGCGCAGCCGGACGTCACTCGATCGGAACGGGCGTGCTCGGCGGCATGATCGCCGCGACGCTGCTGGCAGTCCTGTTCGTGCCGCTGTATTTCAAGCTGCTGCAGCGCGACCAGCCGGCGAAGCCGAAAGGCTGAGCCTCAGGGCTTCGGACAGTCCTGACGGGCGATGCCCTTGCAGACCATGTACGACAGGCGCTTCGCCCAGTAGCGCAGCGCGTCGTTCGCACCGGCCCAGCCGTCGAGGAAGCCCTCAGCGGACTTGCCTCCCACGCGGCGGTCGACGGCCGCGCCGACCAGATCGCCCGACTGCGCATCAAACGCCGCCAGCTGCACAGTCAGTGACCCTGTGTGCTTCCACTCGCCCGTGCCAGCGTAGCCGATCAGCGATGCTCCCAAGCCGACCGGCAGGACGCTGGACACGAAGTTGCGCGCGGGGCTGCCCTCCACGGCTTCCACCACGGCCACGCGGATGCGCAGCGTGCCCGGTCCCGGCTTGTTGGTCAGATTGGCGACCTTGGCAAGTTCCTCCTGCAGCAGCACCTGTGCATTGTGTGCCAGCGCCTGCAGGTCGCGCAGTTGCGCCTCGCTGAGACTGTCCGCCTTGCAGATCAGGACCGGTTCCACGATCACGCGGGTGTAGGTGCCGGCGGCGATTCCAGGGCGCACATAACGGTACAGCGCCTGATCTTCGCTGCCACGCGAGAGGATCGAGGGATCCACCAGCATGACGTCGCGCAGATCGTCGAGATCCACCTCGCTGGAGCGATAGCTTGACTGACAGGCTGTCAAGGACAGCAGGGCCCAGAACAGCACGGCCCAGCAGGGCAGGGTCGGATGCAGCCGGTTCGGATACAGCACAGGGCACAGCGAGGAGCGCGGCATGATGACACAAGCGTATACTCCCGCCCCTGATGCAGGAAGCAGGGCGCAATCGCTGGCTGTTGTTCGCGCTGCTGGCTTCGCAGTTCGCGCCGGCCTACATGTTCTCCGGCGTCGCAGTCGCACTGCCCGACATCTCGCTTGATCTCAAGCCCAGTGCACGCGAGCTCGGACTCGTGGAGACCTTGTTTCTCGCCGGTTCCACTTCGGCGCTGCTGCCGATGGGGCGCCTTGCCGACGCGACCGATCGCCGCACGATCTACAAGTGGGGACTGATGCTCTTCGCGCTGACGAGCGCGCTGATTCCCTTCGTCCGCTGGGTTCCGCTGCTGTTGGCTCTGCGTTTCCTGCAGGGCATGGTCTCGGCCTCGCTGACCACCAGCGGACCCGCGATCATGGGTGAGCTCGTGGCGCCGGAGCGGCGCGGTCGCGTGTTCGGGGCCGCGATCGGCGTGACCTATGCGGGACTTTCGGCCGGTCCGCTGTGCGCGGGCTACCTGATCCGCATCGGCGGCTGGCAGGCGGTGTTCTGGGGTGGCGCAATGCTTCTGATCGTGTTTGCGGCGATCACGCACGCGTTCATGCCTGCACGCTGGAAGCGCGCCGAGAAGACGCCGTTCCATGTGCCCAGCGCGCTGCTGCTGCTGCTGGGGGTGCTGAGTGTCGTGCTGGGAGCCTCTTTCTGGAGCGAGGGCGGCCCGGCGATCGCCCTGCTGCTCGCCGGACTCGTGCTCGCCGCCATCTTCGTGCACTGGCAGCGCGTTCTGCACACGCCGGTGCTCGACTGGCGGGCTCTGCAGCGCAATCCAGTGCTCAAGGCGGCGCTGAGCGTGCAGTACCTGCTGTACCTCAACGCATATGCCAACATCGTCCTGATCAGCCTGTACCTGCAGATCGTGATGCAGAAAAGCTCGATCGTGGCGGGTCAGATGATCGCCGTCGGTTCCGCGCTGATGGCGACCATCGCACCGCTGGCGGGGATCCTCGCCGATCGATGGAAGCCGCGCCTGGTCGCGAGCCTGGGGGTTGCCGCGATCGTGGTAATGTCGTTCATGGGCGCCGCGCTCGATGGCAGCGAGTCCGCGGGCTTCGTGATGGTGCTCTTGATCGCGCACGGAATCGGCTTTGCGCTGTTCTCGACGCCCAACATGACGATCGCGATGGGCAGCATGCCGACGACGGAGATGGGGACCGCTTCCGCGCTCAGCGCCAAGTCGCGCGCGCTGGGGATGATCAGCGGGATGCTGCTGGTCGCGATGGTCTTCACGTCGGTGTTCGGCAGCGATCCGGTGCAGCAGCACCCCGGTGAGCTTGATGAGGCCGCCAGCCGCATCTATGCGGTGCTGTGCGGCAGTTCGCTGGCGGCGCTGGCTTTGGCGTTCTGGAACGGACGTCGCGGTCGTTAGAGCCCGCTCCCGTTTCAAGAGATCCGCAAGTGGCTTGGGCACGGCGTCCGATGGATGCGCCGGTGACCCCATGCTGAAACTTCAGTCAATCCGCGCACGTCTTACCGCTTCTCTGCTACTGCTGGGCCTCATTCCCCTGAGCATCATGGGAACCGTTGCTTACATCGAGTCGCGCGGCGATCTGGAGCGCAACGCAGGCGACTTGCTGCGCGCCGAGGCCGAGTCGGCGATGCAGAAGATCGACCGCAACCTCTTTGAGCGCTACGGCGACGTTCAGGCCTTTGCGTTCAATCCGCTGGCGCGCGGGGATGCGGCGTCAGTGGAGCGCGCTGCGAATTTCTACATGCAGGCCTACGGTCTCTATGACCTCATGGTGATCGCGGATGCCGACGGGCGCATCGTCGCCGCCAACAGCGTCAAGCCCGACGGCAGCGCGTTGGATACCCGCGAGATCATCGGCCGCAGCGTTCGGGAAGAGCCGTGGTTCCAGGACTGCATCAGCGGGAAGGTCGGCAGCGGCCAAGCCTGGTATTCCGACCTCACCGAGGATGCGCTGGTGGCCGAGGTTCACGGCACGCGTGGACTGGCCTTGAACTTCTCCGCTCCGATCCGCGATGAGCAGGGCCAGATCGTCCGGGTATGGTCGAACCGTGCCTCGTGGGAGCGGATTGTGGGCGAGATCATGTCGGAAACCCGCAAGCGCCTCGACGAGCAGGGTGTACATGCCGAAACGCAGGTCGTCAGCAAGCAGGGGCTGCTCCTCGATGACGCGGATGCAGCCAGCATCCTCAAGTTCAATCTGGCCGAGGCCGGTCTGGAAGCCGCGCAGTTGGGAGCTTCCGGGAAGTGCGGCTACACGCGCGAGCAGCACAAACGCCGCATGGTGGAGCAGGTCAACGGTTATGCAGGGTCCACCGGTGTGTTCGGTTTTCCGGGCTACGGCTGGAGTGTTCTGGTCCGGCAGGAAAGCTCCGAAGCTTTCGCCATGGCAGCCACTCTGCGCAACCACCTCTTGATGATCTTTGCGGGAGCGCTGCTCGTGATTCTCGTGGCCTCCCTGAAGATTGCGCGCGGATTCTCGGAACCCATCCAGAAGACGTCGCAGGCGCTGCAGTGCGTGGCCAAGGGTGATCTGACGGCTCGCTGCGACGAGTCGCAGCCCGGCGAGCTGGGTGTGATGGCCGGCGCGGTCAATCGCACCACCCAGGTGCTTCAGGGACTGCTGAGCGAAACGCGCGAGCTGATCGAGGCTTCCACTCGCGGCGAACTCAGCGCACGCATGGATGCCGGGCGCCACGAAGGCGCCTACCGCGATTTGTGTGAGGGCATCAACGGCATGCTCGAGCGCACCGTCGAGCCGATCTACGAGTCCCGCACGGTGCTCGAGCGGCTGAGCCAGCGCGACCTGACCGTCCGCGTGCGCGGTCAGTACCAAGGCGATCACGCCAAGGTGAAGGAGTCGCTCAATCAGGCCGTGTCGGCCATGGGCGAGGCGTTGCGCTCGATCTCGGCCAACTCGCGCGCGCTCGCCGAATCGGCGGGCGGGCTCGCCCGCGTGAGCACGGACATGGGGAGCAGCGTCGAAGAGACCAGCTCTCAGGCTCTCGTCGTCACGCGCGCAGCCTCCGCCGTGGATGGCAACCTGCAAGGGGTCGCCAGTGCCGCGGAGGAGATGCTTGCCAGCGTCAAGGACATCGCCTCGAACGTGAACAGTGCCGCCAGCGTGGCGAAATCCGCGGTGGAGAAGGCCAATCAGGTCGGTGGGGTGATGCAGCAGTTGTCTTCGAGCAGTCGGGGCATCGGCGAGGTCGTCAAGCTCATCCGCGAGATCTCCGAGCAGACCAACCTGCTCGCCCTCAATGCGACGATCGAGGCCGCCCGCGCCGGGGAGTCCGGCCGCGGCTTCGCCGTGGTTGCGAACGAGGTCAAACTGCTCGCCGGTCAGACAGGCAAGGCGACCGAGGACATTTCCAACCGCGTGGCTTCGATCCAGTCCGACACCGACAAGGCCCGCCAGGCGATCGCGGAGATTCTGGAGATCATCACGTCCATTCATGAGGTGCAGAACAGCATTCGCAGCTCGATCGACGAGCAAAGCACGGTCACGCAGGAGATCACCCGCAACATCCATGAGGCTGCCCGTGGCAGCAATGCGATCGCGGGTTCCATCTCCACGGTCGCCGATGCTGCGCATCGCGCCAGCAGCGGCGTGACGGAAGCTGGGCGCGCTAGCGAGGAACTCTCGCGGATGGCGGATCAGCTGGCGAAACTGGTCGGTCAGTTCCAGCTTGAGGGCGTCCGCTAGCACGCGTATCGCCGGCCATTCCTCGCCGGATTCATCCCAAGCATCAGGGCGGGACCAAGCGGCCCCGCCCTGCTTCGTTTTCCTGCAGCGGTCCTGATCAGACTTCGATCAGCATCCGGCTGGGGTTCTCCATGCACTCCTTGATGCGCTTCAGGAATGTCACGGCCTCGCGGCCATCGACGATGCGGTGGTCGTACGACAGCGCGACATACATCATCGGACGGATCACGACCTGCCCGTCGATGGCGACGGGGCGGTCCTGAATCGCGTGCAGGCCGAGGATGCCCGACTGCGGAGGGTTGAGGATCGGCGTGGAGAGCAGCGATCCGTAGATGCCGCCGTTGGAGATCGTGAAGGTTCCGCCCGTGAGCTCATCGAGCGTGAGCTTGTTGGCCTGCGCGCGCGTGCCGTACTCGGCGATGGCCTTCTCGATGTCGGCGAAGCTCATGCGCTCCGCGTTGCGCAGGATCGGGACGACAAGGCCCTTGCCGCCGCCGACCGCGATGCCGATGTCCTGATAGTTCCTGTAGACGATCGACTCGCCGCGGATCTCGGCGTTGACCTGCGGGATCTGCTTGAGCGCTTCGATCGAGGCGCGCACGAAGAAGGACATGAAGCCCAGCTTGACGCCGTGACGCTTGGTGAAGGCCTCCTGGTGCTCCTTGCGCAGTGCCATGACGGCCGTCATGTCGATCTCGTTGAAGGTCGTCAGCATCGCAGCCGTGTTCTGGGCTTCGACCAGACGTTCGGCGATGCGCTTGCGCATCGGCGTCATCGGAACGATCTCTTCCTGACGCGCGCCGGCAGGCTTGACGCCGCTCTTGACCGCGCGCTGGACATCTTCCTTGAGCAGGCGTCCGCCAGGTCCGCTCGCCGGCACATCGCCGGGGGTCAGACCGGCCTCGTGCAGGGCGCGAGCCGCAGACGGCATGACGCGCGTGTCACCGCCGCCGGCGGGTTTCGTCGGTGCGTTCGCGGGCGCAGCTGCCGCAGTTGCTGCGGCAGTTGCTGCGGCAGCTGCCGGAACCGCGGCGGCAACGGGTGCGGGCTTGGCCGCGACCACGCCGGCCTCGAGGTAACCGATCACCTCGCCGACCAGCGCCTTGTCGCCCTTCTTCTTGAGCATCTTCGTGACGGTGCCAGCGGCGGGAGCCGGCAGCTCGACCGTGACCTTGTCGGTCTCGATCACAACGATGGCCTGCTCCTTCTCGGCGCTCATGCCTTCCTTGACGAGCCAGTCGCCGATCTGGACTTCGGTGATCGATTCACCGACCGAGGGGACCTTGAGTTCCATTGCCATGGTGGGTTGTCCTTGCGTGTTCAGGAGAGCTTAGCGAACGCACGCTCCAGCAACTCCTGCTGCTCGAGCTTGTGGGCGCCGGGCGATCCGGTCGCGGGGCTGGCGGCCGCCGGGCGGCAGACGCCCGAGAAGCCGCGTGTCTTCTGCAGTTCGAGTCCGTGGTGGACCAGCATGTGGCGCCAGGCGCCCATGTTCTCCGGTTCTTCCTGCACCCAGACCACGGGGGTCTTCGCACCGTACGGAGCCAGCGCCGCCTGCAGGGCCTCGGTCGTGAGCGGGTAGAGCTGCTCGACGCGCAGGATCGCGACATCACCGCGACCGCGCTTTTCGCGCTCCTCTTCCAGCTCGTAGTAGACCTTGCCGCTGCACAGGAGCACGCGCTCGACGCTCTTGCGCTCGCCCTTCCACTGGTCGGGGATGATGCGCTGGAAGGCTCCGCCAGCGAGGTCGCCGAGCGAGGAAACCGCGCGCGGGTGGCGCAGCAGGCTCTTCGGCGACATGACGATCAGCGGCTTGCGCCACGGACGCAGCACCTGACGCCGCAGGCAGTGGTAGATCTGCGCGGGCGTCGTCAGGTTGACGACCTGAATGTTGTCTTCGGCGCACAGCTGCAGGAAGCGCTCGAGGCGCGCGCTGGAGTGCTCGGGGCCCTGACCCTCGAAGCCGTGCGGCAGCAGCATCACGAGCCCCGAGAGCCGCTGCCACTTCTCTTCCGCGCTGACGAGGAACTGGTCGACGATCACCTGCGCGACATTGTTGAAGTCGCCGAACTGCGCCTCCCAGATCACCAGGCCATCCGGCCAGTCGAGCGAGTAGCCGTACTCAAAGCCGAGCACGGCAGTCTCAGACAGCGGGCTGTTGATGATCTCGATCGGCGCCTGCGTCGGGCTGAGGTGCGCCATCGGCATGTGCTCCGCGCCCGTCTTCACATCGTGCAGAACCGAGTGGCGGTGGCTGAAGGTGCCGCGCTCGCAGTCCTGACCCGTCACGCGCACGCGGTGCCCGTCGACGGCCAGCGTGGCGAAGGCCAGCGCCTCTCCCGCGCCCCAGTCGAGCGGCTTTTCGCCGGAGGCCATCTTGGCTCGTGTATCCAGCCAGCGTTCGATGGTCGGGTGCGGCGCAAAGCTGCCGGGCGTCTTCGTGGTCGCCAGCAGCAGCTCGCTCAGGCGCCGGCTGTCGTTCTGGGCCTTGACCTCAGGCACGCTGGAGTCCTTGCCGCCGCCCAAGCCTTCCCAGGCCGCGCCGAGCGAGTCCTTGGCGGGCTTGAGGCCGTTGTTGCGCGCGCTGTCGAGCTCCGCTTCGAGACGAACGCGGGTTTCCTCCGCGATCGCATCGGCTTCCTCGCGCTGCACGCCGCCGAGCGCCAGCAGGTGATCGAGGTAGCCCTCGCGCACCGGCTTGCGTTCGCGGATCGCCTTGTAGAGCACCGGCTGCGTGAAGGCCGGCTCATCGCCCTCGTTGTGTCCGCGGCGGCGGTAGCCGTACATGTCGATCACGACATCGGTCTGGAACTCCTGACGGAAGTCGAGCGCGAGGTTGACCACCTGCGCCACCGCTTCCGGATCCTCGCCGTTCACGTGGAAGATCGGAATCTGCAGCATCTTCGCGACGTCGGTGCAGTAGGTCGACGAGCGCGAATCGTGCGGATCGGTGGTGAAGCCGATCTGGTTGTTGACGATGACATGCAGCGCTCCGCCGGTCGTGTAGCCCTTCAGCTCCGACAGGTTGAGCGACTCGAAGACGACGCCCTGACCGGCAAACGAAGCATCGCCGTGGATCAGGATCGAGAGCGACTTGCGCCGCGCGGCATCGCCCGAGCGGTCACCGCGCGCGCGCACCCGCCCGAGGGCCACCGGGTTGACGAACTCGAGGTGGCTGGGGTTGAAGCACAGCGACAGGTTGACCTTCGCGCCGCTGGAGGTCTCGAAGACGCTCGTGTGGCCGAGGTGATACTTCACGTCGCCGCGGCCGCGGTACTTCTCGGGCTCCTGGTCGGCGAACTCCTTGAAGATGCGGCCCGGGGCCTTGCCGAGAATGTTGGTGAGCACGTTCAGGCGGCCGCGGTGGGCCATGCCGAAGACCACGTCGTCGACGCCCTGCTCGGCCGCGCGCTCAAGCGCCAGATCCAGCAGCGGAATGAGGCTCTCCGAGCCTTCGAGCGAGAAGCTCTTCGATCCGAGGAACTTCTTCTGCACGAACTCCTCGAACATCACGGCATCGGTCAGCCGGCGCAGGATGCGGATCTGCTCGCGCTTGGACAGCACGATGCGGTTCTCCGACAGCTCCATGCGCTCCTGGAGCCAGTTCTTCTTCTCCAGGTTGTCGATGTGCATGAACTGCACGCCGATCGAGCGGCAGTAGGTGTTCTTCAGCTTCTGCACGATCTCGCGCAGCGTCATCGTGGCCTGTCCGCCGAAGGCGCGCGCCGAGAAGGGGCGCTCCATGTCGCCTGGTCCGAAGCCGTAGAAGGCCGGATCGAGCTCGGGGAAGTCCGCCCGGGCCAGACCCAGCGGGTCGATCTTCGCGATCATGTGACCCCGCACGCGGTAGGAGCGCACGAGCATGTCGATGCGCTCCTGCATCGGGGCATCCGCGGGGGAGCCCGCCACGCCGTCGGAGGGCGGGTTGAAGATGCTGGCCGGCTCGAAGCTGGGGCCCAGTCGGGCCTCAACTGCCGGCAGGGCGGCGAAGTAGCGCTGCCACTCCGGGGAGACGCTCGCCGGGGCGCTCTGGTATTGGGCGAACAACTCCTCGACGAAGGCTAGGTTGACGGGGTTGGGCGAGGGTTCGGAGGGGCGCATGCAGGGTAGGGGCGCGTGAGAAAAAAACGGCCGCCCATTATACGAGATCGGCAGTGGGGACCGGGGGCAGGAAGGAGGATCGGGGCAGGGGGGGTGATTCCCGAATGTGGGAAGCGCGCCCGGGCTCCCTGCAGCAGCAGGAGCGTTGGTTCTTAGGCTAAAAAACGGCCTGCTAAGAATAAAATAGGCGTTTGTTGACATAAGGCTCCACCCAATTAGCTTCTGTAACCGAACCCCTATCCCTACCCGCACGCCATGACCCAGCACAATCACCTGCGCACCTTCCTCGAGATCCCCTACGACAAGATGGAGGCGCTCAACCTCGAGGCCAAGGCCCAGCGCCTCGACCGCGTCGATCCCGAGAAGCTCAAGAAGGAGCGCATCAAGTACCTCGAGAGCGAGAAGGACATCAAGGCCGTCACCGTGTGCTTCACCGACCTCGAGGGTCGGCTGCACATGCTGGACTACGACAAGAAGTTCCTGCTGAAGAGCTACGACAACCTGACCTTCGACGGCAGCTCGATCCGCGGCTTCTCCGTTCAGGCCGAGAGCGATCTGCGCCTGGGCATCGACTGGGCCGCCTTCTACTGGCTGCCTTCGGATGTCTTCGGCCCGGGCAAGGTGCTGGTCTTTGGCGAAGTGCTCGGCCGCGACGGCAAGGCCTACGAGGGCGACCTGCGCGGCCGCCTCAAGCAATACCTCGCGCAGCGCTACGAGAAGGATGGCTCGATCTGCTACGCCGCCAACGAGATCGAAGGCTTCCTGTTCAAGGGTCGCGATGCCGAGCGCCACTTCCACGAGCTCGGACGCTTCGACTATGTCTCCACGGGTGGCTACTACCACTCGCTGCCGAGCGATCCGCTGCGCCAGTTCATCGACGCCGCCGCCGAAGCTCAGCGCGCGATGGGCTTCACCAACGAGAAGGACCACCCCGAAGTGGCCCCGAGCCAGTTCGAGATGAACTTCTCGTACTCGGAGGCGCTGATCGCCGCCGACCAGTTCCAGCTCTACAAGCTGCTCTGCCGCCAGATCGCCGCGCGCATGGACATGACGGCCTCATTCCTGCCCAAGCCCGTGGTCGGCATCAACGGCTCGGGCGCGCACACCAACATTTCGGTGGGCAAGGGCAAGACCAACCTGTTCCACGACAAGAAGGGGCAGGACGGCGTCTCGAAGCTGGCTTGGCAGTTCATCGACCGCATCCTGAACTCGGGCTCGGACATGTGTCTGATCCTCAACCCCAGCGTCAACGCCTACCGCCGCCTCGACCCGCACTTCGAGGCGCCCAACCAGATCAAGGTGTCGCCGGTGGACCGCGGCTCGATGATCCGCATTCCGCTTGGCAACGAGAAGAGCGCACGCATCGAAGTCCGCTCGGTCGGACCGGACACGAACATCTACATGACGCTCTACACGCTGTTCCGCACCGGCTTCGACGGTCCGGATGCCGACCCCAAGGACGAGGCCAAGCGCACGCGCACACGCTTCCTGCCGGACAACATCTTCGACAGCATTCGCCTCTACAAGCAGAGCGAGTGGATGCGTCAGCTGTTCGGCGAGCGGGTGCACGACAAGTTCGCCGAGCTCAAGCTCGCGCAGGCCGAGCGCTGCCCCAAGGCGCTGGGCACGATGGTCAAGGCCTGTGAAGTGCAATTCCACCACGAGGTCACCAACCAGTACCTCTGGAACCACTTCTGATCGCAGCCGCAGGCTTTCAACGGCCGGCGCCGCCGCAGAGTTCCGCGACGAACTCCGGCACGCCGGCCGTCGCCGTTTTCGCGATCCGCCGCACGGGCCGCGGACAGGCGATCCGGTCCGCGGAGGGATCGATCAGCGTGATGGGGGAATCGCCGGGTACATGCTCCAGCAGGCTCGCCGCAGGGTAGACCTGCAGCGAAGTCCCGATCACGACGAAATGCGTGGCGCGCTCGGCCAGCGCGGCGGCCGGGCCGATCATCGGCACGGCCTCTCCGAACCAGACCACGTTCGGGCGCAGCTGCGAGCCGCGCTCGCAGAACATGCCCTCGCGCAGCTCCCAGCCGTCGATGTCGTAGACCAGCGCGGGGTCGAGGCTGCTCTGCGACTTGCGGATCTCTCCGTGCAGGTGCAGGACGCGCGATGAGCCTGCGCGTTCATGCAGGTCGTCGATGTTCTGCGTGATGATCCAGGTGTCGAAATGCGATTCGAGCTCGACGAGTGCGCGGTGGGCGGCATTGGGTTGGGCCGCCAGCACGGACCGGCGCCGCTGGTTGTAGAACTCCTGCACGAGCGTGCGATTGCGCTGCCAGGCCTGCGGGGTGGCGACATCCTCGACCCGGTGCCCTTCCCAGAGTCCATCCGCGCCGCGGAAGGTCTGCAGTCCGCTTTCAGCGCTGATGCCGGCGCCGGTGAATACGATCAGGAGCGGCGCCACAAGAGACAGAGCAGCAGGCCTGCAATCAAGGAACCGAGGCTGAGGCCGATCGCCAGCCGGATGGTGCGAGATTCGTACGCGAACTCCAGCTCGTAGCTGCCCTTGGGCAGCGCCACCGCGCTGAAACCGTAGTTGGCGCGCTCGAGAGGGACTTCCTTGCCGTCGATGCGGGCCACCCAGCCGGGATAGTGGGCCTGACTGATCGAAAGCCAGCCGGCTTGCGTGCGTTCGATGCGCAGACGGTACCGCGTGGGCGAACTCTCGAGCACGAGAGGAGCCGCCGCGCCCGCCTCTTCAGGAGCGACGACCACCATGCCCAGCTGCGCGACCTTCTCGGGATCATCCTTGAGGATCGTGTAGCGCGCGAACTCCTCTTCGGGAATGGTCTCGATGCTCTTCCAGTCGAACTTGTTGGCGAGGAAGGTGGCCTCGTCTTCGATCCAGACGATGGACTTGCCATCGTTGAGCACCATGTAGACCTTGACCGAAGAGGCGATCTTGACGAGTCGGGCCGCCTTGCGGTGATCGAGGTGCGTGCGCTCGGCGTCGATGTCGCCGCGCGTGCTGTAGTTGCAGCGCACCAGCAGCCGCTTGGGATCGAACGTGGGGGCGCGCAGCAGGGAAATGCACTCGCTATCCGACTCGGCCTCGACCGCACCGCCCACAACCGTAAACATGGAAGAGGCGTTGCGATAGCGATACAGCCCGTAGTCGCCGATCTGCTCCACGAGCTCGAAGCGATCGTCATTGAACGTGAAGTCGAAGATCAGTTCGCCGGGCAGCTTGTCGGAACCCAGGCGGGCTTCGCCCTCGCTGTAGGCGAGCAGCGAGTGCCCCCAGCCGAAGACGCGCGTGCCGCCATTGTTCTCGGCGGGCTCGATCTCGAGGCGATAGCGCCGGCCGCTGGATTCCTCGAGCCGCGCGAAGCGGATCACGACGGGACGACCCGGCGGCGAGGCCTTGGGGTCGAGCGGGAAAGACTGCTGCCTGCGTGAATAGATCGAAGCGCGAATCTGCGCCGTGCTCAGCAGCTCTTCGTGGCGGATGCGGCCGTCCGTTTCATCCACGATGCGGAAGCGGAAAGGCTGGTCAGGCGCATCGGGGTAGGCCGAGAGGTACACCATGACCGACTGCAGGTCCGCCTCATGGCAGGTGAAGCTCTGGCTCAGCGGTCGGCCATGGACGATCTCATGGCGGAGGAGTCCCTGATCTGCATTGCGCGGCAGTCGTGCCAGGCCGGTGTCAAACCCGATCCAGTTCCACTTCGCGAGCACCCACTGCGTTCCGAAGAGCTTGAGCGCCCGCTCGCTGCCCTTCATCAGCGGGCGCCAGTTGTGCGTGTCGCCGAACACGACCCGGTGCAGCGTGTCCAGATCGCGCACCCAGAGCGCATCGTAGTTGGGCAGGATATTGAGACGCCAGACCAGGTTGGTCATCGGAGGCAGCGCATCCTCTCCCAGGATCGCCACGCGCTCTTCGCCGACTCTTGCCTTGAGCTTGGCGAGCTCCGGCGTGACAGCAAAGAACATGCTGTCTTCGCACACGGGGTTGTAATCGTGCCAGCGCCAGCCGGTGGGCAGGAACACCAGCGGCAGGAAGCCCAGCGAGAGCAGGCTGCGCAGTCTGGCGTGCCGCAGCACGAGCAGTGCGGCCGCCAACGCGCATCCAAGGGCGAACCACCAGCCTGCTCTGGCAATGTGCGTCGGCACGAATGGCGCGAACTTGTCGTGGTTGGGGCTGGAGATACGGGAGAACTCCGCGATCAGTCGATCTGCCCCGATCAGGTTCGCGGAAGCGAAGGCGGCGGCGCACAGAAGCAGTGTCAGAGCCGGGATCCAGCGGCGCTCACGCGATTCGCGGACGATCCAGTCGAGCATGATCGCAGCGAGCACGGCCACGCAGAACAGCCAGTCGCCCTGACTGCGGTTCATGGGAGCCATGTCGAGCGTGGGGATCAGCGCGAAGAACTTGGAGACGCCGAAGAGGTTGTAGGCGTAGCCCAGCCAGAGCACTCCGAAGATCCAGAAGAAGCGCGCATGGAAACCGCGGCCGAGCAGCGAAACGGCGAGCACCGCGAGGAAGGTCGCGAGCGCGCCGATGTGCGCCGTGAGGATCAGCTCGTAATTGGGCGGCGGGATCTCGTATCCCAGCAGATACGGTCCTCGCGGCGTTCCGAGAATGTCCGGAAACATCGACAACGGCCAGAAGCGCGGATCCAGCGGAGTCTGCACGGAGCTGCGCTGCTCGTAGACGCGGCTGTTGTGGAGGTATTCGAGGAAGGGCAGGATCTGGAGAGCGCCGATGCCCGCGGCAATCACGCAGGCCAGGCTCAGCCCGATCGCCAGCTGCCGCAGTGCGCGGGTCGCCCCGGGATCACGGCGGTGGTCGTACCAACTGCCCGCGAGTCGTGCCGCTGCGTACGCGCCCACCAGCAGTGCCGCGAAGTAAAACGGCTCGGGATTGCCGGCGAAGATGCCGACCACCATCACGATCGCCAGACCCACCAACTCGCCGCGCCAGCGCTGGCCTTTCAGTGCGGCCCGCAGGGCGCGCTCGACGAACAGGCAGCCGCCGGGGAGCACCACCAGCGCACCGGGGTGGGGGTAGGCCAGCAACAGCACGTTGTGGCCGCTGTACATGAAGGCCAGTGCGCCGAACACCGCCGGCACAAATTCGAGCCGGATCTCCCGCAGGAAAAGGTAGGTCAGGAATCCGAGCGCGAACAGTTTCAGTGCCGCGCTGAGGATCAGCGCCAGCTTGAACGAGAAGAGATAATAAGGCAGCGAGAACGGCGAGAGCACCGCGGACTGATAGTTCGCGAAATGCGGCGCGCCGGTGCCGCTGAGCGGATTCCACCAGGGGAAGCGTCCGGCCGCGAATTCATCGCGCGCGAACATGGCCCATGGCTGCATCTCGGTCGGCGGATCCGAAAGCGCGGCGTTGTAGGGTGCATGGCCGGGATCCACCTTGAGCAGCGAGAAACTCTGCAGCAGATCGGCAGTCGAGTAGTGCACCTCGGAGTAGCGGCTGACCGGCTCCCACAGGAACGCGAGCAGCGAGATCATCAGCAGCAGCGCGGCGTGCAGAGTCTGTGACTGCAGCGGTCGGCTCATCGGCGCAGCTCCCCGGCGCGGGCGCCGAGTGTCGTGTCGAGGAAATCGGCGAGGATGCGGTGGCCCTCGGCGCTCAACTGACCATCGCGGTAGAGCTCATCCACCGGTTTGCCGCTGTCCTGAAAGGCCTTCTTGGGCGAAAACGCCGTGAACTTTGCTTCCGGCGCGAGCTTTTCGATCACCGTCAGGTAGCCCTGAGCCACGGGCGAGCGGCCGCGCAGCAGGGCCTCGCCCGGGATCGGAAACAGGATCAACTTGGCGCCGGAAGCCTTGATCTCCTGTCCCAGCGCGCGCGTCTGCTCGAGGAACTCGCTCCACAGCACGCGCCGCACACCCTTGACGTCGAAGGTCTGCTGTGCGGCACGGAGGCGCTCTTCATCGAGGACTTGACGACGCCATGACCAGTAGGAACCGTTCTGGATGTCGAGCAGCCAGTCCGCGTACTGCAGCAGACGCGCGGAGCTGCGCACGTCGTCGAAGCGACCCGGCTGTGCCTGAAAGCGCTGCGGATCGGAGAGTCGCTGATCGTCGCTGATGCCCTGAACGGCGGCGGTCAGCTCATCCGTGCCGGCATGGCACAGGAAGACGACATCCGGCTGCAGCACGGAGAGATCGCGCCGCCAGCGTTCCATCGACATGCGCACGGTGGCGCCTTCGCAGGCCGCCACGAGGCACTCGGTCGGCTGCCCACGCTGTTCGAGCTTCTGAGCGAATTGCGCGGCCCACGTGGCCTGCCACGGCATGCCGGTCCCGAACGCGGCTCCCGAGCCAAGCACGGCAATGCGCAACCGGGAGGGATCCCGCGCTTCGGCGACCATCGGCCCGCGCATTGCACGCTCATTGACGGATTCCCCCGGAGCCCAGGGAATCGCAGCGCCTGGCTTGAGGATCCACATGCGCTCGCTCTGCGACTCGTAAGGACCGGAGGGCGGCTGCATGTTGCGTTCCCACTCGGCGGGGTATCGGAAGCGGCACGCCCGCAACGCAATTTCACCCGCAACAGCAAACGCCGCAACGAGCAGGGCAGCTCTTTTCCAGGGCAACGGGGGGGCCATCAACCGCAGGATCTCTCTCCTTCGATTCTAAACCTGAAATCGCCGTTGCCAATGGAGGGTCCGGCGGCAAATCTGAAGCGATCTTGAAGCGGACCCTTGCCTGTCTGGCTCTGCTGACGAGCCTGCTCCCTGCCTGCCACTCTCCCGGAGTTCCCGTGGACATTCACAGCCATGCCCAGCCGGACGCGGTGCGCGTCACGCATGCTAGCCTCGATCTTGAGTTGGACTTCGCCGCCCGCATCGTGCGTGGCAGTGTTCGGCTGGATCTCGAGCGCAGGGATGCGCACGCCCCGCTCCGCGTGGATGCGCAGGCGCTGACCATCACTGCCGTTCGCGGCGTGGACGGGACGCCCCTTGCCCATACCCTGACAGGGGAGGATCCGGTGCTCGGCGGCACGCTGGAGGTCAGCCTGAGGCCGGAGGATCAATCGGTGGCGATCGACTATGCGACCACGGCCGACTGTCAGGCCGTGCAGTGGCTGCAACCCGAGCAGACACACGGTCGCAGGCAGCCTTTCCTCTTCACTCAAGGTCAGTCCATCCTCACGCGCACCTGGATCCCGCTGCAGGACTCACCGGGCGTGCGCATGACCTACGATGCCCGGATCCGCGCTCCGCAGGGTCTGGTTCCGGTGATGAGCGCGGAATCCCTCGGTCGCGATGAGCAGGGTGCTTACCGCTTCCGCATGCCGCAGGCCATTCCTTCGTATCTGATCGCGCTCGCGTGCGGCGATCTGGCCTTCGAGCCGATTTCCGAGCGCTGCGGCATCTGGGCGGACCCTGCGCTCGCGAAGTCCGCGCGTGCGGAACTCGAGGACACCGAGCGGATGATCGTCGAAGCCGAGCGGTTGTTCGGCCCGTATCGCTGGGGGCGCTACGACCTGATCGTGCTGCCGCCGGCGTTCCCGTTCGGCGGCATGGAGAACCCGCGTCTGACCTTTGCGACGCCGACGATTCTGGCCGGGGACAAGTCGCTGGTGTCGCTGGTGGCGCATGAGCTGGCGCACTCCTGGTCCGGCAACCTCGTCACGAATGCCACATGGCGGGATTTCTGGCTCAACGAGGGCTTCACCGTCTATTTCGAAGGCCGGATCATGGAAGTCGTCTATGGAACGGAACGCGCGCGCATGGAGCGCCAACTGGCGATCGCCGAACTGGAGAAGACACTGCGCGAGCTCGAGCCTTGGCAGACCGTGCTGCACATCGATCTTGAAGGCCATCACCCCGACGACGGTTTCTCGGATGTGCCGTACACCAAGGGGGCGCTGTTCCTCACGCGCATCGAGCAGCTCGCCGGCCGCGAGCGCTTCGATGGCTTCCTGCGCCGCTGGTTCGACGAGCATGCATTCCGGAGCGTGACGACGGAGCAGTTCCTGCGCTTCCTCGATCGCGAGCTGATCGCCGAAGACCGCGCCCGCTACGCGCCGCTGCACATTGATGAATGGCTGACACAGCCCGGGCTGCCGGCCGACGCGCCGCGACCGAGCACCGATGCGCTGACGCGCGTGGATCGCGAGCTCACCAAGTGGCGGCTTTCGCGGCAGGTTGAAGGCATCGACACGACGGGTTGGGTGACGCAGCAATGGCAGCACTTCCTAGAAGGGCTGGAGTCCGATCTGGATGCCTCGGCCATGGCGAAACTCGATGCCCGCTTTGCGCTGACACAGACCGGCAACAGTGAAGTGCTCGTGATCTGGCTGCGTCTGGCGATCCGCCACGGGTACAAACCCGCCGACGCCCGGCTGCAGGATTTCCTGATGACGGTCGGTCGGCGCAAGTTCCTCGAGCCGCTGTACAAGCAGCTGGCCGCGACACAGCAGGGTCTGGAACGCGCCAAGAGCATTTACGCCGGGGCGCGGCCCCGTTATCACGCGGTGACGGCCGGCACGATCGATGAAATCCTGGGCACCAAACGCTGATCGGGTCCGCCGGCAAGGCGGTGTCTGCTAGCGAGCTTGGGCGGCCTTCGACAGCGCCTCCAGCCAGCGCTGCAGCGCAGCGCTGCCCTTCGAAATCACCATCTTCTCCGCGAAAATCATCATGCCGCTGAGCTCGGTGGAGGCGGCGAGCGTGACCCGCGTGCCATCCGTCTCCGGGCTGACACGGAACTCAAAGCGCGCTTCAAGATCGAATGGCAGACCGTTGGCTTCCAGATCGATCGAGCGACCGTCCACCACGCTCACCGCCCGTGCGTCGATGGCCGGACCGCGGTTGCCGACGATGCGCACGCCCGAGCCGGTCTTCAGGGGGCCTGCCGGAGTGCTCTCGGCGACCTGCAGCACCTCGATCCACCGCGGCCACGCCATCGGATCCGCCAGCAACGGCCAGACGACAGCCGGGTCTTGCGGAATCGAAACGGACTCCTCGATGCGCGTGGTCATGGGCGCAGAGCATACTGAGGGCGACCATGGTGCCGCACGACAAACCCCGCAAAGGCGCCGTGCGACTGGCCGATGTCAGCCCCGCGCTGCGTCGGGCCTTGTCGCGCGGCGAGGAGCCCACGCGCACAGCCATCGAGTGGATGGCGATCGAGATGCCGACGCTCGTGCGCTGCACGCTGCCCGAGGTTGGTCTGCGTCGCGAGACTCCGCGCATCGCGGCTGCAGCCGATGCGGCCGAAGGACTCGGCATCATGGAACGCACACGCCGCATCGTCGACGCGATACATGAGGCGCTGCCCTCCGGTGAGCGCGGCGAGCGCGTGCGCAGACGGCTCGCCGAGCATCCGATGGACAGCGTGCGCAACTGGGCCTGCTGCCTTGAGCTGAAACGGCCGGGTGTTTCACTGAAGCAGCGCATCGCTGCCACCCGCCCGTTTGCGGCGGATCCGCACATGGCCGTGCGCGAGTTCGCCTGGATGGCGCTGCGGCCGCATCTTGTTGCGGATCTGGAGCGCGCCTTTGTGCTGCTGCAGCCTTGGACGAAGGATGAGGATGCCTTCATCCGTCGCTGTGCCATCGAAACCACGCGGCCGCGGGGCGTCTGGTGCTCGCACATCGCCCGGCTCAAGCAAGCTCCGGAGCTCGGCCGGGCCCTGCTCGATGCGGTGAACGCGGATGAGAGCCTGTATGTGCGCAAGTCGGCCGGCAACTGGATCAACGATGCCGCGAAGTCGCGCCCCGATTGGGTCCGACAGTTGGCGCGCGAGTGGCTCGCCGGATCCCCAAGTCCGCGCACACGCTGGATCGTCAGGCATGGTCTGAGGAGCATCAGGTGATTCGCACTGCACTGGAAATGCTGCTGGGCGATCGCGCCCGCTACTTCGGACTCGTGGTTGGGCTCGCCTTCGCGACGCTGCTGATCACGCAGCAGGCTTCGATCTTCACCGGGTTCACCGAGCGCACTGCTTCCTGGATCCGCGACACGGGCCAGGCGGATCTGTGGATCATGGATACGCAGACAGAGTTCACCGAGGACCGCAAGCCGATCCAGTCGAATGCGCTGCAGCGTGTGCGCGGGGTGGCGGGCATCGAGTGGGCTGTGCCGATGTACAAGGCGTACATCCAGGTGCGTCTGGCCGACGGCACGCGGCGCAATGTGCGACTCGTCGGCATCGACGATGCCACGCTGGCGGGCGCGCCGCCCGTGATGCTGGAGGGACGCATCGAGGATCTGCGTCAGGATCGCGCGGTGATCGTCGATGCGCGCGATGTCAACGATGCGTTGCGACTGACGCGCGGTCTCAACGGTGCAGGTCCGCGTCCCTTGGGCGTGGGGGATCGAATCGACATCAACGATCACGATGCTGTCGTCGTCGGGGTGGCGCAGCGCTCAGTTGAGTTCTTCTGGGATGCGGTGATCTACACGACGTACAGCCGAGCCGTCCGCATGGCACCCCGCGAACGCAAGCTGATGACCTTCGTGCTGGCGAAGGTCAGCCCGGGCGCGGATCCCGGGGAGGTCGCGCAGCGGGTGGCGGCCGCCACAGGTCTCGCCGCCTTCACGTCGCAGGGTTTCGAAGATCTTTCCAAGGGCTTCATCCTGCGCAAGACGGGAATTCTCGAGAACTTCGGCGTCACGATCATGCTTGGATTCGTGATCGGCGTGCTCGTCGCGGCGCAGATGCTGCACAACTTCGTGGTGGAGAACCAGAAGAGCTTCGCAGCGATGAAGGCGATGGGGGCGGGCAACGGCTATCTGCTGCGTCTGGTGAGCGTGCAGGTCGGCTTCGCCGCCGTCATGGGACTGGGCATCGGACTGGGCATCGCCGCCGTATCGGGCCATTTCCTCGAGCAGAGCGGACTGGCCTTCCGCATGACCTGGGATGTCGTGGTGCTTGGTGCGGCGGGAATTCTGGTGTGCTGCCTGCTCGCGGCCGCCTTCAGCCTGCGCCGCGTGCTGAAACTCGATCCGGCGGTGGTGTTCAAGGGATGAGCGCCGCAGTCGCCATCGAATGCCGGGGTCTCACGCGGTCCTTCGGATCGGGCGAGACGATCGTGCAGGCCCTGCGTGGCGTGGATCTGCAGATACACGCCGGACAGGTGACGCTGCTCGTCGGTCCGTCCGGCTGCGGCAAGACCACGCTGATCTCGATTCTCTCCGGCATCCTCCGCAAGGACGGGGGTGAGCTGCGCGTGTTCGGAGAAAATCCGGAGAACTACACCGAGCGGCAGCGCACGGCCTGGCGCGCCCACAATGTCGGTTTCGTCTTTCAGACGCTCAATCTCGTGCCCACACTGTCTGTGGAGCACAACGTCGCCCTGCCGCTGATTCTGCAGGGCATGGCGACGCGCGAGGCCTTCGCGCGTGCCCGCGCTGTGCTTGCGGCCCTGGAGCTCGCCGACCGCGCCGGCATCAAGCCGGGGAAGCTCTCGGGAGGTCAGCAGCAGCGGGTCGCCATCGCCCGCGCGCTCGTCCACGAACCGCGTCTGCTCGTCTGCGACGAGCCCACCAGCGCGCTCGATGCCGAAAACGGCCATCGCGTCATGGAGCTGCTCGTCTCCGTGGGGCGCCGATCCAATCGGGCTCTGGTCGTCGTGACGCACGATGCCCGCATCTACTCTTTCGCCGATCGCATCCTGCGCATGGAGGATGGCCGCATCGTGGAAGACAGCTCCCTCGTCCATCAGCCATGAATCCCAAGCGTCTCATCATTCCCGCACTCAGCCTGGCCGGTCTGCTCGTCGCCGCCTACACCATTCAGCGCGGCAATGCGCAGCTGCCCGTGATGCCGCTGCAGGCCGAGCCGGCCCGCCCTGCCTTTCCCCAGCGCATCAGCGGTGCCGGACTGATCGAGAGCGCCAGCGAGGACATCGTCGTGGGCCTGCCAGTGTCCGGCCGCATCGCGGAGATCTTCGTGCAGCGCGGACAGAAGGTGGAGCGCGATGCACCGCTGCTGCGTCTGGAGACGACGCCGCTGGAAGCGGCGTTGGCCACGCGCCGCGCGCAGCTGGGCGAAGCCAGGGCGGAGCTCGCCCACCTCAAGGCCCTTCCGCGCAAGGAGGATCTGCCGCCCCGGGAAGCCGCCGTGTCTGCGGCACGTGCCGAGCTCGAACAGGCGGCGGCAACGCTCGCGCTGCTCGACAGCGTGCGCGATCCGCGCGCCGTGAGCGAGGATGTGCGCATCGCCAAGCGCTCCGCCGTGCAGCAGGCGCAAGCCCGGCTTGAGCTGGAACAGGCGCAGCTCGAGCGCTTGCGCGCCGGGGCCTTTGGTCCGGAGATCGACGCAGCGGGCGCACGCGTGCTGTCTGCGGAAGCGGCCGTTCACGAAGTGGAAGTCGAGCTGAATCGTCGAACCGTGCGTGCGCCGATCGCGGGTACGGTGCTGCAACTGCATGCGCGTCTCGGTGAGTGGGCGGAAGCCGGATCGGGAGTGCGACCGCTGGTGCTGCTGGGCGATCTCTCGCGCTTGCACGTGCGCGTGGACATCGATGAGAACGATGCCTGGCGTTTCCGGCCCGGAGCGAAAGGTGTCGGCTTCGTGAAGGGCAACGGTCAGCTCTCGACACCGCTGGAATTCGTGCGCGTGGATCCGTATGTGCTTCCGAAGCGTTCGCTGACAGGCGACAGCTTTGAGCGCGTCGATACGCGCGTGCTGCAGGTGATCTACGCCTTTGCCCCGGAAGCGCTGCCAGTCTATCCGGGCCAGCAGATGGATGTGTTTCTCGAGGCAGAGGCGGACGCTCTGCCGGGCGTGCGCTAGGTCTTGCTGCTGCCCACCAAGGCCGCGCCGATCGCGCCGGCCTCGTCGCCGAGCTCGCTCAGCAGCAGCTTGGGCGGTTTCTCGGGTACGAACAGATGGCGCTGCAGCGCAGACTCGATCGCGGGCAGACAGCGCGGACCAAGCCGGCCACCAAGACCGCCGCCGAGCACGACGCCATCGAGATCGAGCAGATTGACGATAGAGGCCATCGCCAGGCCCAGAGCTTCGCAGGCTCGCGCCGTGATCTCCTGAGCAACACGATCCTCCTTCTCGAGCGCCTTGTCCCAGATTCCGCTGGAGAGCCTGTCCGAGGCCTTCTTCTCCATCAAGTCGAAGAGCACCGTCTTGCGCCCCTGCGCCGCCAGCTTGCGCGCGCGCTTTTCCATCGCGAGTCGGCCCGCATAGGCCTCGAGGCACCCTTTCAGTCCGCAGGGGCATTGCGCGCCGTTCTTCTTCACGAGCGTGTGACCGAACTCGCCCGCATGTCCGCGTCCAAGCCACCGGCGACCGTCGAGGATCACTCCGCCGCCGACGCCGGTTCCCCACCAGACACCGAGGAAGGAGTTGAGCCGACGCCCGGCGCCGAGGCGCGCTTCCGCTTCGACGGCAACGCCGACGTCATTGCCGAGACGGACGGGCTTGCCCAAGCGCCTCTGCAGTTCCGCGGCAGCGGCCACGGGCTTGTCAAAGCCGCTGACATTGCTGGCGTGTGAGATCGTGCCCTGTGCGGCATCGACGGCACCGGGCGAGCCGACTCCGACGCTGCCAAGGTCGATCGAAGCGGCGCCCGCATCCTGCAGGGCGCTGAGCACGCTTGCTGCCACGGCATCGAGCACCTTGCGCGGACCGCCGAGCTGCGGAGTCTCCATGCGCGCGCGCCCCAGCACCCGGTGGTGCTCATCGAGGATGACGGCGGCGATCTTGGTGCCGCCAAGGTCGACGCCTGCACGCAGGGCAGGAGGGGGGCTCATGGTGTCTCTCTGATCGGTCATGGTGTCGGTGAATCATGAGCGCAGCCCGCACCCTTCCGGGGCGCGGGCTGCGCTGAGGGTCGGGATGAGTCGTTCAGCGCGCGTGCGCTGCCCACTCGTTGGCGATGCGCGACAGATCGGGTGCCGAGCTGCTGCTGGTTCCGAAGTAATGCTCCTCCAGACGCGCGATCTCGGCCTGCAGTGCCGCTTTGCGGTCGCCGGCGATGCCGTTGGCCTCGATCTGGCGCAGGAAGCCGAGCACGGTGAAGGCCGTGAGCTCGTCGGGGAGTGCCGGTCCGCCGGCCGACTCCACTTGCGCAGGGCGGTTGCGGCGCAGGGCAACGAACGCACCGCCGGCCAGCAGGGCCAATCCGGCCGTCCACCACATCCAGGCGCGGCTCTGCTTACCGTACTGGCGCTCGAGCGCGACGACCGCGCCGACGGTGGCGAGGTCCGCATCTTCGTAGCGGAAGTTCTCCAGCTTGGCACCCTCGACCTTGGCCGTGGGGAAGTTGAATTCCTTCGGCAGCTCTTCGAGGCCTTCGCGGCCCTTGAGAGTCAGCGTGAAGATGCGCTCGCACTGCACGCCTTCACCCTTGCCTTCATCGTCGAACTTGACGATCGAGGCGCGTGTGTCGTCACGCTTGGTGATCTCGAAATCCTTCGGTGCGAAGCTGACGATCTGCTCCAGTTCGGGCAGCAGTCCGATGGCGCGTGCCTTGACCTCGAGCACGAGCTTGCCGTCCTTGGCCTGACGCTCGTCCAGTGTCTGGGTCAGCTGCAGGTTCTCAAACGGGCGCGGGTCACCGGCCGGGGGAGTGCAGTCGATCGGCACGATGGGTGTTTCGATCGGCAGGACTGCGTATCCGGAGGTGTCCAGGAAATCGAGGTCGAGACGCAGCGAGGGGATGCGGTCGACCTGCGGACCGCGCGGCTTCAGCAGCAGATATGCGTAGTGCGTGTTGCGCCAGCCGTACTCCGCCGTCGACACGGACTGCGTCTCGGGACTGTTGAAGGTCACCGAGAGCACTTCGAAGTTCTCCTTGAGCGCTTCCCGTGCCGCCTCCTCGAACTTGTCGCGGTAGTCCTCGGTCGGACGCCCGTAGTTGAACGAGAAGTTGAGCGCGTTCTGGTTCTGCAGGTACTTCCCGAAGCCGCCCGATTCGCGCTCGATCTCCTTGGTGTGACGGATGTCGATGCGCACTCCGAACGGATCGCCGTGTCCGACGCGATCGGAACCGTCGACGCTGGCGACCAGACGGATCTCGGTGACCAGATCCTTGTAGTACTCGTAGAGTCGGCGGGCCTCCGCCGCGAGGTCGTGGTTGCCGCAGATGGCCAGGCCCTCGCGGACATAGCGGAATTTCACGGCCGGGTTGGCATTGCCCATGCGCGTGAACAGCGTGTTGGTGAACATCGCCATGTGGCGCTCACCGCGCTGGCCTGCGATGGCATCCAGAGCCGCCTTGATCTTCGGGAACTCCCGCTCGGCCGCCACGCGCTCGTGGTTGATCGCGCGCAGATCGACAGCGCCCAGCGCGGCGTAGAACCAGGTCACGAAGGCATCCGCCGTCTCTTCTTCCTGAGGCAGTGTCTCGACCTGCGCGGAGTACAGCTCCACGGCGCGCGCAAAGCGGTTGAGCGCTTCCTGCCGCCGCTCAGAGAAGCCGGCATCCTTCTTCAGCTCCTTGCGGTAGTCATTCTCATCGTGCTTCAGGGCCGCATCCGCCAGCGTCAGGCGCCAGCTCTCGGGATGCTGGGCCAGCGCGGAGCTCAGCGTGGCCTGCGCCAGTTCATAGCCGCGCAGCACCTCGGCCTCGATGTCCTGCTTGTTGCGCTTGGTCTTGGCGTCGCGCTGCACCGCAGGATCGTTCCAGATGTTGAGCAGATTGGTCCGCATCTGCTCCATCAGAGTGGCCAGCGTGGCGGGTTCCAGCTGCTTCATCGAGCCGAAGATGCGCTCGATGGTCTCCAGTCGGTACACCTCCGCCTTGCTGTGCGCCGCCGTGAAGGCCTGCGCAAGCAGCTTGGGATCAACAAGGTTCTCAATGGGCAGCGCGTTGAGCCGCTGCACCCACTGTCCCAGCTCCGTCAGGTTGCGCTCCTGCTTGGAGCGGGTGAGCGGAATGCCGTTCGCGCGCTCCTCGAAGCCGTAGAAATACGTGTACTGGTTGCGGTTCTGATTCTGGTCCGGGTTGTGGTTTTTGGCCCACACGCGGAAGAACTCATCCACCAGCTGCTTGGCGGGCTTGGGGTGAACCTTGGCCAGCGCTTCGATGTAGGGGAAGGCCTTGGCTTCTTCGCCGACCTTGAGATAGAGCTGCGCGAAGACCATGTGGTACTTCGGGCGCAAGGACTCCTCGACCAGGGTCAGCCAGATGTCGCTCGGTCGCAGCTCGAGGATCTCCCCGGGCTTGAGCGGCGTGGGGGCGTTGCCCCGCATCTGGTAGTCCTGATCGTAGAAGTAGAAGTTGCCGTAGGTGTCGCGCTGCATCTTGGGACCCAGCGAGTTCGACGTGTCGAACTGATAGGTCACCAGCGCTTCGCGCAGCCAGTTGTTCGCCAGCAGCGAGAGTTCCCGGCTCCAGTCCCTGGCACGCTCCGGCGCCGCGCTCAGCAGTGCATTCGCGGCCGTGACCTGCAACTCCAGCAGTTTGCGGCGGTCTTCGGGCTGCGGTGCCTTGGCTGCCAGCGCCGTCGATGCGCCGCCGCCGATGGCGGCGAGGATCTCCATGCCCCGCTCCGGCCGGGCCGTGAAGCTCTCATCGAGCCACTTCTGGCCCAGTTCCTTGGAGATGCGCGGGGCCAGATCGACCGCGCGGCTGAGCGCTTCCTGCTTCTCCTTTTCATCGACTTCGCCGGCCGCGAGCGCGGCTTGCGTGACCTTCCAGGCGCCCACGAGCCACTCGACCTTGCCGTCCTTAGCATTCTGGGCGAGCAGGTGGCGGGCCAGCAGGTTGAGGCCCTCGCGGTCGTTCTTCTGTTCGGCGTCTTCGACGCTCGGCAGGAACTCGCCCATGGCGACAAGTTCGTTCGCGGCAGCGAGCAGGCGCGCCAGTGCGCGGCGCTGCAGCACGAACTTCTCATCCGCCATGCGCGGACGAAGGGTGGCAAGGAAGGTGTCGAGCTGGTTGCCTTGCTCCAGTGACTGGCGCAACAGCGTGCCCAACTGCGCGAGTTGCTCCTTTGTCAGCTCCAGCGCACTCGCCTCGGCGAGCCCAAGCACATCGGCAGGATCGAATCGGTTCTTTTCGATGTAGCGCTGTCCCTGGGCCGGCACGTCCGGTCGCTGCTGTGGCCCCTTGATCAGGGTCGCCAGCAAGTGCTCGTAGATGACCTTCTTGTCCGCCTTGGACTTGAGGGTGGCGAGGTAAGCCTTGACGCCGGTCCAATCACCCAGCGTCACCATGCGCTGCATGGCGAGCGCCTCGTTTTCGATCGCCGCGGCTTCGGCCTTCTTCTTCGCGGCTTCTTCCTTGGCCTTGTTGCGGGCCTTGTTGGCGGCTTCCTTCTCGGCGGCTTCCTTCTCGGATTCGGCCTGGGGTGCGCCGTCCGCGGAGGGTGCTGATTCAGCCGTTTGCGATTCGGCGGGCGCAACTTCCACCGGCGCATCCGCAGGCTGTGTTTCCGTGGTGGGCGCTTCCGCCGGCTTCACCGGCGTCGACCAGACCTTCAGGATCGTCGAAGGACGGCGGTCGTAGTCATTGCGCTTCATGCGCTCGCCGCGCGGTGTGGGCTTGTCTTCCTTCTTGGGCTTGGCCGCCTCCGGCTCGATCTGGCCCTCCTCGATGATCATCGGCTCTTCATCAACGAAGTCGCCGGACTCCTCGATTACCTGACCACCTTGAATCACGGTGACAGGCACAGCCGCCGAGCCGCGAACGATCACTGTCTGGGCCAGCGCCGCTGCAGGGGACAGTGCGGCGAAAACGAAGGCGTACGAGCGCCAAATGCGCGGATTCATTCAACAATCTCCACCAGCGATGATGATGCCGCCCTTCGCGTGGCGAAGGGCGGTCGTGCTCTTACTCAGGAACCGGAGCCGTCGGGCGGCGGTCCACCGCCCGCACCGCGAGCGTCCGAGGGTTGCTTGCCTTGGCTCTTGCTCTTGCCTTTGCTGCCGCGACCGCGGCCGCTTCCGCAACCTTGTCACTGCGAAGGCAGGGGGAGTCCCTGCAGATCCGCGATGTCCATCCGGGCCAGCCGGATGGCGGACTCGAGGTCCTCCTGCGCAACCTTGGCCGACTTCTCGTCCTTGGCGGCGAGGGCCTGCTCGGCGATCAGCTTGTAGTTCTGACGCGAAGCGTCGATCTCGGACTGCCACTCGGCTTCGGGTGCGCCCTCGAGGCGCAGCAGCCAGGTCGTGTAGTACTGCGCGTTCGCGAGCGCAGCGCGAGCTTCGCGCTTGAGCGTTGCATCGGCGCTCGGATCGGCGTCGAGTTCCTGAACCAGCGCATCCAGTCCGCGACGCGCGTCCGGCAGTTTGCTGACGAACATCTGCGCCTTGGCCTGCTCGAGTCGCAGTTGGCGCGACTCCGCAGTCAGGCCGGCCGGCAGCGCTGCCAGCGCCTCGGTGTAGGCGGCCTCGGCTTCCTCCCACAGCTCGCGCGCGGCTTCGTCGCCATCGAGCGCTGCCTTGAGAGAGGCACGGGTGGCGGCATCGCGCGCGCGCACGATCGCTGCATCGGCCACATCGGAGCGCAGGTGCTCCTGACCCGGACCGTAGTGATAGGCCGCAGCGCCCACGGGCACGAGCAGCCACAAGAAAAGCAGAAGCTTGCGCATGCTGTGGATTGTACTCCTCAGGGTTGAGACGTGGATAGAGCCGGCCGTCTTCCGGGTTTCCAGGCGGTTCCGAAATAGTGCAGCAGGAGCGGCAGCAGGGAAAGGAGGCCGGCAGCCGCCAGAATGGCGATCAGGGCGTAATCACGCCGGTCCAGTCGCTCCCAAACCGGCTCCTCCTCGGCCCCGGTGGCCTCGGCGATCAGGCTGCTGGCGAGCTGCTTCTCATTGCCGTTGTGAAAGCTGCCACCCAGGCGCGCCGCGATCTGCTTGAGCGTAGAGACATCCTGGCGCGAGTGGCGTCCATCGATGAACTTGCCCACTTGCGGATCCCCGACTCCCACGATCAGCACGCTCTTGACCGATTCCGGCATGCGCGGGATGCCAGTCGCGGGCACCGTATCTCCATCGGAAATCAGCAGCACGATCGTGCTGCGAGGATCCCACGGCTTGGCGAGCTTGGCGGCTTCCTCGAGGCCGTCGAAGAGCTTGGTCTTGCCGGCGGGGAACGCGTAGTGCATCGGCAGGTCGCCGAGGATGTTGCGGACGACCTCGAAATCCCTGGTATCGACGACCACGGGCTTGGCACCGTTGTAGACCGCCACCACGCTGACGCGGTACTCCTCGAGCGGAATCCGCTCGAAGAACGACTCCATCAGCCCGCGCGCACGCGCCATGCGCGCCTGCTTCTTCTCCGGACCGGCATCCTCAAGGCGCATGCTCGGCGAAACATCCAGCACCAGCAGGATGTGCTTGGGGTCGGCCGCGAAGGCCTCATCCGACCCGGTCTGGGCGTAGCGGCGCGGTTCGATCACCATCAGTGTCGTCAGGCCCCACGCGAGGAATGCACAGGCCAGCGGGCGCAGGGCGGGAACCAGCCGCGCCCACAGCGCCGGTGCACGATCCGGACCGAAGGCAAGCTGCGCGATCCGCTGCACGCGGCGTGCATGCAGCCATTCCGCGGCGGCGCATGCCAGCAGTGCGATCGCTGCGGCGATCAGCGGCCACTGCGAACGATCGAGCTCCTCTACCAAGGCGTGTACCTCAGGCCCAGATAGGCCAGCAGCAGCAGCAGGAGCAGTGCGAGTCCGGCCAGCGTCCAGGGCAGGAAGTCGTCACTGGCCTCGGCGGTGGTCTTCTCCAGCCGCGTGCGCTGCATCTTGTCGATCGAGGCGAACACATGCTCAAGCCCGCGCGGATCGTCGGGGTTGAAGGCCTCACCGCCGGTCATCGAGGTGATACGCACGATCTCGTCGGGGGCCTGTGAGTCACCGATGTTGATGGCGTAGCAGGTGATCCCGTCACGGATCAGTTCGCGGGCGATCTCCTCGTCCGCGCCACCGCTCAGATCCGAGCTGTAGCCATCGGTCACGAGCACGATCATGCGATCGCCCTCCTCGCGCTCGATCAGCACCTTGCGGCAGGCTCGCAGGGCCTTGCCGATCTCCGTGCCGCCGAACCAGTAGGGCAGCTGCCGCGGATGCATGAAGGGCGGTGCGCATTTCACAGCCGAAGGATCGGTGGTCAGCGGCACCCAGTGCAGCACGTTGTTGCCGAAGAAGGTCAGGCCGAAGGCATCGCCCTTGCGCGCGTCGACGAACTTGTTGATCGCGTCCATGGCGCCCGTGTAGCGATCCCCGGAGCCGAACTGGGCATTCATCGATCCCGAGACATCAACGCAGAACTCGATGTTGGTGAGCGCGCGCTTGGAGCGCGGCACATCCCAGCGCTGCGGCCCTGCCAGAATCACGATCACCACAGCCAGTGCGAGCGCGGGCAGCGACTCGGCGCAGCGCAGGAAGAAATGCGCCACGCGCGAGTGCTGGATCTTCGAGTCGTCCAGCGGCAGCACGACTGCGCGACCTGCACGCTTCCAGGTCCACAGGAGCAGCGCTGCCGGTACCACCAGCAATGCCAGCATGGACGGATGGCGGAAGGCGGCGAGCCACTCCATCAGCGGCCGATCTCCTCGCGGTAGGGCGCCAAAAGTGCCTCGATGTCGATTTCGCGCGGCGCATCGGGCGCGTGCAGCCACTGCTCCACGGCACGCAACAGCGCACCTGCATGCGCGTCCGAGCGCACTTTGGCGAGCGCCTGCACGGGATCGTCCAGCTCCAGACCCATCCGATGGCGCCAGAAAGCCACCAGTCGCAGCTCCAGTTGGGAGCGCTCGGAGGAGCTCAGGCTGCGTGCGCGCGCAGCTTCGATCAGCGGGCGCAGCTCCTCTGCCATCGAGAGCGGCTTGGCCCTGCGGGCCTGCTCGACTCGACGCTTGCGTCCTAGCAGCAGGATCGCGAACAGGCCCGCCACCCATGCGATGGCCCCGACGATCATCAGCGTGGTGTATCCGCCGATCGAGGGCACATCGCCCGGTTGCGGGCTGTGCGGCTTGACCTGCCCCTCGGGCAGCCTCGTCACGGCGCGGACAGAAACGCGCGGGAGCTCACCGGCCGCCGTGCCGTCCTTACGCCGCAGATAGCTTGTCAACTCGTGCTCGCCGGGATCGAGTGCGTAGAACTCGAGGTCGTAGCGCAGATCGCTGCCGTGCGGCCAGACGGCGCGGATGCGCAGCACGAGCGGTGATTTGGCATCGATGGGTGCGGCTTCGAATTCCGATCCGGGCAGCACCACGCCGTCGATGCGCGTGCTGATGCCGATCGGGACCTCGCGCACTTCCTGCGCATGCAGCAGACCCGCCAGCAGGAGTGCCCCGACAACGGCCATCAGCGCTGTCCTCTTCCGCGACCGCCGCGATTGCGGAACAGATGCCGCAGGGCGTGTGCATAGGGTTGGTCGGTGCGGATCAGAAGGTGATCGATGCCGACCTTCTGCAGCTCGGCGCGCGTCTGTGCGGGGTCCACGCGCAGATTGCGGCCCAGCGCCGTGAACTCGCGCCCTGTTTCCGCCTCCGCGGCGCGCACGAAGCCCGCACCGCGCAGGCCCGTCTCGCTCTTGTCCTGCAGCTGCAGCACCACGCAGTCGTGCAACTGCACCAGATGCTTCAGCGGCGTCATCGCGGAGGCATCGTGCAGGTCACTCAGCACGATGAACAGCGAGCGTTCCGCCAGCCGCGGAGTGATCTCCCGGATGCGCCTGCCAAGCGTCGTGCCCTCGTCGAAGCGGTAGGTGCGCAGCTGCAGCAGCCACTCCATCACCTTCTGCTTGGATAGGCTGGGTTCGACGCGCAGAGCGCGCTCGCCGACGCCCACCACGCCCACGGGGCTGACGCGATCAAGGCAGGCCAGCGCCAGACCGCCTGCGATGAACAGCGCCGTTTCATACTTGCTGCGCTCCACGGAGCTGACAGTCATCGAGGCCGAAGTGTCGATCAGCAGATAGGCCGGCATCGTCTTCGGAGACTCGTACTCCTTCACATACGGCTTGCCCGTGCGGGCCGTGACGCGCCAATCCAGGGCGCGTACCGAGTCGCCGAACTGGTACAGGCGCGACTGCACGTACTCGACGCCGCTGCCGAGGAACGGTGAGCGATCCGTACCGTAGGAAAGGCTGTCGGCGAGCTTGCGGACGGCAATCGCGAACTGCCGCGCATCAAGCGTGCGGTGCTCCCGTATTCTGCCGATCATCTCGCCCATGATGCGCGACTCCGGCCTCAGGAAATGCGGCCCAGCGAACGCAGCAGCTCATCGAGCACCTGCCGGCCGGTGACGCCTTCCGCCACAGCCTCATACTTCAGTCGCATGCGGTGCAGCATCACATCCTCAGCCAGCGCGAACAGATCCTCGGGAATCACGTAATGACGCCCGTGCATCAGGGCCCGCGCACGCGAAGCCTTGACCAGCGAAATGCCGGCGCGCGGGCTGCATCCCAGCTCGATCGCGGGATGCACGCGCGAGCGGTTGACGAGATCGACGATGTGTTCGATGAAGGTTTCGGAAACGTGAACCTGGCTGACCGTTTCCATGGCGCGCACCAGCTCCTCGGTCGAGCCCACCGGCTCTTTGTTGAGCACATCGAACTCGGTGCGGGCGATCGCGCCCTTGTCTTCGCGCCGGATGCCCAGCGCGGCGTTGCGGATCAGGATCTCGCGCTCTTCCGCAGGCGCCGGATAACCCAGGCGGTGCACCAGCATGAAGCGGTCGAGCTGCGCTTCCGGCAATTCGAAGGTGCCGGCCTGCTCGACGGGGTTCTGCGTGGCGATTACGAGGAAGGGTGCCGGCAGCTTGAAGGTCTCCGAGCCGATCGTGACCTTGCGTTCCTGCATGGCCTCGAGCAGCGCGCCCTGCACCTTGGGCGCGGCGCGGTTGATCTCATCCGCCAGCAGCAGGTTGGTGAAGATCGGCCCTTTGCGCACGCGGAACTCGCTCGTGCGCTGATCGAGCACCTCGCTGCCGAGGATGTCCGAGGGCAGCAGGTCGATCGTGAACTGCACGCGCGCGAAGTCCAGATCGATCGAGCGTGACAGCACGCTCACCAGCAGCGTCTTCGCGAGGCCGGGAACGCCCTGCAGCAGCACGTGGCCGCCCGTGAACAGGGCGATCAGCAGACGCTCCACCACGATGTCCTG